>OGZW01000796.1_pt1 | contig 25375 bp, 22 predicted proteins | sample 1577001 | NCBI WGS metagenome assembly OGZW01 (sample SAMEA3541519, study PRJEB24748) | human gut metagenome | biome: human gut; feature: human-associated habitat; material: faeces | place: China | collected 2012 | reverse complement strand
GGATCAACTTCTGAGGCAGCAGATCATCCAGTCCGTTCTGGAAATCGTGGTTGGCGTATTTGGCAAAATCCGCCAGCAGCCGCTTGTCCAGCTGCTGCTCATCCAGCGCAGGCTTCAGATCGATCTCCAGCCGGTAACGCTTTTTGGTAAAATGCCGCATGTGGGCAGAGGCCGACAGCACCAGCGGACCGCTGACGCCGAAGTGCGTAAACAGCAGCTCGCCGAAATCCGTATAGATCTTCTTATCGTTTTCAAAGACCGTCAGGCTCACGTTCCGCAGACTCAAGCCCTGCAAACGAACGCAGGGGATCCCCGCCGCGATGATCCCCTGCAAGGGCACCAGAGACCCCTGCAGCGGCGTGACGGTATGCCCCGCCTCAGCCGCCATCCGGTGACCGTCCCCAGTGGAGCCGGTGGCCGGATAGCTGACGCCGCCGGTGGCCAGCACCACCGCCTCCGCCGGGTAGGTATCCTTCTCACCACGGACGCCGGTGACAGCACCTTCCTCTGTCTCGATGGAAACCGCCCGGTCATGCGCCCAACGTACCTTCAGGCGGTCCAGCCGACGCTTTAAAGCGCCGGACACGTCGAAGGAACGGTCAGACTGGGGAAAGACCCGGTTGCCCCGCTCTGTCTTTAAGGGAACACCCAACTCCTCAAAAAAAGCCATGACATCCTGGCTATTAAAGGCGGAAAAAGCACTGTAAAGGAATTTTCCATTACGGGGGATATTTTGCAGAAGTGCCTCCTCCGTACAGTTGTTGGTGACGTTGCAGCGTCCTTTTCCCGTGATATTCAGTTTTTTTCCCAGCCGCTCGTTGGGCTCGATCAGCGTGACTTGCGCCCCTCGGCCGGCAGCGGCAATGGCCGCCATCATTCCGGCGGCTCCCCCGCCGATAACTACCACTCTTTTACTCATCTTCCGTTTTCCCGAACACACTGTATTGTGACCAGACCCGCTCCAGCTCGGAGAAGGTTTCCGGCACCTCTTCGTTTTTCCGCTGACCCACCGTGACGATCAGGGCATTCAGCAGACTCAGCGGCGCTGTGATGGAGTCCACAAAGGAAATCATGTCACTGCGGACCAGCAGCGCTGCCGAGGCCAGCGGATACAGGGGGGCCAGCGTACTGTCGGTGATGGCCACCACATCCGCCCCCTTTTCTCTGGCGTACTGCACGGCATTGACGGTCATTTTGGAGTACCGGGGAAAGCTGATAGCCAGCAGCACATCACCGGGCTGCACCTGCACCAGCTGCTCGAAGGTCTCCCCTGCCACGGCGTTCTGCACCAGTGTCACATTTTTGAAGATCAGGCGGAAATAGAAGTTCAGATACCCCGTCAGAAACGATGACGAGCGCATCCCCAGCAGGTAGATGTGCTGTGCCTTCAGCAGCTTGTCCACCATCTGCTCGAACTGCCCCCGGTCCACCTGCTCGATGGCGGTACGGAGACTGTCCATATCCCGCTGCATGACGCTGGTCAGCAGATCCCCCTGCATCTGGTCGTTGGACACCTGAATGCGCTGGATAGAGGTGAGCTTTCCACGGATCAGCTCCCGCAGATCCCGCTGCATCTCCGGATAGCCCTCGTAGCCCAGCTGGGCGGCGAAGCGCACCACCGTGGACTCGCTGACCTCCACCATCTGTCCCAGCCGGCTGGCGGTCATAAAGGCCGCCTTGTCATAGTGCTCCAGAATGTAGGCGGCAATGCGCTTTTGTCCCTTGGAAAACTGTGGCATTTGCTGGCGAATGGTATGCAGCACGTTGTTATTCAACCCCATCGCTTCCCTTCAAGTCTTGTAATTCCTCATCTGTTAAGTATCTCCACTTGCCAGATGGAAGGTTCCCCAAATGCAGGGTATGCTCCTGCACCCGCCGCAGCCGCAGCACGGAAAGCCCCGCCTGACGGCACATCCGGCGGATCTGCCGGTTCTTGCCCTGATGGATGATCACCTCCAACACCGCCGTCTCCCCTTTTTGGGACAGACGGCGCACCTGTGCCGGTTGAATGGGCTCCCCCTCCAGCATCCGCATCCGGGAGAGCCGTTCCTCGGCCCCCTCCAGAGCGCCGGATACCGTCACCTGATAGACTTTGTCCACCTGATGCCGGGGATGCAGCAGCTGTTGGGTCAGGGTCCCGTCATTGGTGAACAACAGCAGCCCCTCGGAATCCTTATCCAGCCGTCCCACGGGGAACACTCTCCGGCCGCAGTCCGCCACCAGTTCCGCCGCCGTTTTGCGGCCCCGCTCGTCGGAAAGGGTGGTGACGTACCCTCTGGGCTTGTTCAGCATCAGATACACCGGCTCCGGTGCCGCAGCCACAGGCCTTCCGTCCACCAGCAGGCAATCTCAGATGTGTACATTCTCTGCTTCTATGATATACTTCTGAATCTTCCGTTACATAGACATATTCTTCATCATTCTCAGTCCCCGGAATCGCATAGCCGTTCCACAAATGACCATAGTATCGGTTCGCCATACGGAATTTTCGAAATCCCAAAACCTCCGTGAGCGGACTGATCCCATAGGTGACTACAATCTCACAGATATCATTCTTTGTGCTGCTCTCCAGAAATTGCAGGCTGTCTGCCCCCTGTTCTAATGGCGACTGCTCCAGATATTCTTCTCCCAGCTGATTGCAGATCTGATTTTTAACATAGGTACAGGAAACAGCCACTGTTCCCAACCTGTCATCGTTATCCTCTTTCTCTCCGGCATCTCCTGCATTCAGTATTCCGCCATAGATTCCCACCTGTCTGCCGGCATCCCACAATGCTACTTCCAGGTTTCCATGCAAACGCATCATTTCTATAGCGCTTCCCATATGGATCATAAAAAAGCAAAACAACGGCAAAACCAGTGCTGTTTCCACCGTCATACTTGCCTTCACCGGTGTTCGCGGGAGTATAAGCAGTGATATCCTCTTTATGAAGTTTGCTGTCTGTAGGAATTTTACGGGGAGTAAATCGTTACATGGGTTAAGAGTTTTTCTTAAAGTCGGAGTAGGACTTGAATCATTCTTGTTAATAGTTATAAAGCTGTACTTGCATAAAGAGGACATCGCTGCTCACCTCCCTTCCCGGCTCGTCTTCCTAATTACCAGTATTTTCTATTGCCTCTAAAGATCCTATATAAGATTTCTGTCTCTCGATCTCAAAAGAATAGCCATATTTGCTTTTTACTTTCACATTCATTGCAATTTCCACAATGCAGGTATCCAGTCGGAATGCTCTGTTTCCCGGAGTATTTCGAATATCCATTTCCACCACGTCCATAGCCCGGCAGGTAACAGACTTTTCCTCACAGAGCAGCAAAAATATTCTCAGATAATCTTCATATCCCATTCCCGGTGAATCGGAACCGGAGGCATCCTCTTCGGAAGTCCCGGGCAATTCTCCCTGTAATGCGGAAGAAAGTCCGTAATGCCAGGTAGCATCTGTTTTTAACAGGGGAATCTTTTCCCCGGCAAGAAGTTCCTTTACATCATAAACACTTTCTGCAAAAGCCCATCCCAGGATCAGTGTCGCCGCAAGCAACTCTCCAATCTCCGGAACCATCATTGCCGCTGCAAGTGCCTCTCCCAATAGCTCCGCTATTGCCCGTTTTTCCTCACTACCGGTCAGATACATGGTATTTGCAGCTTCTCTGATAACGAATATTCGGTTCACTATTCCCTTCAGATTGTCAGTATCATTATCCTTGCCTACAATGACATATTCTGTCTGATACCATAGGGGGCTGTCCTGTTTCTCCTGGCCATACCGCCCAAGATACCGCAACAGATACTCATGGAAAAAAACTTTTTGTTTTAACGCTTCCCATTCTTCATAATTTTCTGCGGTCCCCGGCACCAGATTTCCGCGGTTTATTTCTCCTCGCTCCATCCGCGTCTCCAATAGGGACTCTGTTTCTATCCTGCGGGAGGAGATATTGTCTTCCTCTGTTACCAGCTTTAACAGACCTTTATTTCTTTTCTCTTCCAGGGCTGCGGTAGGATTCTCTATATGAACGGTTTTTCCTTCCGTGGTCTCCTTCCCGTCATATTCCTGAATCTGTGCATCGATCTGCTGTTTTTGTCCCGCAATATCCTGTTGCTCCAGTCCACGGGATTCTATGACCTGCAGCCAGTCCGTCAGTTGCTGTAAGAGTCCGATTCCCACCGTATCCTCTATGGCATCGACAGCAACCCGCCGAAAGACTTCTCCTTCGCCATCCGTCAGAAATGCCGCTTTCACAGCTTGTGCTTCTTCTGCCTGAACAGCAAAAAAATCCCGGTACAACAGTTTTTCGAGAAACACATCCTCCAGAGAAAAATTACGATTCATATACTCCAGCAAATGACTCTCCGTCAGCTTTGTCGAAGCACTTTCTGTCCCGTAAGAGCAGTCTATGGCAAACAGATTGTACTGTTTCTGCAGTTCTCTATGATATTCAGCCAGGATACTATCCATTCCGATATCCATGACGCATTCTGTTTCCAGTGAGATTCCCCGATACCGACAGCCCTCGATCAAAGCAAGACACAGGGCCATGATCACTGTCACCGTCAGTGCCAGATATACCGTCATATAACCACCCGGGGTTACCTTTTTCACGGATGTCATAACGTATTTTCCTTATATCTTTTTGGTCTGATTTGTAATCTTTGTGAAAATGGAATTGACAACTTCCGTGATCTTCTCTTTAAAAATAATGACCAGCCCTACCAGTACCACAATGATTAGTATTACTTCCACTGTACCCATTCCGTCTTCTTCTGTCAGAAACTGTCGAAATGATTTTAATTTGTTGTTTCCCATAACCATACCTTCCTTTTCTTATATTCCCGCATTCGAAAATGCAGGCACCATGATCATTACCATTACTACCACCAGCAGCATCACCATAGGCAGGAGCAGTTTTGTCGCCGCTTCCTCACTGAGTTTTCTGGCATTCTGTATCCGCAGTTCTTCCGCCTGGACAGACTCTTCCTTTAATTGCTGCAAAAGCGTAGAACTGCCCTTTTTCAGATTTTGCGTCAGGAATGTGCTCAAACGGACATATTCCCTGACTCCTGTCCTTTTTCCAAAGCTCTCATATGCTGCCCCTTCCGGCACTCCCATATGTATCTCCCGGGTTGCTATCAGCATTTCCTCGTAAGCTTCCCGGCAACGTCCCCCTCGTTTTCTTTCCTTCTCGTAATCTTCTGCAACCCGGCAAAACGCAGACCGGACCGTCAATCCCGCTTCCAGATACAGTGTCAGCTTTTGCAGGATTTCCGGATAGCTTCTACGTTCCTCCCGCTTTTTCTTCTCCACCAGATCATGCAGGTCTTTGTCCTGGAAGAAAAAGACTGCCGCCGCCAACAACAGAGCCCCCGCCAGAATCTTCCATCCAGTCTCCGGAATATCTTCTTCCCAGGAAATTTTTCTGCCCTCAATTTCTGTGGGCAGCTGGATTTTTTCACTTTCCGGATCTTCCTCCTGCGCCCGCTGCAGTAATTCCGACAACTTGCTTTTCTCTCTTTCCTGTGGGGTCTCATTCCTTTTTACGACTGTTACCTTAACCGTTGTCTCTCTGACAAATTCCCCGTATTGTATCTCCGCTCTCAACAATACGGGCACATCCTCCTGCCCGGGATGTATCTGTCCATTCTCTTCAACAGCTTCCGTAGAATTGCTTTTCCAGTTCACCAGAAACGGGTATCCTTCATACGTTTCCGATAAATCCAGGTTCTCTCTGATCTCATCGGGAGAATCATTTTTCTCCAGGATCAACTGAGGCAGTTCTCTCCCAAACTGCTCGTACAAATTCTCCAATTCGCTTTGGCTATACTTGCGAGGCATCACTTCCATCTGGAAAGAATATCTCTCGCCGTCCTCCACCTGTCCGGTGATGCTGTATTCCCGACTGCCCTCTTCCCCAGATCCCCGATACACCCATTGATTCTGCAGGACATGACTTTCCCGACTGCTGTAATGCATTGTAATGGCAAGCACTATCCCTGCGATCAATATGACTGCAGAAAGTGTCAGCTTTGTCACATAATAGTCTGTCACACACTCCTGCGGATTTTCTCCCGGGTGCATACGATTCAGATCCGCTTGCACCTTATCTCTTCCAGGTATCGGAATTCTCCACAAATGTAGCTTTTTATAGCAGACCATCGTCACCTTATAGAAAAAACGCAGGATGCCTTTCTTACCTATCATCTCTTTCTACAGTTCCTCCTCGATCCGATCCAGTATCTTCTCACCCAGCAGATATGCTCCTGCATAAACTGCAAGGCAGAGTGTCATCACTATGATACCCATTCCATTATGGTAGAGCGTTCCAAAATATCCCGGATAAGCGGCTGCGATATAGAGAGAAATTCCAAACGGCATGATCTCCATCACGTTCTGTTCCAGTCTTCTCCCCTGTAACATGGTCAGCATCTCCTGCATGGTTTCCACTTTATTACTGATCACCTCTGCTGTAGTCCGTATGATCTGCGTGACATTTCCACCGCCTCTCTTGGCAATGTTCAAAATAGCGGAAAATTGCTCAATTTCCTCAATGCCACTCCGGTCTGCCAGATCACTGATCAACTCTTCCAGCGTGATATTCAGTATCATTCCTCTGCGGATCAATTCCAGTTCCCGGTACATGGCGGAATGCTCACCATACAACATTCGTATATCCTCCCGGCTTTCCAGAAAAGCATTTTCCAACGCATATCCGCTTCTCAGAGAATTTGCCACAGACAAGATGCATTCCTTGAATTGCATGGTCAGTTCCTGTCTGTTCTTCCGACACTGTCTGTTGACGCACCTGCGAAAATAGAGAATCCCCAGAGGGAACAATAACGGAACCGCCCAGATAGAGCGATAGAAAAACCAGGCAAAAAATATAACTACCCCTGATGTCTGTGCCAGCAGCCGTATGCAATCTCCCCGCTTCTGAAAAACCTTATGATAATCCTGCTGCCTTAAGCTTTCCTTCATGAAGTAATTCTCCTTTTCTCCGCAGCCTGCCGACCACTTTTCCTTCACTGTTTTCCCCCAGCTCTTCAAACTGATACAAAGGATTCAGGCGTATTTCTCCATTCTCACAACCTACTACCTCCGTGATCTCCAGGACACGTCTACTCTTATCACGGATCCGCCCCAGATGTACAATAACATCCACTCCCGAGGCGATCTGGTTGCGAATAGCCGTCAGCGGAAGATCCATTCCCATCAGGACCATATTTTCCAGTCTTGCCAGCATATCCGTGGCACTGTTGGCATGCCCGGTGGACATACTCCCATCATGGCCGGTGTTCATGCATTGCAGCATATCGATAGCCTCCGGTCCCCGGACCTCTCCTACAATGATCCGGTCCGGCCGCATCCGCAGAGACGAACGGATCAGTTCCCGGATTCCGATTTCTCTGCATCCTTCGGTATTGCCGTTACGAGTCTCTAAACGAACCAGATTCGGAAGACCCTGCAGCTGTAGTTCCGCACTGTCTTCTATGGTGATCACCCGCTCTTCCGCCGAAATATAGCCGGACAGAACATTTAGGAATGTTGTCTTGCCGCTTCCCGTTCCTCCACTGACAAAAATGTTGTAGCCCGCCTTCACCAGTGTCTCCAGGAACTGGGCTGCCTCCAGCGAAATGGTTTCCAGACCGATCAGCTTCTGCATGGTGACAGGCTTGTCCGGGAATCTCCGGATCGTGACGATCGGACCATTCAGAGCAATGGGATTCATGACAATATTTACTCTGGAACCATTATTCAACCGGGCATCTACGATGGGTGACGCTTCATTGACCACGCGATTACACCCCGCCACAATCTGCTGAATGACATCCTGTAATTTTTCCACGGAATCAAAGGCTCGATCCAGTTCCCGCAGTTGTCCATCCTGTTCTACAAAAATGTGATCCATTCCGTTGATCATGATCTCTGTAACAGAGCTGTCCTCCACAAAAATCTGCAGAATATCCAGTCTTCTCAGGGAATCAAACAATTCCTTACGCAGACGTCTCCGCAATTCTACCGGGCATAACTCCAGACTTTCCTGCTCCATCAGTACTTCATCGATCGTATCCTCCACTTCTTCATCCGTATAATCTCTTCCATAATCCAGTCTTTCCTGTACCATCTGACGAAGTTTTCTTCTCTGCTCTAAATAATCCATTTGTCCTTCTCCTATTCTACTCTTCCAATGTCTCTATTTCTTTTCTCACATAATCTGCCAGTTCCCCTCTGGTATACTGTTCCATTTCCACGGGAAGTCGCTGAAAGTATGGCAAATTCAGCTTTCTGGTCTTCCCCTTTACTTCCTCTTTCTCGCATAGTGACAATAGCTGTTCATATTGATCCAGTTTACACTGTGACATCTTGTCCTCTCTGGTCAGCGTAAATACTTTGATACACATCTGCAGAACATCCAACAGCCCCTGTATGCTTTCACTCAGATCCAGAATGACATATTCGTATTTCCCCAGCTCCTCGATCCTCTGGAACAGACTTCTCCATTCTTCCCAGGTGATCCCCAACAGGTTCTGTCCGTTCCGCATGGGTGGAATATAATCCAGATTGCCTTTTCTCTGAATGACCGTCTGCATGCGAAGAGGAAATTTTCCTTCATCTCCTGCTAAAAAATAGAGCAGATCTGCCAGATCCCGGTTCTGTCTCTCCGGAAGCAATTCTATGATCCCCACATAATGTTCGAAATTCAGATACAGCGTGGGATGTTTTTCTGCCATCAGCTGTGCGAAAGTCAATGCGAACGTACTTTGAAGGCATCTGTGAACCGGAGAGTACATTCCGATAAAACGGGTCTTATATTCCGCACATAACAGCGGCATCCGTATCCCCGTCGTCTCTACATACAACGCCAACAGTTCCTTCCACACCTGTCCCGCTTCCTGATATTTGTTAATATTGGGGAACTGATGAAAGCGGAGAGTTCCGCTCTCATTTAAAATTGCCTGACATGTCGGCTGTAATGTGTTCAATGCCTCCTCACAGGAGGATTCCGCCACCACCAGCATTGTTACCTCCCCGCTTTTCTCTCCCGCCAACAGTTCTTCCGCCCTGGTATAAGTATGGATCTGCCAGGGCAATTCCTTTTGCCTCTTCAGGTATTCTGAAAAAAGCCGCGCGTATTCTTCCTCCCGGTCATACAGAACCAGAACCGGTTCCTTTTGTTCCATCAATACATTCCTCCCATATACATCAATGCACTGCAGAACACCGGTCCCGCCATGCAAATCCCTGCTCCGGCACCTTCCCGTTCTCCGGCAAAATAAAGTTTCCATCTTCCACACCGGAATACGTCCCATAAGTACTCTCCCAAATAGTACAAACGGTCTTTCATATTGCGTTCCAGATACATTTTGAAAAGTGCAATTACTGCTGCAATCATGAGCGCGAAAAACAGAAAATAAAGTACTTTATTCCAGGGAAAAAAACCGGCACAGACTCCCAACATCTTAACATCACCGGCTCCTATGGCTCCGATCCAAAAAACAAAATAAAGTAATATCGTTGTCAGTAATGCGCTTGCCAGATATTCCAAAACGCCTTTGTACCCGCCGCTGATCAACCGATACCCCAGGCCTGCAAACATGCAGCATACGATCAGCCAATTGGGTATCCTGTGCGTTTTGTAATCAAAACAGCAAGCTATTGTCAAAAGTATACATAATACCCCAAATATCTCATCTCCTTCTCCTGATTTCACATTATTTTTCTGCGTATAGTCCTGTCGTCACCTTCCTCCCAACTATTCAAAATCAGTCTTCTGGTAATGCGGGATGAATCTATCCCAAAATAGAAATTCTAAAAGATCTTATAAGATGCTCTGAACAACCATCGCGATTGGTTGTAAGATGAATTATAAATGCTCACTTTCCGTCTGGCAATACCTTTTTCGTAAAAAGATAAACTTTAGTACATTTTAACAAACAGAATTGTTTCTCATATTTTCAGTCATCCTGAAATACGCTATTTTACACGCTTTCCGTATGTCAAAACACCTTTTTATAATATTTCATAAATACTTAGTCCGTACAGCATCACAATGCCCGGAATTCCAAGGATTCCCGTTGTCAAAATACTTACTGCATTGATTCCAACCACTGTAGTAAATCCAAGGAAAGTCACACCCATATTAATAAAATAAATGGCAATGGTTCCCATAATGCCCCGCAATGCAAAATTGAGGAGCCACTCTGCCTTTTTCCCCAAAAAGCTTATGAGCAGCAATAATGCCGCCACTGCTATCAGCCATAATAAATTTTCCGGATGTTCCACTGTTGTTCTCGCATTCCCGACAATTCTTTATCCTAATCTATTCCTCTTTCCGTGTAAAAATGTCTTCCGTTTTCCTCCATGTCAGGTATATTTTTCCTTTTTTGTTCCTATACTGTTAGCAGAAAGGACGGTTAATGTTATGAAAATCTTTTTTAGTCAGGCAGATGCCTCCCCGGAAATCATTGAAGAGGATTTCTCTCCCATAGATCTGAAAGAATCCATAAGAAAAACCCGCCAGGCGTTGGAAATCGCCTATGCGGGTTTCGATAATGCTTTGGAAAGTGATCTCATTGACAGTTATATTTATGAAATCAATGCGTTACAAAAAAGGTATCAGCATCTCACAGAGCTGGCCGCTCTGCAGCCGGCGGATCGGGAAAAAAATCTATACCAACATTCCCCGATTCGTGCCCTGGTCAGCCATGTTTTCGGTTAACTGGTTCCTGCCGTAAGTCAGTCCGGCATATACTGTCTGAGAATTGTTCATCACCGGGCCGGAAGTATCCTGATCCTGGATCTGCCTGTACGCATCGCAGAGAGGTGCGATCACTTTGCGAATCTCTTCCAATATTGTGCGGTCTCTGCGGACTTCACATACAGCAAGTCTACGAAGGCAGAACAGGTACAGTCTGGAAAGCTCTCCTGCCGGGCTGTATTCTCTGTGCAGAGAGTTCAGGAGCTCTTTGATACATCCCCTGGCTCTGTGAACAGCTTCCACCAGTCCGGCATCATCTACTGCCTGCTCTCCGTCTGCCAGATATTGTAAGGTCATTTCATACAGGATCACGATCAACTGCGTGGAATTCGCCTGTGTAATCCGAAGTGTAAATTGTTGTTTGCATTCTTTTGTCATTCTGCCATGTCCTCTTATTCAGAACTTTCCTACTGTAACAACTGCAGTACCTGAGACGGTCTCTCGTTGGCCTGTGCCAGCATGGAGGTTCCTGCCTGTGCCAGGATCTGATAAGTCGTATAAGAAGTCATTTCTTCCGCCATATCTACATCCATGATACGGGAATATGCGGAAGTCATATTTTCGCTGGTAATATCCAGACTGTTGATCGTAGATTCCAGACGGTTCTGGAATGCACCCAGTCTGCCTCGAACGGAAGATACATATTTGATGGCGCCGTCTACGCGATCAATGGCATCGTCCGCACCTTCTGCAGTACTGACATCAACATTCTCGATTCCCATATTCTGTAAAGAAACCGCAGGAATATTTACTTCCAGCACCTGATGTTCATTAGCTCCGATCTGTAAGCGCATAGCGCCGATACCTGTGGCATTGATCTTCAGATCCTGAACCGTTGTTCCTGTCTGTGCTCCATTCAAAGTTCCGCTCACATCAAGGCGCATCTCAAATCCGTTTTCTCCGGTGATGGTCAAAAGATCATCCTTCAGTTCAGTCTTCAGTGTCTTCGCATCCGGGAAACCATCTCCGAACGTCACATCTCCGTCCAGCACAATATTGCCGTCCGCATCCTTTGTCAGCGGTATAGACTTTATGGTATATTCTTTTACCGGCACGTCGGTAGAATAGTAGTTCACCTTAACTTCCTGCTTGTTGGTATATCCCTTCAGATCGTACTCCCCATTCAGCAGTTTCTGTCCGTTGAACTCTGTTACGTCAGAAATTCTGGTGATTTCCTCTTTCAGTTGCTTTACTTCATCCTGTACGGTAGCCCGGTCATCATCCGTCATTATACCGTTCGCAGCCTTGACGGAGAGCTCATTGATTCGCTGCAGCATCTCACTGATCTCGGTCATGGCGCCATCTGCAATCTCGATAATGGATACGCCGTCGCTGGCATTCTGGTTTGCCACGGACAGGCCCTCGATCTGGGCATTCATACGTTTGGACATTGCCAGTCCTGCCGGATTATCCTTTGCATGATTGATCTTTAATCCGGAAGAAAGTCTCTCTAATGATTTGGACAGCAGGTCATCATTGGTAGATAAGGCATTGTTGGATAACATTGCCGATACATTGTAATTAATTCTCATGTGTTGTTACTCCTTACTTTCCGCTGCTGTCTGCGACAGCCTGCAGGAATCCTTTTGCCAGGCGGTACAGTTGCGCCGCATCTGCCCGGCTCTCTATTGTTTCTGCATTTTGCGTCTCACCGGCAGCCATCCTTGTCATATCCCGGGAGCTGACAACAGAAAGCTTTTCCGCTTTCCAGTCTGCAGAGGTATCTGTCTGAATCCATTCAAGGAATATATCGGAGGTCTTTTCCAGTTTCGTAACCTCTTCCGGGGTATTTCCTACGAGATAACCTTCGATGTGTTCTCCGTTGACCTGTAAATGCGCTTCCAACTGTTCGTCTCCCGCATCTACCCGGATATCCACAGCCGAGGTCTCTCCGGTTCCCTGCTGTAGGGTAAGATGCACTCCTGCCAGCTGGTCTCCCAGATACATCGGTAGGAAATACTCCTGCCTGTTCTGAAGATTTCCTGCAAGGCGCAGCTGTTTGTGTACCAGCTGTAACTGTTTCACATCCAGATGGCTCTCTGCCTGTTCCAGACTGATCGTCTCTGTCTCCTGTAAAGCATCCTGAAGCATGGTCCGGTAATCATCTGCAAAATTCTGCTGATCCAGCTGTTCCCACAATCCGGAGGCTTCTGTTCCGGCAGGCTCCTCTCCGGTTGCCGCCACAGGTATTTCTTTCTCTTTGTTGTATTTCTTACGATAGCGTTGCAGGTCGCTGAACAGTTCCGCCGGATCCTCCAGCAGAGCCTGCGCTGCCAGCAGGTTAGAAGTACTGGTATTTACCTCTCCCCTTTCCAACATTTGTGCTGCTCCCGGTTCGGTCTCTACCGCTTCCCGCATCTGCTGCAGACATTCCTGATAATATGCGTCTCTGCTCTCAGTGTCTTCTGACACATCTGTCAATATTTCTTTTGCCATCCCTACAGAAATCTGCTCTGAAATATTGTTCTCCGATAAACGTACTTCCTGTGTCAGTCCGGTATCATCCGACACTTTCCAGTCCATATGGGAGGTTCTTCTGCTCCTGGAAGCTGCCAGGAGTGTGGAAAATTGCAATTCTGCGCCGGTATTTACCACCGCACCTACTGCGGCACCATCTTCTCTCTCAATCTGGTGTACCATACGATAGATACCGATATAAGCTTTCCGCTCATTCTCCGTGATATCTTTCTTTTGTTCCAGCTGATACAGGAAACGGCTGTAGTCCTCCGCCTCTTCCTCATAACTCTGAGGATTTTCGGCAAAATAGGACTCCAGTTCCCCAAAAGTCTTCTCCAACGGATTTACGCCGTCCCGGATCATCTGCAATACATTCTTCGGTGTCAGTTTCTCAATCACTGCAGTGACCTGTTTGTCTGCTTCTTTGACTCTTTCGATATTTTCTGCAGTAATCTCCATCCGGTTATACGCGAGGATGCGGACCGCCCGCTGGTTCTCCAGTGTTTTATCCAATGACATATCTGTCAGAATGTCATCTACATTGGAAAATGCCTTGCGGATGCTGTCCCCCAGATCTCTTCTGGGGGCTGTCATCAGTGTCTCATAACGTTCATTTGCTTCTGTATAGGCCGTCTGCAACGCCTTACCTTCGCTGTGAAATTCTGCCACGGTCTCCTGCGAAACTTTCTGTTTCAGGCTATAGGGTCCCAACACGCTGACCGGCAGTCCCGGCAGTTCGTTTGTCACCTGTACGGTCTGTGTATAGGTCTCATATTTTGCCACGGCATCCGCATCGTTGGGGAAATACTTATCCGCAACTTCTGCCTCCGCTCTACGCAGTGCTTCGATCAGCTGCTCCATAGGGGCCGTATCAATGGAAAAATCACTCTGTAAGAGTTTCACATTCACTTCCGCTGTCATGCGCAGCCGGATCTCTTCCAGTTGTTTTCTGGCCGCCAGATTCTCCGCCGTGACATCCCATTTTGCATCCGAGAACCAGTCCTGTACCATTTCTGTGGCTTTCTCGTATATATTTTCCTGCCGTGCCAGATTCGCATGAACAGGGGATTTCCCCTCCGCGAGTGCCGATGCCGCTGCCTGTGCAAAAGCATCCTCACTGACGGGATAGTCAATCGTATCCAGTTCTGCCAGCTGCTGCAAGGTATCCGTTGTCAGCGGCAAACCTGCTCCCACCAGCCACTGCGCTTTCTGGCGGTTCTCATCATTGACCGGCAGGCCGGCATCCGTGATCACCTTATCCATCTGGTCCTGCAGTTCCTGCGGTACGGTATTCTGCTGTACTTTCGCGCCGCTGTTCTCTGCCACATACAAGTTCCAGATCTCCGGCTCCAATCCATTATCTACAAGATACCCGACCTCGCCTTCCTGGGGCTGCTGCAGAGAAGATGCCAGCTCCCAGGCGGTTTTTAATTCATCTACATTTTCAGGAGTCAGAGGTATATCCGTTGCCCGGAACTGTTCTTCAATACTTTGTGCCAGTGTATCGCTGCCCACAGCTGCCGCCAGGGTGTCCAGATCTATGTCGTCCGTGTATCCGGCAATGTTCTGTCCGGAACGCACCAGTTCTGCTTTGATCCTGTCCACGATGGTAACTGCGGTATCCTGATCCAGTTCTCTGGGGTCAAATCCGTCCTCACAAGCCTTCGCATAATCCTCCTGGGACATAGTATGTGACAGTAGTGTCATGTAATCCTGCTGTAATGCCACATTGGTGTTCCCGGCATCCTGCTGTAGTTCAATCAGGGATTTTCCCTTATTATTCTCTTCATTTCCCACAGGCATTGGGATCTGCCCACTCTCGTATACGGCTCCAAAAGTATTTGCATTCACACTTTTTTTATTGCGCTGTATTTTATCTCTGCCCCAGGTATTTTTCTCCGTCTGGATACTTTCTGTTCTATTTTCTGTATCAGTTACCGTCTGATTCTGAAATGTTATCTTCACGCTTGTCGTCCTTCCTGGTAATAACTCTTGAAATAACTATTCAGAGACTCATTCGCAAAATCGCTCTTTCAGAGCTTTCCTTTTGCCCATTGAGGCTATATCGCCCTATAAATATCACTAAATCCTCTTACGAATGCAAGCATTCAAAGAGGCCTTAGTGATATTTACATGTCTCTGAATAGTTAAGAAAAAAGATGAGTGCACCTTTGGGTCACACTCATCTTTTATTTCGGTCGTTTCTTATAATTTCTTAACCGGACTTAGAACAGAAATACAGCAGCTCCGTAAGGGGGCAGATCAAAGCTGATAGAATAATCCTTGTAATGGTAAGGCTTTTTCTCTGCCATGATCTCTGCGGGAATTTCATTGCCCCAGCCGCCGAAACGCTCCTCATCGCTGTTGAGCAGCAGCTTATATTTCTTCTTTTTCGGCACGGGTACGGTATAATTCTCCCATTTCATCGGAGTCATATTCAATACAAACAGCAGATTGTTCTTGCTGCTGGAACATTTTCTCACAAAGCAATAGGTGCTGTGTTCTGCATCATCCGCATTCATCCACTCGAAACCGTCCCAGGTATTGTCGATCTCATACATTGCAGGATACTTGCGGTACAGTTCCAACAGTTCCTTTACATAGGTATGTACGCCCTGATTCAGCTTCTCACCTAACAGATACCAGTCCAGTTCGCGCTCTTCACTCCACTCACGCTCCTGTCCGAAATCCTGTCCCATGAACAGCAGCTTTTTGCCGGAATGTCCGAACATGTAGGTATAGCCCACACGCAGATTTGCGTATTTATCCGCAGTATAACCTGGCATCTTATTTACCATGGAACACTTCAGATGTACCACTTCGTCATGAGACAGGGGCAGAATGTAGTTCTCACTGTCATTGTAGCTCATGGCAAAGGTCATAGCGTAATGATTGCCCTTACGATACAGAGGATCCAGCTTCATGTATTCACAGAAATCATGCATCCAGCCCATATTCCATTTAAAGGAGAAGCCTAATCCCTCGCCTCCGATATCGCTGGTCACATTCGGCCACGCCGTGGATTCCTCGGCAATTGTCACAAATCCGGGATACGTTCCACGGATGACAGAATTCAGATGGTGGAAGAACTCAATGGCCTCCAGATTCTTGTTGCCACCGAATTTATTCGGCAGCCACTCACCTTCTTTTTTACCATAATCCAGATATAGCATGGATGCCACCGCATCTACACGGATGCCGTCCACATGGAACTCTCTGAGCCAGAACAGGGCATTGGCTACCAGGAAGTTCTTTACTTCATTTTTGCCGTAATTGAAGATTTTGGTTCCCCATTCGGGATGCTCTCCCAGACGGGGATCGGGATGTTCAAAAATGCACTGACCGTCAAATTCAGCCAAGCCATGGGCATCAGTTGCAAAATGCGCAGGTACCCAGTCCAGAATCACGCCGACTCCGGCCTTGTGCAGTTCATTGATCAGGTACATAAAATCCTTCGGTGTTCCGTAACGGGAAGTCGGTGCATAGTAACCGGTCACCTGATATCCCCAGGAACCGTCAAACGGATGCTCTGCAATACCCATCAGTTCTACATGGGTATACTTCATCTCTTTCAGATATTCTATGATCCGGTCCGCAAACTCCCGGTAATTGTAAAAGCCTTCAGCAGTACCGTTGTTAGGATGCTTCATAAAAGAACCGATATGGCATTCATAGATTGCCATAGGCTCTTTATTCATGTCCTTTTTGTCCCGGGCTTCCATCCACTTGGAATCTCTCCAGTCAAAGCCTGTAATATCGGTGACGATAGATGCCGTACCCGGCCGGTACTCCGCATAATTGGCAAAAGGATCTGCTTTGTAGAGCTTTCTGCCATCCCTTGCATAGATCAGGAACTTATACATCGTTCCCTCTTCCACGCCGGGAATGAACAGCCCCCAGATACCGCCTTCTCCCAGCTTCTGCATGGGATGGGATTCCTCATTCCATTCATTGAATGTGCCAATGACATTCACCTGTGCTGCATTTGGTGCCCATACTCCGAAATAGACTCCCTGCACGCCGTCTTCCACCGACAGATGTGCACCCAGTTTTTTGTATATATCATAATGGGTCCCCTGGGCAAAAAGATACTGATCTGCTTCGGAAATAAATACCTTCTCCTTCGTCATGACCGCGCCTCCCGCTATACAAAGTCTTTCTCGGTGAGGATGATCATATCCTCATCGTCATATCTCTTGGCAAACAGGACATCGAAGAAATGCTTCAATGTCTTTTTATTTGCATGAGCGATCGCTTCATCCACGATCTGCTTTACATCCACTACCGTAACCACATGATCTATCGTCTGCATATCTTCGATTCTGGTATGTAACGCCAGCTCTCCGAGTTCGTCAATAGAGTATTCCATCTCCCGTGCATACTGTTTGCCGAATGCCACCAGTGTGTTATTGCTGAGGGCTTCCACATCCATTCGTGCGGTAAAGCACTCTCTCAATTTTTCATGTTTCTCGAGGAATTTATCAATATCCCTCTTCGTATCTTCCAGAATAATTACGATTCCCTGACTCTCCTGCTGCAATGCCTTGTGAAGTACATTTGCCGTAGCATCGTTCATTTCGGATGCCTTGCAAATGATCAGCGCGCCGTTTTTCAGCTTGGATAAGGTATCTGCAGTATCCTTTTTATTCAATGCATGTCCAGAGATCTTTGCCACTTTTCCGGAGAAATTGCTGTCGGTTGCCTGAATTTCGCGAACCATGTTCTTCGCCAGAGATAAGGTATCCATACCCTCTTCTCCAGTGATGATCACGTTGCCGGTGTAGGCTGCCAGACTGATATTATCAATGGCCTTGACTAACTGCTCTCTGGCAGATCTGCTCTGGATAAAGGGTGCGTACAGCTCTCTCTCTTCTCTGGTAAGCGCACGAACCTTTGCTTTGTCTCGCTCTACTGCGGGGCGCTCCGGCTGTTCCGGTGCTTCCCCGGCTTCCGGCGTTTCCTCAGCCGTCAGTTCTATCTCTTCGCTGGCTGTTTCCTCATCTACCGATTCTACTGCTTCCGCCGTGGGCTCCTCTACAGGCTCGTCATCCATTGCTTCTTCCGGTTCTGCCTGTTCCTCGTCTATGATTTCTTCCTGCTCATAGATTTCTGCTTCCGGTTCCGCAGGTTCCTCAAATTCTTCTGCTTCCGGCTCATATGCAGGTTCTTCCGCGAGTTCTTCTACAGTATCCTCTTCCGGAAGCTCTTCTACAGGCTCTTGTTCCGCTTCCTCTGCAGGAGCAGCCTCCGTCAGTTCTTCCACGGGTTCCTCTGTGGCAGGCTCTTCCGTGATCTCTTCCAGCTCTTCTACCTCATCGGTATCTGTTGTATCTTCTGCCACGGTATCTGCCGTGTCCGCAGCTTTTTCTTTTTCCAGTTTTTCCAGCAATCCGTCTCTTACCGCCTGCTCAAACTCCGTGAACATGGCTCCGGTCTGCTGTAATACATGTTGGCGAACCTCTTCTTCTCTCTTCTCCAGGTTCTCCTTCTTCTTGCGTTCCCACTCTGCCAGAATATCCTCGATATTCATCTGGCCGGTGATCTGTTTCTCAATGCTCTCTGCCTCCGGCATTACCAGGCTGATCTGACCGTCGGATTCCTGTGCCAGCACATCGGCCAGTTCCTTGGGTGGCTCTACGGGAGCTTCCGGTACTTTCTGTGTTTCCGGTTCCTTCACGATTTCCTGTACTTCCGGTGTCTTCTGTACTTCGGATAGCTCCGGTACTACATCGGTTCTTCTTGCAACAACAGGCTCTTCCGGCAGAATCTCTTCCGTCTCTACCTGGGGCACCTGTGACAGATCGCCGATTTCTCCGGTCTCCCCAAAGAATACTTCCGAGCTCTCCATCTGCTCCGTCTCCGGCTCCAGATCGTCTTCACTGACATCTGCGATCTCCGGATAGTCCAGAGACTCCGTATCGGAATCCCCGGGATCGATCATGGGTGCCACGATAGAACGGGTAATGGAATCTGAAGTCTCCTTCGCATGGTCCTCACTCAGTACCTCCCGCAGGCCTGCTGCCAGTTCTGCCTGTAGATTGATCGTATTATATTGTCCCACATCCATGGTCTTCACATGAATGTCGAAATCATCTTCCGCCGGCTGCGCGGGTGCCTGTTGGGGCTGCACCGGTTCATAGACTCTGGTGTCATCAATCACCTGATCATAAGCCCCCTCCTGCACATTGTCCGGATTGGAGTCGTAACTTCCATCCTGTGCATAGCCCTGGTTCGGGTCATAACTTCCGTCTTGTGCATAGCCCTGGTTCGGGTCATAACTTCCGCCCTGTGCATAGCCCTGATTCGGGTCATAACTTCCGTCTTGCACATAGCCCTGATTCGGATCATAAGTTTCGTTCTGTCCATAACCGGGATCTTGCGCATAATTCTGAGAATACTGCTGCGTACCGGGCGCGTCAAAACGATGATCGTATTTTTCCTGCTGTTCCGGTGTTAGCGGCTGATGGAGCATTTTCAGTTCCATTGCCTTGATAACGTATTTGCCCTCGCCAAACCAAAGGATCAGCTCATCACATTCCTCTACACATCTGGCAGCAAGTCCTACTCTATGATATAGATAAGCCAACTCATATGCCCATTTTTCTCTGTAATCTCTCTTTTTCAGTTCTTCCAGAACAGCAATGCGCTCTTCCAGACTGACATCCTGCGCCTCATATAATTTGTACTGCAAAATATATCTGCCGGGATCCTTGGGCGCTACCTGCACAAACTCTTTGTAATACTCGATAGCCTGTACATACTCTTCCATTTTAATGGAAAGTTCGCACAGAGAATAGCAGATCGTCCTTCCTCCCGGACGGCGTTCATATGCCAGAAGCAGCATATCTCTGGCATCCTCGTATCTTCGATTGATCTTGTAAAGGTCACTGATGGTGCACAGCATCATAACACTTTTGACTCTGCGCCAGTCAATGGTATCCGCAATCTCCGCAGCCTGCGCATACTCCCCACGGCTGATCAAGTCTTTGATTTCTTCCGCTCTTAATTTATATTCACTCTTATCCAAGGTATTTCGCTCCCTTAACCTTTTCTTATCCTAAGCTTCTCATTTCCCCGGGTATACTACCCCACTATTTTCTTATTCAGTGTACCATAGTACCCATTGATATGTCAAAATCAAACTGGGCAAAATGTATGGAAATCTCCCCTTCGGAATACTACCCGCGAAAGTGGGATGACTTCTTGGGCTTTTGACGTTTTTTCGCCTGTCGGATTGCTTCTTTGCGTCGATTACGAAGGTCCTGATCCACCGAACGATACCGGGATCTGGAACGATTTCTTCTGCGGTTAAATCTCCAGGTCAGGCGGGTACTGCGGTGGGCAAAATGATAATTCTTGAAAAACGTACGTAATAACAGTGCAAGGAAGATCAATACCGCAATTCCCACGATACAGAAAAATACTTTTACCACATTAATGAAAATAACCGCAGGACCGCCGGAAGTGCTGTTTTCCTCCTCCGGGGATGTCTCCTGTGCAGCCGTTGGAATTCCACCATTGTTTCCGGTGTTATCTCCTGCTGTTTCGGTTGTCTCTGTATTGTCTGCCTCTGTGGTCGTTGTGCCTGACTGCGTTTCATCGGTTGCACCGCTTTCCTCTGCAGACTCCGTGGTCTCTGCCGTATTTTCCCGGAAGACACTACTGCCCTTTTCCGCTGCCGTAAAGTCCAGGGATGCCGTTCCCAGTACCACATCATTGTAAGTATAAGTGATCACAGCCACCTGTCCTGGTTCTGTATTATCATAGGAAATACTGGACATCGCATCCTGAAAGGTGATGGTGTTCGGCAAAGTGATGCTGTCCGTCTGGTTCAGTTCCAGAATCGGTTTGGAGTTGCCGAAAATATCATTCCCACTGTAAAAAGATCCTGCATTCTCGATATTATACTTGGTCTCTGTCTGAGAAATGTTCACTCTCTGAAAATTGCTGAAACCATAATCAAACAGAGTGATTGTATCTTCATAGTAATTCGGATTTTCGTCTTTCATGACCACACAGATCAGCTTCATGCCGTCTTTTTCCGCACAGGACACCAGTGTACTGCGGGCAACATCGGTGTAACCGGTCTTACAGCCTACCAGATACGGATATGCATATTTACCGCCGGGGATCAGTTCCATCTTGTTGACTTCCATAATATCATCTGGCTGGCGTTCCGACGGCAAAATGTGCAGCATATGTGTCATTGTCATTTTACACAGCGCTTCGTTGGCAAAAAAAGCTCTTCCGATCATCGCCAGGTCATAGGCACTGGTGTAATGATCCTCATTGGGAAGTCCGTTGGGATTGACGAAATTGGAATCAACACACCCCAGTTCCTTGGCTCTTTCATTCATGATCGGTGCAAAGTCCTGCCAGGTCGTTCCGGAAATATGCTCTGCTACCGCGAAAGAAACTTCATTGGCGGAGCGGATCAGAATGGCATTCAGACATTCCTCCATGGTCAGCTGCTCGCCGGGGTCAATAGCAATATGGTTGCTTCCGGGATCAATATCGTGTACCGCATCATAGGAGAAATCCACGATCTCATCCATGCTGCAGCGCTCGGATGCGATCAATGTTGTCAGAATTTTGGTGGTACTGGCAGGGTATTCCTGCTGATGGATATTTTTGGCATAAAGGATCGCTCCGGTATCCGCATCCATCAAAATGGCGGATCCTGCGCTGACTACCGGTCCCGTAGGCCAGTTTGCCACTTCATTGGACTGAATGGCCAGTGCCTGATTGCGGGCGATGTTCTCTTCTTTGATCGTTGCAGCAGAGACACTAAGCCCCTGAGATGCAAAAAGGCAGAGAGCGCTGATTCCCATCACTGCCCTGGTTAAAAAACTTCTATATGAAAAATGCCTGAAAAACTGCATGTATAAATCCTTCCTGATATCTTCAAAATAAAATGGTGTATGATAATGCGCATTCTTTATCATACACCATTTTACCTAAAAACCAAAGTCTTATCTCTATTTTTTAATTCTTTTTAAGACCTTCTGCGAACGCTGTCATTCTCTATACGGAATACCGTAAATGTTCCTGTCCGTCGAAGTCTTTCCACACAAAATTTTGGCCTTCCCAGATCATGTATCCGTGCCAGCTTTCTTCCTTGGGAATCGACACAGACCCCGGATTCATGCAGATATACTGCTCTGTCTCATGAACAACGCATTTCGGCACATGAGTATGACCGTGCAATAAAATATCTCCGGAATGCAATGGCGGCAGTTTCTGCTCATTATAGATATGTCCATGGGTGGCATAGATTGCCTGCTTCCCTTCCGCAAGTACACAATAATCACTCAGCACCGGAAATTCCAGCACCATCTGATCCACCTCCGTATCGCAATTACCGCGTACACAGTAGATATCATTTTTCCACTCGTTCAATAAAGCAATCACTTCCTTGGGCGCATAATCTCTGGGCAGATCATTTCTGGGGCCGTGGTATAAAATATCCCCCAGTAAAAGCAGCCTGTCGGCCCCTTCCTCCGTATATGCTTCCAACAGTTTTCGACAGTAATATGCCGATCCGTGAATATCCGATGCGATCATCCATTTCATAAATTTTCTCCTCCTACTGCCAGTATAATCCCCCGGCCTGTGACTTGACAAGCTTTCTCAGATAAAGTACATTGACAATACAGATTACTATAAGAAAGGCTGAGATTACCATGAGGTTACGAAATATTACCGGTTCCCGGGAAGTTATTGCGGAAAGTCCCTATGTCGTACCGGAAGATACCCTGGAAGCATGCCCCGGAACCTGGCATGAGATTTTCGGAAACGATCATCCGATCCATATTGAGATCGGTATGGGAAAAGGACGTTTCCTAAATACCCTTGCAAAGCAGAATCCGCAGATTAATTATGTGGGAATTGAAAAATATTCCAGCGTATTGCTCCGCGCGATCCAGAAAATGGAAGAGGACGAGCTTCCCAACCTGAAATTCATCCGTATGGATGCAGAAGGCATCGATAAGGTATTCGGAAAAGGTGAAGTGGACCGCATTTATCTGAATTTCTCCGATCCCTGGCCCAAGGACCGTCATGCGAAGAGAAGACTTCCTTCGAGACAGTTTCTGGCCCGCTATGATGTGATCCTGAAAAAAGAGGGTACGCTGGAATTCAAGACAGACAACCGCCCGTTGTTTGATTTTGCAATAGAGGAACTGGAGCCCGCCGGATGGAAAGCGCAGGTGATCACCTACGATCTGCATAACGATGCCGCGCTGATGGAGGGGAACGTCATGACCGAATACGAGGAAAAGTTTTCCTCCGTTGGCAATCCCATCTGCAAATATATTATTTACAGATAAGGCCCCGAATATAGAATCTTATTTTTGAGATACTATCAACAACAGATAACAGAAAGGAAGGATACTTATGGAATATACGTTTACCGTTGCTAATTTTGAGGAAGAAGTTCTGAACTCCCCTCTACCCGTTCTGGTAGATTTCTACGCAGACTGGTGCAATCCCTGCAAGATGATGGCCCCTACCGTGGCAAAGCTGGCAGAAGCTTACGAGGGAAAAGTAAAGGTCGGCAAGATCAATGTGGATGAGAACATGACCATCGCCCAGAAGTACCGCGTGGCAAGCATTCCGAATTTTGTGATCTTCAGAGACGGACAACCCGTGGCCAACTTCGTCGGCGCCATGTCCGAAGCGGACTTCCGTGAGAAGCTGGAGCAGGTGATTCTGTAAAAATCAGTTTTTTAAACCCGGGTACGGTGAGCGGATGCCTCTGCCGTATCCGGGTTTTTGATTTTTTACAGATATTTTCCTGTAATGCTGTCGGCATCTGCCTTGATCTGCTCCAGAGTTCCCACAGCAACGACCCTGCCGCCAGCTGCTACGCAGCTGATTTGCTCATTTATGAGGTGGTGGCTCAAATAATTAAAACAGATCCAGCATATTGTCCAGATAGATTTCTTCTCTGACCTGCAGCTGGTACTCCGGTTTCGTCATATAATACAGTAAAAATTCCAGAACCAGTGCACTGCCCAGTCCCCGGCCCTCGATCTTATAATTGGAAAATCCCATAGGCAGATAGATCTTCTGAATATCTCCCACACTGATAAATCCGGGATTTTTCATAACTTTGGAGAAACGATAGCCCTCCTCCGCCCCCGGTGAGGTACAACTAAAATCCGGCTCCTCTCCCAGATTCCTGTGGCTGACGGCTTCGTAGCATTCCTTCCTGTCCTTGCAGCCAAAATAGCAGCACTCATTGCACAAAAACTCCACTTTGTCTTTCTGTGATTCTGTCAGCGTATTTAATTTTTCATAAGCCTTGTTCAGGCGGAAATCCGGTACAACATAGCGAAAATCGTCTCTGTCGGTCTCCTTTTTTAACGCTTCAAAATCCGTCAGAACTTTCGTAGTGGAAGATACCGGATAAAGCTCCGGATAATGACTTTTCAGATACTGTAACAGCAGCTCCGAATGGACGATCACGCCATTCTCCGGGGTTGCATTTTCCGCGAACAGAGCACAGAGTTCATTGCATTTTCTGTCCGAAAGATGTTCCTCGCGAAGAAGGGAATTACTGAAGGTCAGACGGGCTGAAATGCCATATTCCTGCAACAACGCCAGCACTTCTCCTGCATCGTGATCCTCCAGTGAGACGCGGCCGCCTCCCCAGATGCAGTCCGGCGGTGCTCCGTAGATGGAGCCAATGTCACACCAGTCGTAAAAATATTCCCGATGCTCCCGGAATAATGGCAGAAATATCCGGTATAGTTCATAGAATTCAAACAGACCGGGAAGATGGTAATAAGCTGTTTTTTGCATATGGCTCATACTAATCTCCATTCGACTTACTGCATTCATAATCTAGGATAATTTCATTTCTATTTAATGGTTACAAAAAAATAGTTTGTCATTATATTTTCTCCAAAAGGTAAAAAGTACAATCCATGTAAAGAATAACAAACTGCTTATCACTGGAAATCATTATGTCCACTGCCGGAGACTTTCCCTTTATTCCATCTCTTGTGCCTCTTATTTCCAAATCCTGAAATTCATCATAATTTAGAATCCAGTCATATAATTCCGGATCTTCTTTTACGGCTTCACTTATATTATAGATCCAATTACGATCTATTATAGGAGATACCTCATAAGAAGGTTCTAAAATCTCGCATTGATAACGTTCATA
>OGZW01000786.1_pt1 | contig 25499 bp, 24 predicted proteins | sample 1577001 | NCBI WGS metagenome assembly OGZW01 (sample SAMEA3541519, study PRJEB24748) | human gut metagenome | biome: human gut; feature: human-associated habitat; material: faeces | place: China | collected 2012 | reverse complement strand
GAGACATCAGGAACGATGTCTGGCGCGATTTGGTGCGTGAGCTCATTGTCCGGAGCCACGAAGAAGACTTGTTCGATAAACTCCTGGAGTGGGAGAAGGAGCACACCTATTGGTTAAAGACGAAAGCAGAACTGGAGCATTACACGCTTGAGCTCTACGCTGCAAGGATCTTTGACAACCCGAAATGGGTTGACTATGAAGCTTTTGCCAAGCACTATGGCTACCAGCCGCAGTCCTATGAGGGGTAAACAACTCAATGCATCGGATATACATGAAAACGGCAATGCCACATTGGCACTGCCGTTTTCTTATTGCCTTTTTTCAGTTCACGGTCTATTGACTACGCCAACAAAGAGTGGAAGTCCATCTGCACCAGTAATGGCGAATAAGAACGGTCGATCCAATACGAAGTCCATTTCCTCTTCAGGTGGCGCCGCAGCACCAGCCATCATCATGACGGTATATGCCGCTGCGGTAACCCCCTCTTCATCGATGGCAACGCGGGCTGCATGGTCGGCTTTGGAAAGGAATATCTCTGAAACTTTCGAAGTCATGGGACTGAAATCGGCCACCGTGGCATCGAATACACCGGTAATACCCAGCGCATTCAGGCCATCACGCAGGTCAAGATCAGAGACAACATCAAATTTGGGAACGGACATATTCACGATCAGGTGCTTGCTGTTCTCCCAGTTTCCATTGCTGTTTAGGAACTCCATCGTTTGCTCATCGGCAAGCAGATCATCCATAGCCACGCCATCATCAGGCAGGAGGAACCACATTTTGCCGCTGCCCTCCAGGCTCAGAGCAACAGCGCCGAACTGATCTGCCCAGTAATAGGTGTTGCTGTCGCCCTTGTGCATGAAGTCGCACTCCACGGTCTCTCCATCAGCACTGAACAGATGGAACAGGCCCTTTTCCGTTCCGGCCTCATTGAACTCACTGTGCCACTTGGCTCGGTAGTAGATGGTAGAGGCCAAAGCCATAACGGTCTCGGGGTCCATCGACAGGCCATCGGCCTGCGCTTCCAGCAGTCCTCCGGTCTGCTCATTGATCCAGTCCCGCAGAGCCTGATTAAACTCCTCGCTGCCCATCTCGCCACGGAAGGAGGAGGCGTAGTAATTCGTTGCCAGACTGTCCATGGTGGACTGGTTGAAATTCACGGACTCATTCAGCCACAGGGAGTTTGCCAGAATGCTTGTCACGGCACCGTCATTGCTGTAATTGGCGTTCCAAACACTGGCTGCCTGTGCGCGCAGAGTCTCAATACTTTCACTACCCAACAGATCAAGGATCTGCTGGCGACTTTCACCGTCCGTCACCTCTGCCAGCATGGCAAGGGCCATGTAGATGTTTATGGGAGAGTAGACCTTGTTCGCACCGTTGGAATTGCTGAGAAACTCCCGGATCGAGCTGGCAAAGAAAGCTTCCAGACCGTCTGCATAGCCCTCCGGCTGACTGCGCTGGGCTTTTCTGTCCGCCTGCCAGGCGTCATAGACCACATCAAAGCCATCGCTGTCAAACTCGCCGGTCTTTTCATCGAAATACTCCATCTCATTGGGGTAGGGAGCCATTTCCGGGTAACTTGCCAGTGCAAGCGCATAAGCCGATGCAGTACTGTTGGGTTTCTTTTCTTCCATGTTGGTATCTCCTGCGCAGCCTACCATAGAAATCAGGCAAGCCGTTGCGAGGCATAGCGCTACAATTCGTTTCATACTGCGTACCCTCCTTAGTCTACGATGGTGTCTGTGCAGATTACCTGCGTTATGATTTCCATAGCAGTCTCGCCGTAGCGTGACCACCAGCTATTTACACCCTGGGTCGTTGCCACAAAGTTGCCTTTGCTGGCAGGGTAACTGATAAAGTTCCAGATAGCACCGCCATCGTAGGTGCCCATGGAACCATTTCCAAATTCCTTCATTGACAATCCAGTGCCGCAGACGCCGAATGTAGGCCAATAGTGGAAATCGATCCATCCATCTTCACCAGCGGGTCGGAAACTGACGCCATAGCTCATGCCATCGGCACTGTATTCCTCAACCTTGTATTCCCAACCAGAAAGAAGCGGCACACTGACGCCAAATCTGCCGTGTTCGTAGGAAACATTACTTGTGTCAGCGGCGTCCACGAGATCAAAGCCTGCATAATAGGTTTTGGTGTCATAATCACCGGTACCCCGGAAATCCATAACCGATTTGCTGATCCGGTAGGAACCTGCGGGAAGCTCTCCGTACAGGCGGCTCCAATTCACTTCCCATTCTGTTTCCACATTGTTAGGGATCATCCATGCTTCTGACGTCCAGGCAAGCTCATACTCCATAGGAAGCAGCTCGACCGCAACCCATTCCCCATCCCGCAGAACTTCCAATCCATAATAGCTTCCGGTATTCAGCTCGCCGGTGGGCTTGCCGTCCTGCTGCGTACAAACAATGGTCAATCCGGACGGGGTGATATTCTTTGCGGTCAGCTTCACACCCCAGGGGTCCTGATAGGCGTGAGTCGCTGGTGTACGGCTGATGCCAACAAGACCGGATATTGCCGGAGTGCGTTCGCTCTGTTTTCCATTGATCCAAACCTTGTCGGTGGCCTTGATCACATCGCCCATCTGCACTTCAAGGAATAGATGCCACTGAGCCATATCCTCTGTTCCTGCCTCAGGGACCTTACGGTCAATCGTAATGTCCCACCCATCCAATGCACCGTTCTCAATACGGTGACGACGCACATCTGTAATCTCATGCCGAATTGATCCGCTGCCTTCCTGCAGTACGATCAGAACAAGATTCTGCCGTTCAAAATAGGCGTTATCATATTTGTCGCAGGCATCCAAAAAGCCGATTGTGCTGTCGGAGTAGACTGTCTCTCTTCGTTCCAGACTATAAATGTCCTTGTATGCCTCGTAATAGGCTTCCAATTCCGCTCTGGAACTGATCACGGTGTGGTAAGGATAGCCATCTTCAGGTCCGCCATTGGTCCGGATGTACTGCGCCTCAAAAGCGTATGCTTCCGGTTCAGGCGTCACGGAATCTGGATCAGCTTCATTTCCTACAATGGTCCATCCGAGTTCCGTAAGCTCTTCTATGGCCTGTTCCGGAATATCGGCCTGCGTACCGTCTTCCAATTTCACACACCAATACGCACCGGTCCTGCCTGGATAGGTATCCGCAATCCCATCGTGGAAGATCAAAATCTTATCGCCGGTCCCCAAGCCAGAGAACAGACCTTCCTTATCCTTTCGGTTGCTCATGATAATGGGTGAGTTTCCATCGATGAACATATACGATCCGTTGTCCGCTACTAAGCAGCGTCCGACAGAGAAACTCATGGAGTGATTTATCATATACCAAAGGCCACCCGCACAAAGTAGCAGTATGACTCCTATCACACAGAGGGGAATAACCCATTTCTTTTTCTGTTTCATATCAGCAGCCTCCTTTTCATATCAGACATGAATCCCTTATTGATATAGACGCAAAAATAGGGAAAATGTTCCCTTGTGATGCGATTTAGAGAGTTGCCGGAACAAGTGAGTAGCATAATCGAAGTCAAAGGCAACCTCACGATCGTCACTTTGCTTCATCACTCATTATACGACCATCGACAAAACCCTACAACCCACCTAAGTTCCTGTGCATACCAAAACGGCAATACCTGATTGGTATTGCCGTTTTGGTATTAACTCTTCAGGTGTCTATCCTTTGCAAAGGCCATCAGCGCCTCATGCTCGTTGGGGATCTGCTCATCCAAGACTGCATCCAGGCATTCCTGCAGCACACGGCCAATGGTCGGTCCCTGAAAGCCCAATGTCATCATATCATGTCCATTAGCTGCCAAGTCCTTGAGTGTGAAGCAGCTCTCTTCCTGCAGGATCTCATTGATCATTTGCGATACTTCCTCAAAGATTGCGATCCGGTGTCTGCAGATGACCGATTGACCAAGCGTATCTGCCTTGTGCAGCTCGATCAGTTGCCGGGTAGCATCCTCACCGTGCTTGCTCAAAAGCCGTTTGATTGGCTTCCTGTCGGCCGTGATGGGCATGTCATGATAGCGAACGAGTCTTACAATTTGTTCTTTGCTGGCGTTATCGAAGCGAAGTCTACTGAGGATACTCTCCGCCATTGAAGTACTCTGATCCGAGTGCCCGAAGAAGTGGCCAATGCCCTCCTCGGCGAGCGAGAAACAGGAAGGCTTCCCAATGTCATGCAGCAGGGCTGCCCAACGAAGCACCGGTTCAGGGGTGATACTTTCAATGACCGCGATGGTATGGTCCCAGACATCCTTGTCATGATGTGGATTATGCTGCGCAAAGCCAAACATGGGTGTGAGCTCCGGGATCGGGACGGCCAGCACATCGGCGAAGTCCCGCAGAACACCTGCCGCGCCCTGAGCGCAGAGCATTTTGGTAAGCTCAACCAGAATGCGCTCCGCAGCGATACCTTTGAGCAAGTGCTTGTTCCTGTGGATGGCCGCTGCCGTGGCAGCTTCGATCGTCATGCCATACACAGATGCGAAGCGAAGGGCTCTGAGCATTCTCAGGCCATCTTCCTGGAATCTCCGATCTGGATCTCCCACGCAGCGGACAAGGTCGCCGGCAATGTCCGCCTTGCCTCCTACGAGGTCAACAACACCTGTCCTGGGGTTGTAGGCCAGAGCGTTCATGGTGAAGTCCCGGCGCTCAAGATCGTCCTTCAGGCTGCGGGCAAAGCTGACTGAGTCCGGGTGCCGATGGTCGGAGTAGTCCCCGTCAACGCGATAGGTCGTAATCTCCAGAGGCTCTTGGTCGATCACAACGGTTACAGTCCCATGCTTCAAGCCAGTCTCAATCAGGTGGTAGCCTGTAAAGATCTCCTCCACCTGCTCTGGGAGCGCGTTGGTGGTGATGTCCCAATCCTTCGCAGGACTGTTGTCACGCACATAATCACGCACTGCGCCACCAACAAGGTACGCCTCATAGCCGGCCGCTTCAAGCATCTCAAATGCTGTATTCACTTGTGGTGGCAATTTCATCATAAGATCACATCTCCAGTGCGGCGAGGAACAGCGCATTGAGTTCCTCCCAGTCCTTCGTGATTTCTCTCGGATACTGCTCCGCCAGAGCACGCACATCTGCAATGCTCCGTTCCATGTACGCGTTGAGGATATCGATTCTCGGGATCATCTTCACCTCAGGGGAGTTCATCTTCAGATCAAGCAGCTTCGCAACGGTTTCCTCCAGGTAGTCCGGAAGTTGGCTCGCCGCCAGTTCAGAAAAGAGCATTGGGGGCGGAGTACCTTTTTCAAGGATCCACCGGCAAGCAAGGATCGGCCGCAGTACATAGAAGTACTTCTTGGCCTTCACCATGTCGCCGCGCAGGTATTCTCGATAGTTTCCTTCCGCCATCTGCAGATAGTGCCAAAGGCCACTCTTGGACGAGAAGTAGCGCCGCATGACGGGCTTAAACGCCTCAGTGAAGTCAGTGGTCTGATACACGATGGGAGAGGAAAACCACTCAAATACGGTGGGGTTGGATTTATGGAGCAGCTTCAGTGTCTTGTCCACATCCCAACCGTTGATGTCCAGAACACCATTGATGGGCAGCTCGATCACATCACGGGCCCGGTTGAGCCTGAGATAGCTCTCTCTGGGGCGCACATAAATGAAGCGCACATCATAGTCGCTGTCCGGAGAAGCAAAGCCCCAAGCACGGCTACCGGACTCCACGGCCAAAAGGATGCGGCAGTTCTCCCGCTGCTCGATTTCATGAAGCTTTTCTTTGATCAATGCTTCCACGGTCAACACCGCCTTTCTGTTTTATCGTTACCATAGTGACTTTCTCTCTTCTTATTATCTATTCTACGGCTGGAGATCGCAAACGACAACACCTTTTTAAGCTAATAAAATATGTAGCCAGGGAAATCAGTCAATAACAGAAAAATGAGGGCTTTCACTACATGTGTGAAAGCCCTCAACAATTTAATGATACAGTAATCGCGCAGAGATGTCAATCTGGTCTTGCACATTCGCGCCACATTTCATTGTAATGACCAGTTTTTTGAAAGATAAGTTGTGTCTTTCCTGCATTGATTTTTTGTCTATCCTATGCTATCTTATAGGTACAGAAAGGGTGAGTCCAATGTACAGCTAACTCCCTCTCAACTCAAGAAAGCGAGGTTAAATTGATGTTAGATACTAAGAACGAAAGATGAGCCTTGACTGCTTTTGCTGGTGGTCAAGGCTCATCTTTTTCGTGTAAATCACAAGTCCCGAAAGGGGCTTTTTTTGTTTGCAGGTAATTTGATAATCATCTGTATTCAAGGTGCCAATAGGGATAATTCGCATTGTCCGTTCTTTTGGACACCGACAGCTCTATGATAATTACAATCGAACGAAAGAAGGAGCAATTGCCGTGGAGTACATTGTCATGGATATGGAGTGGAATCAGGCGCTTACCTTTTCTGAGATGGTCAAAGATCCGGTTTTCTTGACAGGTGAGATTATTCAGATCGGAGCAATCAAGCTAAATCAGACTCTTGAAGTGGTAGACTCCTTCAATGAACGGATTGCGCCTCAGTACTATACAGAGCTTCACCCCAAGGTTGCGGAGATCACTAAACTTTCCAATCGGGATTTACAAAAAGGGAAAGGGTTCCATACGGTGTTTAATTCTTTCTGCGATTGGTGTGGCGATGACTTTGTGTTCCTGGTCTGGGGGACGGAAGATCTTCGTATTTTGCGAAAGAATATGGATCTCCATAATATTGATACCAGCTTTATGCCCCCGTGTTTCAATCTACAGAACATCTTTGTGGATCAAGTTACACACGATACAAAGCAATACGCATTGGCCAATGCATTGGCGATCGTCGGCGAGGTTGCATTTGATTCCCACGATGCCCTAAATGACGCAAGGAGCACAGCGCTTCTCTGTACACATTTAGACCTCATAAGGGGGCTGAACGAGTACAAGGAGACCGTAGAGAATAGAAATGGCATCGTTGAGAGTTACGAGTTTGAAGAGCCCTATGCCGATATTGGCGATGCTCTGAGCGATGATTACGTTGTATCCTTCGAGTGTCCACATTGCGGCGAGATCGTCTGGGGAGAAAACTGGATCCGAAAGACGGGTACAAATCTCCTGTCTCTATCACAGTGCAGCGATGGACAAGAATACCTTATTAGCCTCAAATTCCGACCGATTGCAGAGAATAAGGTTGTTGTGAAGCGGCTGGTCTATGCTCTGACGGATGAACTGCGAACGGACTATCAGCAGTGTATGGAGCAGGCTGCTGCATGGAGCAAATATGTGATCCCCGCATACTCGTTTTGACTGTGAGGAAATAACCATGTTGAAGTTTTTCGATACCGTTACCTTGAAAAATGATGATCCCGAAACTGGGGTCAAAGCAGGGACTGAAGGAACCATTGTCGATGTACTCGGTAACGGCAAAGCATTTACCGTTGAATTCTTTGATGAAGATGGGAATACAATAGAGGCATCCCTTTATACAGAGTACACTCCAGCGCAATTACAAAAGGTCGAAACAGCCCTGACCCTAACGTAGCAGATTTAATCTGTGCAAGACGCACTCAATGGCGTTTAGAGCGCAGGATTCCATAAAATGCAAAAAGCTATATAGAGGACTGGACATGCGCATTTTGACCTGTTATAATAATATAATGCATCCGGGTATAGCGAAGTTGGTATCGCGCCTGGTTTGGGACCAGGAGACCGTGCGTTCGAGTCGCACTACTCGGACCAACGAAAAAAGGGACTCTGAAATTGCTGATTTCAGAGTCCCTTTTCCTTGTTCAATGTCTACTGTGATGTTGGATCTAAATCCGTCGAATTCGACGGGTTTAGGCAGTTAGCCAGATCCGATTCATAATCACCACGCACTACCGCACTCGGTGAGTGAACGACATTAACCTGCACATTGACACTTGCGTTCATAAAAACGCCGATCTTTTCAGCCGCGCCTCGCTTCATTTGTTCTGTCACATGCGTGTAAGTGTCCAGCGTGAATGCGGCACTATAGTGGCCGAGCATGCCAGCGACCGTTTTTGCATCTACGCCGCTCTGAATTGCTAAGGTCGAAAATGTATGTCTCAAGTCATGAAAGCGAACGCTTTCATCCACTCCGGCAGCGGCGAGCATTTGTTTGTGTAAATGTCGAAGAGAGTCCGGACTCCAGTAACCATTAGTTCTTGGACACCAAAACATGAGGGGACTATCCGGATGCTTGTTGTGCTCATCTATGAGCAAAGCAACAGTATTCTCCGGAAGAGCTATTGTTCGAATCGAATTCTCAGTCTTCGGTACAGAAATGCACAACTCTCCCCCAGAACGAGTGAGCTGCTTGTTAACCGTCAGCATTCGTGTTTCCGGATTCAAGTCGGCCCACTCCAGGCCAAGTAATTCTCCCCGTCGAAGCCCACTTGTCAATTCCAAATAGAAAAGCGCATAGACCCCAAGTCGCTTTGCCTCATCCAGATATGCACCTATCTTGTCCTGCGGCAGGACGTGCATTTCTTTCTTTTCACGCTTTGGGATTTTGCAGTTATCGCAAGGGTTGAAGGGAATAATCCGCTCCTTAACTGCCTGTTTCAGAGCGCCGCTCAATACCGCATGAATGTGCTTCACGGTGCTTGCAGACAATGGCTCATATTTCCGATTTCCATGGTTGTCTAAGCGGCCCTGTGTGTGCAGATCATTGTAGAAGCGCTGAATCTGGATTGAGCTGAGCTTTGAAAGCTGGATATGGCCCAAAACCGGGATGATGTGGTTCTCGATCATGCTACTATAACCATCTGCTGAGCTGGGGCGAAGATTTGGCTTTGTGTAGGAATCAAACCAAAGCCGAATCCATGTAGAAAGGGGCTGTGAATCATATCCTTTGCCCTTGCGATAATAAGGCCCTGTATCCTGTTGGATGGCTCGTGCCAGCTTCGCTGCGCATTCTTTTCGTGTCTTAGCAAAAACGCCCTTTTGAATACGCTTTCCCGTTAGAATATCGTAGCCGGCAGTATATCGACCTTCCCAACAGCCGGGGTATCTCTCTCGAATGCTGCCTTCGCCATTCGCTCTTTGCCTACCAGCCATAATGATCTCTCTTTTCCATTTGCGTCTGAGCATCAAGCCACGAGAGAAATTTTCCTTTGTCAATATAGACCCTTTGACCACTTACTGTATGGGGAAAGTCATCTCTCTTTAGAAGTCTATATGCAACCGTAAGACTGCATCCGAGGGTCTTTGCAACGAGCGGCATCGTCATCACATCCGGAAGATCTTCTTTGCGCCGGATTCGCGGCATCTTACTATCGTCCATCCTTGTCACTCCGTATAGAAGAGAGAGTCCTTCTCTTCTGTTTGCACATTTAGCCAGGTAAGGAATTTATCTTTCGGCACGAAGATACGACTTCCAACTTTGAAGGCAGGAAAGTCGATGCGCTTCACAAGCTCATAGACCTGAGACAGCCCGAGGCCGAGGAAATTGGACACCTCTTGAACATTGAGGATAAGGGGTAGCTCATCGGAACTCTTATACTGGCAACTTTTCATTTTGCATTCCTCCTGTGAAGTAATCTATATCAATACTTACGAGGAGGTTTGGTAACCAACAACAGGTTCGTACAAATTATCAGCAATAGAAAGCAGAAACTGCATTTTATTTGTGGCGAATTTGCCGCAATTAAACGGCAGTTGCGTTGGGGCGTTATGAGATTAGCTAAAAAAGAAGCACTTACGGATCAATACCGTAAGTGCCTCTCTATGGGTTTTCAAATTACTGGATGGCGTCTTTGAAAGCCTTTCCTGCTTTGAACGCAGGTGCCTTAGATGCAGGGATATCAATCTGCTCACCTGTTGCAGGATTCTTGCCAGTACGGGCAGCACGTTCTTTGACCTCGAAAGAGCCGAAGCCCACCAGCTGCACTTTGTTGCCAGCCTTCAAAGCGCTCTCAGTAGTCGTGATAAATGCAGCGAGAGCAGCCTCGCAATCCTTCTTGGAAAGGCCACTCGCTTCAGCCATTGCGGCAATCAGTTCGGTTTTATTCATAGTTTTTCTCCTTGATGTTATTTTGTTTTCTGTATAATTGTTTAGGTGCCTATGGAATGAAATGACAAGACCCTCTTAGAGTTTTTCACGCACCATCATAAGGGCATAACCAAGTAGATTTTGGCCTTGCCATTTTGCCCGGTCAAGTCTGCTTAGATCACGCATGGATAAACCAATGCCCCAAATCCGATCATTTACAGCGCACTCAGCAAGAAATGCATTTCCAGTATCTTTCAGTCTCTCCCTTAGATCAGGGTTCTGCGTAAACTTTGCGAAAAGCCCCTCATAGACGACGATTTGTCGAATACCGTTCCATAGGCTCTCATCATAGCCGGATACAAGCCGTCCAAGAGCCTTTATCTCGGCAGCATTATCCGTAGCAAGAATCTGTGTGGCAACCTTTTCATCGCCAAAGGAAAGTGCCTTGCGGTACATCATATACTGCTCCATTGAGGAAAAGGTGATACCATTGTGCGTAAATATGGAAGGATACCAGTTGCTAAGGTATCCATTCTCTTCGTTATTGTTGTGAAAACAGATAACAGTCATTCCCATTTCCTCGTTCCTCCATAAACGAACATCTTCTCATGCATGGATATCTCTGACATATTACTATTATACCGAGCGCAGGATGAAATGGCAATCTCAACTTTTTTACTGCCAATTTCTACTTCTTCCTTATTTGGATGTAACTCCAGTAAGTCAACAGAGGGCCAGCCCCATTAGAGCTGGCCCTCTATGCACCAAAAGGCATACTTTTTGGCTGATGGCATTTTTGGTCGATCGAAATCAAATATGTGTTTCAAAATGCCATAAACAAATTAGTGAGATATTTCAAAAAACAATGGACATTATGGTGCAATTCTTCTCCATAAAACGTCGCCCTTTCCCGATGCTCGCATTACAATCGCATTAATGCTTTTAGAACAGTATAGCAAACTATTCGCAGAGAGTGATCAGGGGGATTTTCGTACCATCGGTGGAGCAAAATACTGTCTTTCGGCTAAAATTATTTTTCGTATACTGCGAATTACCGCATATACAATTGTCTGTCGCTGATGAAGGGTGATAAGGTGGTCAAGGCAAGTTAGCAGCTCACCTATTTTTCTCTGCTCGTCTATATGTGGTATAGGTACAGGCATTTGAAAAAACACATTATCTTTAATTGAGAATCTGTCTGACCTTGCGCCGGAATCGCCATTGAAATTCATAAAAGAATGCCAATAGCCGCACTTGAAGAAGTACTCCAAATAAGTTGTGTCAATATCGTGCGGACGAAAGACGGTATATAACGGTGACATTACGCCTGTTCTTCCAAGTTTATTGCGGTTTATCGGTCCAACTGGTGCGGAAGTAGAGATACGAGGGTTGTAAACAAAGTCCTCGTTTTTTACAATGTAGTACCCATCCAAGCTGCCCAGCTTTGCTATATCGTGGTCAAAGAAATCCCTTTGGCTTATAATTCCGAACTCAGCAGAGTTTGTAAATGTTTCTACATATTGTAGTCCGGCATTTTTCTCCGTGACTTTATCTGCAATTTCGGATAGCTTACACTGTTCCCAAGAGAATGTATAAAAAGGGGGTGTCAGTTGGACAATCAGAGAAATATCCGGAGGTGAATGCAAAAATGGCTGTCGTTGATGAAGGGTGATAAGGCTATCGAGTGCTGTAAAGTATGTACCAATAGCAGCCTGCTCACTAATGTTTGACGGGATGGAGAACACAGTTTTGGACACCAATTTCCAATCTGCCCTTGGCATTTTCGTCCCGGTCGATTGATTAGCTACTTCATCGAATTGCCGGCTCTGAATCAATCGATACAGAAAGCTGCTATCAGCGTTTTGAGGCTGTAATACCCAAAAATCGCCCACAGCAAGCCCATCAAATGTGGGCAAAAGCCAGTTTTGCAAGTATGGGCGGAGTTTTCCGTAAAGGACATCACCTTGATGAAATGCGATGCCTGATTTGCTACGTTGCTTGGCGTAGATGTCTTTGTTGAGCCGACCTGTCCCTGACACTATATCCTCATATTCAACTCTTGGAAGGGTATCATCGGAGCATATTGCCGATGATCGCACCGCGATTTCTTCAAACTTACGCTGTTCCCAAGCTATTCGGTTACAGTCGAGCTTACACAGGTGTGAAATATAGGAATTAAGTTTGATATTTCGGGATTTATAGTTGCTATTCCGGGATTATATGCTATAATATAAAATGTATTTTAGTACTTACTCGCGGACCGAGAGAAAGGAATGATATGATGGCTGTAAGCTACAAAAAACTCTGGCACATTCTGCTTGATCGAGATATGAAGAAAAAAGATTTGCAGGAAGCTGCAGGGCTCACAAAATACGCAATGAATAAGCTTAGTCGTGATGAAAATGTCAGCACTGAAGTGTTGGGAAAAATCTGCTCCGCTTTGAATTGTACAACTGACGATATTATGGAGTTTGTTTCTGACGAAAAGTAAGTCCGTTTTATGGGACACTAGTTGTGTGTATCATAATAGGGGGTAGTACTTTGCCCTTAGAAAAAGAAAAAGGATGGGGTCACAGAATGAATAAGCAACAACTTGCTCAGAAAATATGGGCTTCCGCAAATCAAATGCGTTCCAAAATTGAAGCAAATGAATATAAGGATTACATACTGGGCTTTATTTTTTACAAGTATCTTTCCGATAAGGAAGTTAAGTTCTTGAAGGAGAACGACTATGATAATGAACTCCTGAAAACCGTATCGGAGGAAGATGCCGAAACAGTTGAATGGATCCAAAAAAACATAGGCTACTTTATTGCCTATAAGGATCTTTTCTCCACTTGGCTCACGATGGGTAAGGACTTTGATGTTTCAAATGTCCGTGATGCTCTTTCTGCATTTAGCCGACTAATTTCTAATTCGCATAAAAGGGTATTTGAAAAAGTATTTGATACCCTGCAAACAGGCCTTTCCAAACTTGGCGATAGCTCCGGTTCACAAACGAAAGCAATTAGTGGGCTGCTGACGCTGATAAAAGATATTCCTATGGATGGCAAGCAGGACTACGATGTTCTCGGTTTCATCTACGAATATCTTATCAGTAACTTTGCAGCAAATGCTGGAAAGAAAGCTGGCGAGTTCTACACCCCGCACGAGGTATCGCTTCTGATGTCCGAGATCGTTGCGAGTCATTTGAAGGGTAAAAGTGAAATCAAAATCTACGACCCGACAAGCGGTTCGGGCTCACTGCTTATCAATATTGGTCAAAGCGTTGCGAAGTATATGAGCGACGACAACAATATTCAGTATTACGCTCAGGAGTTGAAAGAGAATACTTATAACCTGACCCGAATGAATTTGGTTATGAGAGGCATTGATCCCGCTAACATTATCACTCGTAACGGCGATACTCTCGAGGAGGATTGGCCGTACTTTGATGAAAATGATCCGGTCAATACCTATAACCCTCTCTATGTGGATGCGGTCGTGTCCAATCCGCCGTATTCGCAGGCTTGGGATCCGTCTAATAAAGAGGGAGATCCTCGTTATGCTCGTTTTGGACTTGCTCCCAAAGGAAAAGCCGACTATGCTTTCCTACTTCACGACCTGTTCCATATCAAACCGGACGGCATTATGACAATTGTTCTTCCCCACGGCGTACTGTTCCGTGGCGGTGAGGAAGGTGAAATCAGAAAAAACCTGATCGAGAATAACCATATCGACGCCATTATCGGGCTGCCTGCAAATATCTTCTTCGGGACAGGGATCCCCACCATTATTATGGTGCTGCGCCAAAAGCGTGAGAACACCGATGTTCTTATCATCGACGCATCCAAGGGATTTATCAAAGAGGGTAAAAATAACAAGCTCCGTGCGTCTGACATTAAACGCATAGCAGACACCTTTATCAAGCGTGAAAGCGTCCCGAAGTTTTCACGAGTTGTCAGTCGTGAAGAAATTCGCAGCAATGATTATAACCTGAACATTCCTCGCTATGTGGACTCATCTGAAGCAGCCGAGCATTGGGATGTCTATGCGTCTATGTTTGGCGGTATCCCGACGGCAGAAATTGAAGAGCTGGGCGAATTTTGGACGGCGTTCCCGGCACTGAAAAAGGCTCTGTTTACAGAGAGTGGCATCCCCTATGTGAATGTGTCTGTCGATGACATTAAGAGTGCCATCAAGAGCCACCCCGATGTGGTCGGATTTGAGGATGCTTTTAATGCCGCCTTTTCTACTTTCCCGGCGTTCCTGAAAGAAGAACTTATCGACCGGATGGAGAGCATTGAAATCTCTAAGGCTGAAACCGTTCTGAGCGCTGATATTTTTGAGCGTCTGAAGGATATTCCGCTTATCGACAAATATGCGGCGTTCCAACTCCTTGACGACGATTGGACTGGGATTTCTATTGATCTTGAGGTCTTGCAGACCGAGGGCTTTTCTGCGACAAAGGAAGTCGATCCGAACCTTGTCATCAAGAAAAAGGATGGCAAAGATCAAGAGGTGCAAGAAGGCTGGGTAGGTCACATTATCCCGTTTGACTTGGTACAGGCGACTTTGCTCTCCGCAGAAACGGATGAGCTCCACGGTTTGGAAAGCCGTTTGGCGGAAATCCCGTCTGAATATGAGTCCATCCTTGATGAAATGACAGAGGAGGATAAAGAGAGCTGCAACGATGTTCTCACCGAGGAAGGCGATGCTTTCGTTCCGAAAGAAGTATCCAAAAAGATTAAGGAACTGAAGAAAGACCGTTCTCCTGAAAGCGTTGCGCTTCGTACACTCTTAGAAAAGGTAGAGTCTTTGGTCAAGAGCGAGAAAGAAATCAAGGCGGAGATCAAGGCAAAGAGTGCTGCGTTGCAGGCAAAAACAAAGGATACGATTGAAAGACTGAGCGACGAGCAGGCTTTGGATCTGCTCGAAAAGAAGTGGATTGCTCCTCTCATTGAGAGCATTCACAAACTGCCTGATACCGTAATCGACAGCTTGGTGAGCAAAATTCAAGCCCTTCAAAACAAGTATGCTACAACTTTCTTCGAGGTCGAACAGCAGATCAGCGAAACCGAAGCAACGCTTTCGGGAATGATCGATGACCTTGAGGGTAATGAGTATGATATGCTGGGACTTAATGAGTTGAAGAAATTGCTGGGAGGTAGTGCAGAATGACGAAAAAATCAGATGATCCCGCAATTCGCTTCAAAGGATTCTCAGACGCTTGGGAACAGCGTGAGGTTGGGGATTTGCTCATAGAGCGTAGTCAACAAGCACCAATGAGCGATGAATATCCCCTTATGGCATTCATAGCAAATGAAGGTGTTGCCCCTAAAGGTGAGCGTTATGACCGAAGCGCCTTAGTTACGGACACGGTAAACAAGCTATATAAGAAAACAGAGAAAGGCGATTTCATATATAGCTCCAACAACCTTGAAACCGGCTCAATAGGCCTGAATAAGTACGGAAAAGCCTGCATTTCACCAGTATATAGCATTTTTGAACCCACTGGCATTGCTGACTCGGATTTTTTAGGAAGAAGATTAGTCAGAAAAGATTTTATAAATGCTATGGTCAAATGGCGTCAGGGTGTCATTTATGGTCAATGGAGAATACACGAGTCCGATTTTCTGAAAATTGAAATATCTGTACCTTCAGTCGAGGAACAACGGAAGATCGGTGCTTATTTAGACCAGCTTGACAACCTTATCACCCTTCATCAGCGTAAGTTTGAAAAGTTGACGAATGTGAAAAAGTCTATGCTCGAAAAGATGTTCCCGCAAAATGGCAGCAGTTACCCCGAAATTCGCTTTAAGGGATTTACTGACCCTTGGGAACAGCGTAAGTTGTCTGAAATGTGCGGTACTTTTGAGTATGGACTTAACGCAGCCGCTAAGGAGTTTGACGGAAAAAACAAATACATCAGAATCACGGATATTGATGATGCCAGCAGAGAGTTCTTGCTTTCTGATCTTTCGTCCCCTGATATTTGCCTTGATGGTATGTCGAAATATCTACTCTCAAGCGGAGATGTTGTCTTTGCACGAACTGGTGCAAGTGTCGGAAAAACCTACATTTACAGGGAAAACGACGGCATTGTGTACTTTGCAGGTTTCCTTATTCGGGCAAAAGTCAATCAGGACAATGATGCAGAATTTGTTTTTCAAAGCACCCTTTCGCCGAGCTATGAGAAGTATATTCGTATTACCTCACAGCGGTCTGGACAGCCGGGTGTAAACGCACAAGAGTACAGTGAGTACGACTTGTTCGCCCCGTCAAAAGAGGAACAGCAAAGAATTGGACACTTCCTGCGAGGTATTGACAACCTTATCACCCTTCATCAGCGTGAGTTGGAAAAGCTCCAAAATATCAAGAAATCTATGCTTGAAAAGATGTTCGTGTGACATCAATTTCGCAGGAAGGAGGAAATCGAATGACATTCCAAAAAGAAGCGGACTTTGAGGAAGCCCTGATTAAAGTCTTGGCGGATAAAGGATGGGAAAAAGAAGTCATCAAGAACCCGACCGAGCAAGACCTCATCCGAAATTGGGCAAAGATCCTGTTTGATAACAACCGTGGAATTGACCGCTTGAATAACTATCCTCTTACGGATGGCGAAATGCAGCAGATCATCGAACAGATCACGGAACTTAGAACACCGTTAAAACTCAATGGCTTTATCAACGGAAAAACTGTGTCCATCAAGCGTGATAACCCTGATGATAAGCTCCATTTCGGCACTGAAATCAGCTTGAAAATATATGATCGCAGGGAAATCGCCGCTGGACAGAGCCGGTATCAGATCGTACAACAACCAGTTTTTCCGAGCAAGTCAAAAATGCTGAATGACCGTCGTGGTGATTTGATGCTGCTTATCAACGGTATGCCTGTCATACATATCGAACTGAAGCGCAGCGGTGTCCCCGTCAGTCAAGCATATAATCAGATTGAGAAATACTCATATGAGGGCGTTTTTACCGGATTGTTCTCGCTCGTTCAGGTGTTTGTAGCAATGAACCCTGAAGAAACTCGTTATTTTGCGAATCCCGGACCTGACGGAAAGTTCAATACTGATTACTATTTCCATTGGGCTGACTTCAATAATGAGCCTATCAACGATTGGAAAGCTATCGCCTCCTCGCTGCTGTCCATTCCTATGGCGCACCAGCTCATTGGGTTTTATACTGTTGCCGACAATGCTGACGGTGTTCTGAAGGTAATGCGAAGCTACCAGTATTACGCAGCCAGCGCAATTTCCGATGTTGTGTCTAAAACGAAGTGGGACAGCGGTAAGCAGCGTGGTGGCTACATTTGGCATACCACCGGCTCAGGCAAGACGATGACGAGCTTTAAGTCGGCTCAGTTGATTGCAAACTCCAATGATGCTGATAAGGTTATTTTCCTTACCGACCGTATTGAGCTAGGAACGCAGTCGCTCAAGGAATATCGAGCATTTGCGGACGAGAATGAAACCGTGCAGGCAACAGAGAACACATATGTCCTTTTGACTAAGCTGAAAAGCAACGCAACGGCAGATACCCTAATTGTTACCTCTATTCAGAAGATGAGCAATATCCGAGATGAGGACGGAGGACTTAATGCAAGCGACATTGAAATAATCAACGGTAAACGGCTTGTTTTTATTGTTGACGAAGCTCATCGTTCAACTTTTGGAGATATGCTATCCATCATCAAGGAAACATTCCCCAATGCCATCTTCTTTGGCTTTACCGGCACACCGGTGTTTGAGGAGAATGCAAAGAAAAACAATGCCCAAACAGATGTTTTTGGCAATGAACTCCACAGATATAGCATTGCTGATGGTATCAGGGATAAGAATGTGCTTGGATTTGATCCTTATAAAGTCCTGACATTCCGTGACAAGGATGTCCGCAAGGTGGTTGCTTTGGAAAAAGCAAAAGCGGCAACCGAAGAAGAAGCAATCAGCGATCCGAAAAAGGCAAAAATATTCTATGAGTATATGGACTCCTCCACCGTCAAGATGGCTGGTTTCTTAGGCGATGACGGTAAATGGGTCAAGGGCATTGAAGATTATCTTCCAAAGACTCAGTACCTTTCCTCGGAGCATCAAAGCAAGGTTGTTGAGGATATTCAAGAAAACTGGCTTACTTTGAGCCATAACGGGAAATTCCACGCAATCTTTGCAACGAGCAGCATCCCCGAAGCAATAGACTACTATCGACTGTTGAAGGCTGCAATGCCGGAGCTAAGGATCAGTTGCCTTTTTGACCCCAATATCAGCAATGAAGATGGGGATTACAAAGAATACAGGGGGCAGCCGATTGCCTTCTATAAAGAGCAAGGCTTAATCGAAATCCTTACTGACTATAATATGATGTTTGGTCAGGATTTTTCGATTGCTACACACGCTCGCTTCAAAAAAGACCTTTCTCTACGCCTTGCCCACAAAGAGCAATATAAGCGGGTCGAAAGAGAGCCTGAGAAGCAGCTCGACCTCCTGATTGTAGTGGATCAGATGCTTACCGGCTTTGACTCTAAGTGGGTCAACACGCTGTATATGGACAAAATACTGGAGTATGAGAACATCATTCAGGCATTTTCCAGAACCAACAGACTTTTCGGACCCGATAAGCCTTTTGGCATCATCAGATATTATCGCAAGCCGCATACGATGGAGCAGAATGTGAGCAAAGCTGTTAAGCTCTATTCCGGCGATAGACCGATAGGTCTGTTCGTTGAAAAACTGTCTTACAACCTCGGAAAGCTCAACGCTGTGTTTGATGATATTGCCTATTTGTTCAAGAATGCTGGTATCCCTGACTTTGAAAAGCTGCCTGCGGACGGAACCGTAAGAGCTAAGTTCGCCTCGCTGTTTAGAGATTTCAACGGATACCTTGAAGCTGCTAAAATCCAAGGATTTAGGTGGGACAAACACACCTACTCATTCAAGGACGAGGAAAGCGGTAATTCGATTGAAATTACAATGGAGTTCGATGAGAACGCATTTTTGATTTTGGCACAGCGTTATAAAGAACTTTCCGCTGCTTCTCCCGATGATCCCGGATCACAAGACATAGATATACCATACGATCTTGTTGGATACCTGACTGAAATTGACACAGGGGTTATTGATGCCGATTATATGAACAGTCGTTTCGATAAGTACCTCAAATTGATTCGACAGGAAGGTTCTTCCGAGGAATCTATTGAGCAAGCAAAGGCAGAACTACACAAGACTTTTGCTGCCCTAACGCAAGAGGAGCAGAAATACGCAAATATCTTTCTGCACGACATTGAGCGAGGCGATGTCATTGCCGAGGACGGAAAAACGCTTCGTGACTACATCACGGAGTATCAGTTTAGAGCAAAAGATGACCAAATTCACCGTTTTGCAACCATCTTCGGTCTTGATGAGGATAAACTCAGGAATATGATGGGGCTTAACCTGAATGAAGCGACTATCAATGAGTTTGGCAGGTTTGACGAGCTGAAAAAGAGCGTCGATAAGTCCAAAGCAAAAGCGTTCTTTGAAGCATATGAACAAACCAAGTTGATTCCGCCCAAGGTCAATATGAAAACGGATCAGCTTTTGCGGCAGTTCATTCTTACCGGTGGATTTGAGGTTGATATGCCGTAATGAGTGCCATCAACGCTAAAGCAAGCCGAAAAATGAAAAAATATGCGGTCTTAACAAGAGAGCCAAGGTGTTTCCTTGGCTCTCTTGCTTTTTCTTGGGAACAGCGTAAGTTAGCATCTTTATGTGAGAAGTTCACAGATGGCGACTGGATCGAATCAAAAGATCAGAGCGATTTCGGTGTGCGTTTAGTTCAAACTGGCAATGTTGGTGTAGCAGAATATTTGGACAAGCCTAATAACAAAAAATGGATATCTGAGGACACTTTTGATCGGCTCCACTGCGAAGAAGTGCTACCCGGTGACATCCTTATTTCGAGATTGCCTGAACCAGCCGGCAGAGCTTGTATTATGCCGCTTTTAGGCACAAAGATGATTACGGCAGTTGACTGTACGATCGTCAGAACTGCACCTGATATGAGCAACAAGTTCTTGGTTCAGTATTTATCGTCACAAGCATATTTTGATGATGTTAATACATGTCTGGCAGGCGGAACAAGACAGCGCATCAGCCGAGGTAATCTTGCAAATTTCAATGTGCCTATCCCTGTAAAAAAGACTGAGCAGGATGCAATCGGGATGTTCTTTGGCTATCTCGACAACCTTATCACCCTTCATCAGCGTAAGCCATTTTTAATGAAATGGAGGACTTCTGATGCTAACAGAAACCAAACGAACAGACTTGTTCTGTGAATATTATGCAAAATGGATTACGGTGTATAAGAAGGGCGCAATCAGAAAGGTGACGATGGATAAGTACCTAATGACGCAGAAATGGCTCGTTAAGCTCGTCCCGAACCTGAGAGTATGTGATATGAACCGGATAGCTTATCAGCAGCTGTTGAACGATTATGCTGAGTTCCACGAGCGCCAAACCACGATGGATTTTCACCACCAGCTCAAGGGAGCAATTCTTGATGCTGTTGATGAGGGCTTGATTGAAAGAGATCCTACTCGCAAGGCAATCATCAAGGGGAAGCCACCGGTTGCTAAGAAAATCAAGTATCTCAATCAATTTGAGCTACACACGCTGCTGATCTCGCTTGACCTGAAGGATAAGGTGAATTGGGACTATTTTATCCTGTTGGTAGCAAAGACGGGGATGCGCTTTTCTGAAGCACTGGCTCTTACCCCCAAAGACTTCGACTTTGCCCATCAAACACTGTCCATAAGCAAGACTTGGGACTACAAGGGAAAGGGCGGCTTCCAGCCTACGAAGAACAAGTCGTCTGTGCGGAAAATTCAAATTGACTGGCAAACTGTCATTCAATTTTCTGAATTGGTAAAGCACCTTCCCGAAGATAAGCCCATCTTTGTCAACTCCACTGTCTACAATTCGACGGTGAACGACATTCTCGGCAGGCATTGCAAAGCCTGTAACATCCCTATCATCTCTGTCCACGGATTACGACATACACACGCCTCTTTGCTGTTATTTACGGGCGTTTCCATTGCGAGCGTTGCCCGCCGTCTTGGACATTCGAGTATGACCACTACGCAAAAAACCTATCTGCACATCATCCAGGAACTTGAAAACAAAGACATCGACTTGGTGATGCGCTCTCTTTCGAGTTTGAGCTAAAAGATTAAACCGGCTTGCGCTGATTAAAGGTGATAAAAAAGATGCCATCCGAAAGGGTGGCATCTTGATTTCATCTGTTGTAGAATCCAGCTCAATAATGTCATCACCAGCAAAACTGCAGACAAATGGATAACCTATTATTGTGACATATCGTATTACCTTCTTTAGTGCACTTCCCGCAGCTTTCTTATAAGAATTATCCCAGAAACTGCTTTGTCGCAGCAAACAAGGCCTTTGCTCGTTGAATATGGAAAGCGCTGATGTTCTTTGCCATATGCACCTCGCTATATTCTACCGAGATTATCTTTGAAGATCACTTGCGTTCGAATACAAAACTGATACGGTCTTGGTATTCAGGCAACTGCTCCAGATAGACATTAAGGCGCCGTTCTACCTCAGCACGCTCCAATGCTGACGCTTCTACCGGGCTTAGGTCGTGCCCACCTTCCTCCATGATATCCACTGCCATTTCATACAGTAGCTTATCCAGAAGCTCTTCGGGGCTATCAATTACAATGCAGTCCATGTCGCCGACAGTACCACGGCAACTATCGATACTGATGTAGATATACCCGACCTTACCAGACCATACAATATCGAAGTATGGAGTTGTTTTGATGTACTCGGAGAATACGCTCATGACTCGTTCAATGGCCTCTTTCACGCTGGTGTCATATTCCTTTTTCATGTCGGAGTCCTCCTTAAAATCGAATGGATGGGAGATGCACCTCTCCATACTTATCCGCTTCATGGATAATGCGAGGATAAGCACAGTAGAAGAACAAACCTCCTTGCCTATAATCCGTTCCTGTCCGGAACTCGTTGATTAAATTGTTCTGACATTCCCGGCATTGGTTGTTATGCCAATCGTGCGTTTTCGGGCATATGTACCAGTCCCGTGGATTACCCTTGATTCGGCTGCACTTCGGCGCATAGGGTTGGTTATCACGGAGGAAGGCATCAAACCGCTTCCGCTTGCTCAACAGAATGTTTTGTAGGCCGTCTTCAGTAAAAAGATCTGGCGCAAAACCATCATCAATGAAGAATCGGCGATAGTCGGCATACCCGTCATCGTCTACGATCGCCCACTCCACCTTCACGAGCCATTCGCAACCGTCGTCATCATGGTCTTCGGTGAGCTGCAGAACGATTGCTATATCTGTGGATCGCTGAGGAACAACTGAAGCGAGCGCGCGATTCGGCCACTTCCACACAAACTTGTTCTCATCATCCAGGCTGCTGGAGATATACTCATTCCCAAAGGCGTAGGTCTCATCGAACACCCAAATCACCTTATAGCCGGCCCTCGTGTAGAACTTATTGCGCCGTTCAAATTCACCGGCAGAAATTGGACTGTGCTGAAACTCAATGACATAGCCGCCCATCAAGATGTCTGCACGATGGCATTCGCCCCTGTGTTCCACGACAATCTCATGAACATTTTCGGGAAAACGCGATTGCCATCCTCGGTGCCATTCAGACATATCGTATTTCCAGTCATCCATACACGAGGTCACATGAGCGAAGTGCCACGAATTGACTTCGCCCTGGCGAGGAATCACCTGGTTGCCGCACACAGGACAGTAATACTCTTGCCCCTTCTCCGCATCAAATGCGTGAACGCGGTGATGATCCGCTGTCAAAGCATATTCCAAAGTGATCCCTCCTCACAGAATAATCTAATCGCTGTCTTCTTGGCTGCTCGCGTCTCTCTGGAAGCCATACTCAAAAAAGCACATGTCTAGGATTTTGGCTGCCGGATACTCAATTCGGCTGCCGCAATGTTTCCGGAGCTTTTCAAACTCATCCTCATGGTCAAGATACAGGTTGCCAAGGGTTCGGATGGATTTCGCACTGAATACTTGGGGTGCTGCACCGGTATCAGCAAGAGCCTTTTTGAAATACCGATCATAGGCGGGTACGCAGCCCACAGTACCCAGCAAGATCTTGGTAAGCAAGGTATCCGTTGGGATGCCGGCACCGGACGCCACATAAGCTTCTGTAATGCTCTCGCTAAGTTTCATGATGCGGTCAGCATAATACTCCTGCGAGAGTTTCTCGGGAGAAAGGTCCCAGAGATCATCCCACTCCGGCTGATAAATCAAACGGACAACATCCGCATGGATCTTGTAATCCTTCTGCATGAGGAAAGAGTTTCGAAGCATACCCCAACTGGCCAAATACCAAGCCAAGTGCAGGCAGAGATAGTCGATCGTGGCGTCAATCTGCGGGCGCCTATTCAGCCGAAACGCTTCATGGCAGTACTCCCAAGAGAGATACCGGTGATGTGGATCATCCTTCATACTGTCATAGCACTCGTATCCGGCTTGAATGGCTTCAGCAAGTTTTTTCTGATCCACAACACGATAGGGCGGCTTACTATGGTGCGTGTGGCCCTGTACTTCGCCTTTCCTGAATACGACCCATTGTTCCTCTAAACTAATGGAATCCACGACATATCCCGCACTGATCCAGCTGGAGCAAAAGGATGCAGGGCTTGAGAGATTTGCCCAGGATGGTCTGTTCTTATATGCATGGTTAGGGATTGGGATGATCTGGTTCAACTCATCGAAAGTAAGCTTAACAGAGTCTCCTCCGTGTTCCTTCAGCCAATTTCCAAGTGGAGCATATTTCTCTCCAAAAGCCATATCCGTCACCCATTCAGTTCATGAGGCTTGAACACTCTTTTGTCCAGCGCGAAGATGCGACTGCTCACCTCTCCCACCTGGAGACCGGCCAAGGTCTCGCGGTAGATTTCCATCCGGCTGTCAAGCATATCGATCTGGGAGAGCAGCTCGCTCTCCGCACAGATGGGCTTCACTGCAGCGCCGAATTCTGGCTCTCCGTGATGGGAAAGAATCATGTGCTGCAGCAAAACGGACTTGTCCTCAGGGATACCAAGTTCTGCAGCTACGTTGGAAACTTCCTGTGCGCCCATCACAAGGTGCCCAAGGAGTTGTCCCTTCACCGAGTATTCCGTGACCAGACCGAGCTGAGAGAAGGTAAACTCGCTCTCTTTGGCGAAGTCATGCAAGAACGTGCCGGCAAGTAGCAGGCTGCGATCGATGATATCCCCGTAAAGGCCGGTCAGGAAATCAGCCGTTTTCATCATGGTCGCAGTGTGCATCAGAAGTCCGGAGATAAAGCCGTGGTGGACGCTTTTAGCGGCTGGGATCGTCTTTAGGGACTCCTTATGGCGGGCCATCATCGTGCTGCAAATCTTCCTGTAGTCAGCATCCGTAATCGAACTGATCAGTCTCTCCACTTCTGCCATCGTAGTGTCCACATCAATGGGAGCCACCGGGACCAAGGCGGACAGGTCGTAAGTATCATTGTCGTCAGCCAAACGGATCCGATCGACAGTAATCTGCGGGGTGCCTCTGAACTCGGAGACAGTGCCACGGATCTTCACAACATTGCCTTCATCTGCAGAGGAGATGGGGCCAGAATAGTCCCATACTTTTATTTCGATGGAGCCGGATCGATCCGACAGAGAGGCGCTCAAAAACGGCTTGCCGGTTGCGGTTGTCTTGGGATATGCAGCTTTCAAAACATAGAAGCCCTCCACCTCATCCGAAAGGGACATCTCTGCGATCAATTTGTTATATTCCATCATTATTCCTCCGTAGTCGGTCTTCGTTTACTCGCCTTTGACACGAACCCCAAACCCATTGACTTCAATATCCTCGTCTGCGGGAATGAGCAAGTACTTCCGGCCATCAATGATCCTTGCCTCAACCAAGTAGCTATGCTCCGGATCGACCGAAATTGTCGCATCGGCGGTCTTAACTTCAAAGCGGCTGCTATCAATCAGATTGGCCGGGTTCAGTGTTGCTCCATCACCGAACTGGGTGACGCAACTATCACGGAACGCAAGGATCTGTTCCTCTTCCACACCGTTATCGCGCAGGATTTCTGCCGCATCACTGACGGAGAGTTCCAGCGGTTCGGGATCATGGCTCTCCTTATGCTGTTCAATCTGGTCGCGGAGTCTGTCATGGATAGACTGGACCAGTTCCATATTGCAGGCATCACCCAAAGCATCGCTGAGTGCATTCTGGAATGCTTCCTTTTGCTCAGCGGCAGACATGGGGGCTGTGGTATGAAATACGCTGTCGATGACTTCCTGGTGAATCTCATCTGCCTTTCTGGAATAGAACAAGGCATTGTAGATATTAGCCGCACGATCGTCAAAGGTGGGGAACATGAATCCAAGTTCCGGTGCGGCAACGATCTGGCCGACACAGCTGTGGAACTCGTTGTCTCCGGGGAAGAATCCCAACTCAGCTTTGCGCTCCTTCAC
>OGZW01000776.1_pt1 | contig 25766 bp, 24 predicted proteins | sample 1577001 | NCBI WGS metagenome assembly OGZW01 (sample SAMEA3541519, study PRJEB24748) | human gut metagenome | biome: human gut; feature: human-associated habitat; material: faeces | place: China | collected 2012 | reverse complement strand
TCTGTGCTTTGTATTATAGCATCGCCGGCTACCTAAATGTTGTGCTGGCAGCACACCAAATCCCCTTTTTGCTGTTGTATAATGAAACCATCAAAGTAAAGGGGGTTTGCGAAATGGCAAACGATGCAGAGGTGCAACTGGCTGTTGACCAGGCAATGAAAGATCAAAAGAAACAGAAACGAAAGAAGAAGCTGATCGTCTTTGGAGTGATCCTGGCGGTGATCGTGGTGATCGTCGTGGTGGCCAATCGGCCAAAGAACTACAACTTTGACCAACCGGCAGCACGGGTAACGGTGGACACGGTAATGACGGACTTCAAAAACGACGCCGCCAACGCCAGCGAAAAATACTCGGACAAGGTGATCGCCGTTACCGGTCAGGTGGGCACCATTCAGGACGAATATGTGACCCTGCGGGCTTATGATGACGACCTGTGGCTGTATAATGTGAATGTCTACATGGAGAACAATCAGGACCTGAAGAAGTTTAAGGTAGGCGACACGGTGACCATTGAGGGCGTGTGCGACGATACGGACCTGTTTGGTGATGTGGATGTGAAAAAGTGCGTGATCGCCGACCAATTTGCCACCGTGCCGGACTATGACGGCGCCCAAAAGGTGAAAATCAACGATTTTGTAAAGCGCTACAAGGAAAACCAGGTGAAAGCCGACGAAAAGTACAAGGGCAAGACCGTGCAGTTCACCGCCAAGGTGACCCATGTGGCAGATGCGTACGCCGTGGTGGAGCCATTCAATGCGGATGTGTGGGACTGGGACTGCGATGTGCAGATCTGCTTTGAGGATATGGACGACCTGAAGAAAGTGACCGAGGGCAAGATGGTCACTATCGTTGGTGAGTGCTACGGCCAGGCGGATATGTATACCGCCAAAATTTGCCGCGCCATTGTGAAGAAATAAGCGGTTCGTCGAATTCGTCATACAACCTAAGATACACTGTTCAAAGGCTCCCCTTAATGTAAGGGGTGACTCCCCGCAGTGCGGGGAGATGTGGCGCAGCGACAGAGGGGACGGGCACCGGTTATGTGCTGTCAACTTTGTTGACGGAGAGGATAATATAATGCTCTACGGTGTATGGACGCTATATAAAAGGCGAGCGACAGGTTGCCGCCCGCCATTTAGAAAAAAGGATAGGCATACACAGAAAGGCACAGCCATACGGCTGTGCCTTTTTGTGTATGCCAAACGTAATTAAGCGCTTTGTGATTTGATAAAGAAAGCGGTATTCTATATTATACAAAATCAATTCGGCCAAATAATCTCGTCATCGTTCTTGAATAATGGAGAAAATTCAACGGATGTGACTTCGTTGAATTGCAAGGTAAAATAAGTGTTGCAATCTTCAAAGAAAACCGTGTCGAAATAGTCGTAACAATCAACTTCATATTTCTCGTAACCGTTTGTTTTCATAAACGATAGCAATTTTTTCAGTGACAGGCCGATAACCTGGGTAGACAAAAAAGTAATATCGCTATTGAAAACTTCTATAGAATAAAGACGCTTGTTTTCTTCAAAATCAAAGAACAACTTTATTTTAAGGGAATTATATAAAAACTCTTCGCCTTCTTCTCGGCAAGTCAATATTCTGTCCGGCGTACTAAGGCGTTCGATGACCTTATCTTCCGTCATACCAAAAAGAATATTAGAAAGCCCTTTTCCAATTTCAATATTCATCTTGTGTTAAGCAATTCCTTTCTTTGGTGCAGTAAAAAGAATGGGGCCGTGTTATTGGTTTTCATTCGGCCAAATAATTTTGTCCATATAAAATAGCGGAGAAAACTCAAATGATGTGACTTCATTGAATTCAATGGTAAAAGAAGTGTTACACGCATCAAAAAAGATTGTATCAAAATAGTCAAAATGATTGACTTTATATTCCTGGTAGCCGTTTTGTTGCATAAAAGATAACAAATCTTCCAGCGACAGCCCAATGACCCGGGTGGATAAAAAGGTGATATCTTTTCTGAAAACCTCGATGGAATACAGACGATCACTTTCTTCGAAGCCAAAAAATAATTTCAGTTTGAGGGCGTTGTATAAGTATTCTCTGCCGTCATCTCGACATGTAAGTATTCTATCCGGCTGATCAAGAAGTTGAATGATTTCATCTTCTGTCATTCCAAATATAATGTTGGATAATCCTTTGCCGATTTCGATGTTCATTGCTTGAGTCGGTTCTCCTTCCTACGGAGTTAAAAATATGGGCCTTGCTGAAAGTTTACAGTCGGCCACCGGTTGTAAACTCAGACCACAATAAAGTAAGCGACCAAAATAACGAGATCAATCACGCCCAACACCAGCAGCGATATGCGCTGCCACCGGAGAAAAACGCCGCCGTTGTCCATTTGGATCCGGCGGATTTTCTTGGCGCATTGCAGGCAGTAGGGAATGGTCATAATGGCGGCGACGAGCAGCCCCGCAAACAGTGTCGGGACAAAAAGCAGAATATAAATTGGCTTGGTGGTGCCGGTATTTGCCCGAATTTTGTTGAGCATATAATGAATAACGGTTGCTTCGCAGGATAAGCCATAGCCACACAGAAGCGCGCCAAACACATTGATCCAGGTGCCGGATTGGCCGTCTATATCGAATTGCGCATCGATGCCAATCCTATACTGCAACAGAAATCCGCCAAAACCCAGCAAAAACAGCAGGAGCGCGGCATATACATACCGCCGTTCGTTGCGCGTTCGTGTGTCTTTGTAATCACTCATTTGTCTTTCTCCAAACCGAAAGCAAAGATTGCCCTTGCTTTTGAATTACGTATACAAAACAAGGAACCGTCTCCTGTTCTATTTAATTCAATCTTCAATCTCCATTGTATACGCCTTTGCTCTAAAAGTGACACTATTATCATATTTTGTGATTTCGTCATAGTGGTCAAATTTAAGTCCGCATTTTTCCATTACCTTACCTGAGCGTGGATTATCAACAGCGTGGCACGAGCAAATTCTATTAACGCCTAATTCTTTGTGAACATAGTCGATAATTGCTTTCATAGCCTCGGTGCAGTAGCCCTTGTGCCAATAATCGAAATGCAAATTATAGCCCATACCCCAATAGCCCTCTATTTTACTACTCGGACCTATCGAGCCTGTACCGATAACCTTGTTTTCTTTCTTAAGCACAAATGCGAAATTGTATTCCTTTTCGTCTGTAAGCGTAGATTTTATCCAGTCAATCGTTTGGCTTATGTCTGTAAGCGTAGGGTATGACATATATTTTGCGACCCTTTCATCGCTGTTCCACGAAAAGCAAGCTGCTGCATCGTCAAGAGTGATTGGGCGTAAAATCAATCTTTCGGTTTCTAAAATCGGTTCTTTTGACATTTTAACACCTCCAAAAAAATAAGCCGTTGATGTGAATGATCGTTACACATCAACGGCTTTTATGTTGTAAATAAAACTTTATACCGAAATTGAGTGCAACAAAGTAACTCCGTTTGCAAGGCAAACAGAATAGACTGCTTTATAAGCGGTTGCACGATATAATTTCTGCATAACTTCTATCCTTTCGTTTAATAAAATTATTGTAACATAAGCTATGCCGTTTGTCAATGTAAACACAGGGGACGTTTCTCTGTGCTTTTGCCGATTTTATAATAAGTAGCGGAAGGGCGGGGGCTTGCTCCCGCCGTCATACTCTACCGCTATCATACCAAATGGGGCGGGGGATTGTCAATGGTGGTTGCGGGGGTGGGGCGGACGGTGTATAATGGAAACAGAACGCAAGGAGGTGGGCGGATGATACTGGCGTTTTGCATAGACGATCAAGGGGGCTTGGCCTTTAATCACCGGCGGCAGAGCCGGGACCGAGCGCTGGTGGCCAATCTGCTGGCGGCGGCCGGAGCGACGCTTTCATACCGGTTGTAGGTATGGACTTGCACCGCCTGGTACAGGTTTCTACGGATTTGCGTTGGTATTATGTGCCGGTGGACGATCCGGAGGCCTTTGTGGCGGATCTCACCGCCCGCATGGAAAAAGCGGGCAAGTACCGCCGCTTTGACGGCATTTGGCGGGATAAAGCGGAAGATCATATTGAGTAAAATCGAATATTGCAAAAAAAACACCCCAAGCGGTGCCGTTGCGGCCGCTTGGGGTGTTGTTTTGATTGATTCTACTATATGAAGTCACTCATATAAGTCCTTTATATCTTTACAATCCTCTATTTTATCTAACCAATACATACCAGCCACTCTAGGCCATTGGTTTGTGTTATAAATCGTTGTTGCGTTTATATTGCCCATGTGGCAATGAAAGTGTCTAAATTGACCCAGAATTAACGATAATCTGTTATACGCACACCCATCGGGCTTTTCATATAAATCCGCATCGCTTAATGAGCCTAAATATTCCATGATTTTCTCTTGGATCGATTCAAAATAATCAATTAACAGTTCTCGTGATAATACCTTTTTATTATCATAAACATCAAGACTATTCAAATTTGGTTCATGAAAATCCGGTTCAGTATATACTTCAGGATTGATGTACCATTGATCCAAAGAATGTAAAGTATGGTACACATGTTTCCATATTGGCATATCGCATAAGATCGTATCCATATCACATGTCTTTAATGTGATCGAGAAATTATAAAACATCACTTTCGTATGCTCAATAATAGTGTGGATCAAAACATCATTCATAGAGTATCTCCGATTTAATTCATGCGGTACAGGGAACCGTCCCCTGTTTTTTCCATAGCGCGGGGGACGGTTCTCGGTTTTTGGGATTTACTGCTTTGCGTCTTGCTGCTTGTCCAGGTCAAACATTTCTTCCATGGTGTGCCAACCCAGCACAGCGCATTTGACTCTGGCGGGCATGTGGGCCACATCTTGCAGCGCCGCCGCTTCGTCCAGCTCCTCCATTTCCTCCTCGGTAATGGAGTCTTTGATCATCTTTAGGAACAGCTCTGCCAGGTGCAGGGCATCCTCTTTCTTCTCGCCGATGATCAGGTCCAGCATAATATCCGCCGAGGCCTGGGAGATGGCGCAGCCGTCGCCTACAAAAGCGCCGTCGGTAATCACGCCGTCCTCCACTTTCAGCTTTAGCACAATGTCGTCGCCGCAGCTGGGGTTCACCCCCTCCAGCACCAAGTTGGCGTCTGCCAAATCGTGCTTGTGCTCCGGGTGCAGGTTGTGCTCCGTTAAGATCTGGTTATAAAAATTCCTATTCTCCATAGCCCATTTGCCTCCTTAGGGACGCCACCGCGTCTAAAAATCGCTGTACTTCTTCTTCTGTATTGTAGAAGAACAGGCTGGCGCGGGCGGTGGACGGGGTGCCCAGGTGCTGCATCAGCGGCTGGGCGCAATGGTGCCCGGCACGAATGGCCACATCGGCCGCGTCCAAAATGGCGCTGATGTCGTGGGGGTGCACGCCGTCCACGGTAAAGGTCAAAATGCCGCAGTGCTCCTCTGCCTTTTCCCCGCCGATCACATGCACATGGGGCATGGTGCGCAATCCTTGCAGGGCAAAATCCGTCAGCGCTACCTCCTGGGCGTGCAGCTTGTCCCACCCAATGGCGGTCAGGTAGTCAATGGCGGCGGCCAGACCCACCGCACCGGCAGCGTTCACCGTGCCGGCCTCAAATTTATGGGGCAGGGGGGCGTAGGTCACCTTGTCCCTTGTTACATATTCAATCATCTCGCCGCCGGATAAGAAAGGCGGCATTTCTTCTAACAATTCTTCCTTGCCATACAGCACGCCGATGCCCATGGGGCCCATTAGCTTGTGGCCGGAAAAGGCCACAAAATCCACGCCCAGTGCCTGCACATCAATAGGCATGTGGGGGGCGCTTTGGGCAGCGTCCATCACCACCACGGCGCCGTGCTTGTGGGCCAGGTCAATGATGGTGTCCATTGGATTGGTGCGGCCAAATACATTGGACACCTGCGCCACAGCCACCAAAGCGGTTTTGTCTGTGATCTTCGCTTCCAGCTCCGCCATAGGCAGGCTGCCGTCCGGTGTACATTCCAGATAGCGCAGGGTGGCGCCGGTTTGCCGGGCAACCATCCGCCAGGGCAGCATATTGGAGTGGTGCTCCGCAATGCTTACCACGATCTCGTCCTCCGGGCCGATTCGGTGCAGGCCGTAGCTGTATGCCACCAGGTTCAGGCTCTCTGTGGCGTTGCGGGTAAAGATAATTTCACTGTCGCTTTTGGCGTTCAGAAAACGGCGCACCGTCTCTCGGGCGGCGGCGTAGTCCTCCGTAGCGTCCATACCCAGTTGGTACAGACCCCGCAGGGGGTTGGCGTTGTGGGTCTCGTAAAATTTGCGCTGGGCGTCCAGCACGCAGTCCGGGCGCTGGCTGGTGGCGGCGTTATCCAGGTAGGCCACCTTGCTCTCCCGCAGCAGGGGAAAGTCCGCCCGGTAATTCATAATTTCTTGCTGGGTCATTGGGCATTCTCCTCCAAATAACGGTGCACCCGATCGGTGAGCCCCGGGTCGTTTGCCTTGGCGCAAAGCGCCTCCAGCTTGGAGCGGGTGATCAGCAGCTCGGCTTCTGCCCGGCTCAGCCCTCTGGAATTCATATAGAACAGAATGTCCTCGTCCAGCTGGCCGATGCTGGCCCCGTGGTTGCCCTCTACATCTTCTTCGGCGCACAGGATCAGGGGAATGGTACGGTTCACTACATCTTCACCCAGCAACAACACATCTTCCTTTTCGTCGCCCTTAGAGCCGGCGGCGCCCTTTTGAAAGTCAATGGTGCCCCGGAACAGCTTGGCGCTGCGGTCTTGCAGCACCCCGTCTGCGTTCATATTGCTTACGGTGCGGCACCCGGTTTGCAGGGCGTCATAGTTAAAGTCAAAGGTGCGATCCCCGGTGCCCAGGTAGCCGATGTCTGCCGTAAAGCGGCTGTCGTCTCCGTCCAGGTGGGTCTTGCACCCGGCGTAGGTGGCTTTGCCGCCCAAAAACAACTGCACCAGCTGAAAGTCCGCACCGGCACCGCAGTGGGCGCCAATGTTGTTGACCACCGTGCAGTCCGTGCCCGGCAGACTCAGCTGCACCAGTCGCACTTTGGCACCGGGGGCCAGTTCTACCCGGGTCTCCAGGGCCAGGCAGGGGGCGTCCGCCGTGCTTTGCAGGTCCATCACCACAGTCAAGTGGCTGTTTGCCTCTGCGGTCAGTTCCACGCGGCGGGCGTTCTTCCGGCCGTCGGCGCACAGGGTCAGTCGGGCGGTGGTGTCGGTATTCGCTTTGGCGGTGATCCGGTCCGTCTCCAGGGAGGCAAAGGCCGCTTCCGCTTCTTGGCCCATACCGGTGGAAACCACTGTGGCAGGGGTCGGGGCGGTGGTCACTTCCGCGCCGCTCCAGTCCCCTTTGCAGGGGCCGTCCAGCGGGGGCAGGGTTACCGTGGTTTCGTTCATGTGCAGTCGGTTCCAGGTGGGGGACGGCAGGGGATTGACTACAAGGGTATTTTCTTTTGTCATACTGCTACCTCCCATCAGCCAATGCTGCCTTTCATCTCTAAGCGAATTAAGTTATTCATTTCAACGGCGTATTCCAGCGGCAGTTCCTTGGACACATCGTCTGCAAAGCCGCTGACGATCATGGCGCGGGCCTCTTCCTCGCTAAGCCCGCGGGACATGAGATAAAATACCGCGTCGTCGCTGATTCGGCCGATCTTGGCCTCGTGGCCCACATCCGCGTCACGGGTGCGAATATCCATGGCGGGAATGGTGTCTGACCGGGAAATATCGTCCAGCATCAGGGACTGGCAAGACACGGTGGACTTGCTGCCCGGTGCGGTCTTTTGCACCTGTACGCTGCTGCGGAAGGTGCTGATGCCCCCGTCCTTGGAAATGGAGCGGGCGTTCATCACGGAGGTGGTCTCCGGTGCAGCGTGAACCACTTTAACGCCGGTGTCCAGGTTCTGCCCCGCCCCGGCAAAGGTAATGCCGGTGTACTCCATGCGGGCGCCCTTGCCCTTTAGAATACTCATGGGGTACAGGTAAGACACATGGGAGCCAAAGGAGCCGGACACCCACTCAATGGTGCCCCCCTCCTCTACCAGCGCCCGCTTGGTGTTCAGGTTGTACATATTCTTGGACCAGTTCTCAATGGTAGAGTAGCGCAGCTTGGCGTTCTTGCCAACGAACAGCTCCACGCACCCGGCGTGCAGGTTGGCTACATTGTACTTGGGTGCGGAGCAGCCCTCGATAAAGTGCAGGTACGCCCCCTCGTCTACGATGATCAGCGTGTGCTCAAACTGGCCGGCGCCCGGCGCATTCAGCCGAAAGTAGGATTGCAGCGGAATGGTCACGGACACCCCCGGCGGCACATACACAAAGGAACCGCCGGACCAAACGGCGCCGTGCAGGGCGGCGAATTTGTGGTCCGTGGGTTTTACCAGCTTCATAAAGTGCCTTTGGATCATCTCCGCATAAGGGCCGTGCATAGCGCTTTCCAGGTCTGTATAGACCACGCCCTGGGCGGCCACTTCCTCTCGCACATTGTGGTACACCAGTTCTGAGTCATACTGGGCGCCCACACCGGCAAGAGACTTGCGCTCTGCCTGGGGAATGCCCAAGCGCTCAAATGTATCTTTAATATCTTTGGGTACATCGGACCACTTGGCGCTCATCTTGGTGTTGGGGCGCACATAGGTTACGATGTTGTCCATATCCAGTCCGTCAATGGGCGGGCCCCACTGGGGCACCCGGCTCTCATTGTAAACTTGCAGGGACTGGAGCCGAAACAGCTGCATCCATGCCGGATCGTTCTTCTCATCGCTGATCTTCTGTACGATCTCCGGGGTCAGGCCCGCTTGCAGCTTGTAGGCATCTTTTTCGTCGTCTTTTATGTCATAGACCGTGCGGTCAATGTCTGCCACATAGGTTTTTTCTTCCACAGGGAACACCTCTTTTACGCCTGCTCGTAGGCTTCAAACCCACGGGCGTTGATCTCGTCCACCAGGGAGCCGTCGCCGGTCTTTACGATCCGTCCGTTGACTAAAATATGGGTGTAATCCACATGCAGGCTCTCCAAAATACGGGTGGAGTGGGTGATGATCAGCAGGGCGCCTTTTTGCTCTTTTTGATAGGCCTCCACGCCACGAGATACGGTGCGCACCGCGTCCACATCCAGGCCGGAGTCCGTCTCGTCCAGGATCGCCAGACTGGGGCGCAGCAACAGCATTTGCAGAATTTCTGCTTTTTTCTTCTCGCCGCCGGAGAAGCCCACATTTAGGTCCCGATCGCCGTAGGCCGGGTCCATTTGCAGCAGCTTTGCCGCCTCATTAAACTGTTTTTCAAAGGCAAACAGCTTCACCCGTTTGCCGGTGCGCTGCGCCAGGGTGCTGCGCACAAAGCTTTTCAGCGACAGGCCGGGCACCTCCAGGGGATTTTGGAAGGACAGGAACATACCCGCCTTGGCCCGCTGGTCGGCGGATAGCCCCTGCTGCTCCTTGCCGTGGAACAGAATGGAGCCGCCGGTTACCTTGTACTGGGGATTGCCCATCAGGGCGTAGCCCAGGGTGGACTTGCCGGCGCCGTTGGGGCCCATGAGCACATGGGTCTCGCCCTCGTTTACCTGTAAATTCACGCCGTGCAGGATCTCTTTATCCTCTACGGCAACGGTCAAATTCTCAATATCCAGTAAGTGCTGGGACATGGTTTTGAACTTCCTTTCCGTGCACAAAAACCGTGCTTTTACTATTTTCTGCATAATAATATAATCCGTATTTCCTACTCTGTCAATAGGAATTAAAAAACTTGGGTTGCTTCGTACAAAAGGTACAAAAACAAGGGGGCAAAATTGTCTATTTTATACATATATAATGCAGGGGCTTTTTTACGCCCAGTCCACCCGGCGGCGCCGTTGCAGCAGATCAAGCGCAAATACCACAGCGCCTGCCAGCAGCAGCGTAGTCAGCGTGGTGCTGCCGATACCGGGGCGGGGCAGGGTCTCCGATATATTGGAGAACACCGCCGCCGGTTGAGGAAACAGGCGCAGCAGCCCCCGGCAGTAGCCGTCTGCCAGAAGTGCAGCCCCGGCGCGGCAGGCCAAAAAGGTCGGGTAGGGCAGCCCGAACCGCCCGGCCCAGCCCAGCAGCTGCAAGTGCACGCACAGCCCGCCAAAGGCCAGGAACGCCGCCGTTTGGGTCAGGGTGTAGCCGGTGCCGGTACACAGCCCGGCGGTGATCTCTACCAGCGGCAGCAGCCATTTTGGCACCGGCACCACAGCGCACAGAGCGGAGAAGAGAATGATGCAGGCAGAAAGGTGCAGCAGGTTCTCTATGGCGCCTTTGGCGGCAGCGGGCAGCGCTTCTCCCGCAGACAAGGGCGGGGCAGGCGGTACTTCTTTGGCAGCGGGCGGGTCGCTGAGGGGAACAGTCACCGCCGCCACCGTTAGGTTAGCCAATATATTGGCAGTCAGCAGCAGCCACCCGGCAGTGCCGCTATGGAGCGCTGCCGTGCCCACAGCTGTGCAGATAAAGCCCACCCCGCCGCACACATTAAAGCACAGCATACGCCGGGCGGTGGGGCGGTCGATCACGCCACGATCCAGCAGCTCCCCGGTGAGCACCGCGCCGGTGGGATAGCCGCCGATTTGGCCAAACAGCAGCGCTCCGGCAGCCTGGGGCGGTAGGCGCAGTGCCTTTGCCGGTAAGGTCAGCGCCCGGCTGAGCAGTACCCCCGCCCGGGTGTTTTGGATCATTAAGAACAGCATCAGCAGCGGCAGCAGACTGGGCAGCACGGTGTTCTCTGCCAGCGCCAGACCGGCCTTGGCGCCCGCTCGTGCCGGTGCGGCAAACACCAGCAGAATCGCCGCTGCCGCCAGCAGCAGTGCCAGCAGGGGCAGGGCTTTTTGGTTCTCTTTTTTCATATCATCACCAATAATTCCTATGCATAGTATGTACAGGTGATACAATGGAGCACATACCAAAAGACAAAAAAAGGGCAAAAAGTCGTCGGGCGTGCCCCTTGCCCGGGGACGAAAGCCAGCTGCCGGTGCATTACAGCGCCGGGGAGCCGCGGCTGGAGATCATCGGCGATCGGGTGCTGGTGGACGGGCTGCGCCGGGTGCTTAGTTACACCTCGGAGCGCCTGGTGCTGCAAGTGGGCAAGCGCCGGGTGACCCTGGTGGGGGCGGATCTTTGCATGCTGGATTATTCGCCTTTGGGCGTGCAGGTGATCGGTACGCTGTTGGCTGTGGAGTTCGGCGACCTATGACCCGGTTGTATTGGTATCTTCGCGGGTATGTGCAGTTTGTATTTACAGGCGGGTTTGCAGAGGATTTTATCAATGCGTTGGGGGAGCTGGGCATTACGCTGCCCGGCTTGCAGCGACAGGGAAGCGACCTGCGCGGTGTGTGCAGTGTGGGGACTTATATGCAGCTGCACAAGGCGGCGCGGCAGGCCGGCGGCCGGGTGCGTATTACTGCCCGGCGAGGGCTGCCCTTTTTTCTCCGACGACTGCGGGGGCGTTGGGGACTGCCGATGGGGGCGGTGGCTTTTGCACTGGTGCTGTGTGTGCTCAGCGGGTTTATTTGGGATGTGCAGGTGGTGGGCAATAACCGGGTGGGCACCGGCACACTGGAGACGTATTTGGCGCAGAATGGCGTGGCCGTGGGTAAGCCTTGGCAGGGGGCGGCGCGCAGTCGGCTGAACTATCGACTGCTGGGGGATTTTCCGGATCTGGCCTGGGCACATATCAACAAGGTGGGCGCCACCGCCCGGCTGGAGGTGGCAGAGCGGGTAGATACCCCTAAGACGAAAAGCGACAGGGAGCAGAGCCAATGGGGCGCTGCCCGGCGAGAACTGCGCTGTACCGTCCGTCGGTTGCAGGTACACCGGGTGCAAACCGGGCGGCAGGTGGGCCGCGGGGTGTATTTTTACGGCTTGACGCTGGTGCCCATGGGTAAGGACGCACCGCCTATGACGGAGGTGACGGAGCAGCGCCGTCTGTTGCGCCTAAACGGTCGGGCGTTGCCTATGGGCAGCGTCACGCGCACCCGCACCGCTTACCGCCGAGTGGAGCAACGCCTAACGGTGCAGGCGGCCACGGCGCTGGCTAAGGCGACACTGGAAGAAAAACGGGCGCAGGAGCTGCCGGGCGCCACCATCATCAACGCCTATGTGACGGTGGAGGTGACCCCGGATACGGTCACGGCCGTAGGCGCCTACACCGTGCAGGTGCAAAGCCTGCAAACCGATCGAGATCGGGCATGAAAACCGGCGGAAAAACTTGCCGATTTGGCCGTTATTTTTCATTTTTGGAAATTTGCCAAATTACGCAGCGGACACTTGCAAGCGCGCCACCCTTGTGATAGAATAAAAGCGCAAAAATCTATGAAACAGGAGGCGATGCTATGCAGATGACATTCCGCTGGTTTGGCAAGGAAAAGGACACGGTCTCTCTGGAGCAGATCCGTCAGATCCCCGGCGTGACCGGAGTGGTGCCTGCCTTGCACGACCTGCCCGCCGGTGCGCCGTGGACCATGGATCGAGTACAGGCCATGTATGACGAGATCACTGCTGCCGGGCTGACCATGGAGTGCATTGAGAGCGTCAATGTGCACGAGGATATTAAGATCGGACTGCCCAGCCGGGATCGGTATATTGAGAATTACAAAACCTCGATTCGCAATCTGTCCAAGGTTGGGGTCAAGGTGATCTGTTACAACTTTATGCCGGTGTTTGACTGGACCCGCACGGATCTGTATATGCCCCTGCCGGACGGTTCTACCTGCCTGAGTTATGACGGCAAGCAGGTAGAGGGCAAGTCCCCGGAGGATATGTTCCGTGAGATCGACGACAACTCTAACGGTTACGCCATGCCCGGCTGGGAGCCGGAGCGCATGGGCGAGATCAAAGAGCTGTTCGCAAAGTATAAAGATGTGACCGCCGAGGATCTGTGGGCCAACTTGAAGTATTTCTTGGAGGCGATTATGCCCGTTTGTGAGGCATGCGATGTAAAGATGGCCATTCACCCGGACGATCCGCCATGGGGCATTTTTGGCCTGCCGCGGATTATTACGGACAAGGCGGCGGTAGAACGGCTGCTGACCATGGTGCCCAGCAAGTATAACGGCTTGACCCTGTGCACCGGTTCTCTGGGCGCCAGTCCCAAGAACGATATGGTGGAGATCATCCACGCTGCCGGGGATCGCATTTACTTTGCCCACCTGCGCAATGTGGCGATCAATGACCGGTGGTTTAACGAGACGGCACATGAGAGCGCCTACGGCTCTTTGGATATGTATGAGATTGTAAAGGCCCTGCAAGAGGAGGGCTTTGACGGCTATGTGCGCCCGGACCATGGGCGTATGATCTGGGGCGAAGTAGCCCGACCCGGCTATGGTCTGTTTGACCGGGCACTGGGTGTGTCTTACCTGAACGGCTTGTGGGAAGCGGTAGAAAAATCCCGCAGGGCGTAAGGCGTAAATAGAGAGGAAGTAGAAACCATGTTTAATCACGAGAACTTAAAGGGTCGCGTGGCCGTGGTCACCGGTGGCGGCGGCGTGCTGTGCGGCGGCTTTGCCAAAACCTTGGCGGCGCAGGGCTGCAAGGTGGCTGTGCTGGATCTGAACGAAGCGGCTGCCCAGGCAGTGGCCGACGAGATCAACGCCAACGGCGGACAGGCGATTGCCGTGGGCTGCAATGTGTTGGAGCCGGCGTCCATGCGCGCCGCGCGGGATGTGATTGCCGAGAAGCTGGGCACCTGTGACATTCTGTTAAACGGTGCCGGCGGCAACAACCCCAAGGGCACCACCACCAAGGAGACTTTGGAAAAGATTGATCTGGCTCAGCAGGATCCGGAGGTCAAGACCTTCTTCGATCTGGATCCCCAGGGCATCAGCTTTGTATTTAATTTGAACTTTTTAGGCACCCTGATTCCCACGCAGATCTTTGCCAAGGATATGGCAGAGAAGGGCAAGGGCTGCATTGTGATGGTTACCTCTATGAATGCGTTTCGTCCGCTGACCAAAATTCCGGCGTACAGCGCTGCCAAGGCTGCGGTAAAGAACTTTACCGAGTGGATGGCCGTGCACTTTGCGGATATGGGTATTCGTGTTAACGCCATTGCGCCGGGCTTTTTCTCCACCAAGCAGAATGCGACCCTGCTGTGGAACCCGGACGGCACTCCCACTGCCCGCACCGGCAAGATTTTGGCTGCTACGCCGATGGATCGCTTTGGCGAGCCGGAGGAGCTGGCCGGCACGCTGCTGTTCCTTTGTGACGAGGCGTACAGCGGCTTTATTACCGGCGTGAACATTCCGGTGGACGGCGGCTTTAACGCCTATTCCGGTGTGTGATTAAAAAAGTCCCCGAGTATTCGGGGATTTTTTGGGTGTGTGCACCCCTTTTGCGCAGACTATTTGTATAGAAAAGAGTGTTAAGATGAAGCCTTTTATGGACAAGGACTTTTTGCTGGATACCCCAACGGCCCGGCACCTGTACCACGACTACTGTGAGGCGCTGCCCATTTGTGACTATCACTGCCATTTAAGTCCCAAGGAGATCTATGAGAACGCCCAGCCTACGGACATTTCTGCTCTGTGGCTGTCCGGCGATCATTATAAGTGGCGGGCCATGCGCTCCTGCGGTGTGGACGAGCGGTACTGCACCGGCGACGCCAGCCCCAGAGAGAAATTCCAAAAATTTGCCTACACCCTGCAATACGCCATCGGCAACCCGCTGTATCACTGGGCGCATATGGAATTGCAGATGTATTTCGGCATTGATACCCCTTTGTCTGCCGCCACGGCAGATGACATTTACGACCGAGCCAATGGGGCTATCGCTGCCGGGGATTTTCGCCCCCGCACACTGATTGAAAAGAGCAAGGTCAAAGTGCTGTGCACCACGGATGACCCGGCGGACGACCTGGCGTATCACAAGAAGATCGCAGCCCTGCCGGACTTTGACTGCAAGGTGCTGCCCACCTTCCGCCCGGATAAGGCACTGAATATTCAGGCACCGGACTTTGCGGACTATATGGCCACTTTGGCTGCCGCTGCGGGTATGGAAATTCATACGGTGGACGATGTGATCGCCGCCCTGCGCAGTCGGGCAGAATATTTCCATTCTGTGGGCTGCCGGGTGTCTGATCAGGCCTTTGATGTGCCGCCCTACGCTCCCGCTGCACCGGAACAGGTGCAGGCTGTCTTTGCCAAGGCACTGGCCGGGGCGCCGGTGACGGAGCAGGAGGCGCAGATCTATAAAACCCCGGTGCTGCTGGCCCTGGGCAAAATGTACCACGATCTGCACTGGACGATGGAAGTGCACATTGGTGCCATGCGTAACAACAACAGCCGAATGTTCCGCGCCCTGGGGCCGGACACCGGCTTTGACTCTGTGGATGACGGTCGGGTGGCACGGCCCCTGTCTCGCCTGCTGGACGCCATGGACAGCACGGACAGCCTGCCCAAGACCATCCTGTTCAACCTGAACGACAAGGACAACACGGTGCTGGCGACCATGCTGGGTAACTTCCAGTCCACGGAGGCGGCGTCTAAAATTCAGTATGGACCGGCTTGGTGGTTCCTGGACACCATGGACGGTATGACCGCCCAGCTAAAGAGTCTGGGTAACCTGGGCGTGCTGGGCAAGTTTGTGGGTATGGAGACGGACTCCCGCTCCTTTACTTCCTACGGTCGCCACGCCTACTTCCGCCGCATTCTTTGCGCCCTGATCGGTCGCTGGGTGGAGCAAGGCTGGTACGCCAATGACGACGCGGTGCTGAAAGAGATCGTACAGGGCATTAGCTACAATAACGCCATTGCCTATTTTGATTTTGCATAAGGAGAGATAAAAATGGATTTGAAATTAAGACCCAAGGAAGAATGTAAGTTCGACGAGATTTCGTTGGGTGAGATCATGCTGCGCCTGGACCCGGGCGAGGGACGGATCAAGACTTCCCGCACCTTCCGTGCCTGGGAGGGCGGCGGCGAGTATAATGTGGCCCGCGGGCTGCGCCGCTGCTTTGGTATGCGTACCGGCGTGGTCACTGCTTTTGCAGAGAATGAGGTGGGCTACCTGTTGGAGGATCTGATCCTCCAGGGCGGGGTAGATACCTCCCTGATCCGCTGGGTGCCCTTTGACGGCATTGGCCGCAGTGTGCGCAACGGACTGAACTTTGTGGAGCGGGGCTACGGCATTCGCGGCGCTGTCAGCACCTCTGACCGGGGCAACACCGCCATTTCTCAGCTGAAGCCCGGCGATGTGGATTGGGATTATATCTTTGGCACTCTGGGTGTGCGCTGGTTGCACACCGGCGGGATTTACGCCGCTTTGTCGGAGAATTCCGCTGCCGTGGTGCTGGAGGCAGTAAAGGCTGCCAAGAAGTACGGCACCGTGGTGTCTTACGACTTGAATTACCGTGCCTCTCTGTGGAAGGGAATCGGCGGCCAGGAAAAGGCCCAGGAAGTGAACAAGGAGATCGCCAAGTATATTGATGTAATGATCGGCAATGAAGAGGACTTTACTGCTTGCCTTGGTTTGGAGGTTGAGGGCAACGACAAGGACTTGAAGAGCCTGAATATGGACGGCTATTACAAGATGATCGAGGCCGCCACCAAGGCGTACCCCAACTTTAAGGTGATCGCCACCACTCTGCGTACTGTAAAGACCGCTACCGTCAATGATTGGAAAGCCATTTGCTGGGCAGACGGCCGGATCTACAAGTCCATGGAGTTCCCGGGATTGGAAATTCTGGATCGTGTTGGCGGCGGTGATAGCTTTGCCTCCGGCTTGATCTACGGTTTGATGACCTTTGGCGACGCCCAGCAGGCGGTGAACTACGGCGTGGTTCACGGCGCATTGGCTATGACCACCCCCGGGGATACCAGCATGGCATCCCTCAAAGAGGTAGAGGCTAAAGTGCATGGTGCGGGCGCCAGAGTGCAGAGATAAGTAAAGATAACCCCCGGCGAGCAGCGCGCTTTGAGGGATGCACGAGTGTCCAAATCTGCACGGCAGATTTGGCAGCAAGGCTCCGGGGGAGCCTTGCGCAACTGAGTGGGTGTATTGTCTGACCTTAACAGCAGCGTGACCGTCCGTAGGTCATGGTGCAGGCGCCAGAGTGCAAAGATAAGTAAAGATAACGTACCGGCGAGCAGTGCGCTTTGAGGGATGCCGCCGAAAGGGTTAGCGTATAAAAGTGAAAAAATAAGCCCCGCAGCGGGCTTTGGAGGTATTGTATGTCTAAAGAAGCAGTTTTGAACAAAATTAAAGATGTTGGGATCGTGGCTGTGATCCGTGCGGAGTCTGTGGAGCAGGCTGCCAAGATTACAGACGCTTGCGTGGCCGGTGGCGTGACCACCGTGGAGCTGTGCTTCACCGTGCCCAATGCGGACCAGCTGATTTCTCAGATGGTAAAGAAGTACGAGGGCACGGATGTGACCATCGGCGCCGGTACGGTGCTGGATCCGGCCACTGCCCGGATCGCCATTCTCAACGGCGCCCAGTATATTGTGTCGCCCCACTTTGACCCGGAGATCATCGCTGTGTGCAACATTTATGATGTGCCGGCTATGGCAGGTGTGGGCACGGCGACCGAGGCCATTGCCGCTATGCGCTGCGGTGCCAGCGTGCTGAAGGTGTTCCCCGGCGATGTGCTTGGTCCCAAGTTCATTAAGTCCCTGCGCGGCCCGGTGCCCTATGCCCAGTGCATGCCCTCCGGCGGCGTGGATGTGGACAATGTAGGCGATTGGATTAAGGCAGGCGCCATTGCCGTTGGTGCCGGTTCTTCCCTGACCGCCGGTGCCAAGACCGGGGATTATGCCAAGATCACCGAGACCGGCAAGAAGTTTATTGAGAACATCAAAAAAGCCAGAGCGTAAGCGATAACAAACAGAAAATACCCCCGACTGGGTACAGATTTCGTACACAGTCGGGGGCTTTTTTACAACCGATTTGCCTCCTTTGCAAAGGGAGGTGGCAATGCCGTAGGCATTGACGGAGGGATTGCACTGTTATTCGTTCGCCGCAAGGAGGAAACCTTACTCCTTCCGCACCAGGGTCACGCAGAAGTCGTTATAATTCTTTACGGTGTATTCTTGCTGTCGGGTTTTATCCAGCTGGGGCACGGTGCCAAAGAAAATGTAGCAGTCGCCGGTCAAGTCGCGGTTTTCCTCCACCTGCACATAGCGCCAGCTGCCGTCCTTGGTTACCGGGCGCAGGCGGGGCGCCACATCCGGGTTACCGGCACTTAGCCCGCCACGGGCGCGCAGTTCCGGCTCCAGTGGGGTCATTTGGTCGATTTTGTCATCCGCATAAAAGCGCAGGAATACGCTCTCTCGCTCTCTAAAGTACGGGTCCTGGCTGTCTACCAGCAGAATTTCGCTGCTGCCGCTGTCTCTGGCGGCGGTCAGCGCCTGTTCAAAGCTTTTGCCGTACAGGGCACTGTTGTGGGTGGCAAAGTTGCCAAAGGCAAAGCCGGTGAGTGCCAGGGACACTACGGCCAGCCCGGCCAGCAGGCGGGGCACCGCCGGGGAGGAAAAGCTCTCCAGCAGCCAGCACACCCCAAAGGCGGCCAAAATATGCAGCAGCGGATAAAAGGCTGCGTAGCGGTACATGGCGTTGGAGGCGTAGCTGACCACAATGGCGTACACCAAAAAGGCGCCTAAAAAGCTGCCGATCACCACACGGGCGGTGGTGGTTTTGGCAAAGTCCGTATCGGCCTTGCGGTGCTTCTTGGGCCACAAAAACAGCAGCAGCCCTGCCAGTGCCAGCAGCCCCGCCACTGTGTGGCCAAAGGGGTAGTTGCTTACATTGCCGCTGAGGGTGGGATAGCGGGCGCTTTGGAGCAGCATTAAATCCGGCACCAAGATGTTGTACAGCACGCCGCCCAGGTTGGAGAATGCTCGCTGAAAGACAGCACCGGCAGTCCCGGCAGTGCCAAAAATGGTGGTGCTGTTGCCCCTGGCGTAGCTGTCCATAGCCGTGATGGTCAGCCCCAGGAAGTTACAGTCCTTCAGCAGACCCGCCTGCACCAGTCCTAAGAGCAGAAACGGCAGAGCACACACAGCCAATACGGCTACGGACCACAGGGCGTAACGGAATTTCATTTTCTTTTTGATCAGCAGAGATAGATACAGGATCACCAGCAGCACCGGGATCAGAATGGCAGCCGCCATATAGGCGTACAGCCCCAGGGCGAAGCAGGCCATGGATAGGGTGTAAAACAGCAGCCGTGCCTTTGGCTTTTCCACCGCGTGCACCAAAAAGTACAAGGCAAACAGCAGCACAAAGGGCAGATAGGCGCAGTCCAGGGTCCAGGCGGACTGGTACAGCCGCCACGGCTCAATTATAGACAGCAGCAAAACAGTGTTTTGCACCGTGTATTGGCCGGGAAACAGCAGGCGCGTCAGCCCCTTTAAGGCAAACAGGCTGGCAAAGGCGGTCAGCGCCAAGGGCAGCCGAGCAATCCAAATTTGGTTGCCAAACAGGCGGATAAACGCCGCTGCAAGATAGGTGGCCAGGGAGGATTGACCGCCGTACAGCCAGGTGTCAAAATACACCGGCATACGCTGGCCGAAAATGTCTGTGCCCTCCCGCGCCAAACTGCGGGCGTTGAGTACCAGCATAGCCTCGTCCACATGCACATCGCCGTTGATCAGGTAAAGTATAAAAAAGAGGACCTGCAACACGGCGCCCAGCAGGATCAGCCCATTGGCTGTGCCGGGCGCAGACAGTGCGCGGGTCAACGCCCCCTTGCGGGGGGCAGAAGAAGCGGTTTGCATAAGCGTTCGTTCCTTAGGATTTGGTGTGTTCGTCCAGGGTCAGGTAGTAGGCAGGCATAAATTCTTTTCGGAAGTAGGCCACCTCCGGCAGATCAATGGCCTCCACCTTGGCCTCCTGGGCACGCAGAGCCATCTCAAACTCCCGGTTGCCCATACGGTCCTCCTCAATGCACTTGATCAGTGCACTGATTTTGTCCGCCGCCTTCACCAGTTGCCACAGTTCTTTGTCCGCCGGGTCGGGGTGAAAGCAAGGATCGTAATCCGGTCGGAATTCCTCCGGCAGCATGGCCAGCAGACGATCCCCCGCCGTGGCCTCGATCTCTTTATAGGCACGGCGAATGGTGTCGTTATAATATTTTACCGGGGTCGGCATATCGCCGGTGATCACCTCGGTGGTGTCGTGGTACAGCGCCAGCAGCGCGCACCGCTCCGCGTTGTAGCTGCGGCCGAATTTCTTGTTGCCGATCAGCGCCAGCGCATGGGCAATCACCGCTACGGTGTGAGAGTGCTCGGCAATGTTTTCCTTGCCGGTATTGTTCATCAGTGCCCAACGGTCAATCAGCTTCATGCGCTCCACCATGGCAAAGAAGTTGCTGCTCATGCGTCCGCCTCCGGCAGGGGCATACCCAGCTCCTCCAGCTGTACGGCGTCGATCTCTGCCGGGCAGCCGCTCATCAGCTCGCTGGCGTTCTGCACCTTGGGGAATGCGGTCACATCCCGCAGGGAGTCTGCACCGCAGATGAGCATAGCCAGTCGATCCAGCCCAATGCCCATACCGCCGTGGGGCGGTGCGGCGTATTGATAGGCCTCTACCAGGAAGCCGAATTTGGCGTCGATCTCCTCCTTGCTCAGCCCCAAAAGTTCAAACATTTTGTTTTGCAGCTGGCAGTCGGTGATACGCATGGAGCCGGAGGACAGCTCAATGCCGTTGAGAACCAGGTCAAAGGCCTTGGCACGCACCCGGGCCTTGTCCGTATCCAGGTACGGCAGGCACTCCTCCATAGGCATGGTGAAGGGGTGGTGCATGGCGATCCATTCGCCGGTTTCCTCGTCCTGTTCAAAGAAGGGCATTTCCGTGATCCACAGGAAGTTCCATTTGCCCTTGGGAATGATGTCCAGCTCCTTGGCCACCATCAGGCGCAGAGCGCCCAGAATAGGCAGCGCCTTGGAGGTTTTATCAGAGATGATAAAGACGCAGTCGCCTTTTTCTGCCCCCAGGTGGGTGAGCAGAGCGTCCAGCTCGCCCGCTTTTAAGAATTTGTTAAAGGAGCAGGTAGGGGTCTCGTCTGCCCAGCGCACATAGGCCAGGCCACCGGCGCCGATCCCCCGGGCGTGCTCTGTTAATTTGTCAATTTTCTTACGGGTATAGGCAGCGGCGGCGTTCTTTGCTACAATGCAACGCACGGTGCCACCGGCGGCAATGGCGTTTTGGAACACCACAAAGTCCGTCCCCTTGGCCCAGTCGGTGATGTCCTCAATGCACATATCGAATCGGGTGTCCGGCTTATCGGAGCCGTAGCGAGCCATGGCGTCCGCATAGGTCATGCGAGGCAGGGGAGCGGCAATGTCCACGCCTACGGTCTGTGCCATCAGGGTCTGAATAAAGCCTTCGGCCATCTGCATAATGTCCTCGCAGTCCACAAAGCTCATTTCCAAGTCGATTTGGGTAAACTCCGGCTGCCGGTCGGCGCGCAGGTCCTCATCTCTAAAGCAGCGGGCCAGCTGAATGTAACGGTCCAGCCCGGCGATCATGCACAGCTGTTTGTAGATCTGGGGGCTTTGGGGCAGGGCATAGAACTTGCCCTTGTGTACCCGGGACGGCACCACATAGTCCCGGGCGCCCTCCGGGGTGGATTTGATCAGCATGGGGGTCTCAATCTCTACAAAATCGTGGCCGTAGAAGTATTCCCGGGCAATCTTGGCGATTTTGTGGCGCATGAGCAGGTTTTGGGTGAGCCGCTCGTTGCGCAGGTGCAGGTAGCGGTATTTCAGCGTGGTCTCGTCGCCTACTTTATCTGCGTTGGCGATTTCAAAGGGTGGGGTCTGCGCCTTGGAAAGCACGCGCAGGTCTGTGACCGCCAGCTCAATCTCGCCGGTTTTCAACTCTTTGTTGACGCTCTCCCGCTTTTGCAGGGTGCCGGTGGCAGCCAGCACATACTCGCTGCGTACGCTCTGCGCCTTGGCAAAAATCTCTCCATCGGTGGCGTCGTTAAAGCTCAGCTGCAAAATACCGGTGCGGTCCCGCAGGTCAATAAAGATCAGGTTGCCCAGGTCCCGCTGGCGCTGTGCCCAGCCGTAAACGGTCACTTCCTGCCCGATCTGCTCGGTGGTGAAGTTGCCGCAGTAGTCTGTTCGTTTCATTCCCGTTAAAGTATCCATTATTCCGTTTCTCCTGTTTGAAAAAGGCTTGTAAAATCAAAAGCTTCGCCGTTGATCTCCAGATCCGCCAGCTGCGCCTGCATGCTGACGCTGTAAAATCCGTTGACAAAGGTAGAAAGCGCCACTTCCGTTTCCTCTCCGGTGTCCATAGCTTTTAGCTGCACCCGGTCGGTATCCACTTCGTTGTCGCCCAGCACCACGGTGTAGCGGGCGCCCAGCTTGTTGGCATATTTCATTTGGGCACGCAGGGAGCGCTGGTTCAGATCCATCAGCACCGCAAAGCCCTCGCCGCGCATATCCCCGGCCAGCTCCAGCGCCTTGCCGGTGGCCTTGTCGCCCAGGGCGATGATAAACAGGTCTGCTTTTTCCGGCTCCGGGTAAGCGCAGCCCTGTGCCTCCATCAGCAGTTGCAGCCGCTCCAGTCCAAGGCCGAAGCCCAGAGACGGGGTCTTTTGGCCGCCCAGTTCGTCAATCAGGCCGTCGTAGCGCCCGCCGCCGCACACGGTGCCCTGGGCACCAATGGAGTCAGACACGAATTCAAATACCGTCTTGGTGTAATAGTCCAGCCCGCGGACAATGCGGGAGTTTACGGTGTAGTCGATATTTTGCGCTTTTAAGTAAGACTGTACTTTATCAAAGTGTTCCCGGCACTCGTCGCACAGATAGTCGGTCACTGCCGGGGCGTCCTTGGCGATCTCCTGACATACCGGGCTTTTGCAGTCCAAAATGCGCATGGGGTTGCGCTCCAGCCGGCCCCGGCAGGTGTCGCACAGTTCGTCTTTGCGGGCAGCAAAGTAGCTGCGCAGGGCGTCATAATATTTGGCACGGCAAGTGGGACAGCCAATGGAGTTGATCTCCAATCGCAGTCCGGTGACCCCCAGCCGATCAAAGATCGCGGAAGCCAAGGCGATTAGTTCAGCGTCTGCCAGGGGGGATTGGGTGCCGAAGCACTCCACACCGAATTGGTGGAACTCCCGCAGGCGACCGGCTTGAGGCTTCTCGTACCGGTAGCAGCTGTCCAGATAATAGACCTTTTGGGGCAGCGCCTCGTTGCACAGCCCGTTCTCCAGAAATGCCCGGGCAGCACCGGAAGTGCCCTCCGGGCGCAGGGTAATGGAGCGACCGCCCTTGTCGTTAAAGGTGTACATCTCTTTTTGCACCACATCGGTGGTGTCACCCACGCCTCGCTGGAACAGCTCCGTGTGCTCAAACACAGGGGTACGGATCTCTTTGTATCCAAAGTCGGCGGCCGTTTCCCGAGCCGTGGCTTCAATATACTGGATTTTGTAGGTGTCCTGGGGCAGCACGTCCTTGGTGCCCTTAATCGCTTTGGTAATCAGTGCCATAGTTCTTTCTCCGTTCGTGTAATACCAGCAAAATCGGGTGAGCTGGCTCACCCGTTGCGTTTTTAGTGATTGTATTTGGGGTTGACGATCTCTCGCCATTCAAAGTCGCCCCGCTCCACGCCGCGGATCAGCGCCTCTGCCGTGGCAATGTTGGTGGCAAAGGGAATGTTGTGCACATCACACAGCCGCAGCAGGTCGTTGTCATTGGGTTCATGGGGTTTGGCGGTCAGCGGATCTCTAAAGAAGATCAGCAGGTCAATCTCGTTGCAGGCAATACGGCTGGCGATCTGCTGGCCGCCGCCTTGGCTGCCGCCTAAAAAGCAGTTGATCTTTAGACCGGTGGCCTCTGCCACCAGCTTGCCGGTGGTGCCGGTGGCACACACCTCGTGGCGGCTGATAATGCCGCAGTAGGCAATGCAAAACTGCACCAGCAGTTCTTTTTTGGCGTCATGTGCAATCAGCGCAATGTTCATAATACTTCTCCGTTTCTCTTAGGGTGGTCAGGTGGTTAGGTGCGCGCGGGGCGCTGTAGGTTCAGCCGTTTCTATATAAACGGCGGTTGTTTTTTGTTTTACAGTTCATCATACCATATTTTGGCGTTTTATTCAACAAAAAATACAGGTCAGTTCAGCAGGGCTCCGGTTTTTTGATTGGTTTTTTCGTCCGTATTGTTCTGATACCAGTATTTGATGATGGAAGAGGTGATCTCCGCGGTGGAAGTACCGCTGCCTGCCAGCTCAACCACGGAGGCCACGGAGATCTCCGGATTGTCATAGGGGGCAAAGGTGATCAAAAAGCCGTTGTTCTTCTTCACACCGTTGACGAACACCTGCGATGTACCGGTTTTGGCGGCGACTTCCGTGCGCAGCTGGTTGAAGATTAGCGAGGGTGCACCTTGCGTTGCCACCAGGCGCATACCGCTCTTAACGGCGGTAAGGGTGGATTTGTGCAGATCCAGGCTCTCCTCTATCTTAGGCTGGGTCTCGGTGACAGTGCCGCTGCTGTTGTCAATCAGGCTCTGTACCAGGTGCAGCTGGTAGCGGGTGCCGCCGTTGGCCACAGTGGCGCAGTAGTTACTCAACTGTAAGGGCGTAAACAGGTTGTCAGACTGGCCGATACCCGCCTGAATGGTATCACCGCTTTGCCACACGCCGCCGGCAGCTTCACGCTCCTCCGGCCCGGCCAAGGTACCGGCAGACTCGGCGATCTCCACGCCGGTCTTTTGTCCCAGGCCAAAGGCACTGGCGTACTCGTTCATCTTGGTAATGCCCAGGCGTTTGGCGCAGTTGTAAAAGAAGATGTTACAGCTGTCGCGCAGGGCGGTCTCCACATTCTCGCCGCCGTGGGCGTTTTTGTTCAGACACTGGAAGGTCTGGTCATAATAGCGGAACAAACCGCCGCAGTTGAAGATGGTGCTGCGGGTGATGGCACCCTCCTCCAGGGAGGCCACTGCCATCATGGGCTTAAAGGTAGAGCCGGGGGCGTAGGTACCCAGGGCAAAGCGGCTCCACAAGGGCCGCCGCCGGTTGGTGGCCAGCTGCTCGTATTTGTCATAGTAATCCGCCAGGTCAAAGGTGGGATAACTGGCGGATGCCAGTACCGCGCCGGAGTTTACATCCTGCACCACCACGGCGCCGGCGGAATTGTAAAGATCCGTTTTGTCGCAGACCTTTTTCAGCTCTTTTTGGGCCAGGGCTTGCAGGTCACGGTCAATGGTCAGCACCACCGTGTTGCCCTGTACCGGGGCTTTGGTGATCTCCTCGGTCACATGGCCGTCCTTGTCTACGGTAATGGTCTTTTCGCCGGGGGTGCCCCGCAGCGCACTCTCCATGGCGCTTTCAATCCCACTTTCGCCGATCTGGTCGTGAATGCCGTAGCCTTTGTTCTTCAGCTGGGCGTACTCCTCTGCGTTGATCTTGCGCACGGTGCCCAGAATGTGGGGCGCCAGGGTGGAGTCCGTATATTCCCGGTGGGTCACCACCTGTACATCGGCACCCAGGTAACGGTCCTTGTCCTCTTTAATGGCGGCTACCGTCTCGCTGCTCACCTCGTCGGCGATCACTACCGGGGTGCTGATGGAGAATTGCAGCCGGGTCAGCTCGTAGCGCAGGTTGCCGATTTGCAGGGCGGTTTTGGTGTCGTATTGCTCCAGACCGTACTTCTCCACCATAGCGTCATAGCAGTTTTGTGCTGTGGCGTAGGGTTGCAGGTTAAACATATCCGCACTTTTCATAGTGGCAATGTCTGTTTTTTTACCGGAAAAGACGATTTTGCCGCTTTTCAGCTTTAAGGGCAAATTTTGCGTGTATTCCTCGCCGTTTTTCTGAAACAGC
>OGZW01000766.1_pt1 | contig 25875 bp, 20 predicted proteins | sample 1577001 | NCBI WGS metagenome assembly OGZW01 (sample SAMEA3541519, study PRJEB24748) | human gut metagenome | biome: human gut; feature: human-associated habitat; material: faeces | place: China | collected 2012 | reverse complement strand
CCCCCACCCGCTACGATGGCATCGCTTGAAGGCGCAGTTATTGTAGATACCATTAAACGCAGCCGCAAAGGTTTTGGCTTCAACGCTCTTACCGAAGAATATGTTGACATGATTGAAGCCGGTATCGTTGACCCGACCAAAGTTACCAGAAGCGCACTGCAAAATGCAGCAAGCATTGCCGCTATGATTCTTACCACCGAATCCATCGTTGCCGACAAACCTGCCAAAGAAGCAGCAGCACCGGCAATGCCTATGGGCGGCGGCATGCCCGGCATGATGTAATGACATTTGGCTGAACTTCAGCTAAAATACATCCTTTCAAACTTTTCATAGAACTTCCCCTTACAACAAAACCCCGTGGTTTTTACCGCGGGGTTTTTGCTGTTTATGTGGTTTTAATTTAATGTTTTAAATTTCCCTTATTATCTCCCGTGCTTTGCTGCACAGCAGCGGGTAGCTTACTTTGCTGGTAAAAAGGCGCTGGCGCACAATGCTTTCGGCGGTTGTTACGGCGGCGACGGCCGGGTCCGCCCCGGCGACTTGATCGCCGTCGGCGGTTCGCTGGGAGAGTCGGGCGCCGGACTGCGCGATATCCTGGCCGGACGGTACGACACCCCGCTGGCACAGATCCACCGCAACCCCGCCCCGCAAGTCGCCGAAGGCATCTGGCTCGGCGAACGTCCGGAAGTGCACGCCATGATGGACATCTCGGACGGCATCGCCTCCGACCTGCGGCATATCCTGCACCAGTCCGGCGTAGGTGCCGAAGTCGATACCGAGTGCATCCCGACTCCCGTCGATCTCGAAACCGCCGTATCCGGCGGCGAAGACTACAAACTTCTCTTCACCGTCGCTCCGGAGAGCGCCAACACACTTCTGTCCAACTACCGGCTCCGTTTCGGCGATGAGTTCCACTTCATCGGCCGCATCACGGGCGGCAATCATCTCGAATGGCTCCGAAACGGCACCCCTCTGCCGGTCGATTGGCAGGGATTCCGCCACTATTGACCGGCGTTCCGAAAAGGTTGCAACAACCCGGCACATACCGTCCTCCGAAATATCCGAAGGTCATCCTCCATACCGCTCCTCATACCTTCTGCTTCTCCGCAGAAAGGAGCCGTTGCAAATCCGGTCCGCATCGCCCGCCGCAATATTCCCGCTGCAAGCGCTCGAAATCCCGGCGATTCACCGCAAGCTCTCTCCAAAACGAAGCCGACTTCTGCCGTACGACATCGGCACGGTCCGCCGCAAAAAATAAAGGGGCTGTGTCGAAATGAAAATTTCAGACACAACCTCTAAGGGATGTCAGAATGGATGCAAGGCATTGAGGGTAAGGGCGACAGGAATTTACTGCCGTAAAGATTTAGCCCGCATCCCGATAATGACGCAGCAGTGCGCTTTATAACACATCGCCGTATCTCCAAAAACTCTATCCACACGCATCGAAAGCCGCTTCATTCCACGATATAGACTTTCTCCCCCCGCCGCTGCATGCGATAGCGCTCGCGGGCGAATTGCTCCAGATTATCGTCGTACTTGAGCTCTTCGAGCAGCGTACTGTCCTGCTCGATCCGAGCGCGATAGATCGCCCTTTCCTGCTCCAGGATAGCGATATCTTTTCTGATCTCTATGGCGTGCAGCAGATTTCGTCCCACGATGAAAATCGTGAAAACCACGATGATACAAGTAATCACCACCCAAAACCGCTTGTCCAATTTCAACTGCATCTTCCGAATCCTTTAAGGAATATGCATGTATTTATGCGTCTGGATCGAAATATTCCACGCAGGATGCGCCTTGACGTACTCGACCAGCAGGGGCATGATCTCCTCCGACACGCTCCATTCGGGCTGCAGGAAGAGCTTGCACTCCCGTCCGACCTGTTCGGCGTTCCGCTCGGCCCATTGCAAATCGGCCTCCCGCTCGACGATGACCTTCAGCTCGTGCGCCCGCCAGAACGCCTCCGGCAGAGGCGGCTGCTGACGCTTGGGCGAAAGGCAAACCCAGTCGAAATACCCGCTGAAAGGGTGCGACCCCGAAGTTTCGAGAAATATCTTGAGTCCGTGCCCCTTGAGCGCCGAAGTCAAAGGCCCCAACGGGTAAAGCAACGGCTCTCCGCCCGTGATGACGATAGCCTGCGCCTGGCACGAAGTCGCTCGCCGCACCACCTCCGAAATATCGGTCGGAGGATAGAGTTTCGGATTCCACGTATATTTGGCATCGCACCAGCGGCAGCCTACGTCGCATCCGCCCAGGCGGATGAAATAGGCCGGTTTGCCCGTATGGAATCCTTCGCCTTGAATCGTATAGAAATCCTCCACCAGAGGCAATTTCCGCCCTCCGTCCAACAAGTCGTAATTCGTCGCTTCCTTCATCGGACTATTCGGTCACCACGTAAACATCCTTGTAATTCCGGCCCAACTGGTCGTAGTCCAGCCCGTATCCCACGATAAACTCGTTGCCGATGTGCATGGCCGGATAATCGATCGGAATCTGGCGCTGGTATGCTTTCGGTTTGAAGAAAAGCGTACACACGCGGATACTGGCGGGCTTCTTCGTCTTCAACTCCTCGACCATGTGTTCGATGCTGGCGCCCGTATCCACAATGTCCTCGACGATAATCACGTCCCGGCCTTCGATGTTGTTGCCCAGTCCTATCAGACACTTGACATCCCCCGACGAGGAGGTACCGCAGTACGAAGAGAGTTTCACGAACGATATTTCGCAGTTGAAATCGATCTTCTTCAGCAGGTCGCTCATGAACATAAACGAGCCGTTGAGCACCCCCAGAAACAGCGGATTCCGTTTCTCCCGGTAATCCTCGTTGATCTTCGCCGCTACCGCAGCCACGGCTTCTTCTATCTTTGCAGCCGGAATCATCACCTTGAATTTTTTATCATGCAATTTTATGACGTTTTCTTTCATCGGGATACGGATTTTATTGTTATTTTTACAAAAGTAAATAATTTGAGCCACAAAGTTACAATAAAAAAGTGAAATGCGGAAGAATATGGTAATGGATTTGATTTACAGGGGTTTCATTTACGCTGCCAATTATTCTGAGAGCCATTACAATCCACGCCGAAGCCAAATCAAGACGGAGCTACGTTACTTGTTCGTAACCACGCCCAATAGGTGACGAAATGGACACGAATAACGAAACAAGGCCTTAAGGATTAGTGAGTTACTGACAACTCACGCAAAAAATCCGGTAACAAAAAAAGATTGCGCCGTTCTTCCGCGATTTGCGTATCAGAGGAGGGCTCTTCACCAACTAATTTTGAACAAAAAAAATTAAGGACGATGAAGAGTACATTTTCAGTTATTTACTACCTCAAACGTCAGGTAGTGAAAAAAGACGGGACGGTTCCCGTCATGGGACGCATCACGGTGGACGGCAGCCAGACGCAATTCAGTTGCAAACTGACCATCGATCCCAAGTTGTGGGACACCAAAGGGGGACGTGTCACGGGCAGAAGCACGGCGGCACTCGAAACGAACCGCATGCTTGACAAGATGCGGGTGCGCATCAACAAGCACTATCAGGAAATCATGGAGCGTGACAACTTCGTCACGGCAGAGAAGGTGAAGAACGCCTTTCTCGGACTGGAACACCGCTATCACACGCTGATGCAGGTGTTCCAGCAACACAACGAGGACTATGCCAAGCAGGTGGAAGCAGGCATGAAAGCCAAAGGCACACTCTTGAAGTACAAGACCGTTTACAAGCACCTGCAAGAGTTTCTCAACATCCGTTACCACGTGAAGGACATCGCGTTGAAAGAGCTTACCCCCGCTTTCATTTCCGACTTCGAGATGTTTCTGCGCACGGACAAACACTGCTGCACCAATACCGTGTGGCTGTATGTATGCCCACTTCGGACGATGGTGTTCATCGCCATCAACAACGAATGGCTCACACGCGACCCGTTCAGGGAGTATGAAATCAAGAAGGAGGAAACGACACGCAGTTTCCTGACCAAAGACGAAATCCGCCTGCTGATGGAAGGTAAACTGAAGAACGCCAAACAGGAACTATACCGCGACCTCTACCTGTTCTGCGCCTTCACGGGCTTGTCATTCGCCGATATGCGCAATTTGACGGAAGAGAACATCCGCACCTACTTCGATGAACACGAGTGGATAAACATCAACCGCCAGAAGACGGGCGTGGTGTCTAACATCCGCCTGCTTGACATTGCGAAACAAATCATCGACAAATACCGCGGGCTGTGCGAAAACGGCAGGATTTTCCCTGTTCCCCACTACAACACGTGCCTCGCCGGAATCCGTGCCGTCGCCAAGCGTTGCGGCATCACCAAGCACATCACGTGGCATCAGAGCCGCCATACGGCAGCCACGACGGTGTTCCTCTCCAACGGTGTACCCATCGAAACAGTCAGTTCCATGCTGGGACACAAGAGTATAAAGACAACGCAGATATACGCGAAGATAACCAAAGAGAAGCTCAACCAAGACATGGAGAACCTTGCCGCAAGATTGAACCAAATCGAGGAATTTGCAGGATGTACCATCTAAAACAGAGACGCCATGAAACGTGACATAATCATTATAGAGGACAAGACGGTCAGCGTAACCGGTAACGAGGTATGGATGACCGCCGGGGAAATCGCCGAAGAGTTCCATGCCACCGTCCCGGCAGTGAACGCCGCCATCAAAGCCATCCGCAAGTCGGACGTGCTGAACGACTACGAGGTATGCCGCTACATACAGCTTGAAAACGGCCTGTACGCGGATGTTTACTCGCTTGAAATCATCATTCCAGTAGCCTTCCGGCTGAACACATACTATACACACGTGTTCCGCATGTGGCTGGTGGAGAAGGCACTCTCAAAGGAAAAGAGGCAGGCATACGTGATGTTCATACAGAACGGGAAAACCGGATATTGCTGAACACGCATACAGACAACGAAAAAGGAAACGGACAACGCCATCGGGTGCTGTCCGTTTCCTTTTTTTTTCATGCAACCGCCTTATTCCAGCGGCTTGAGGTAATTCGCCTCCAACAGTTCACGCAGTCCCGATTCGGGATAAAGCACCTTACCTGCCAGAAGGATAAAGGGCAGCATCCTGTTGTTGCGATACTCCTGCAAGGTGCGGCGGCTTACCCGGAGCATTTCCGCCACCTCCTTGTCCGTCAGGTAATGTTCCCCGTCCAGTGGCGGACGGTAACTTTCCAAAAATGCGGAGAGCCATTTGGAGCCTTTGAGCATATTCTGTATCGCGGTGGCAACCTGCTCGTCCTCCATTGAGAAAACCTCGTTGTTCTCGTTCATCATAACATCGGATTAAGTGGTTAATAAAAACAGAGTCATTTTCCATCGGGATAGATCGTGCCGATAAGCGGAATAAGCCGCCTGACCTCCTCCGGCCTGTAATAGAACCTGCGGTTCATCTGCGAATAGCCGATAAGCCGCCTGTCACGCAATGACTGCAACGTGCGCGGGCTGATTCTCAACTGCCCGCAGACCTCCTCGCCCGTGAGCCACCTTTCCAGCCGCCCGCCGTCGCTTTTGCGCCTGAGGGCGGCGACTTTCTCCGAGAGGGCGTTGAATGACGCCAGCATCATCTCGAAGGTCTTTTTCTCGATAGATACGATTTCCATATACCAAAACATTTAATGATTTACCGCAAAGGTAACGCAGCCGCCTTGAATGCGTGCCGTTTTCCGCTATATGGCAGTTTGTTGCGCCGGTTGTCCGGGTTACGGAGTCACTTTCAAAGAAAATCTTACGTGAGTCACGTAGTGAGTTGTTAAAGTCCCTTTTGTTTATTGCCGAATTTTGCCGCAGAGAAACAAAAGAAAGGACAAAATATGAAAGTGATAACGATTGAAAGTTCCGCCTTCACCGCCCTGACGGAACAGATAGCCGAGATAGCGGTCTATGTGCGTGCCGTTTCCGGTGAGAGGAAGGGAGAGTTTTCCGACATGCTGCTCACCACCCGCGAGGCGGCGCACCTGCTGAACGTGAGTACCCGTACCCTCCAACGTATGCGCAGCGAACAGCGCATCGCCTATGTCGTGCTGCGCGGCAAATGCCGCTACCGCCGGTCGGAAATAGACCGCCTGCTCGCAGACTGCACCGTGGCAGAAGATGCAGCGACACTGACGGAACTGAAACGCAACCACACGCTGCGCACGGGCGGCGGCAAACCCAAAGGAAGGAGGACATAAGATATGGAACTGCTTACACGAAACAATTTTGAGGACTGGATGCAGAAGCTGATGGAACGGCTCGACCGTCAGGACGAGCTGCTGCTCTCCCTGCGACCGTCCGGCAAAGCCCCGAACCCGATGGAAAGTATCAGGATGTTCGACAACCAAGACCTCTGCATGCTGCTCCAGATAAGCAAGCGTACCCTGCAGCGCTACCGCAGCATCGGTGCATTGCCGTACAAGACGCTCGGCAAAAAGACCTATTACAGCGAGGAGGACGTACTGACATTCCTCTCCGAACACGTAAAGAATTTCCGCAAGGAAGATATAGCCTTCTACAAGGCGCGTATCCATAATTTCTTTAATAAATAACCCATTAAAACATTTTTCAAATGGCAAAGAAAACAACAGAAAAAGACGTGCTGATAGTCCGCGACGAGAAGACGGGCGAGATTAGCGTGGTAGCCGGGCTTAACGCCGACGGCTCACCCAAGCGTACCCCCGCAAAGGCGGAGAACGCGCAGAGTTTCCTGCAATTCGACAGGCACGGGGACGTGCTGGACAACTTCTTCAAGAACTTCTTCCGGCAGTGCAAGGAGCCCAGCCGCTTCGGTTTCTACCGTGTCGCGGCGGACCAAGCCGACAAGCTGCTGGAAGTTATCAAGGACTTGCTGAAAGACCCCGAGGGCAACAAGGAGATGCTTGCGCCCCACAAGGTGGACACCTCCGGCTACGAAAAGAAAGTACAGGAGGAGCAGTCCGCCGAAAAGCAGGAACAACCGGAACAGAAACAAGATGACGAACCTAAAAAACAGGAAGAAATGGAACAGAAAAACGAACAGAATCAGGAAAACCCGCAGCAGGCGCAGAGCAACCGGGGCTACCAACCCATCGACGAGAGCAAGATCAACTGGAAGGAGTTGGAGGAGAAATGGGGCGTGAAGCGCGACGACCTTGAAAAGTCGGGCGACCTTGACCGGATGCTCAACTACGGCAAGTCCGACTTGGTGAGGGTGGCGCCCAATTTCGGCGGAGAGGCTTTCGAGCTGGATGCCCGCCTCTCCTTCAAGAAGGACGGCGAGGGCAACGTCAGCCTTGTGCCGCACTTCATCCGCAAGGAGCAGAAACTCGACGAGTACAAGGAACACAAGTTCTCCGACGACGACCGGAAGAACCTGCGCGAAACGGGCAACCTCGGCAGGGTTGTGGACCTCGTGGACAGGGAAACGGGCGAGATCATCCCCTCGTTCGTCAGCATCGACCGCAAGACGAACGAAATCACGGATGTCCCGGCAAACAAGGTGCGCATACCGGAGCGCATCGGCAAGACGGAAATCACCAAGCAGGAGCAGGACATGCTGCGTGCCGGGCTGCCTGTGCGCGACAAACTCATCGAGCGCAAGGACGGCAGGAAGTTCGTCACCACCCTGCAAGTGAACGTGGAGCAGCGCGGCGTGGAGTTCGTGCCGGGAACCGGCAGGTCGCCACGTGCCGCACAAGCACAGGAAGCCAAGAACAACCCCACACAGGGACAGGCGCAGGGTACGGAAAACACAGCCAACACGAACAAGGAGCAACGCCGCAACACGTGGACGAACGCCGACGGCAGCATCCGCCCCATCAGCAAATGGAGCGGCGTGGACTTCACCGAGCAGCAGAAAGCCGACTACGTGGCTGGCAAAGCCGTGAAACTGGAGAACGTGACCGACAAGCAGGGCTTCCACGCCACGATGTACATCAGGTTCAACCCGGAGAAGGGACGCCCGTACCGCTACGACACCAACCCCGATAACGCGCAGAAGGTCGCGCCTTCCAACGAGAGCCGCACGCAGGTGGCGGTGAACAGCGAGGGCAAGACCAACGAGGCTACCAAGAACCTGAAGGAGCCGTTGCGGAAGGGACAGACCGCCCCGAAGGACACCGCACAGCAACAGCAGCAGGAGAAGCCGCAAAAGAAAAACAATAAGGGCATGAAGATGTAATCCGGTGTCCGCCACTAAATCCGAAGTAACATTTGTAAAATTCAAAACGACAGAAAAATATGAAGACAATCATTGCAGAAAAGCCGTCTGTGGCACGTGAGATCGCCCGTATCGTGGGCGCGACAAAGAGAGAGGAAGGATATTTCGAGGGAGGCGGCTACGCCGTGACATGGGCGTTCGGACACCTCGTGCAGCTTGCCATGCCCGACGGTTACGGCATACGCGGCTTTGTCCGTGACAACCTGCCCGTCATACCCGACACCTTCACGCTCGTCTCCCGTCAGGTAAAGACGGAGAAGGGCTACAAGCCTGACAGCAGCGTGGTGGCGCAGATCAAAACCGTCGCCAGGCTATTCAAGGAAAGCGAACAGATCATCGTGGCGACCGATGCCGGACGCGAGGGTGAGCTTATCTTCCGCTACCTCTATCATTATACCGGATGCACCACCCCGTTCGTCCGCCTCTGGATAAGCTCGCTTACTGACAAGGCTATCCGCGAGGGACTGCGCAACCTCGAAGCGGGCGACAAATACGACAACCTCTATCTTGCCGCCAAAGCACGGAGCGAATCAGACTGGCTCGTGGGCATCAACGGCACGCAGGCACTTTCCATCGCCGCCGGACACGGCACTTACTCCGTCGGGCGGGTGCAGACACCCACGTTGGCGATGGTGTGCGCACGCTATTGGGAGAACCGCCGCTTTACCCCCGAAGCCTTCTGGCAGCTCCATATCGCAACGGACGGCTGCGATGAAGGAACGGTGAAGTTTTCCTCTTCCGAAAAATGGAAAGAGAAAGAGTCCGCGACGGAACTGTATAATAAGGTGAAGTCGGCAGGCACAGCCACCGTCACGAAAGCCGAACGCAAGGAGAAGACGGAGGAAACACCGCTCCTGTACGACCTGACCACGCTCCAGAAGGAAGCCAACGCCAAGCATGGCTTCACGGCGGAACAGACGCTTGAAATCGCGCAGAAGCTCTACGAGAAGAAGCTCATCACCTATCCGCGAACCGGAAGCCGCTACATTCCCGAAGACGTGTTCGCGGAAATCCCCAAGCTGCTTGCCTTCATCGGCAGCCTGCCCGAATGGAAGGGCAAGTTGCAGCCGAAAGCCGTGCCGACACGCCGCAGCCTGGACGGCGGCAAGGTGACAGACCACCATGCCCTGCTCGTCACGGGCGAGAAGCCGCTGTTCCTCTCCAAAGAGGACAGCACCGTCTATCACATGATAGCCGGGCGCATGCTTGAGGCTTTCTCCGAAAAATGCGTCAAGGACACTGCCACCGTCACGGCAGAGTGTGCCGGAGTGGAGTTCGTGGCAAAAGGCAGCATCATCAGGCAAGCCGGATGGCGTGCCGTCTATGGCAAGGAGAATGGAGAAGAGAACAACAGCCAAGAGGAAACCGCCGCCATTCCCTGTTGGCAGGAAGGCGACACGCTGGCACTGAAAGCCGCCTCCATCACGGAGGGAAAGACCAAACCCAAGCCGCTGCATACCGAAGCCACCCTGCTGTCCGCGATGGAAACGGCTGGCAAGGAGATAGAGGACGACGCATTGCGGCAGGCTATGAAGGATTGCGGCATCGGCACGCCCGCCACCCGTGCGTCCATCATCGAAACGCTTTTCAAGCGCGGCTATATGGAACGCTGCAAGAAGTCGCTTGTCCCCACCGAAAAAGGGCTTGCCCTCTACTCGGTCGTGAAGGCGATGCGTATTGCCGATGTCGCCATGACGGGCGAATGGGAAAAGGAATTGGCACGCATCGAGCGTGGGGAACTGCCCGCCGATGACTTCCGCAGGAAGATTGAGGCATATACACGGGAAATTACCTCCGAACTGCTGTCGTGCGACAAGCTGTTCGCCCGCAGGGATTCCGGCTGCAAGTGTCCCAAGTGCGGAGCGGGGACGATGCAGTTTTACGGCAAGGTCGTCCGCTGCGACAACGCGGAGTGCGGTCTGCCCGTGTTCCGCCTGAAAGCAAACCGCACCCTCTCTGATGATGAAATCAAAAACCTGCTCACCGACGGACACACGAAACTGCTCAAAGGATTCAAGAGCAAGCAGGGCAAGAGTTTTGATGCCGTAGTCGCCTTTGACGGGGACTATAACACGGTTTTCGTGTTCCCTGAAAGGAAAAGTAAAGCGACCTCTGCGAAAAGAAGAAAATAAATGTTTAACTTTGCCACTGGTTCAGAGTAATGAATTGTTCTTCGATACCGGATTACACTCATACTTTGGATTTAGTGGTGGCACTCGGAGGGATACCGGGTGCCTTTTTCTTCTCGTTTTCCAACGATTATCCCTATCATCATTATCAATCCACTAAATTCCAAAGAAATGAACAACAAGAAGAAAAACGAGGGTCGGACCGACTTTTCCTATTACGGTCTGTACCTGCTGGACTACCTCACCACGAACAAGTTCGAACAGGCAGCCGATGAAGCCTTCATCCGAGAAAGAACCGACCGTGCCGCCGAAGCGTATGAACAGGCAAGGCTCGAAGGCTATCCTGCCGACGGGGCGCAGGAACTGGCGATGAAGGTGCTGACGGAGGGCCTTCGCTACTCCAAGCACGCCATCCTGCGCGAAGTCGTGGAGAACGAATTTGCGGGTGAAGTACCGGGAGAAAAATGTGAAGCCTTTACCCAGAAGCTGCTACCGCTTGTCGGAAACGTATTCTCCATCTATGACCTCTCGGACGACAATTTCGCCCTGTCGCCCGAATATGACCTGCTCTACACGGAGCTGACGGGAGCCGTCATCCTCTATATCGAAGAGTATGGCGTTTAACCGCAAACAGAGGCTGCGGGACAACATCGAGGCGATACGGACGGCATTCCTCCTTGACAGGGAACAGCGCACACCCACCGCACGCGAACGGCTCTTGTTAGAACGTTATTGCGGTTTCGGGGGACTGAAGAACATACTCAACCCTGCAAGGGAACTGACGGATGCCGTCCACTGGGCGAAGTCCGACCTCGAACTGTTTGCCCCTACCGTGGAACTGCACAGGTTGCTGCGAGAGAACACAAAAGACGAGACGGAGTACAAACGGAATATGGATGCCATGAAGCAGTCCGTGCTGACCGCCTTCTATACCCCGCCGGAGATAACCGGGACCATCGCGGACGTGCTGCATGAACACGGCATCCGTCCCGACCGGGTGCTGGAGCCGTCGGCAGGTGTCGGTGCATTCGTGGACGCCGTGCTGGAGAACAGACCGGACGCGGACATCATGGCTTTTGAGAAAGACCTGATGACGGGCAAGATACTGAAGCACCTGCATCCCGGACAGAAAGTAAGGGTACAGGGCTTCGAGAAGATAGAAAAGCCGTTCATGAACCATTTTGATTTGGCTGTCTCCAATATACCGTTTGGCGATGTGGCGGTGTTCGACCCGGATTTTTCGGGCAGCAAGGATCCTGCAAGGCTCTCGGCGGCACGGACGATACACAATTACTTTTTCCTGAAAAGCCTTGACGCGGTGCGTGAAGGCGGAATCGTGGCGTTCATCACCTCGCAGGGGGTACTGGATGCCCCGACCAACGCGCCCATACGCGAGTATATGATGAACCATGCCAATCTGGTGGGCGTAGCCCGCCTGCCGAACAACCTCTTTACGGATAACGCGGGAACGGAGGTGGGCAGCGACCTGATTATCCTGCAAAAGAACAGCGGAAAGAACGGTGAACTGTATTACAACGAAAAACTCTTCGTGCAGACCGAACAGACCCCTATCGGCACTTCCGTAAATGGGTATGTATGGAGCATCGGCTCGCTTTCACACACGGATTTGATCAGAAGTACCGACCCGTACGGGAAACCAGCCTATAAACTCCTGCACTGTGGGGACATCGCACAACTGGCGGAAGACTTGCGGGAGCATCTGAAAATAGAACTGCAACAACTTGACAGGAAACTGTATGAGAGACACAGGCTGCATCCGACAAAGGAGGAAAGCACGGCTGCGGAAGTGCAACCTGCTCCGAAAACAGAAAAGGTATCACCTTCTGTAATAGCCCCCGTTTCTGTAATTGAGCCTGTCAAGGGAGTGGAGAAGCCGCAGGCACAGCCCATAGAGGAAAAGCCGGAGATTGAGCCGCGCCAACCCAATCATTCGTCAGCCGTGCAGCTTACCCTGCTCGACCTTTGGGGTATGCCCATAGAGGAACCGGTAAAAAAGAAAAAGGCAGCGAAAAAGGAAAGCAAGCCGAAGCCTATGCCGTCCACGCCTAAACCGCAAGTCAAAGTTACTCCACCCGTTGAAGCCGCCAAGCCGGTAAACGGTAATAAGGAAGAAAAGCCGGAAAATGCCGAAAAGCCAAACGACCCGGACGACATTTACGCCACTCTGGATTGGGAAACCAATCCTCCCATCAACGGCTTCTATGAGACAATGATGAGCCTGACAGCGGAACGGCGCAAGGCCCTACGGCTTGAGGCAGAACGGCACAGGCAGGAACAACTGAAAAAGATGGGTATCAAAGACACGTTGAACCCTGCTTTTGCGCCTTCTTCGGACAATATGGATAAAAAGCCGGAACAAACGGAAGAAATAAAGCAACCTGAAACACTGGCAGAAGTTGTGCCTACTTCCGAAACGGTTGCCACTTCCCTGTTCCCGGAACTTGAAACGGAAAAGCCGAAGGAGGAAGTCATGGACCTTTCTCCCCGTCCGTTCAACGGCCTGCTGGAGCCACACCACCGTGACGGCTCGATGGTGCTGGATGCTTCACGCAATCTCGGTTACCTGAAAGACCTCACGCCTTACGGTGCGACCTTCCAACCGCTCGACCTCCGTGGCTATCAAAAAGAGAAAGCGATGCTGTATATATCGCTCCGTGACGCTTACGAACGTCTGTATAGCCACGAGACGGAGAACCATACGGAACACAAACCGCAGCGCGGGTATCTCAACACCTACTACGATGAGTTTGTCATGCGTTACGGTAACCTCAACGCCAGACAGAACGTGAAACTGGTGATGATGGATGCCGGAGGGCGCGACATCCTTTCGCTGGAACGTGCGGAGGACGGCAAGTTTGTCAAGGCGGACATCTTCGACCGTCCCGTTTCCTTCTCGGTGGAGAGCCGTGTCAATGCAGGCTCTCCCGAAGAAGCCTTGTCCGCATCGCTCAACAAGTTCGGCACGGTCAATCTCGGCTATATGCGGGAGATAACCGACACCACGGAAGAGGAACTGCTTGGTGCCCTCAAGGGGCGCATCTTCTACAACCCGCTCGTAACCGGTTACGAAATCAAAGACCGCTTCATCGCGGGGAACGTGATAGAGAAGGCGGAACGCATAGAGGGCTGGATGGAGGACAATCTCGAAAGTGAGCGGATGCCGGAGGTGAAACAGGCGTGGGAGGCATTGAAGGAGGCCGAACCGCAGCGCATCGCCTTTGAAGACCTCGACTTCAATTTCGGGGAACGCTGGATTCCCACGGGTGTGTATGCCGCCTACATGAGCCACCTTTTCGACACGGACGTGAAAATAGCCTACTCCGCAAGCATGGACGAGTTTTCCGTGGCGTGCGGCTACCGCACCATGAAGATCACGGACGAGTTTTTAGTAAAGGGCTATTACCGGAACTATGACGGTATGCACCTGTTGAAGCACGCCCTGCACAACACCTGCCCCGACATGATGAAAAGTATCGGCAAGGACGAGAACGGCAACGACATCAAGGTACGCGACAGCGAGGGCATACAGCTCGCCAACGCGAAGATAGACGAAATCCGTAACGGGTTCTCCGAATGGTTGGAAGAACAGTCGCCGCAGTTCAAGGAACGGCTCACGACGATGTATAACCGCAAGTTCAACTGTTTCGTGCGCCCGAAGTATGACGGCTCGCACCAGACTTTTCCCGACCTCAACCTGAAAGGGCTGGCAAGCCGGGGAATCAAGAGCGTTTACCCGTCGCAGAAGGATTGCGTCTGGATGCTGAAACAGAACGGCGGCGGGATCTGCGACCACGAGGTGGGAACCGGCAAGACGCTGATAATGTGCATAGCGGCACATGAGATGAAGCGTCTGAACTTGGCGCACAAGCCGATGATTATCGGGCTGAAAGCGAATGTGGCGGAGATTGCCGCCACCTATCAGGCGGCCTATCCTAACGCCCGCATCCTCTACGCTTCTGAAAAGGACTTTTCGACCGCCAACCGTGTGCGTTTCTTCAACAACATCAAGAACAACGACTATGATTGCGTCATCATGTCGCACGACCAGTTCGGGAAGATACCGCAGTCGCCGGAGTTGCAGCAGCGCATCCTGCAGGCGGAGCTTGACACGGTGGAGGAAAATCTCGAAGTCTTGCGACAGCAGGGCAAGAACGTGTCGCGGGCGATGCTGAAAGGGCTGGAGAAGCGCAAGCACAACCTTGTGGCGAAGCTGGAGAAGGTGGAACACGCCATCAAGTCCCGCACGGATGATGTGGTGGACTTCAAGCAGATGGGCATCGACCACATCTTCATTGACGAAAGTCACCAGTTCAAGAACTTGACTTTCAACACCCGTCATGACCGTGTGGCGGGATTGGGAAACTCGGAAGGAAGCCAGAAGGCCCTGAATATGCTCTTTGCCATCCGTACCATACAGGAACGCACGGGCAAGGACTTGGGGGCTACGTTCCTTTCGGGCACGACCATTTCCAACAGTCTGACGGAACTGTACCTGCTCTTCAAATACCTGCGCCCCAACGAACTGGAACGGCAGGACATCCGCTGTTTCGATGCTTGGGCTGCCATCTTCGCCAAAAAGACGACCGATTTTGAGTTCAACGTAACGAACAATATCGTTCAGAAGGAGCGTTTTCGCTATTTCATCAAGGTGCCGGAGCTTGCCGCCTTCTACAACGAGATTACCGACTACCGCACGGCGGAGGATGTAGGTGTGGACAGACCAAACAAGAATGAGATACTGCACCACATACCGCCCACACCGGAGCAGGAGGACTTCATACAGAAGCTGATGCAGTTTGCCAAAACCGGCGATGCCACTCTGCTTGGCAGGTTACCCCTGTCGGAAACGGAGGAAAAGGCGAAGATGCTCATCGCCACCGACTACGCGAGAAAGATGGCTCTTGATATGCGCATGATAGACCCGAACTACGAGGACCATCCCGACAACAAGGCAAGCCATTGTGCCAAGATGATTGCAGAGTATTACCACAAGTACGAGACGCACAAGGGTACGCAGTTCGTGTTCTCCGACTTGGGGACATACCAGCCGGGGGAAGGATGGAACGTGTACAGCGAGATAAAACGCAAGTTGGTGGAGGATTACGGCATACCGGCAAGTGAGGTGCGCTTCATTCAGGAGTGTAAGACGGATAAGGCTCGTAAGGCGGTGATAGATGCCATGAACGCAGGGACAGTGCGAGTGCTGTTCGGCTCCACAAGTATGCTCGGAACGGGCGTGAATGCGCAGAAAAGATGTGTCGCCATCCATCACCTTGATACACCGTGGCGACCGTCCGACCTGCAACAGCGTGACGGACGGGGTGTTAGAGCCGGGAACGAGATTGCCAAGCATTTTGCCGAGAACAACGTGGATATCATCATCTACGCGGTGGAAAAGTCGCTGGACAGCTACAAGTTCAATCTGCTGCACTGCAAGCAGACGTTCATATCGCAGCTCAAAAGTGGAGCGATGGGCGCACGTACCATCGACGAGGGAGCAATGGACGAAAAATCGGGTATGAACTTCTCGGAGTATATGGCGTTGCTCTCCGGCAATACCGACCTTTTGGATAAGGCGAAATTAGAGAAGCGTATCGCCTCGCTCGAAGGGGAACGCAAGTCGTTCAACAAGGGCAAGCGCGATTCGGAGTTCAAGCTGGAATCCAAGACGGGAGAACTGCGCAACAACACGGCTTTCATCGAAGCCATGACGGAAGACTGGAACCGTTTTCTTTCCGTTGTGCAGACTGATAAGGAAGGCAGCCGCCTTAATCTTGTCAAGGTGGACGGCGTGGATTCAACGGATGAGAAGGTCATCGGTAAGCGTTTGCAGGAAATCGCCAAGAACGCCACGACTGGTGGACTGTACAAGGCTGTCGGGGAACTTTACGGCTTTCCGATAAAGGTGGTCAGCGAGAGGACACTCAAAGAAGGTCTGGAGTTCACTGACAACCGCTTCGTGGTGGAGGGTAACTACAAGTACACCTACAACAACGGGCATCTGGCGATGGCAGACCCGATTGCTGCCGCACGAAACTTTCTGAACGCATTGGAGAGGATTCCGACCATCATCGACCAGTACAAGTCTAAGAACGAAGTGCTGGAAAAGGAGATTCCGCAGTTGCAGGAGATAGCGGGCAAGGTGTGGAAGAAGGAGGACGAGCTGAAACAGCTGAAGTCCGAACTCGCCGCACTGGACCGCAAGATACAGCTTGAGCTGGCTCCGGCTCAGGAAAACACAGAAGAGAACCGGCAAGGCAACGAGAAAAAACAGACGGAACAACAGCCGGAAAGCCCGCACGTGGACTTTGTACGCAGTCATTTAATTATAGGGAGACCCGGTTTATCGGAATCCAAAGGTGTAAAACTTTAATATCGAAGTCTTGACAGAAAAAGCCAGTGGTTGAATTTTTCACCACTGGCTTTAATTCTAATAATTTTTCAATCTAATATGACCGAATCTATAACGTTAAATCATAGATTATGTGTCTATTTGTGAAGAAAAAGACGTAACTTTGTATCAAAATCAAATAAGCATAACAATGGAGCCATCTATATACAGTTTTTCACTTTATACCGCACTGCCGTTGATGTTATTCTTCGGCTTTTATTTTTTGTTTGCAAAGACTCCTGAAAAGAAAATTTTCAAGAATTATCTCCGCTCCCGACAGATTATGGGTATAGCTATGCTGCTGCTTTCGGCAAATTATTCGGTACATTTCTTCTTTGGTATCCGATTCAAAAATGCGGATTCTGCCATATTGATGAACATGTCCACATACTTCCTGTGCTATTCTCTGTTCAGTTCGGCATTGATAATGTTGCTTGATCGTTTTTACATTACCAAACGGCGTGTGTGGACACATATCATTTTATGGATTATATTTTCAACTCTTTCCGGAGTTGTGTTGTTCCTGTTGCCAAGCGGAATCATGCAAAAATTCTCTTTATTTGCTTTAGCTGTATGGTTAGTCGTTTTTGGAGTCGTTTTAGCTCGCAGAGTCATAATTGCATACCGTAGAGCCATTCGGATTTTCAATGAAACTCAGGCGGATGATATAGGTACATATATCGAATGGCTTTCCATATTCACTTATTGGGCTGTTATCTTCGGTGTCGGATGCGGATTGCTGACATTTCTGCCAGACAAATATGTTTTTATCTGGATTTTGTCGTCAATACCGTTCTACAGCTATCTTTTCTACAGCTATCAGAACTACCTGCTGTTCTATGAACAGGTGGAAAATGCTTTTGAGCAAGATATACAGTCTGAAGAAGAACTTCTGACAGATACAGAAACAGAACCTAAAATAGTTTCTGAGAAAGAAGTTCCAGTGTCCTATACAGAAATTATAGAGAAAGTGGCCAACTGGATAAAGACAGACGGCTATGTCCAGCAGGGACTTACCATAAAAGAACTGTCCGAAATACTTCATACGAACCGTACCTATCTTTCCGCTTATATCAAGACTACGTATAAAATGACATTCCGCGAATGGATAACCAGTCTCCGGTTGGAGTATGCGAAAAACATACTGAAGGAGCATCCGGAGATCAATATACAGAAGCTGGCTGAGTCTTCCGGTTTTCTTTCCCGCAGTAACTTTATCAAATTATTTACCGAGAAGGAAGGATGTACGCCTGCCAAGTGGAAAAAAGCAAATCTGAAGTGATTTGCGTGGTAAAAATCCGATGAAAAAGCTCTCAGAAACCCATTTTCCAAAAGTGCTCATACTACAAAAAGTGCTAATTCGACAGCCACAAAAGTGCTAATTCGACAACTCAAAAAGTGCCGATTTGACAAAATAAGTGCTCAGACGACAATGTGAAAAGTGCTCAAACGACAATTTTTATAAAACGCTGTGTTTTAGCAAAAAAAGTTTTTGTAATATTTTGGGCGCTGAATGGCATTTATTACCTTTGGAGATGACAAAGATAATGAATTCAAGTTTATATGAGCAGAAAAATCACTTTTCTTACCCTGTTTCTGTGGCTGATGACGCTAACTTTTCCTGTCATTGCGCAGCAGAAAGCAGACACGACCTACACCTTCCGGTTCGTTACGCAGAAGGACATGTTCTACGTGCCTTGGAATGGCAATGACACGGAACTTGCCCGCCTGTTGGAATGTATCGAAAACAACAAAGCAACAATTCTTGACGGCAAACTGCCGCTATTGGTTGACGGCTACTGTAATTCACTGGGCAGTGAAGCCGAGAACCTTGCCACGGCGAAGATCCGTGCCAACCGTGTGAAATCCGAACTGATTATCCGTGCGGAAATAAAAGAGGAGAATTTCATTACCCGCAGCCATGCGACTGAGGGTGATTTTGTCACCGTACGCCTGACGGTACCGGTAAAGGGAACTGCCGCGACGGATGCGGAAGCACGACGCAAGGCGGAAACCGAACGACTGGAAGCCGAGAAGCGTGCCGAACAGGAACGGCTTGCCGAAGAGCAGCGCAAGGCGGAAGAAGCCCGACTTGCCGCTGAAAAGGCAGAAGCCGAGAAAGCTGCTCTACAAAATACACTTGCCGACACGCCGTCGGAAACCAAAATCACAACTGATTATCATCTCTCCCTGCGTGCCAACCTGCTGCGCTGGGCTACCCTGACACCAGATCTTGGCGTGGAATGGCGCATCTGCCCGTCGTGGGGCATTGCCGTAAACGGCTCGTGGACTTCATGGACGTGGAGCGACAAGGACCGCCGCTATGCACTCTGGGAAGTGGCTCCGGAAGTACGTTACTATATGGGTGAGAAGAAAGCCTGGTATCTGGGTGCGATGTTCAAGACCGGACAGTTCAACTACAAGTTCTCCGAAGCAGGCAAGCAGGGCGACCTGATGGGTGGCGGCATCACCGCCGGCTATCAGCTGCGGCTGAACAAGGCATTGGCTCTTGATTTCAACCTCGGGTTGGGCTACCTGAATGCCGATTTCGAAAAATATGAAGTCATCGACGGTGTACGTGTACGCCGCGGCAACGAGACAAAAGATTGGTTTGGTCCCATCAATGCAGGTGTGACATTGGTATGGAAGTTATTCTAATACGGAGGAATAGAGTATGAAAGCAAGACAATATATAAATATGGTAGGAATGGCAGCCGCCGTGCTGCTCTCTTCCTGCGTGAAGGACACGCTTTATGACACGCCGCATCCCGACTATGGGAAGATTGCGGTGACAGCCGACTGGTCGGCACGCGGTGAGGGTATCGACATACCTACCACATGGACGGTTACCATGGGTGACTATACGGGTACGGAGACTTCCGCCACCCATGCCCCCAACCATCTGTTTGCTCCGGGCAGCTACACCCTTGCGGTGTGGAACCCTGCTGAAGGAATCATGGTAAATGGTACCACCGCCACCATTGCCGCAGCCACGGGAAACCGGGCAGGAACGGATGCCTTTGTGAACAATGCCCCGGGATGGTTCTTCACCTATACGAAACAGGTGAGCATCGAGAAAGACAAGGACTATCCGCTGACCGCCGCAATGAAGCAGCAGGTACGCGAACTGACGCTTATCATCAAACCGACGGGGGATGCCGCCGGACGCATCACGGAGATTGTTGCCCATCTGACGGGTGCAGCCAGAACTCTCGATTTCGCTACCGATACCTACGGAGCCGCTTCAAACGTCGTGCTGCCCTTCACCAAGATAACCGAAGGTGACGATGCCGGCAAGTGGAAAGCCACGGTGCGGTTGCTGGGTGTGACCGGCACGGAACAACTGCTGACGGGTGAAATCCGCTATGCGGACGGCAACCCGACCCCCACGACGCTGAAAAGCGACATCACGGAAGCCCTCAAGGGGTTCAACACCGGAAAGGGCGAATCGCTGACCCTCGGCGGAACGCTGGTTGAGACTCCCGAAGGCATGGAAGTGGACGGAGTCGAAATCAACGGCTGGGAAGAAGTGAAAGGTGATGATGTAAATGCCGATTTGTAAATAATTAGCAAACCGAACGCAGAAGCAAAGCTTGCTTTGATTTTGCTGAGGTGCAGCAATTATTGAAATGGAATTTAACTAATATAATAACAGAATATAATGAAGACAAGATTTTTTGCACTTGCGATGCTCGCCCTCGCACTGGTAGCCTGCAACAACGACAACGAGAACCTGAACGGTGACCCCGTGGCCGCCCGGTTTACCGCCGACATCGCCCCCGCCACCCGCGCCAGCGGAACCACCTGGACTGCCGGCGACCGTATCGGCATCACCGACATCGGCAACGATTCCCAGTACGGCAACGTGCCTTTCATCCTGAAAAACGGGAAATTTGAGGCAGCAGGAAAGGTCATCTATATCGAAGATACAAAGACCCATACTTTCCGCGCCTACTATCCGTACAACGCGGCGGGAGGCATCCTCGCAGCCACGACCGATGCCACGGCGCAGCAGAACCAGCCTGCCATCGACTTCCTCTTTGCTTCAGGAGCCACGGGAGACAAAAACAACCCGGTAGTAAGCTTCACCGACAAAACCGCCAAAGGAGGTGAAGACAACTCCTTCCACCACCGCATGAGCCAGATAACCCTTACCTTCGAGGCGGGCGACGGCGTGGATTTCAGCGTGGTCAAGCCTGAACGTTACACGCTGAACGGATTGTTACTCACCGGTACGTTCAACACGGCCGACGGTATTGCCACCGCAGACAACGGGGCACAGACCGGAGAACTGGCCATGAATTTGGCAGACGGCAATCTCACGTCATCAATCATCCTCTTCCCGCAGACAGTTGCATCCCTGCCGTTGGTTGTGAATTACAAAAGTCAGGAATATCATGCCACACTCACCGTGCCCGAAGGCGCACTGCAGGCGGGCAACAACTATACCTATACCGTCAAGGTACGCAACAAAGTCCTTGAAGTCAGCGAAGCCACCATTGCAAAGTGGAACGATATAGACGGTGGAGATGTGGGTGCTGACCTGTAGGATTTTAATAATTAATCGATTAGAATGAAGAATTATGAGACATAGATTATTTATCCCCGCAGCCACCGCACTGCTGTTCGCCCTCGCCGCCTGCACGCAGGACGAACTTGCTGGCGATAACCGTCTGCCCGAAGGTGAATACCCCGTCGTCATCCGTGCCACCGGATTGTCCGTAGAGGCAACGCCGCTGGCAGCCCCTTCCACCCGTGCCTCTGTGGACGGCGACTGGCAGGGCGTCACTTCCGTGGCACTCAAGATGGGCGATGCGGTAAAGGAATACACCGTAACGGCTTCTACCGATTTCAAGAGTGCCACGCTTTCACGTGAGAACGACCCGCACTACTGGACCAGCCGCGACCCGATTACCGTATTGGCATGGTGGCCCTTCGACAATGCCGACATCACACAGATGCCTGCCGTGAAGGTGGCCGAAGACCAAAGCAAACTGGCTGACTTTCAGAACAGCGACTTCATCGCCGCTGAGAACAGGAAGGTGGAATTTAACAACCCGACTCTTGAATTTACCCACCGCACGGCACGCGTGGCAATCGAACTGAAGCCAGGTACGGGATTCACAAGCGTGGACGGTGCCACGGTGAGCCTCGTGAGCCTGTCCGCCGATAACGGCAACCCGACCGCCATCAAGACTTACAACGCAAGCGGCAACACCTACGAGGCACTGACCGCCCCGCAGACCGTTGCGGCAGGCAAGCAGTTCATCCGGGTGGAACTCGGCGGCGGCACCTTCTACTTCTGCCCGCAGAACAACGTCGTATTAGAAGCGGGTAGCCGCTATATCTACACCGTCAAGGTGAACGCCACCGGCTTGACGTTAGAGGGTTGCACTATCGGTGAATGGGCTGACGGCGGCGGCGAGAGCGGCACAGCCGAGGATTTGGGCTACATCTACGACAGCAACACCAATACCTACACGGTCTATAACGCCGACGGCCTGCTGGCATGGAACGAAGCCTCACAAAAAGATGAATCGATAAATTGCACCCTCGCCGCTGACATCGACCTGACGGGTAAGGAATGGACACGGTCAGGCATATTTACATTCTACTCCGGCGTCTTTAATGGGCAGGGACACCGCATTACAGGATTTAACTCTTCAGCAATGAATAATACTGGATTTTTGGGTTCACTCTTAAGTGAACGTGGAGTGATAAAGAACCTACAACTCATAGATGTGAATCTGTATGGCAGTAGTGGAAATACTGCTGGAATAGTGGGCCGAAATCATGGCCAAATCATTGCCTGCTCTGTGACGGGAAAAATTTCTGCATCATATGGTGGAACTTGTGGTATAGCCGAATCAAATTATGGCGATATCATCGCTTGCTGGTTCGACGGTACATTGAAAGAGTCTAACAATGGAGCTATAGTGCGTTATAACTACGCTGATATAACTTCCTGTTATTGGGGAGGCAATGCCGGGCAAGGAGTATTCCGTATTGAAGGAGGAACGGTAGATGCCACGAAGGTGGACGGCGCGACCGTGAAATGGCAGACAGCCGTCGACGGCATGAACACCGCCCTCACCGCTGGCGACTACCAGTGGATACTCGGCACCGACGGTCTGCCCGTATTACAAAAGAGACAATAACGAACCCTAAACGACACGCATCATGAAACGAGCAACCATCCATACATCCGCAGCCATCGCCCTGCTGCTCGGCCTTGCCGCCTGTACGCAGGACGAACTTGCCGACGATAACCGTCTGCCCGAAGGAGAATACCCCGTAGTCATCCGTGCCACCGGACTGTCCGTAGAGGCAACGCCGCAGGCAGCCCCATCAACCCGTGCCACCGTGGACGGCGACTGGCAGGGCGTCACTTCCGTGGCACTCAAGACGGACGATGCGGTAAAGGAATACACCGTAACGGCTTCTACCGATTTCAAGAGTGCCACACTCTCACGCGAGAACGACCCGCACTACTGGACCAGCCGCAACCCGATTACCGTATCGGCATGGTGGCCCTTCGATAATGCCGACATCACCCAGATGCCTGCCGTGAAGGTGGCTGAAGACCAGAGCCAATTGGCTGACTTCCAGAACAGCGACTTCATCTCTGCCGAAAACCAGACGGTGAAATTTGACGACCCGACACTTGAATTTACCCACCGCACGGCACGCGTGGCAATCGATCTGAAGCCCGGCACGGGATTCACGAGCGTCGCCGGTGCCACGGTGAGCCTCGTAAGCCTGTCTGCCGATAACGGCAACCCGACCGCCATCAAGACCTACAACGCAAGCGGCAACACCTACGAGGCACTGACCGCCCCGCAGACCGTTGTGGCAGGCAAGCCGTTCATCAGGGTGGAACTCGGCAGCGGCACTTTCTACTTCCGTCCGCAGAACAACGTCGTGTTGGCAGCAGGCAGTCGCTATAAATATACCGTTAAGGTGAACGCCACAGGCCTGACATTAGATGGCTGCACTATCGGTGACTGGGCTGACGGTGGCAGCGAGAGCGGTGAGGCTGAGGATTTGGGTTATTCTATACAGAACGACGGCAGTTACACGGTCTATAACGCCGACGGCTTGCTGGCATGGAACAAAGCCGTACAAAAAGATGAATCAATAAATTGCACCCTCACCGCCGACATCGACCTGACGGGTAGGGAATGGACACGGATAGGCACATGGCCAGGTTACTCCGGCATCTTTAATGGGCAGGGACACCGCATTACGGGATTAAACTTTTCAGCAGCGACTACTGAACTTTTTGGGTTATTAAATGAACGTGGAGTGATAAAGAACTTACAACTCATAGATGTGAATCTGTATGGCAATAGTGGATCAGCTGCTGGAATAGTGGAGCAAAATAATGGCCAAATCATTGCCTGCTCTGTGACGGGAAAAATTTCTGCATATGGTAGAACTTGTGGTATAGCCGATTTAAATTATGGCAGAATCACCGCTTGCTGGTTCGACGGCACATTGAAAGAGTATGAATCCGGAGCTATAGTGCGTTATAACTACAAAATTATAACTTCCTGTTATTGGGGAGGCAATGTCGGGCAAGGAGTATTCCGTGATCATGGAGAAAAGGTAGATGCCACGAAGGTGGACGGCGCGACAGTGAAATGGCAGACAGCCGTCGACGGCATGAACACCGCCCTCACCGCTGGCGACTACCAGTGGGTACTCGGCACCGACGGTCTGCCCGTATTGCAAAAGAAACAATAACGAACCCTAAACAACACGCATCATGAAACGAACAATCATCCATACATCTGCAGCCATAGCCCTGCTGCTCGGCATTGCCGCCTGCACGCAGGACGAAGCGGGCTTCCTGCAGGAAGGGGCGGAAGGCACACCCATCGTCTTCACCGCCACGGGGCTGAATCCCGCCGCGACAGCCATCGCCGGCACCCGTGCCCCTGTGGATGGCAATTGGGAGGGTGTGCAGAGCGTGGCAGTGCTGATGGACGGTACGGTGAAGGCATACGACGTGACGCCCTCCACCGCCGACCCCACCAGCGCCACGCTGACCTCCACCGACCCGTACTACTGGACCAACCACAACGACATCACCGTCACAGCGTGGTGGCCCTACACCGCTGGCGAGACAACCCCACCTGCGGTAAAGGTAAAAGCCAACCAAAGTACCCAGAAAGACTTTGAGGGCAGCGACCTCATCGTAGCCGACGGGCAGACGGTGACCTACGGTAGCCCCACGCTTCGCTTCACCCACCGCACGGCGCGAGTGACCATCGTTCTGACGGACTACACCGAGGGGCTGGCATCCGTGCGACTGACGGGCCTCTCCACCGAAGGCGACAACCCTGCCGAAATCACCCCGTATGACAAGGGCAGCAACACCTACACCGCCATCGTAGCCCCGCAAAGTGTGGCAGCTGGCACGGCATTCATTACCTGCACCTTCACTAACGGCAAGACCTTCGTTTATAAGATGAAGAATGCTACCGACTGGCAGGCGGGCGGTGAATATACCTACACCGTCTCCCTCGCTGCGGCAAAAGACCTGGGCTATACCATAGAGAGCAACGGCAGCTACACCGTGACCTCCGGCGACGGTCTGATGAATATAGCCAAATTAGTGAACGGAGGTAAGACCGACATTAACATTACCCTCACCGCCGACATCGACCTCACAGGCAAAAACTGGACGCCGATAGGCACAAGTTTCAGCAACAAATACACCGGCACCTTCGACGGTGGCGGTCATACCATCAAGGGGCTGACCGTTACGACAAATGACCAATTTGTGGGTCTGTTCGGCTCTATCGGTAATGCCGGTACGGTGAAGAACGTGATGATGGAGGGCGTACAGATAACAAAAAATCACAGTTCGGGCTTTGCCGGCGGTGTGGCAGGATATAGCGATGGCACCATTGAAAACTGCTCGGTGTCGGGCAGCGTCAGCGGCACGGTGTACGTCGGCGGTGTAGTGGGTGCTCAATGGGAAGGTTCCATCACCGGATGCAGCTCCTCGGCCACAGTGAAGGGAATGGTCCATGTCGGCGGCGTGGTAGGTCAGACGAATGGGGGTGCCACCCTGACCGCTTGCTATGCCACGGGCAACGTGACCTTAGAAATAGACCCCAGAAAGAA
>OGZW01000763.1_pt1 | contig 25927 bp, 21 predicted proteins | sample 1577001 | NCBI WGS metagenome assembly OGZW01 (sample SAMEA3541519, study PRJEB24748) | human gut metagenome | biome: human gut; feature: human-associated habitat; material: faeces | place: China | collected 2012 | reverse complement strand
CCGGCAAGCGCCTGCCCGGCCACATGGGCTTTGTGCGCGTCACCGTGTCACCAGGCTTCCCATAATGGTTCCGCGGAAGTTCTCCAGCTTGCCCTGGCAGATACCAAAATTGATTCCCAGTTCATGCGCCAGGTGAGTAATAGCACTGTCGCTGGCAGTTTCATCGTTAAAGAACAGACGGACATTGACGCCGTCTTTTGGAAGGAACTCTACGCTGTCACCTACGAACTCCTGAACGTCCTTATTTGGCGCTACGAACAGTTCTTCCGGCTTTCCGGTAGCGATCATTTTACCATGCTTTAAGAACGCAACTTTGTTGCAGATCTCTTTTACAACTTCCATCTGGTGGGTTACCACAACAATGGTGATCCCCAGCTCTTTGTTGATCTTTAAAAGCAGTGCCAGAATACCTTTTGTGATCTGCGGATCCAATGCAGAGGTTGCCTCATCACAAAGGAGGATCTTTGGATTTAATACAAGGGCTCTTGCAATCGCCACTCTCTGTTTCTGACCGCCGGAAAGCTGTTTGGGATAGCTGTTTACCTTATCCTTTAAGCCGACCAGATCTAACAGTTCCATAATACGGTCATGATTTTCCTTGCTGTTCTTATTCTGTCCCCAGAATTGAAGAGGAAGGGCAATGTTATCATACACATTCAGACGGCCTAACAGATTGAAGTTCTGAAAGATCATTCCCATGTCCTTGCGCACCAACTGAAGTTCTTTCTGGCTGAGACCTGCGATCTCCTTTCCTTCTACTGTAATAGAGCCGCCGTTGTACTTTTCCAGTCCGTTGATGCAGCGCAGCAATGTGGATTTACCGGCGCCGCTCTGTCCGATGATCCCAAAGATATCTCCCTGGTCGATATTAATGGAAATATCCTCCAGCACCTGAAGGCTACCAAATTGTTTGCTTACGTGTTCAATATTGATCATAAATTTCTCCTTCTAAACAGATATTGAAACAGATATAAAACGGGCAAACGGCTGCTGCAAAATTTCCTGTTTTTCAGGTTTTTACAGCAGCCTCTGCCATCTCATAATCTCATATCAGGTAACATTCAGAAGTGGGGGATTTCCGGATGTTTCTGTCTGTTGCTATTGTATACAGGGAACGGTAACTGTATCCTAGAATGCCGGGATAACGGAACCGCTGTACTTCTCTTCGATGTAGTTCTTTACATCATCATTCTGTAATGCTGCGATCAGAGCCTTAGTCTTAGTGCTTTCTTCATTTCCCTCTTTAACAACCAGATAGTTAATGTACTTGTAGCTTTCGTCACTGTCTGCAAGCTCTGCTGCTAAAGCATCCTTCTCAGGATTTAAGTTTGCTTCCAGTGCGTAGTTTCCATTGATAACTGCTGCGTCTACATCGTCCAGGGATCTTGGCAGGTTTGCTGCATCCAGCTCAGTGATCTCGAAATTATGTGGATTTTCTGCAATGCTGGTCAGGTTGTAAAGATCCTCTGTTTCAGCCAGAGTGATCAGTCCATTGTCTGCTAACAGCTTAATAGCTCTGGATTCATTGGATCCATCGTTTGGTACTGCAATAGTTGCTCCGTCAGGAAGCTCTTCCAGGCTCTTGTAATTCTTGGAATAGATACCCATTGGCTCTAAGTGGATGCCTGCAACTTCTACTAAATGAAGTCCTCTTTCCTTGTTCTGCTCTTCCAGATAACGGATAGTCTGGAAATAGTTTGCATCGATCTCGCCATCTTCCAGGCTGGTATTTGGCTGAACATAATCATTAAATTCAACTACTTCTACATCCCAGCCAGCTGCTTCCAGCTTTGGAACTACTACATCATTTACGATCTCAGCATGTGGACCACTTCTTTCGGATCTGCTCCGTCTTTCGTCCGAATCGTCAGAAGGGAAACATATTTCTGCGGTTCTGTAAGATCCGTCACATACTTGATCTGAAAACTGTCAAATAATGTATATGCCGTCTCAAAATTCATGAATGCGCAGTTATCATAACTGGTTCCTGTTTCTTCGAGTTTTCCTGCAACCTCGTATTCCTGTCCAAAGAAAGAAATTTTATCTCCCGCTTTTGCCGTAATCTTGCTTCCAACAACAGTCTGACCCTTTTTCAATTCACTCACATTGCTTCCAGACATCCACGGCTGTACAATAAAATCACTTTCCGGTTCAAAAGCAACAATCTGTACCGGAACTGAACAGCATGCCGCATCCAGTGATGCAATGTAGAGCTGCGGAGAAATTTTGTCAATTCCATCCGTCTTTTTCACCTGATCCACCAAAGACTTTTCAAAATAGAAACTGCACAACCCTCCCGAAAACAGAGAATCGCTTAAATCTGATTCATATTCTCCCGGTGCTACGATCACATCCGCCCCAATCCGATCTACTGTCTTATCAATACAAGTTTTCATACTTTCTGTCAATACTCTACTGGTAAACAGCGCTGCCGATAAAATCAGCACCAGTGCTGCCAGAAACATCGTCCTGACTCTTCGATGCCGCAGATTTCTGACTGCAAGTCCAGGTACAGTCAACATTTTCTGTTCCATTTTTCTTTCCTTCCTTTTTTAACATTTTGTTCGGAAAACCCCCGTAATTTTCCAATTAAAATAAGGAATGTGCCTTGGCACTTTCCTAATATATAAGACAAAAGAGGAGCTTCCACTCATCCCAGAGTTCAAAGCTCCTCCACCTCATTCATTTATGTGTCTGATTATTTTGTGCTTACTTTTTCAGCAAGTGGCTGCCATGCTGTCTCTACGACTTTATCTACAGTCCAGTCAGAGGTAATGATTCCTGCCTCAATGTAGTCCTTTGCAACAGCTTTAATTGTTTCCTTTGTATCTGCATTGGATACTGCCCAGTTCTGCTGATCAAGCATGTATTTTGTAAGCTCGATGTCACCAGATACCATACCCTCATCAAGCATGATCTGTGCAGCTTCGTCTTTGTTTTCTGCAATGTACATATATGCATCCATTACACATTTTGTAAGTACCTGAGAGATTACCGGATTTTCTTTTACGAATTTTCCGCTCATAGCCATTACGCAGCATGTTTCATCTTTGAAATCATCATCCCATGTGATAGAACGAAGAACTTTTAATGTTCCGTCATCTACGAATTTCTTTGCAAAACGGTCACTCAGAAGGCAAGCTTTGATGTCACCTGACTGAAGAGACTGGATTGCTGCACTTGATTCAACCTGTACACATGTTGCTGCATCCTGTTTCAATCCATCTGCAAGGAAGAAACGGATGATCATGTTGTGTGAAGATCCACCGATCGGACTATCCATACCAACAGTTGTGCCTTCCAGGTCTTTTGTTGATTCGATTCCTGAATCAGCAAGTACACGCGGCGTTTATCGTGATGCCGGGCCTTCTGATGCTCTTCGGCCCGCTCATCGACCGCACGCAGCACCGCAGCTTTGTGCCGAAGATCCCGTTCGTCGGCAAGCTCGACTATGCCACGCGCCACATCATCCCCATCGTCTTTGTGGTGCTGGCCGTCATCGGCTACCGTCTCTCATCCGACTGCCCCTATGCCTACGGCTACGGTCTCATTTCCGCGCCCAAGCAGAATGAGACGCAGTTTGCCGAGCAGATGATCGAAGAAAACTTCACCACAAAGAATATGCTCGCGCTCATCGTTCCCACGGGCGACTACGACAAGGAGGCCGCCATTTTGAACGAGCTCGGCCAGTACGACGAGGTCGATTCCACGATGGGCCTGACCAACATCGAAGCGCTCGACGGTTATATGCTCGCCGACAAGCTGACGCCGCGCCAGTTTGCCGAGCTTGCGGGCCTTGACTATGAGGCCGCGCAGGTCGTTTACGCGGCCTACGCCGCTCAGCAGGCGGAATACGGCAAGCTTGCGGGCAACCTCTCCTCGTATAAGGTCCCGCTCATTGATATGTTCCTCTTCGTCTGCGATCAGGTCGACTCCGGCCTTGTCACCCTCAGCGACGAACAGACGAAGATGCTTCAGGATGCCGAGGTGCAGATGAACAGCGCCAAGGCCCAGCTCGAAGGTGAGGATTACGACCGTATGCTCATCTACCTCACGCTGCCCGAAAGCGGCGACGAGACCTACGCCTTTACCGACAAGATCCTCGAGATCGCGCAGAAGTATTACCCCGACGAGACCGTTTATCTCGCGGGCGAATCGACGAACGAATACGAATTTGAAAAGTCCTTCGCCGTGGATAACAAGGTCGTCAGCATCGTGTCGGTGCTCGTGGTCATGCTGGTGCTGCTCTTCACGTTCAACTCCGCCGGTATGCCGGTGCTGCTGATCCTGGTCATTCAGGGCTGCATCTGGCTCAACTTCTCGTTCCCGACCATCACGGACAAGTACATCTTCTTCTTAGGATATCTGATCGTTTCCTCGATTCAGATGGGCGCGAACATCGACTACGCCATCGTCATCGCCAGCCGCTATCAGGAGCTCAAATCCAAAATGCACCACCGCGACGCGATCGTGGAAACGCTGAACTTCGCCTTCCCGACGATCATCACCTCCGGCTCGATCCTCTCGATCTGCGGCTTCCTGATCGGCAGCATGACGTCCGAGCCGGTCATCGCGGGCATCGGCGAGAGCCTCGGCCGCGGCACGGTCATCTCCATCATCATGGTCATGTTCGCCCTGCCGCAGATCCTGCTCATCGGCAGCGGCATCGTGGACAAGACCTCCTTCTCCGTCCCGTCCATCACCGAGAAGAAGAGCGCGCACGGCAAGATCTCCGTCAACGGCATGGTGCGCGGCAGCATCAACGGCACGGTCCACGGCGTGATGCACGCGACCGTCGAGGGCGATATCGACCTGAACCTGATCTCGGGTTCTGCAAATGAGGAGCAAGACGATGATGAAGACTAAATTACATCGCTTTCGCGCGCTGGCGCTGTGCGCGCTGCTGCTGTTGTCGCTTCTGCCCGTCACGAGCGCGCTGGCTGACGGCGACGGCGCCATCCATATCAAGACCGAGGAGGACCTTCAGTCCTTCGCGCGCTCCTGCACGCTCGACTCCTGGTCGCGCGGCAAAAAGGTCGTGCTCGACAACGACCTTGTGCTCGAAAGCGCCGACGCGCTGCCCATCCCGACGTTTGGCGGCACCTTCGACGGCGGCGGCCACACCATCAGCGGCCTGAGCATCGAAGACAGCCTCTCCCCCGCCGGTCTTTTCGGCATCGTGCAGAAGAGCGGCGTCGTGAAAAACCTGCACGTTGAGGGCACCGTCGCCCCCTCCGGCGACAGCCAGAATTTAGGCGGTATCGCGGGTGAAAACCACGGCGCCATCGAAAGCTGCACCTTCAACGGCTCGGTCGCCGGCAAGCGCAATGTCGGCGGCCTCGTCGGTCAGAACGCCGCCACGGGCGTCATCCGCTCGTGCGAGGCCGCAGGCGCCATCTTCGGCCAGAACATGACCGGCGGTCTTGTCGGCTGCAACCTCGGCGCGGTCGTTTCGAGCAAAAACCGCACGTATGTCAATATTGAGAGCACCGACCCCGCCATTGACTTAGGCGATCTGAGCCTCGAGTTCTCGCTCGACCTCTCCAAGTTCTCCCAGCTCGACACCGTCAGCATCTCCACCGACACCGGCGGCATCGCGGGCTACTCCTCGGGCGCCATCTCCGAGTGCGTGAACGAAGCCGCCATCGGCTACCAGCATATCGGCTACAACGTCGGCGGCATCGCGGGCCGCAGCAGCGGACAGATCCGCGCCTGCACCAACCAGGGCGCGGTCTGCGGGCGCAAGGATATCGGCGGCATCGCGGGCCAGATGGAGCCCTACGTGCGCACCGAGGTCTCCGGCAGCCAGTTCTCCCTGATGAAGTCCCAGCTCAGCGAGCTCAACTCCCTCGTTGAAAAGGCCGTGAACGACGCGGAGTACGGCTCCGGTGAGATCTCCAGCCGTCTCTCCCTCATCGCAGGCTACCTGACCGACGCGGCAGACGCCGCGGGCGATGTGCGCGTAAACGTCGATACCGACGCCATCACGCCGCCGAGCATCGACGCAGACGGCAACATCACCTTTGACCCGAATGTCAACGTCTCCGACGTCGTCACGGTCACGAACTTCAACATGGTCATCGGCGCGATCACGGCGGCGGGCAGCCAGCTCTCATACATCACCGAAAACGTCAAGACGACCTCGACCGCCCTTTCGAGCGACCTGCGCTCCATCAACAGCAAGTTCACCGAGCTTTCCAACACCATGTTTTCCGCCATCGCGAGCGTTGGCGGCAGCTCGGCCGATCTCGTCACCGATGCCTCCACCGTCGATATCAACGCCGTCACGCTCGGCAAGGTCTCCGGCAGCAAAAATACCGCCGCCGTCTACGGCGATGTGAACACCGGAGGCATCGCAGGCTCCATGGCCATCGAATACACGCTCGACCCCGAGGATGACGTGACCGGCGATCTCTCCGGCAGCTACCGCACGCAGTATCAGTACAAGTCCATCGTGCAGGCGTGCGTCAACACCGGCGATATCTCCGGCAAGCGCAGCTATGTCGGCGGCATCGTCGGCCGCATGGACCTCGGCTATGTCACCGCCTGCGAGGGCTACGGCTCCGCCGCGAGCGAAAACGGCAGCTATGTCGGCGGCATCGCGGGCGTGACCGGTGCGACGGTCTGCGGCAACTATGCCAAGTGCACACTCAGCGGCAAAAAGTATGTCGGCGGCATCGTCGGCTCCGGCGTTGAGACCAAGGCCGACGGCAGCGGCTCGAGCGTGACGTGGAACTATTCCCTTGTCGATATCACCGACTGCCAGCAGTTCGCAGGCGCGGTCTCCGGCAGCGATACGGGCGCATTTGAGCACAACTACTATGTCTCCGACGATCTGCCCGGCATCAACCGCCAGGGCTTTGTCGGCCGCGCCGAGCCCATTTCCTTCTCGCAGCTTTCCGCCATCGCGAGCGTCCCCGCGGGCATGAAGACCTTCACGCTCACCTTTGTCGCGGACGACGAGGAGGTGTCGCGCCGCTTGTTCGCCTACGGCGCATCCTTCGGCGAGAGCGACATCCCCGAAATTCCCCAGAAGGAGGGCTATCACGCTCACTGGGACCGCACAGACCTTGAAAGCCTGCACTTCGACACCGTCGTCACAGCGGTGTATGAGGCCTACACACCCGGTCTTGCCTCCGAGCAGACGCGCGAGGGCGGTCTCTCCGTCCTCCTTGTCGAGGGCGACTACAGCAACGGCGACAGCATCAAGGTGACCGCTGAGGCCGTCACTCCGGAGGCCTTCGACATACAGACCGGCTCGCTCCCCGACCGCGTGAAGGGCTATTTCTCCTGCCTCGGCCGCGGCGAACTGCCGCCGATGCTCGCCAACCGCGAGGTGCTCGAGCAGTGGAAGCTCGAGCTTGCCGATGACGGCCAAACGCAGCACACGGTCCGCTATCTGCCGCCCGACGGCTACAGCAGCCCGCGCATCTATGTCCGCGAGGGCAGCGCATGGCAGAAGGTCGACACCGGCACGATGGGCAGCTACCTCACCTTCCCCGTCACCGGCATGAGCGTGGAGATCGCGGCGGTGAGCACGCTTTCCGTCGGCGGCATCTGGCTTGCCGTGCTCGGCGTGCTGCTCGTGCTCATTCTTCTCATCATTCTTCTCGTCAAGCGCGGCAAGCGCCGGGCGCGCCGCCGCGCCGAGCGACAGGCTGCCGCCGTCGCGCAGGCCGAGGCGATCGTGCAGCACGCACAGGAGGACTCGCCCGCGCCCGAAGCGGCTGCGGAAGCCGTTCCCGCCGCTGTCGCCGCACCCGAGGCCATCCCCGCGCCGGAAAGCATCGCACAGTCCGTTCTGGATGCGCCGCCGGCCGCCCCTGCGGAGTCCGCGCCCGAAGCCGCCGCGTCCGCCGATCCCGATTCCATCGAGGCGCGTCTTGCGCGCGCGGAAGAAGAGCTGCGGCTGCTGCGTGAGGAACGCGAATCGCGCGAAAACGCGCTCACCCGGCCCGCGGTCAAGCCGGCCAGACCCCGCCGCAAAAAGCGCCGCTGGCTCCCCGCGCTCATCACCGTGCTGGTACTGCTCGCGGCGGCCGCCGTTTTCTTCTTCCGCTCGGATGTAAAAAAGGACCTTGAGGCCTATCGCCTCGTCGAGGCGCGCATGAAGCAGGACCCGCTCGCCATGGACGTCACCGTTGACGCCTCCTACGGCAAGCTCGCGGTACAGGCCGACGCCGCCGTCACCCGCACAAAGGTCGACGGCACGACCGTCACCTGCATCGACCGCGACGGTGCGACCCTCTACTACGCGGACGGGACCATCTATCTCTCGAACGGGCGCGCCTATCCCATAGCGGACGCCTATCCCGATTATTCGGCGCTGCTCGACAAAACCGCCGAGCTCTGCCGCAGCCTGACGATCGACAAATCGGTCGACGGCAAGGAAAAGGTGTACACCCTCACCGCCGAGGGCGATGACGCGTCAGCGCTGCTACGTCTCCTCGCCTCCGACGAGATCGCCGACGCAGCGGCACTTTACTCGCTGCGCGTCGAGCTCGTTGCCGAAAGCGGCGAGCTGATGGAGCTCCGCTTTTATACCGAAGGCGCGGGCGATCTGAGCGTCGACGCGTCGGCGGTCTTCCGCAGCAGCGCCGCCGCTCCCGTCATCCCGGATGACGTGACTGACGCGATGAGCTCGTCCTCCACCGAGGTGATCGGCACACTGACGGACGACACGCTTCGCCTGCTGCAGGCACTCTCCGCGCTGCATGAGCAGGATACCCTGTCTGCCGATATTGCCCTCTCCGCCGACTGCGGCCCCATCGTCCTGAGCGACACGCTGCAATACGACCGCCACGACTACGACGGACAGCGCATCGCCTGCATCCGCAAAAATACGCTCGCCTTTTACTTTTCGGATGGCGCCATCTGCGATGAAAGCGGCAGCAAGCTCGACTCTGCCGAGCTTGTCGATTCCGCGCAGCTCATCGAGCTGTGCTACGAGCTGCTCGCGAACGGCACCGCCGCCTGTACCGAGACCGACGGCGGCTGGTCCTACACCCTCACGCTGGAGGAGGACGGTATGTCCGATCTGGCCGCCGCCATCGCTCCCGGCATCAAGGAGCAGGACGTGAGCTTCACCTCCGGCCGCATCGAGGCGCTCGTCACAGCGGACGGCGCGCTCCGGTCCGTCAGCGTTTCGTGCAGCGGCGTGCTGCACCTCATCCTCACCGACGCACCGGCGACGGTCTCCGCCGTCATCACCCCCACCACGCGTGAATTTACATTTGCCCAGCCAGCGCTGAATGCGCTGAAGCAATAAGAGAGCGGAGGAAGAAGTATGGGAAATCGCATCATCAGCATCAGCCGGCAATTCGGCAGCGGCGGCCACGAGGTCGCAGTCAAAACAGCGGATCTGCTCGGCATCCGCGTGTACGAAAAGGAACTCATCCGCCTTGCCTGCGAGTACGGCGAACTCTCGGAAAAGACGCTCTCGCCCTCCGATGAAAAGGCCACGAATCCCTATCTGTTCCAAACGGTACACGAGGGCAACTACCATGTTCTGCGCGGCAAGCCGACCAGCGAGGTGCTCTTTGCCCTGCAAAGCCACGAGATCCGGCGCATCGCCCGCCACGAAGAGTGTGTGTTCGTGGGCCGCTGTGCGGATTACGTGCTGCGCGATGAGGATGTAAAGCTCCTGCGCGTTTTTGTCGCCGCGCCTGACGAGCACCGCATCCAGCGCAAGATGGCGCAGGAACGGCTCTCACGCGATCAGGCGGTGCGTCTCATCCGCAAGATGGACAAGCAGCGCCGCAAGTATTACGAGAGCTATACCGGCCGCACCTGGGGCGCGCCGAGCGGCTACGAGCTCTATCTCGACACCGGCACGATGTCGACCGACGAGGCCGCAGCCGTCATCGCGGACCGCTTCCGCAGAATGTAAAAAAGTATGGGACCACCTATTCGGTGGTCCCATACTTTTTTGTTGCAACACAAGAACTGCTCCCGCCGGGGAGCTTGGACGGCGTCCGGCCTTTAATTTTCTCCAAAATGAACGGTGATGGGGCAGATCTCCGCCTTGGTACCCACGCGCATATTGGGCCCGAACAGCCCGACGCCGGAGGTGACGATATTGTGCATCTGCCCTTTTTTGAGATATCCGCAGGCGTTCTCCCACATCAGCCGGATGGTGAGATTGCCCGGGAACATCTGCCCGTCGTGCGTGTGGCCGCAGAGGTCGAGGTCAACGCCCGCGTCCGCAAGCGCCTGCAATTCCTTGGGCTGGTGGTCAAGGACGATGATGGGCTTATCCTTGTCCAGACCTGCCGTGATCTCATCGGGCGTTTTGCGCGTCTCGATGCCGCGGCCGGGACGGTGCGCGTCGGGGCGGCCGTAGAGGTAAAACTTTCCGTCGATCAGCGTCCCCTCGTCGTGCAGGAGCGTGATGTTCGCGTCCTTCAGGAATGCGTCCATGCGCGGGTCGCTCTCTTTCTTCTCGCTCTGGCGGAAGGTAAAGCCCGCAAGCACCGCTTCTTCGATATCGTGGTTGCCGTAGCAGGCGTAAACGCCGTATTTCGACCGGATGCTGCGCAGCGTGGCGGCGATAGTCTCCGGCTCATCCACCGCCTCCCATTCGTTGTCGAAGATATCCCCCGCGATGACGACAAGGTCGGCATCCTGCTCGTTGATCCTTTCCACCATCTGCTGCATCTGCTTTTCGCCGATGTTGTAGCCGAGGTGCAGGTCGGCCACGAGCACGACCTTCATCTCACTCATGCCCTCGACGGTCTTGTCGACCGTCACGTCATACGGCGTCACGTGGATGATGCGCGCATTGATAACGCCCCAGACGGACGCGGCCAAAATGACAAGCGCGCACGCGCAGCCCGCGATGCGGTGCATCTTCGTCGTGACAAAAATGTGCTTGAACGGCAGCACGTACCCGAGCAGCAGGCGCAAAAGGTCCGCCGCGATGACCGCGAGCAGCACATACAGCAGCACACCGAGCCAGTAGTTGCCGATGAGCTTCATCACACGCCGGAGCCGACCCTCCGGCAGGAAAAATGCAATAACAATAGAGCAGGCCAGAAATGCCTGCACGGCCACAGGCAGCGCCCAGTGGCGCACTGTGCGGAAAAACGGAAACCACGCCTTCACCCAGCCCATCACGCGGCGCAGCAGATAGAAATTTGCCAGCAGGTATACCGGCGCAAGCAGAATCGCGATCATGTCAACGCGGGAGCGTCGCTCCCCTCGCTTCCTTTCGAATCAAAAATCTCCGGCTATCATAGCACGTTTTCTCCGCCATTGCAACGCATCGCCGCGGTTGACATTCCCCGTCCGGCATGATACCTTTAAGCTCGAAAAACAAAATGCGTCAAGGAGGACGACCCGATGAAAAAGCCCGAAACTCTTCACCTTCTCCCCGTGCGCGCGGAAAGCGCCGCGCCCGCGCTGCTGCGCGGCAAAAAGCTCGACCAGCGCGCCGTATTCCAGCTCGTCCGCAAGGTCGACTGGAAAAAGGCCGGCCTTATCGCCGGGGGCACAGCCGCCGTGTGTGCCGCGGCCGGTACGGTGAGCCGGTACAAGTTCTATCAGGGCATCGTCGCGCGTGAACTCAAAAAGCAGCTTGCGCCGCTCAACGACAAGCTCGACGCCCTGCAGGACGAAAACCGTATGCTGCGCGCGGAGCTTGAAAAAAAGCAGGCTCCCGCCGAGGAGTCGAATTGAAGCGAAAGCGCCAGACCGCGTCGGGTCAGAGCAGCGTGACCGGACAGGTGCGCGTGTGCTCATAGCCTGTTTCCAGCCGCTCGTCGCGCTCGGCATTGGTTTCGTCCCAGCGCGGATAGGGGTAGGCGCAGTGCGCCGTCACCGCGAAGTCGATCCGCTCATCCGTCTGTGCGGCCAGCGTAAATTCGTTGGGAATATTGCTATAGCCAGGCTTGGAAAAGGCGGTAATATCACCACTGATGTACTTTTGAAAATTTACGAAACACTAAATTGCCATATGGAAGATATTCTTGAAATTATAGACGAATATGGAGATATCAAATGTTTAATGAAAAAAGAGAGTTGATGTTTAATCAATACAATAGAGCCAGAAATTATTTTATACAGAACCCTAACCAATTGATCGAAGTCGAACATCACATTGTCAACCTGGTCAATCATACTATTGCTTACAATCTTGAGGAGATCAAAAAAGATTATAACGAAGCGTCTTACCTTTATCCATTTTGGGCTGAGTATCAACCGGTGAAACGCGGTCGTGATCCTCGCGGCGATCAGGTGCCCTGGATCGAAGTTGGAGAGCATGCAGTCGGCGAAAAAATAAATCGTTTCATATCTTCACAATACCGAATAGCTGAGGTCGGATTACCTTCCGGTGCCGACGATAGATTTGTCCTTTATTCTGATGAAATCAGCAAAATCACACAGGGGGTTACCAATTGTGTTTTTTTGTTTTTGGATATCAAATCCGTCGGACCTCGAGATAATTTTGACCACACTGTAGTTTCACCCTATCAAGTATCAGGTGACGGGGTATGGAACAATCCAAACGACGTGTTAAAAAACTCAACTATGATGGCTACCGGAGCAAGGGCACAGCATATATTCCACCCGGCAATATCTCCGATATATGTTTTATCCGATGGAACAATCGCACCAAGCGTTCATCTTTTTGTTAAACCAATTTATAAAATGCTGCGGCTGGAAGATCCCTCACAGGATGGCCAGCCGCTTGACTGCATAACGAATGTTTGCCTTCCCAATGGATTACTATTAACAACAAGCCCTAACTATCTTCAAACACACCCCTCACTGTTTTATCCAGGAAAAGACGATGCCGGAAAAGATCCTCTAAAAATACGTGCAAGGGTTTCCTTTGAATTGTTGCGAAGGATTGCCTCGTGGCGATACAGCGATTTTCCTATTTCTTAGATCAAATCGTTTATGGTCATCTGGGAAGCTGCCCGTCTAAACGCCTCTATATTGCGCTTTGATAAATCTACATATTCTTGTACTTTATCAATACCAATATAGTGGCGGTTTTCTTTAATTGCAGCCATGGCGGATGTCCCGCTTCCCATAAAGCAATCTAATACTACATCTCCGGGTTCAGAAAAAATCTTAATAACACGTCGTGGTAGTTCAAGCGGAAACTTGGCCTCATGATCATCATTCCTTTGAACTGACCTGATATTCCACACAGCTCTGCTTCCCCAATCGGACCACTCATTTTTATTAAGCCTATTTTTATCAACTTTCGTTATTCCGGGCTTCCAAAAAATATAAACATATTCGAATTCATCAACAGCTCTATATGAATTTGTAGTCCAACTACTGTTTGCCCATGCAGCATCCTTTATCCATACCCTTCGGTCATATAAATATAGCCCTGCATTTAAGGCCATTTCTTCAAGAAAACCACCTACAATTTTCACCCGCGTCTGAGTATTATATTTTCCGCCTCTTATATTATTTCCGTGTAGTCTCCGATCAACTGTCTGCTCACTGCATCCTAACAAAGCGGCCAACTGTCTTCTGTTAAAATCCGGATGCTCATCTGCAGCCTTTCTAACTTCTTCCTCAGTAATTTTGCATTTACGCATATTAATATTGTTTGCCTGTATTCTTGGCATTTCCGGATCTGGAAAGCAAAGAATATCACCAATGTTTATTGCCAAAAAGCCTCCCGGCTTAAGTACCGTAAAATGAAGTTTTATAACTTCAGATAGCATGGTAATCCACTCTTCATAGCTTTGATCTGCTTCATAATTTTTTCCAACGTGGTACGGCGGCGACCACACACTAACAGCCACAGATTCAGGTTTGATACTTTTCATCAGTTCTTCTGCCGTACCGCAATAAATATTGTCGATATCAAGATATTTCATTTATTTGCTTCTCCTTCTGCATCGATATCAAATTCAACAATATCCCCGACATTACACTCAAGTACGCGACATACTTTTTCAAGAGTTTCTAACGAAACCGATTCATTCTTTCCCATTTTCGCTACCGCATTGTAACTTATGTGTGCCGCTTCCTTTAGCTGCATCTTTGTGATTCGCTTATCAATGCATCTCTTCCATAATTTTGAATAATCAACTGCCATCTTTTCGCTCCTATCGTGCCGGTAATACCGATTAATCTTACCTTTATCCATTATACCTTCACCTGTAGAAATATCAAGATAGTCTTTATATTTCTACAGATTACGCGGCGTTATTTTTTTCAAGAATATTTTTTCAATCGTTTTGCAGCCTCACACCAAAAAGCAATAGTTATTCAGTCTCGCCCAGAAGATTTTTAATGGTCAGAACTATAGTCAACAACACGAAAAAGGGATTCCGGTAGACTCGTCCATTTAGGGCAATCTATCGGGATCCCTTTGATTTCAGGTCATTTCAGGCTGATTTATTATTTTTCACGCGACAGTAGCGCCACCGTCTCCACATGGTCCGCTCTTGGGAACAAGTCCACCGTGCAGGCGCGCCTGGCGGTATAGCCGAGCGCCGCAAAGAGCTTCACGTCGCGCGCCATGGTCGCGCTGTCGCAGGAGACGTACACGATCTTCTCCGGCTGCATCTCGGCGATGCTCTCCACCACGTCAGCGGCCAAGCCCTTGCGCGGCGGGTCGACGGTGATGACGTCGGGGCGCAGGTTTTCGCGCGCGAGCTTTTTTGCCACATCGGACGCATCGCCGCAGAAGAACTCTACGTTTTTGACCCCGTTGCGCACAGCGTTCTCTCGCGCGTCGTCGATGGCCTCGGGGACGATCTCCGCACCGAGGACTTTCTTCGCGTGATCCGACAGTGCGAGCGTGATCGTGCCCGCGCCGCAGTAGAGGTCGAGCACCGTCTCTTGCCCCGTGAGGCCCGCAAATTCGATGGCTTTCGCGTAGAGCCGCTCGGCCTGCGCGCGGTTGACCTGATAGAACGACGGCACACTCAGCCGGAACGTCTTGCCGCAGAGCGTATCCTCAAGCCGGTCGCTCCCCCAGAGCGTGCGGTAGCGGTCGCCGAGGATGACGTTGCCCTTTTTCGTGTTCGTGCCGAGCACAATGCCGGTGCACTTCGGGCACGCATCGCGCAGGAGCGTGACAAGCCGGTCTTCTTTCGGCAATTTATCTCCGTTCACGAGCACGCAGACAAGGCTCTCCCCCGCCGCGTTCGAGCGGACGTAGAGATGGCGGACAAGACCGCGGCCCATCTTTTCGTCATACCCCGCAACGCGGCAGGACTGCATATATTCGCGCAGCGCCTCCGCCGCGGCGTCGGCCTCCGGCTTTACCAAAAGGCACTGCTCGCACTCGATGACCTCATGCGTGCGGGCGCGGTAAAATCCGACCGCGCCGTTCTTTGATACAGGGTACTGCGCCTTGTTGCGGTAGCGCAGCGTGTCCTGTGCGCCAAGGATCTCTTCAACGACCACATCGCTTCCGCCGATGCGCGCAAGATTATCCTGCACGCGCTGCTTTTTCAGCCGCAGCTCTTCTTCATAGCTGATATGCCGGTACGTGCAGCCGCCGCAGCGCGGGAAGTACGGGCAGTCTGATTCAATACGCGCCCCGGATGGTTCAATGACCTCGAGCACCTTGGCAAAGGCGACGCTCTTGAGCGTCTTGAGGATCAGCACGCGGCACTTCTCGCCGCGCAGTGCACCATGGACGAATACCACGCGCCCGTCGATGCGCGCGACGCCCATGCCGCCCTCGCCATAGCCCTCGATGGTGACGGTATGCTCCTGATTTTTGGCAAGCTCCATCGTTTTCTCCTCTCAGAAAAGGTACTTCGCGCTTTGCGCGCGAAGTACCTTTTCGACTCATTTCATATCAATCGCGGAAGCGCTCGATCAGGCTGATGATCTGGCCGGTGAGCGCGGAAATATCCTTGTTGGGTCTGCCCTTGCAGCGCTTGGCAAGCTCAAGCAGCGACTCCGCCGCCGAGACAAGCTTGGCATACAGATTGTCGGCACGGGACTTCTGCATCGTGCGCTTGCGCTCGGAAATATAGCCCTCGCTGACCATTTCGTTCGCGGCAAGGTCGTAGCACTCGGTGAACTTGGCCGCGTGTGACCGGAAGCCGAGCGTATTCAGCTCTTCGGCGAACACAGGCGCCACATCCTCGTCGCCATGGACGACAAACACGTGCGTCGGCTTCGGGTCAAAGGCCTTGATCCACTGGATCAGATGATCGTGGTCGGCATGGGATGAAAGGCCCTGGAAGTTGACGATCTTCGCCTTGACGGCGATCTCCTCGCCGAAGAGCTTGACCTTCTCCACGCCGTCGAGCAGCCTGCGGCCCAGCGTGCCGGGTGACTGGAAGCCGACGAACACGACCGCGCTGTTCGCACGCCAGAGGTTGTGCTTCAAATGATGGCGGATGCGGCCCGCGTCGCACATACCGGAGGCCGAGATGATGACCTTGGGCGTGGAGTCCATGTTGAGCATTTTGGATTCCTCGCTCGACTCGACCAGATTGAGATTCGGGAAGGTGAACATATGCGTGCCGTCCTTGACAAGCTCGAGCGCCTGCTCGTCGAGATATCCGTGCAGATCGCCGCAGAAGACGGTCGTCGCTGCCTTGGCGAGGGGCGAGTCGATGTAGACGGGGAAATTCGGCGTCGACTTGACGAGCTTTTGATCCTTGATCTCGCGGATGAAATACAAAAGCTCCTGCGTGCGGCCCACAGCGAACGACGGGATCACAACGTTGCCGCCCTTGCCGAGCGTTTCGTCAATGATCTCGGCAAGCTCGTCGGTATAGCTCCAGACCTCGGTGTGATTGCGGTCGCCGTAGGTCGACTCCATCACGACGTAGTCGGCCTTTTTGAGAAGCTGCGGGTCGCGGATGATGGGCTGGTCGACATTGCCGATATCGCCGGAGAAGACAATCGTCTTGTGCACGCCGTTTTCTTCCAGCTCAAGCGTGATGGACGCGGAACCGAGCAGATGGCCCGCATCGGTGAACACCGCGCTCACACCCTCGCAGAGGTCGACCTTTTCTTTATACTCGCAGGTCGTCACGTACTTGAAGACGTCCAGCGCGTCCTGCTCGGTGTAGAGCGGCTCTACGTGCTCGCGGCCCGCGCGCTCGCCCTTGCGGTTTTCATACTCGGCGTCGCTCTCCTGAATGTGGGCGGAGTCGAGCAGCATGATCTTCATCAGGCCTGCCGTCAGGCGCGTCGTCAGGATGCGGCCGTGGAAGCCGTTTTTCACCAGCAGCGGGATGCGGCCGGTGTGGTCGATGTGCGCATGGGTGACGAGCAGAATGTCGATATTGCCGGGTGCGAAGGCGAGATAGCGGTTGTCGAGCTCGTCGCGGCCCTGCTGTAAGCCGCAGTCGACGAGGATCTTCTTACCGTTTATCTCCAGGCAGTGGCTCGAACCCGTCACGCAGCGGTCGGCCCCGTAAAAGTGCAGTTTCATGCGAATGTCCTCCTTAGATGAGAAAAAACTTCTTCCTTATGCTTCTGTCCTCCGCCATCGGAGGGCGTTTCGTCACCTTGTTCTATCTTTTTTGGTATTTTACCACAGCAGCTATATAGAGTGCAAGTCATCCCTGACACAGCGGCGGAATTTATTTACAATCCATTCATATTATCCAGTAAATTTCCCTTTGCATATCGCGCATAGGGATGCTATACTTATAAGCGTGTCATTATGCTCCCACGAAAGGAAGTTTTGAATATGGGTTTCTTTAGTAAAATGTTCGGCTCCTACAGCGACCGTGAGCTCAAGAGCATCTACCCCATCGTCGACAAGATCGAAGCGATGGCGGACGAGTACAAGGCAATGAGCGACGCGGAGCTGCAGGCCAAAACGCCGGAGTTCAAGACGCGACTGCAAAGCGGCGAAACGCTCGACGATATCCTGCCCGAGGCGTTTGCCACCGTGCGCGAGGCGTCCCGCCGCGTGCTGGGGCTGTATCCCTACCGTGTGCAGCTCGTCGGCGGCGTGGTGCTCCATCAGGGCCGCATCGCCGAGATGAAGACCGGCGAAGGCAAAACGCTGGTGGCCACGCTCCCCGCGTATCTGAACGCGCTGACCGGCAACGGCGTGCACATCGTCACCGTGAACGACTACCTTGCCAAGCGAGACAGCGAATGGATGGGCAAGGTCCACCGCTTCTTAGGCCTCACGGTCGGCCTGATCGTCCACGACCTGACAAGCGAGGAGCGCCGCAAAGCCTACGCCGCCGACATTACCTACGGCACGAACAACGAGATGGGCTTTGACTATCTGCGCGATAACATGGCCATCTATGCAAGCGAGCTTGTCCAGCGCGGACACGCCTTCGCCATCGTCGACGAGGTCGACTCCATCTTGATCGATGAGGCGCGCACGCCGCTCATCATCTCCGGCATGGGGGAAAAGTCCACGGAGATGTACTCCCGCACGGAAAATCTCGTGCGCGGCTTCCGCAAGAAGGTCATTGCCGAGAGCGACGACAAGGAAGAGGAGGACGTCAACATCGACGCCGACTATATCGTCGATGAAAAGGCCAAGACCGCGACGCTCACCGCCCGCGGCGTGAAGAAGGCCGAGGAGTACTTTGGCCTTGAAAACCTCTCCGACCCCGAAAACTCCACCATCGCGCACCATATCAACCAGGCCATCAAAGCCCACGGCACGATGAAGCGCGACATCGACTATGTCATCAAGGACGGCGAGGTCGTCATCGTCGATGAGTTCACCGGCCGACTGATGTTCGGCCGCCGCTACAGCGACGGTCTGCACCAGGCGATCGAGGCCAAGGAGCACGTCGAGGTCGCACGCGAGAGCAAGACGCTCGCGACCATCACGTTCCAGAACTACTTCCGTCTGTACGGCAAGCTCTCCGGCATGACCGGTACCGCGCTGACCGAGGAAGAGGAATTCGGCACGATCTACAACCTCGATATCATCGAGGTGCCGACCAATCGCCCCCTCGCCCGTATCGACGATCACGACGTCGTCTACAAGACCGAGGCCGCGAAGTACCGCGCCGTCATCGCGCAGGTAAAGGAATGCCATGCCAAGGGCCAACCCGTGCTGGTCGGCACGGTGTCGATCGAGAAGAACGAAAAGCTCTCGTATCTTCTCTCCCGCGAGGGCATCAAGCATAACCTCCTGAACGCGAAAAACCACGAAAAGGAAGCCGAGATCGTCGCGCAGGCCGGTAAGCTCGGCGCGGTCACGGTCGCGACGAATATGGCAGGCCGCGGCACCGATATCATGCTCGGCGGCAACGCCGAATACATGGCGAAAAACGATCTGCGCAAGGCAGGCCTTTCCGATGAGCTCATCGCCGAGGCGACCGGCTACGCCGAGACCGACAACAAGGAGATCCTCGACGCGCGCGAGATGTTCGCCAAGGCCCTTGAAAAGCACCGCGAGGAGATCCGCGGCGAGGCGGACAAGGTCCGCGCGGCCGGCGGCCTCTTCATCATCGGCACGGAGCGCCACGATTCCCGCCGTATCGACAATCAGCTGCGCGGCCGTGCCGGTCGTCAGGGCGACCCGGGCGAGACGCGCTTCTACCTCTCGCTTGAGGACGATCTGTTGCGTCTCTTCGGCGGCGAGCGCATCACGAATCTGATGGACCGCCTGAATCTCGACGAGGATACGCCGATCGAGAATAAGACGCTCTCCAAGGCGATCGAAAACGCGCAGACGAGCGTGGAGTCCCGCAACTTCCAGTACCGCAAGAGCACGCTCGAATACGACGACGTGATGAACAAGCAGCGCGAGATCATCTACGGCCAGCGCAAGCAGGTGCTCGACGGCATGGACATTAAGCCCACGGTCCTCAATATGCTGAGAAGCAGCATTGCAAGCCAGGTCACGCTCGCCTTCAGCGATCAGGGCAAGAGCGAGGACGAGCTGCGCGCCGAAGCGCTCAGAAGCTGTGAGGGCACATACTTCCCGCGCGGTGCCGTGGACGCTTCCTCCCTCTCGGGTCTTTCCGCGGACGAGCTGACCGACCGCTTCTACGCGGCGGCGGAGAGCTACTACGAGGCCAAGGAATCCGCACTCACCTCGCCCATCATGCGCGAGCTCGAGCGCGTGGTGCTGCTGCGCGTGGTCGACGAATACTGGATGGATCACATCGACGCGATGAGCGAGCTGCGTCAGGCCATCCGCCTGCAGTCCTACGGCAACAACAAGCCCATCGACGTCTACAAGCAGGAATCCCTCACGATGTTCGAGGACATGATCTCCGCCATTCAGGGCGACACGGTGCGCCGCATCTTCTCTGCCCGCGTCAAGACGCAGAACGAAGTCAAGCGCGAGCGCGTGGCCGACGGCATGGTGGCCTCCACCTCCGGCGACGGCACGGTGAAAAAGCAGCCGCGCAAGGTCCAGAAGATTGGGCGCAACGACCCCTGTCCCTGCGGCAGCGGCAAGAAATACAAGCAGTGCTGCGGCAGATAAGCCTCACCGGTCCGTGACAGAACTTTCCCCCACGCTCTGTGGGAACGAGGCGCAAAGGGGGTATTCTCTCCAAAAAGAGAATACCCCCTTTTTCTGTACAGCCCCATGCTCCTCTTTCCCCTACCGCCCGAGAGGGCGGCGACATCTCCGCACCTCCCCGGTGCAGAAAAAAGGAGGCATTTTTCATGTCTTTCACTGAACACAATGTCAACGGTCTTATTTTTGACACGTCCGACGCCATCTCCGCTGCGGGCGGAGTGGTCCACGCGTTCACCACGCGGCACGGCGGCGTGAGTCCCGCGCCGTTCGACTCGCTCAACCTCGCCGACCATCACGGCGACAGCAACGAAAATCTGCTTGAAAACTACCGCCGCCTCGGTGCAGCCGTCGGCTTTGACGCAAAGCGCGCCGTGGCCTGCCGCCAGATCCACTCCGACCACGTGTGCGTGGCGCGCGAGGAGGACGCGGGCAAGCTCCTTTGGGACGAGCGGCTCGACGATGGCGACGCGCTCATCACGAATGTGCCGGATCTGCCGCTGTTCGCCTACGGGACAGACTGCTGCGTCATCACACTCTACGACCCCAGCACGCGCTGCATCGGCGCGGTGCACGCCGGCTGGCGCGGCACTGCGAGCGGCATCGTGCTCAAGGCCGCCGTGACGATGATGAGCTATTACGGCGCAGACCCCTACACGCTGCGCGCGGCCATCGGCCCGGCCATCGGCAAATGCTGCTTCGAGGTAGACAGCGACGTAGCAAACACCTTCAAGGCGCTTCTTGACCCCGCCATTGACGAGCGCATCGAGCAGCGCGGCGAAAAGTTCCACATCGACCTCAAATCCATCAACCGCCTGTGGCTGCTGCGCGCCGGGATCGACCCCTCGCGCATCGACGTGCACCCCGACTGTACGAAGTGTCACCCCGAGCGCTACTGGTCGCACCGCGCGATGGGCGACCAGCGCGGTGGCATGGCCGCCGTCATCTGCCTGACCGGAGAGGGCGCATGATGCGCCGCGTTTCGCTCCTTTTCTGCGTGCTCGCGCTGACGCTGGCGCTCTCCGGCTGCTGGACATCCGACGAGGTGACCGATGAAAAGGACTTTTGGGAGGAGTCTCCCGCCGATCAGACACAGGAAGAGCCCGACGCAGCGCTCACGCCCATCACGGCATTCGTGCTGCCGTATCTGAAAAATGTGACCTTCGACCCCATCGCCTGCCCCGACGGGATGCAGCAGACCGTCGGCGCGCTGCTCTATGAGGGGCTGTTCACGCTGGACGGATCGTTCGCGCCGCAGAATGTGCTGTGCAGCCGCTACGAGCACAATGACGACTGCACATCCTATACCTTCTACCTGCGCGAGGGCGTCTGCTTTTCCGACGGCAGTGCGCTGACGGCGAACGACGTGCTTGCCGCGTATCGCCGCGCGCAGACGAGCGAGCGTTACCGTGCGCGCTTTGCCTCCGTCGTGTCGATGCGCGTGGTGAACGGTGCGCTCACCGTCGCGCTTTCGCAGGGAAACAGCGCCTTCCCCGCGCTGCTGGACATTCCCATCGTGAAATCCGGCTCGGAGAAGGACACCGTGCCGCTCGGCACAGGGCCGTACCTCTTCGTCACGGACAGCGACGGTGCGTGTCTCAAGCGCAGCGCCGACTGGTGGCAGGATGCACGCTTGCCGCTCGAGCGCATCGAGCTGCGCGAGGTCAAGGACGACGACACGGCATCCTATCTCTTCTCCTCGCGCGAGGTGCATCTGCTCGCCGCCGACCTGACCGGCGGCGCGGGCGACCTGCGCAGCGCAAACACCACCATCACCGACTATGCGTCGGCGAACATGATCTATCTCGGCTTCAATACGCAGCGCGCGCTGCTCTCCGACGCCGATCTGCGCGCCGCCATCGCCGGCGCCATCGACCGCGACACCGTGGCCGCAGGCTACCTCGCCGGTCACGCCGAGGCCGCGCGCTTCCCGCTCTCGCCGAGAGCAAGCCTCTATCCTGAAGAGCTTGCCACAACGCTCGCATCGCCCGAGCTCTCCGCCGCGCTTGAAGCGGCGGGCGTGACTGCGGACCGCCCCCGCTCGCTCACCATCTTAGTCAGCGAAAGCGACTCGTTCAAGGTCTCCATCGCTGACTATCTGAGCCGCACGCTCTCGACCGACGGTCTGAGCGTCACCGTGCGCGCGCTTCCGTGGAGCGACTATCTCGCCGCGCTGCAAAGCGGGAATTTCGATCTCTATCTCGGCGAGGTCCGCCTGACGGCAGACTGGAACATCACCTCCCTCGTCGGCACTGGCGGCGCACTGAACTACGGCCGCTACGCCGATGAACAGTGCAATACGCTGCTCGCCGCATTCCTTGCCAATGAGACGGCACAGACTGCAAATGCGCTCTGCCGCTATCTCGGGCAGAACGCCCCTATCGCGCCCATCGCCTTCAAGACCGCGTCCGTCCTCACACCCGAGGGCCTCATCGACGGTCTCACCCCCACCGTCTCCTCCCCGTTCTACGGGCTCGAGGGCTGGACGGTGCACTTTGACAAGGGATGAGGGCGTAAACAAATCGGAACGTGTGAAAGAGAGATACGTTAATGCGGACTATTGACATACGTGGCATAACTAACATGGAACTTGTACGGGGAGGAACCAGTGAATGGTACTGGGCAACAGATTATGTTCACGGCGATCTCTATGAGGCTGAAGAACTATTCCGGCAGAAAAACTCTATGCAAAGCAATAGGCTATATCTTATCCACTATCCAGATGGTATGGTCTATGAGCCTGTGCTGCCTGTGGACGGGCAATATCTCGGCTATCCTGTGTTCGATGGTGAGTCTGTCGTACTGTTGGTAGTAAACTTTGCAGAAAGTGCGATACACATTCTGAGGTTCTTACATCAGCAAGAGAAAACGCAGGAAGTCGTACGGCTGCCTTTGTCTGCGGTGAAAGACTGCTACAATCTGATTCTTCACTCCTCACCGCTATCGCTGACCCGGCAGCCAAATGATGGTACATTTGAGATCATCTGGCCTGAGCAGATACGTTTCGCAATCAGTAGTAGAGAAACACTTAATTTCCGCGACGGAGACAAGCTCTACTTCAGTATTTGGTATGAGGATCCTGACTATCGGGAAGAAACATTAGTCCGCTCGGCGCAAGACGGTACGATTCTGGAGCGTTTTTCCGGTGATATTCGCATCATGCCAAACCGTGAACGGTGGCTTATCAAATAGTTTTGGTGGTACAGCATTACTCATCTAAAATCTCAGTTTATCTCAACACTTTCCCTCAACAGCACATTTTCCCCCATAACAACAAAAAACGCTCCTCCGCATTCGCGGAGGAGCGTTTGCTTTTCTCGCTCAATACTGCCGGATGACTGCCACGACCCTGCCCAAGATCGTGCACTCGCGGCCGTCGATGGGCCGGTAGTCGGGATTCGCCGGCATGAGCCAGACCTCGCTGCCCTTGCGCTTGAGCGTTTTGACCGTTGCCTCGTCGCCGATCAGCGCAACGACGATCTGCCCGTTCTGCGCGATGCTCTGGCGGTGGACAACGACCAGATCGTCCGGCAGGATGCCGACGCCGAGCATGGACTCGCCGCGCACGCGCAGAGCAAAATACTCGTCATCGTGCCCGCCGGTGTCGAACGTCAGATAATCCTCGATGCACTCCTGCGCAAGGATCGGATTACCGGCGGCCACATTGCCGACGATGGGCACGCGGCTGCGCCGCTCGGCGAGCTCGTCAACCGCAGCGGGCGGCGCGACGGGAACGGCCTGCGGCTGCTTCTTCAGCGTGATGGCGCGGCCCTTGCCCGCGCTCTTTTCAATGAGCCCGAGCCCCTGCAGATGCTTGATATGGAAGTGGACGGTCGAGGGCGACTTGAGCCCCAGCGCCTCGCCGATCTCGCGCACGGAGGGCGCATAGCCGTGCGCGGCAATGCTCTCGGCAATATAATCGTACACGCGCTGCTGCATTCTGGACAGTTTTTCCATCTTGTGCGCCCCTTCCAACATTTGTTCGAATCTATGATACCACATTTTTTTCGGAATGCAACATTTGTTTCACAGTTTTATGTCAATTTGTCGACTTTTTTCTCCGGCAAAATTTTTCTGTGTTTTTTCGCAGGATGGTATTGACAAATGCCGCCCGATGTATTATTGTACTAATCACTTAATACAGTGATACACAAGGAGGATCACTATGGACTGGAACTTTCGCAGTGACCAGCCGATCTACTCCCAGCTCACGCAGCGGCTGACGGAGGCCATCGTCTCCGGCATCTACGCGCCGGGGGAAAAGCTCCCCTCCGTGCGCGAGCTTGCGGTGGAGGCGGGCGTCAACCCCAACACGGTCCAGCGCGCGCTCGCTGAGCTTGAGCGCGACGGGCTGGTGTTCTCCCAGCGCACAACGGGACGGTTTGTCACAGAAAACGAAAACATGATCGTAAATGCCAAGCTCCGCATCGCCGACGAACGCGTGGGGGAATTTCTCCGCTCGATGAAAACGCTCGGCTGCAACAAGCGGGAGGTCATCTCCCTCATCGAGGGAGCAAAGGAGGAAGAAGAATGAGTATTTTGGAATGCAGGGCGCTCACCAAAAACTACGGCGCCAAAACGGGGCTCGACAGCGTCGATCTCACGATCGAGCCGGGGCGCATCGTGGGGCTGCTCGGCCCCAACGGAAGCGGCAAGACGACGCTCATCAAGCTCGCCAACGGTTTACTGACCCCGACGTCGGGCGAAATCCTGATCGACGGCAAGGCGCCGTCGCGCGCGACAAAGGCCATCGTTTCCTATCTGCCCGACCGCAACACGCTGCCCGGCTGGATGACGATCGCGCAGGCGCTCGACTACTACGGCGACTTTTACGCGGACTTCCGCCGCGGCGTGGCCGAAGCGATGCTGATGAACCTCGGCCTTGACCGCACGCAGAAGATCAAGACGCTCTCCAAGGGGATGCGCGAGAAGACGCAGCTCATCCTGACGATGAGCCGCGACGCCAAGCTCTATCTCCTTGACGAGCCCATCGGCGGTGTGGACCCCGCGACGCGCGACTACATCCTGCGCACGATCATCAGCAACTACAGCGAGGACGCGGCGGTCGTGATCTCCACGCACCTCATCGCCGACGTCGAGCAGGTGCTTGACGAGGTCGTGTTCCTGCGCGAGGGACAGATCATGCTCCACGAAAGCGTGGAAGCCATTCGAGATGAAAAGGGCAAGAGCGTTGACGAGCTCTTCCGGGAGGTATTCAGATGCTGAGCAAACTGATCAAACATGAATTCCGTGCAACGAGCCGCATCATGTGGCCGGTCTTTCTTGGAATGCTGGCACTGACGGCGCTGATGCGCATTTCTCTGCCGCTGCTGAACGGCGGCGTTACCCCCTGGTTTCTTCAGCTGCTCTGCGTGCTGCTGATCATTGGCTTTACAGTGGGCCTTGGTGCGCTGGGGCTTGCACCGCTGGTGCTCTCCGCCGTCCGCTGGCGCGACCATGTGCTCAAGGACGAGGGCTATCTCACGCTGACGCTGCCGGTGAGCCTCCATCAGCTGCTCATCT
>OGZW01000745.1_pt1 | contig 26146 bp, 23 predicted proteins | sample 1577001 | NCBI WGS metagenome assembly OGZW01 (sample SAMEA3541519, study PRJEB24748) | human gut metagenome | biome: human gut; feature: human-associated habitat; material: faeces | place: China | collected 2012 | reverse complement strand
AATATTGGAATGATGAGGAAAACAAATACAAGGAAGGTTATTTCTATATTCCTGATGTGGAATTTTCAGTAATGGATGCATCATCAAATGACATACAGTACAACCCTATTACATTTGAATTGATTGAATACTGAGGTGATGTAGTATGTATATGTTTAGCGAGAATAAAGCTGAGGACCTTGAAATTAAGAAGAAACTTCTGGAAAATACAATATCAAGAAATATTCAGATTGTCTTTACAGATACAAAAAGCATTTTACCAAATGAAAATATTGTATTTGATAGCCTTGAATTAACTAATTCTATTTGTGACGATAGCACACTCCGTTTTGGTGGGTGTATATCGTCACAACTTACTTTTAGCACTATTAATTTTAAGGAGCAATTAGTAGGTAGAGAAATCAAAGTGTACATAAAGCAAAGTTATTTGGATAATGTTTATCCGTCAAAAGACTTGTACCCATCCGGTGAACTTTATCCTTGTAAAGTAGTAGATAAGTCAGCTTGTATCTTTACTGGAACTATTGATAGTGCAAAAAGACAACAGAATAAAACTATTAAAGAAGTTACTGCTTATGATAACTTTTATCTAGCCGGTAAAATTAATATTTACACTTGGTTCTTTGGTTTTGCAACTTACTCTCCAAATGCAACAATTAAAGATTTAAAAGAATGTGTAATTGATATGTGCGAAGAAAAAGGTCTTATTGTTGACAGTAACTTTTATGGTAGTGAAGATGATAAAAAACTTTCTTTATCAGCTACAATTGTAAAAGAAGTTTATAACGGTAAATTAACAGTACTTAATTTACTTCAAGATTTGTGTGAGTGTTCTGCAAAGTTTGCTTTTTGTGATGGGGAAGGAAGTATTAAGTTTAAGAAATTACCACAAGAAAAGGATGTAACAGATATTTATACTGTTGGCTATTATACAGACCTGAATTTTGAAGATTACAAAGTTGCTAAGATAACTAAAGCAAGATTTAAGTATAACAAGGATAAAACCTACACAGAAAATATAGTAGCCACATCAGGTAAGCAAAATTATTATGACGGTGATAACAAATTTATCTCTTGTAATACAGAGAAAACTCTTGTTAGTAAATTTATAAGACCATCAGGTGCAGTTTATGGTGGATGGATGTTCTATGAATACCGACCTTTTAGCGTTAACCTGTTTGACCGTTGGTGGCTAGAACCTGGTGATACTATACAGTTAAATACAGGAGTAGAGGACACTCCAACAATTACAAGTACAATTTTTAACAGAACTTTATCCGGAACAGTTGGCATTACAGTCCAAGTAAGTACAGAAAGTTCAAAATATCAAGGAGATGATGATAAACAATGGGCTACAACTTAATTAATTGGGAGAATAGTCCCAGTAAGCAAACACCTATCAATGCAGAAAATTTGAACCAAATGGATGAGAATATAGCTAAAGCTATTCAAGGTACTAGGTTCAATTTTTCTGCAACCTTCACTTCTGATGGTGTGCTAAAGAACACAACAACAACGGAAGCATTAGGTACAGGTAGCTTTGCAACAAGTCAGACAGATATTGTAACAGTCTTTGTTGCAGATAATGTTACAAAAATTAATAATGGTACATTTGGTGGGTGTACCTCACTAAAGACTATCTATATTGATAACACAGTTGGCAATGTGGATATTGTGAGTGGTTCAGTACCATCAGGTGTTAGTATCGTGTACTCGAATGGTGATAACTTCATTAATGTAAATGAACTATTAGCAAGTGCTATTAAGTCGCTGAAGAAACAAGTAAATGCAGATAAGTCTGATTGGGAGAAAAGAGCAACAAGTATTGAAGCTCAGCACAAAACAGATGTACAAGCACTAACCGACAAGGCTAATAGCATTGTTGAACAGGCAAATACAGATAGGCAGAATTTTAATAACAGTGTTGATGAAATCAATACCAAGTTAGAAACTAAAGAAAATGTATCTAATAAGGTAAGTGTGATTACACATCCCAGTTTAGACTATTATCCTGACACCAAAGCAGTATTTGACTATGTGAACAGTAAGTTAGAAACACCTCTATCAGATATTGAAAATGTGAAAGCTGATAAGCTTGATAAAGCTGATTTTAATAGTTATAAAACTACTAATGATACAGCAGTAAAGAAGAATGCTACGAATATTGCCCAACTAGACAAAAGCAAAGCAAATCTAGTGCAAAGTTATAATCTTTTTGATTGGTCGATTTTAAATGGTAAAACTGCCAATGGATTAACTGCAACGGCAACAGATGATGGAGGGTATCATATCACAGGTACACCAACGAAAAAATATGTGTCAATGTTAGTAAAGTCAATATCATTAGAAAATGGGGAGTATTACATTACTAGTGGTAAGACTACTAATAGACAAAGCAACTGTTATAGCCAAATCACATTAGTTGACAAAGATAAAAAAGAAACTTACTATTCTGAAAAGTCATTTACGGTAAGCAACGAAAATCTGAGTGAAATTATACTGTCAGTCCAAACTGGTACACTTCTTAACTATATTGATGTAGTCTTACACCCTTGCTTATACAAAGCTAAATATAAAGATAATATGCCTCTATCCTACAATATCGAAAGAAGTACATTAGAGTTAGCAAATCAATTACAGCCTTATATTTGTAATACTATGTCTAATTCGCAAATTAAAGTTACAACAGACAAGTCAACTAGCATTGTACTTAATGACAGTAGTGATTGTAACATTGTTGGGTTAACTTTGTACGGTAAATCAACTCAAAGTGCAATACCTACACCAACCAATCCCGTTGCTATTAATAGTGTTGAAAATCCAAGTATTACATTTAGTAATAAAAAAAGTTCTCAAAACTTGCAATTAAACTATATATTAAGAGGTGTAGACAATACTTGTGATGTGTTGACAATTAATAGTGACGGCACAGGCTTTATCACAGAAAAATTACAGCAGTTAGTTTTGCTGAGTAGTGATTTTGATAATCTGAAAGAAAATCCAAGTGGCACAAACACCCATAGATGTACATTAACATTATCAAATTCAACGCAATGGGCTAATAGTTCTGTTAAATATGCACCACTTTGTAATGTACTTCAATTCTTTGCTTTTGCCGGTACAGAAAAATATCCTTGTTTTGATATAAGAACAAATACATTGTATGTTGACTTAGGTTTATCACTTAACGATACAAAAGCAACACTAAAGAATTGTGCTGATGAAAATAACGGTATTGTTTTAGTTGGGGTAAAGCAAACACCGACAGTTATAAATTTAACTAATGAACAAATTAATGGATTTTTGAATTTACATATGTATTATCCAAGCACAACTGTTGTATCAGACTGCGACAGTCAGCTAACTTATATTGCTGATACAAAGAATTACATTGACAACAAGTTTAATGAGTTAGCAACGGCTCTTGTTGCACACGAAAGTGAGGTGATGTAATAATGTTTAGCTTACATGATTTTGTTTTTAAGACTTTAGAAACAATGAAGAACAGACTTGATGAGTACCAAGTCAGAGCATACGCACTAAGCTGGTATAGTAAGTCAGTCTTGACAGATGAAGATATGCTGACTATCGACAGTTGGTACACAGTTGAAGAAACTGAAACAACTAACGAAGATACAGAGAACTCAAACAGTGACTTTGAAGATGTCACAACAGATAAGGAGAATTAAGATGAAAGAATGGATTTGTACTGCTATTGGTGCAGTAGGTGGACTTTTTGCATGGTTGTTCGGTGGTTGGGATACTGCTCTGGTAACACTATGTTTATTTATGGCTATTGACTATGTGTCAGGTCTTGTTGTTGCAGGTATATTCCACAATAGCAAGAAAACATCATCAGGTGCATTAGAAAGTAAAGCCGGTTGGAAAGGCTTGTGTAAAAAGGGCATGACCCTATTATTTGTGCTAATTGCGTATAGGCTTGATTTAGCAATTGGCACTAGTTATATAAGAGATGCAGTAATCATAGGCTTTATGGCTAATGAACTAATCTCTATCGTAGAAAATGCCGGTTTAATGGGTTTACCATTACCGGCTATTATTAATAAGGCAATTGATGTATTACAGAACAAAGGAAAGGATGATAACTAATGTCAACAAAGATTGTAGATGTAAGCAGATGGAACAACACTGTTGATTACAAAGCGTTAAAGAAGAAAGGTATTACCGGTGTAGTAATTCAATGTGGTTATGGTATGGTGTCTAGTCAGAAAGACCCATACTTTGAAAGCAACTATAAAAAGGCAAGGGCAAATAAGATGCTTGTAGGTGTTTACCATTACAGTTATGCAAAATCTGTTGCAGAGGCTAAGGAAGAGGCAAAAGTCTGTCTAGGTTGGCTAAAGGGTAGAAGTTTAGATATGCCTATCTACATTGATATGGAAGAAGAGAACCTAACATATCTAGGTAAGTCAACTCTAACAAAAATCGCAACAGAATTCTGCAAAACAATCGAAAAAGCCGGATATAAAGCCGGTGTATATGCTAATGCAAATTGGTTCAAAAATAATCTGAATTATAGTTCGCTAAAGAAGAATTACAGTATTTGGTTAGCACAGTACTCTAGTACTAAAGATTATGATTGTGACATTTGGCAGTACACAAGTAAGTATATTGTTAATGGCAATACTTTTGATTGTAATATCTGCTATAAGTCATTTGGTAAGACTATGATTACCACAAAACTAAAATGCCCTATTTATAACAAGCACTTTATTGATAAAGTAGGTAATGCAAGTCGTGTTCTATTTACTGTGCCAAAGGGTACTAAAGTACAATGGCTAAAGGATATGGGAGACGGTTGGAGTCAGGTTCGCTATAATGGCAAAACCGGCTATATGGTCAATACAAGACTTAATAAGTTAGGTCTATCTAAGTATAAAACTATTGTAGTAGGCAAAGGTTCTACATACAAAAGAGTTGTCAAGGGTAAGATTAAATATACAAAACAACTTGATAAGGACAGAGAATTTAGAATTATCTGTTATATTACAGAGGGCAAGTACAAGGGCTACTATTATATGTACCGTAACTTAAAGTATTATTTGATTAAATAAGAATTAACGATTATAATTGATTTTTGAAATATATCGTTAATTTTGAAAACTTAAAACACTATTCTCAAAGTTTTCAAACAATTTTCAAAACTTTTGAAATGTTTAATTAAAGTTTTAAAATCAGTAAAACAAAATCAATTTTTCGTGCAAAACTATACCCCAACTATCATAATAATCGATGGTTGGGGCTATTTTTTATGCTAAAATGCAATAATTGCATTGATATTTTTAGTTAATTGATTATAATAATATATAGAGGTGTAATTATATTTTAGTAATAGCATTGTCAAGTATATAAAGAAGGAGGTAACTAGTGTATGACTTGCAAGTATGGAAAGTTGTTTAAAAATACATCAACAAATAAAGTTTCATGTTTTGTATATAATTGTAATCAAAATTATTATGCATTTATTCAAAATATGTTACAAAAAGGATATCATCAATGTATTGTTACCTCAGATATAATGATAAAAATACTTGAGCAATATATACTTTGTGGAAATATCCAAGTGACATCTATAGAATTTATGATAGAAGATGAAGAACTTAATGAAGAAACTAAATATCTTTTAAAACTAATGGAGAATAATTCTGCTTATTGGCAAAAGCTAAAAGAAAAACTATTTTTTTTGAGCCAAAATGATTCTATTGAAATGAAAAAAGTTAACTTTAGAAGTTTAGAAGATAGAGGTAGTATGTTTTCTATACAAGTAAATGGTATAATAATAGTTTCTGATTGTGAATTTGACAGAGTGTCAAAAAAAATATCAAGTATTGTGGAGGATTGCATTAAGTGAAAATATCCACAATAGTTAAAGTGTTATTGAAAGCAATTTTGATTCCAATAATTTCGGTATTGGGTCTTAATAAATTTAATCTGATAGATTATTTTACATTTGTTCCAAAAGAGTATCAGTATGAAATTGGTTTAACTATTTATCTTGCTATTATTGAGGCTTTATATGAGTCTTTAGAAAAATGTATTGCTGCAAAACGTGCAGAAGTAACGTGCGTTTTTTCAAAAAGTGGAAATGATAAAGATATTAGAAATGTACCATTATTAATTTGCGAATCAAATATGGGCGTAGCAACAATAGATTGCTATATAGAACTAAAAGGAAATTTAAAACGTTTGAGAAAATGCAAGGTGCAAATGGTATTACCATCTTGGCTCACTCCACAAATTAGTGCAAAAGATGCAGTACTAAAGTATTTAGATGATAAATTAATTTGGGAATTTGATAAAGCGTTGCCGAGAGAGGGAAATAAAAATCAATATATAACTTTGAGAAGCAAAATTTCATTCATTAAAAATGTTGATGATAATAGTATGTCAATAGAATTAGTTCCTCAAATGAAAACTGTAAAAAGAATTAGCTTTCAAACAAATAAATTTAAAGTGAAAAGTGGGATGTGAAAAATGCAAATTACTAGATGGACTGATGAAACAAAAACAACAATACAGGAAGTAGAAAAAAAGCTATTAAATCCCCATAAAGATGAACACTCAGATACCTCTATGGGATATATGAATTGGATTATAAAAAAAGAATTTGAACAAAATAAAAAAGAAGTTTTTAATGGTAAAGACATAGAATATAACTTGTTTACATTTTCTGTTGATCAAATTCCTCCGGGAGTAGATGAATATGATGATTCTGTCACTAAGAAAACAGGTTTTGTCATTGTATACGTTCTTCTAGATAAAGTGCGATACATAATTAATAGAAATTCAGGGGCTATGACTCTTTTAAGAAAAATGCTATTTTATACTGGAAAAAATGAGATTGTAAAATACAAGTTACCATTTACAGCAGATAAGTTTGTATGGTTAATAAGTAAAGTGTATAATGGGGATAATGTACTTGAAGGCGGTAGTGATATTCTCGAAAACTTAAAAATCAATACAATACGAGGGTTTAAAGGTGATACAGAAGATTCACTAACTACTATTAGTGCAGAGGGTGAATCTGTTATGAATATTATTAGTACATTATCATTCCTAATTGAAAGCAAAAATCTGAATCAGATAAATATAGATTTTGCCTATGGGAAACATGATAATATTGGGGTTACTTTAAATAATAAAAATACTATGTCTTTTTCAGAAGAAAGATACTTAGGCTATTTACTTCAAAACCACACTTGCAATGAAAGAATAGCCAAGATTCTTTTGATTTTATATACAGAGATATTAACAATAATTGTTCAAAATTATCAGAGTGATATTGATGCTAATCTTTGGAATCAAGATATATGTATAGAGTTTTTGCAGAAAGTAGCTAATGACTTATCAAAAAAAGTTGAAGATAGAATTAGTGATTTAAAAGCAAGACCGGAGCAACTAGAATTTACTCTCTAATTTTAGTGAATATACCGATTACTGAATTTATTGCTTAAACGCAAAAAACTCTATCAAGTCTTTTATTTAATAAAATTTACCTACGCTATAGTATATTGTTTTACTACAGATTTACTACAACTAATTTGTGAACATTAAAAAAAGGCTTAACAACTGGCTTTTAAGAGTTGATACGCATGACTGTTAATCATGATACTTTGTTTCAAGTCCCAAAGGATGAACCTTTGGGACTATTTTTATAACATTTGAAGTATGCACCCCCATATTGTGTAATTATAATTTTGGCAAGTTTTGGGTTAGTTTGTTTTATTTTGATAGGGTACTGAAGTCTTTTTTCATACACAAACATTTACTGCACCTCCCAAGGCCAAGGTCCTTTTATCCATTGAACGGGACTATCAGCATCTTTACTCAGTAGTGGACCGTATTCATCTTCAAATTTTTCTTTCAGTTTTACATATTTATCATTTAAGTCATCAAATTTAGCCATAGCATCTGTTGAGTCAGGGTGAGTGTCTAGAAAAAGTCTGATTTCAAACATTGCAAATGCTACGGAACTTAGTTTCTTAAGCAGAATATCTCTTTCAGTCATCATTTTTGCCACCTGTACATTTAGAACCGAAAAATGGTTTGTGTAGGGTAGGGAACATTGTCCCTGCCTCAAAACCATGTGCTACTGAATAAAATTTTGGATTGTTGCTTTGATATGGCACATAAGCCATAGCTTCTGTATAATCAGATGGTATTGGTGATATACCATAACTCTTAAAAATTTCTTCTACCAATGTAATTCTCCTTTTTCTAAATTAAGTTCTTTAAAACTCATTTATATAATATGATTAATATATTGGTATTGTGAATTAGAGAATTGATAAATTTAAAAAAATATATATTATTTTGTAGAAAAGTATTTATTTTTTGTAGAATATACTGTATAATGCTTATGTAAGTTGTAAACATTTATGTAATATATTATTTTAAAATTAAAAGGAGCTTAATTATGGGTCTTATAAAAGCTATTGCCGGTTCAGCAAATGGTGTTATGGCTGACCAGTGGAAAGAGTTTTTCTACTGCGAGTCAATGCCAAAAGATGTACTGGTAACAAAAGGTGTTCACCGTACTGGTAAGCGTTCATCAAATACAAAGGGTACAGACAATGTTATTACTAACGGTTCAGTATTAGCAGTTGCTGACGGTCAGTGTATGCTAATTGTTGAACAGGGTAAGGTAGTAGATATTTGTGCAGAACCGGGAGAATATATCTTTGATAGTATGACAGCTCCAAGTGTCTTTACAGGTGGCTTAGGTGCAGGTATCTTAGATACTTTTAGAGATATCGGTAAGCGTTTTACTTTTGGTGGCGATAAGCCTTCTGACCAAAGAATTTACTATATCAACACTAAGGAAATCCTTGAAAATAAGTTTGGTACACCAAACCCAATTCCATTTAGAGTAGTTGATAAAAATATTGGTCTTGATGTTGATGTATCAGTTAGATGTAGTGGTGTTTACTCATACAAGATTGTAAACCCAATTCTATTCTATACAAATGTTTGTGGTAATGTTCAGGGTGACTATACTCGTGGTGAGATTGACTCTCAGCTAAAAACTGAGTTTATCTCAGCTTTACAACCGGCATTTGCAAAGATTTCCGATATGCAGGTTCGTCCATCAGCACTACCGGCTCATGCTGAAGAACTTTCTGAGGCTATGAATACTGCTCTAACTGCAAAGTGGGCACAGTTAAGAGGTATTCAGGTAATTTCAATTGCTATGAATCCTATTACACTTCCACCTGAAGATGCCGAAATGATTAAACAGGCTCAGCGTACTGCAGTTATGCGTGACCCATCAATGGCAGCAGCAACATTAGTTGGTGCTCAAGCAGATGCTATGAAAGCAGCAGCAGAAAATGAAGCCGGTGCATTTACAGGCTTTTTGGGAATGGGTATGGCTCAACAGGCAGGTAACGCCGGTAATGTAAACGGTCTATTCCAAATGGGTCAGCAACAACAGGCTCAGCAGTATGCTCAACAACAAGCACAAATGCAACAGCCTCAGCAACCACAACCAACTCAGACACCACAACAAAGTGCCGGTGAAGACAGTTGGGTATGTTCTTGTGGTACTACAAATACAAGCAAATTCTGTACAAATTGTGGTAATAAGAAGCCTGAGAATGACGGTTCATGGATTTGCTCTTGTGGTGCAAAGAACTTTGGTAAGTTCTGTACTGAATGTGGTTCTAAGAAACCTGAAGAAAAGAAAACTTTCCGTTGTGATAAGTGTGGTTGGACACCTGAAGACCCAGCATCACATCCAAAGTTCTGCCCTGAATGTGGGGATATTTTTGATGACAACGATATTGTAAAATAATTTAATTAGGTAATGTAGGAGAATAGAATATATGGCAGATATGCTTGAGTATAAATGTCCCTGTTGTGGTGGTGCAATTAACTTTGACAGTAAATTGCAGAAAATGAAATGTCCTTATTGTGACACAGAGTTTGATATGGAAACTCTAAAGTCATATGATGAGGACCTTAAGAAAAATACACAGGACAATATGAATTGGGATAATTCCAATGAACAAACATTTACTGATGAAGAAACAGAAGGTATGTCAGTTTATGTATGTAATTCTTGTGGTGGTGAAATTGTTGCCGATGAAAATACCGGTGCAACAAGTTGTCCCTATTGTGGCAACCCTGTTGTGTTAAAGGGTAGATTCTCAGGTGACCTAAAGCCTGATTATGTTATCCCGTTTAGACTAACTAAGGAAGATGCTATCAAGGCACTTTCTAAACATGTTAACAAGAAACTAGTTCCAAAAATCTTCAAAGACAAAAATCATATTGACCAAATTCGTGGTATGTATGTGCCATTTTGGTTGTTTGATGCTGATACGGAGGCTCATATTCAGTACAAAGGTACAAAGGTAAGACATTGGAGCGATAGTGACTATGATTACACAGAAACCAAATATTACCTAGTTGGCAGAGGTGGTAATGTTGGCTTTACTAATGTACCGGTTGACGGTTCAAGCCAAATGCCTGATGACCTTATGGAAAGTATCGAACCTTTTAACTTTGATGAAGCAGTAGATTTCCAAACTGCTTATTTAGCCGGTTATCTTGCTGATAAGTATGATGTTACAAAGGAAAACAGTATTAACAGAGCTAATCAGAGAATTAAAAATACTACCGAACAGTTGTTTAGAGAAACTGCAAGTGAGTATTCTTCTTTAATGACACAGAGTTCAAGTGTGCAGTTCCAAAACGGTACTTCAAAATATGCACTATATCCTGTTTGGATACTTAATACCTCTTGGAATGGTCAAAATTTCCTATTTGCAATGAATGGTCAAACCGGTAAAATGGTTGGTGACCTACCTATTGATTGGGGTGCATTTTGGAGATATTTTGCCATTATTGCAGGTTCTATAGCAGCAGTTATTATTATAATTGGCTTGTTATATAATTTACTGTAAGGAGGTACTAAAATGAAAAAAAGAGTTGTTTCAATTATTTTTGCAATTTTTCTGGTATCATTGTCTGTACTTCCTGTATTTGCAGAAAGTGAAGGTGCCAGTACATATGGTAGGCTTGTAGATAATGCAAAGCTACTATCAGAAGATGAATATAGTCAATTAAAGGAACATATTGATACTGTATCAGAAAAAAATACATTTGATGTTGTTATTGTTACCGAAAAGTCTATTGGTGACAAAACACCTACAGAATATGCTGATGATTTCTTTGACTATAAAGGTTATGGTGAGGGAGATAATCACGATGGTATTCTTTTCTTGCTAGATATGGAAAATAGAAAATGGGCTATCAGTACAACAGGTGCCGGTATTCCATATTTCACAGACTATGGTCAAGAAAAAATTATGGATGATGTTAAGCCATATTTAAGTGATGGTGAATACTATGATGCATTTGATACATTTGTCACAATGTGTGATGACTATATTAATAAGGCTATAACTGATGAACCATATGATGTAAACAATCAGCCTAAGACTATAATTCCAATATACTATATTATATTCGGTGGTGTAGGTGTAGGTGCTTTAGTTGGTTTCATTGTTGTACTTATTATGAAGTCAAAGCTAAAGTCTGTTCGTATGCAACCATTAGCAAATAGTTATGTAAAGAGTGGTTCATTTAATGTTACAGAACGCAGTGACCTTTACTTGTACCGTAATATAAGTAAAACTGCTAAACCAAAGGATAATGATAGTAGCAGTGGTGGCTCTAGTACACATACTAGTTCATCAGGTACTTCTCATGGTGGTTCAAGTGGTAGCTTCTAATTAAATAATTATTATAGAAAGGCAGTTTATACTGTCTTTCTTTTTTACAAATTTATGGCATAAAAATACCGACCTAACTAGACTGATTCTAACTTAGGTCGGTTATTTTAATTAAATTTGTTTTACATAGGGAGTGACTCTTAATCACTTATTAAAAATTATACATTTTCTGCATCAATAGCTTTGTCCTCAGCTAAACTTTTTTTAACATCAAGCAGTCGTTGATTTTTGCTACCTCTAAAGTGTAGCATTAAACTTCTTTCAGCAAGAATAAAGGGACCATCAACAAGATAGTCAACTTCCTCCAAAAGTTCTTTCCATTCAGGATGAGTGTCAAAGGAAGAAACCAGCTTTTCGAATGTATAACCTGTGTAACAGAAAACATTATATCCGTTTTCGTGACACATTTTAGCTAGTTTTGCAAGTGGCTTAGCTTGTGCAAATGGTTCACCACCGGAAAAGGTGAGTCCTTGAAGTAGTGGGTCTTTCTTAGCAGTATTGATTAACTTCTCGATTTCACAATCAAAACCACCCTCAAAGTCCCAAGTTTCAGGATTATGGCAACCCTCACAGTGGTGAGGGCAACCTTGTGTGAAAACTGTCATTCTAATTCCGGGACCATCAACGATAGATTCCTTAATTACACCGGCAAGTCTGACTATATTGTCAGCCATTAAATAGCCTCCTCACAGTCAAGACAACCACAATCAGTTGTTAGTGTGTGCTTTACTCTGTCTTCAACTTCAGCTCTCTTAGCATTGTTGAAACGGTCAACAGTACCTACAAGATAACCGGTAATTCTTCTGATTCTTTCAAAGCCCTTACCTGATTCTCCTTCTTTTCTGCCACACTTAGGACAAACATCACCGATAATACCTGTGTGACCACATACAGGGTCTCTGTCAACAGGGTGGTTAATAGAACCGTAGCCAATGCCTTGTTCCTTCATATATCTGATAACTGATTCAAAGGCATCTAGGTTTTCTGTTGGGTCACCGTCAAGTTCAATATAACTGATGTGACCACCGTTAGTTAGGTTGTGATAAGGAGCTTCAATTCTAATCTTATCAAATGCTGAAATATTGTAGTAAACAGGTACATGGAAAGAGTTAGTGTAGTAATCTCTGTCTGTAACACCCGGGATAATACCGAACTTTTCTTTATCAATACGAACAAATCTACCTGATAGACCTTCTGCAGGAGTAGCAATAACTGAGAAGTTTAGGTGATACTTTTCAGTAGCTTCGTTCATCTTCTTACGAATGTAACCAACAATTTCAAGACCAAGTCTTTGGCTTTCTTCACTTTCACCGTGGTGCTTACCTGTAAGAGCCTTTAGACATTCAGCAAGACCAATGAAACCACAAGTTAGTGTACCATGCTTTAGAACTTCTCTAACTTCATCATTAGGGTTTAGCTTGTCTGAGTCTAGCCAAATACCTTGTCCCATTAGGAATGGGTAGTTAAGAACCTTTTTCTGACACTGAATTTCAAATCTTTCCAGTAGCTGGTCAGTAACAAGGTCAACCATTCTGTCTAGCTGTTCAAAGAAGAAGTCAATGTTCTTGTTAGCAAGAATTGCAAGTCTAGGTAGGTTGATAGAAGTAAATGATAGGTTACCTCTGCCGTATGTAATTTCTCTTGTTGGGTCGTAAACATTGCTCATAACTCTTGTACGGCAACCCATATATGCAATTTCTGTTTCAGGATGACCAGGCTTATAGTAAGGTAGGTTAAATGGAGCATCAATAAAGCTAAAGTTAGGGAATAGACGCTTAGCAGAAACCTTCATAGCTAACTTGAATAAATCATAGTTAGGGTCACCCGGATTATAGTTAACACCTTCCTTAACCTTGAAAATGTGGATAGGGAAGATAGGAGTTTCGTTGTTACCAAGACCTGCATCTTCAGCAAGAAGGATGTTCTTAATAACAAGTCTGCCTTCAGGAGTTGTGTCAGTACCATAGTTTAGTGATGAGAATGGAATCTGAGCACCTGCTCTTGAATGCATTGTGTTTAGGTTGTGGATAAGTGCTTCCATTGCCTGATATGTTGAACGGTCAATTTCCTTTTCAGCATGCTTCTTAGCAAATCTCTGAATTTTACCACCAATTTGTTCACCATACATTTCTACAAGAATTGGAAGTTCAGCCTTAGCATATTCTTCACCTGCCTGTAGAGAAGGTTGGTCACCACTGATTTCTTTTGCCTTTTCAATAATTTCACTTGCAGTAGCAACTGTTTCGTCAATGTCATCAACTTCTGCCAAAAGTTCAATAGCTCTTGCTAGGTTCTGACGATATAGCTTAACATAAGTTTTCTTAACACCCGGAGCCATACCGTAATCAAAGTTAGGTACTGACTGACCACCGTGCTGGTCGTTTTGGTTGCTCTGAATAGCAATACAAGCAAGTGCTGAGTAAGAAGCAATATCATTAGGTTCTCTTAGATAACCGTGACCTGTAGAGAAACCACCCTTAAATAGCTTTACAAGGTCAATCTGACAACAAGTAGTTGTTAGTGTTAAGAAGTCAAGGTCATGAATATGAATGTCACCATCTTCGTGAGCCTTAGCATGTTTAGGGTTAAGAATGTACATTTTGTAGAACTGCTTAGCACCTTCACTACCATACTTAAGCATAGTGCCCATTGCAGTATCACCGTCAATGTTAGCATTTTCTCTCTTAACATCATTATCTTTAGCTGATTTAAAAGTTAGGTCCTCATAAATCTTCATTAGCTTTGTGTTCATTTCTCTATGTCTTGTTCTTTCAGCTCTGTAAAGAATGAACTCCTTAGCTGTTCTTGCATGACCGTTTTCAATCATCATCTTTTCAACAGTATCCTGTACATGTTCAACTGTTGGTGCAGGAATTTTCTCAACATTTTCAATATAGTCGCATACCTTGTTGGCTAAATCCTCAGCTTCTTCATAGTTTGAGCCACCAATTGCCTGTGCTGCCTTAAAAATCGCATTAGTTATTTTTTCAATTTCAAATGGTTCTTTTCTACCATCTCTCTTGGTGATTTCAGTAATCATTTCGTTCCTCCCATGTAAAATATCATATATTGTAAAACAAAATCATCAAATTACCTTATGTAAATTAAAAATAAATAAAATGTTTGTTTTTTTCGTGCTTTATTAGTATATGCCATATATTGTGTTAAGTCAACCGTTATTATTACCAATTTAACGAATAAATTTTATGTAATTTTATAAATCCTAGAATTTATGGGATTTACAATAGATTGTGTTACAAAATTGTAAACACACAATATATAGTATAGGCGTTGTAAAATGTTCAATAGTTAAAGTATAATATTCTTATTAGGAAATAAACATCTTACCTTTGTGGCAATATATAACATACACCACAATATATAGTTTCACAAAAACTTTAATCATTCTTGAAACATTTGTGTTTCTATATTATAATGTAAGTTAGAACTTTTGAAAGGAAGTATATATGAAACTTTTAGTTGTTGACGGAAATTCAATTCTAAACAGAGCTTTCTATGGAATAAGATTATTGACTACAAAAGATGGTCAGTTTACTAATGCAATATATGGCTTTTTAACAATGCTACTTAAAATACAGGAAGATGTTACCCCTGATGCTGTGGCTATTGCTTTTGACTTAAAAGCACCAACCTTTAGACACAAAGCATATGATGGGTACAAATCTAACAGAAAAGGTATGCCTGAAGAACTACATCAGCAGTTGCAACCTTTAAAGGACTTATTAACTTTACTTGGCTATACTATTATAACTAAGGAGGGTTATGAGGCTGATGATATTCTGGGTACACTTTCTCATACTTGTAAGGTTAATGGTGATGAATGTGTACTTGCTACAGGGGATAGAGATTCACTTCAACTTATTAATGATAAGGTAACAGTAAGACTTGCATCCACTAAAGGTGGCAAGGCTAATGCTATACTTTATGATGAAAAGAAGATTATGGAGGACTATGGTGTAACACCAAGACAGCTTATTGAGATTAAAGCTATTCAAGGTGATTCATCAGACTGTATTCCCGGTGTTCCCGGTATTGGACCTAAGGGTGCAGGTGACTTAATCCAAAGATTTAATAACCTTGACTATATATATGAAAACCTAGATACTATTGATATTAAAGATGGTATGAGGAAGAAACTTCGTGAAAACAAAGACAGTGCCTATATGTCACGAATGTTAGGTGAAATCAAGCTTGATATTCCTATTGATACTGATATTAATCATTATCTTGTAAATTGTACTCAGCCGGATGAGGCATCAAGAATGATGGCAAAACTAGAACTTTTTTCCTTAATAGATAAGTTTAAGCTAAAAGAAGTTGAGTCAGCAGAGGAAACTCCTAAAGAAAAGAAAAAATATTCTTTAAATGAAAAAAATACCATTGATTTATTAGGCAAAGAATTGTATATTTATAGTAATAGCAAAAGTAAAGGTGATATTGACTATCTATATATAATAGAAGAAAATGAAATCATCAAAACTACTGATGTTGATACTGTACTAAAAAGTGAAAACAAAAAGTATGTTTATTCTTCAAAAGAATTATTTGCTTATGCTGATAAAACCGGTTTTGAAATCAAGAACCTTGTTTTTGATATTACTTTAGCATCATATTTGTTGAATCCTAATTCAAGTTCATATGATATTGATAAGTTAAACGGTGAATATGAAGTTGAAACTTATGATGGTGAAGATGAATTCCTATGTAATATTGCACCAATGATTGATTTGTGTAATATTCTTGAAAAGAAAATAGAACAGTGTAATCAAAAAAAGTTGCTTAATGAAATTGAAATTCCACTTTCAAATGTACTAGCCAGAATGGAGAACCTAGGTTTTGCAGTTGACAAGCAAGGAATTGAAGATTTTGGCAAAATGTTGAAAGAAAATATTGAAAATCTTAAGTCAGAGATATATAATTCTGTAGGGAGAGAATTTAATATTAATTCTCCTAAGCAACTTGGTGTAGCATTATTTGAAGATTTAGCTTTGCCTTGTAAGAAAAAGACTAAGTCAGGTTATTCTACAAGTGCTGATGTATTGGAAAGTCTAAAGAATCAGCATCCTGTAGTCAGTATGGTGCTACAGTACAGAACATTAAGTAAGCTAAATTCTACTTATTGTGAGGGATTGTTAAAGGTTATCGGTGATGACGGCAGAATTCACTCATCATTTAATCAGACAGAAACCAGAACCGGTAGAATTAGCTCAACAGAACCTAACCTACAGAACATTCCTGTAAGAACCGAACTTGGTAGAGAAATGAGAAAGTTCTTTACTGCAAGAGAAGGTTGGGTACTTGTTGATGCCGACTATAGCCAAATTGAACTTAGAGTATTAGCCGATATTTCCGGTGACAAGAATATGATTGATGCTTTTAAGAATAATCAAGATATTCACGCAATTACTGCAAGTCAGGTTTTCAATATGCCACTTGACTTTGTTACCGGTGAAATGAGAAGTAGGGCAAAGGCAGTTAACTTCGGTATTGTTTACGGTATCGGTGCTTATTCTTTGGCTAAGGATATTGGTGTAACCAATAAAGAGGCTAAGAATTATATTGAGTCCTACCTAAAGCATTACAGTGGTATTGATAAGTATATGCACGATGTTGTAGAAAAGGCAAAAGATACAGGTTATGTTGAAACTGTATTTGGCAGAAGAAGATATTTGCCTGAACTTTCTGCAAGTAACGGAATGACAAGAGCTTTTGGCGAAAGAGTAGCAAGAAATGCTCCAATCCAAGGTACAGCAGCAGATATTATCAAAATTGCAATGATTAAGGTTGATAAGCGTTTAACGGAAGAAAACCTTGAGGCAAGACTTGTACTGCAAGTACACGATGAACTTATTGTTGAGTGTCCAAGTCATGAGTCAATGAGAGTTGCAATGATTCTTCAAGAAGAAATGGAAAAGGCAGTGTCACTTTCTGTGCCACTTGTTGCTGACTCAGCAGTAGGCAAGACTTGGTATGATGCCAAAGGTTAATGATATAGTTATTAAATAGTTTAGATATTATAGAGAATAGAGAAAAGTTTTTAAGCAGGAGGATATTTTATGAACTGCGTTAAATGTGGTAAGAAAATAAACGGTAGTGAAATGTTTTGTAAAGTGTGTGGCACTAACAACAAGGTTACTACCGATATAGTTAATAGTGCCATTGATGGTAACAAGGAGTCTTTATCATTCCTTTATAAACTAACATATAAGGATATGTACAAGACAGTTAAGTTTGCAGGTTGTCCTAAGGATAGCATTAATGAAGTAATGAAAGACAGCTATGTTCTAGGCTTTAGCAACCTATCAGGACTTAGCCATCCCGATAGATTTTCTTCTTGGATTGACAAGATTGCAATTTACCGTACAATCAACCAGCTAAAGGATACTGTTGTAGATTCTTTCCCTGTATCAGACGGTGAAGATGAAGAAGTTGAGTTTATTCCTGAAATGCTCAAGGAATTACCTAACAAACTTGTTGGTGAGAAAAAGGCTAAGGAATATATCGACAAAATCCTAGGTGCTTTATCTGTTGAACAGAGAATGACAATTGTTATTTTCTACTACAACAAGCTAAGTATTAAGGAAATTTCTCATGGTACAGGCTGTTCAGAAAACACAGTTAAGGATAGACTTAACACAGGTAAGATGGCAGTTGAAAAGCAAGTAGAAGCATTACAGAAAAAGGGTACAAATACTTATGGTCTTGCACCTATTTCTTACTTACTACTTTTATTTGAAAGTTTTAATAACATTAAGGGTGAATTTGATGATAAGTCACTTCTTAATTCTATATTAGAAAATAGCACTGCTACAGAAGAAGATAATGTACCGGTTGTTAACTCTAAGAAAGAAGAACCAAAGGATGAACCTAAGGAAGAACCAAAGGAAAATTCCGATGAAGCAGTAGCACCTATTAATGTAAAGGACATTAGTTCTTTAGCACCTGTAGATGTTGATGATGAACCTACCGAAGAAGAAAATAAAGAAGATACAGATACTAAAGAAAACATTGAAGATGTAAAGGTAGAAGAATTATCCGATAAGGAAGATAATTCTACTGAAGAAAATAAATCTGAAAATGTAGAGGCAACTAAGGTTATTCCTACAGAAGAAATTAAGGAATCAACACTTACTCTTGATGTACCACTTGATACTTATGAACTTGGTGCTAGTACTGATAGTGATAATCTTGATGTTGAAAGCAATTATGATGTACCATCTCATGCTATGGATATTGATGATGATGACTTTGAAAGGAAAGGCAAAAGCTTTGGTTTCAAAATCGGTATCGGTGTTGTAGTATTTATTGTTGTTATTGCTTTAACAGTAGCAGGTTACTTGTTCTATGATTACAATTATAGCGATGACCCAATTATTAAGCCTGAAACAACTACTCAGAGTACCACAGTTAATACATCTACAACTACTCCAACTTCAACAGTACCAACAACAGTTGACCCTGATAAGGCAAAGCTAACTAATGCTGAAACAGTAAAGATGATTAGCTTATTACTTCCAACTGATAGCCACCATACACCTAACTTTGTATCAGCATCAGCAAGTGACTTAATTGATATGTGTATCAATTCAGCTACTAACTCAGCAAATGATGAAAACGCAAAGAGCCTTGTGGGTGACTTTAAGAAAGACAGCAACGGTTTCTATATTAAGAAAGATGATGTTGTTACAGCAGTAAAGAGTGTATTTGGTAAAGATGTAAGCAGTAGTAAATATGATGGTGCTTACAAGCTAAAGAATAATAAGTTCTACACTGATAATCCGGCATCAGGTGATGCTTATAACCATAGTTATAAGATTGAAAAGATTATCACAGATGACGGTAATGCACTAAATGTTTACTATACTTATTATGACAATACTGCAAAGAAACTAAGATACAATCATGCCGGTGTTGTAAGAAATAATGGTGATACTGATTATCCATTCACTCTATATGGTAGTGAAGAACTAACAAAAAGTGAATATAAGGATGCAATCGGTAAGTAAAAATATTGCAAAGAAATAGGGTGGACAAATTGTCCACCCTTTTACTTTATAAATTTTAAACCATTAGATAAAGTGTGTGAAAATTCTTTCTTCATACTTTGGAAGTCCAAATTCCTTTTTGCCAAGTTCAATACTTTTCATAAGAAATGTCATATTCTGAGCAAGAACCCTCATAGTCTGTTTACCCTCATGGTCAAGGTCTGCTTGACCTTTTTCTCTGCCATGAATACTGTTCCAGTATTGACTTGGTGCAACAGGCATATTTGAAATTGTAAAGTACTTGTTCAGTTCATCAAATGTAGCTGAACAACCACCTCGTCTAGCACATACAACACTGGCACCCACTTTCATACTTTTATCAAAGTGAGTACTATAGAATAGTCTGTCTAAAAATGCAATTAGTGTTGCATTAGCTGATGCATAATAAACAGGACTTGCAATAACAAGACCGTCTGCCTTTTCAAACATAGGTGCAATTTTGTTTACTTCATCATCAAAGATACATTTGCCTTTTTCATAACAATAACCACAAGCAGTACAACCTCTAATATCCATATTGCCGATTTGTACTGTGTTAACTTCAATATGGTTTTTCTTAAAAATAGTTTCCATTTCGTTAAGTGCAATAGAGGTGTTGCCGTTAACTCTGGGACTGCCATTAATCATCAAAACTTGCATACTATTCTCCTTGAATGAAAATTAGTCTATATAATAAACATAGTCATCTTTTCTTTTAGCCGGTGTAGGTTCTTCACAATCTGCATAACCTAATACACAATGACCGATACCCTCATAGTCACCACTAATGCCAAGTGACTTTAACAGTTCTTTGCCTTCTTCACTTTCAAATTCTTCCTTTGCTCTGTGAATCCAACATGAACCAATACCTAAGTCATGTGCAGCTAACATAAGGTTCTCCATAACCAAAGTACCATCATAGATATAAGTAGGTTTTTCCTTGTTAGCAAGTACAATTAAGCATACAGGTGCATTGTAGAATGGGTCAAAGTTTTCATCCTTACCCATAATAATGCTATTCATTTTGGATAGCTTATCTCTAACTTCCTTGTTAGTAACTGCAATAATAATAGGGGACTGAGCACCTCTGCCGGTAGGTGCATATGTTCCGGCTTCAATAATTTTATCCAAAACATCCTTTGGAATCATATCTGACTTAAACTTTCTGATACTTCTTCTTGATTTTATAGCTTGTAATGTTTCCATTATAAATACCTCCTTAGTTTCTATTATTATTTTATCATTTTACATTGTTAGTTACAAGGTGCTTATATGTGCTTTTCACATAATTTTCAGGTTGAAAATGAAAAAATTTGTAAAAAACTAGTGACAAATGCAAAATAAAGGTGTACAATATAGACAATAAATATTTTGATACGATATATTTTTTATAAGGAGTGTTTAATATGGCAAATAGATTTGTCTTAAATGAAACAAGTTATCACGGTAAGGGTGCAATTCAAGAGATTGCTACAGAAGTAAAGGGCAGAGGCTTTAAGAAGTGCTTTGTTTGTTCTGACCCTGACCTTATTAAGTTTAATGTAACTAAGAAAGTTACAGATGTTTTGGATGCAAATTCTATTGATTATGAAATTTATTCCAAGATTAAGGCTAACCCAACTGTTGAAAATGTAAAGACAGGTGTTGAAACTTTCAAGGCTTCAGGTGCTGATTGTATTATCGCTATTGGTGGTGGTTCATCAATGGATACTGCAAAGGCTATCGGTATTATTATCAAGAACCCTGAATTTGCCGATGTTGTTTCTCTAGAGGGTGTAGCCCCAACAAAGAACAAGTGTGTTCCTATTATTGCAGTTCCTACAACTGCCGGTACTGCTGCCGAAGTAACTATTAACTATGTTATTACAGATACTGAGAAGAACAGAAAGATGGTTTGTGTTGATGTACACGACATTCCTGTTGTTGCAGTTGTTGACCCTGATATGATGAGCTCAATGCCTAAGGGACTAACTGCTGCTACCGGTATGGATGCTCTAACTCATGCAATTGAAGGTTATATTACTGCCGGTGCTTGGGAACTTAGTGATATGTTCCACCTAAAGGCAATTGAAATTATCTCCAATAACCTTCGTGGTGCAGTAGAAAATACACCTGAGGGCAGAGAAGGTATGGCTCTTGGTCAGTACATTGCCGGTATGGGTTTCTCAAATGTTGGTCTTGGTATTGTACACTCAATGGCTCACCCACTAGGTGCAGTTTATGATACACCTCATGGTGTAGCTAATGCTATTATTCTACCAACAGTTATGGAATATAACGCACCTGCTACAGGTGAAAAGTATAGAAATATTGCAAAAGCAATGGGTGTTACAGGTGTTGACGATATGTCACTTGAAGAAGCAAGAAAGGCAGCAGTTGATGCAGTAAAACAGCTTTCTCAAGATGTTGGTATCCCTGAAAATCTAAAGGATATTGTAAAGCCTGAGGATGTTGACTTCTTAGCACAAAGTGCTTATGATGATGCTTGTCGTCCGGGTAATCCAAGAGAAACTTCTGTTGAAGAAATTAAGGAACTTTATTTATCCCTAATCTAATTATATTCCTCCAAAGAATTAAAATGAATAAATGTTAAAAAAGATAATTTTATATTTCTTTTGTTCCTACCTCTTATAGAAAAGGCCTCTAACTTTTTTAGTTAGAGGCTTTTTCATATATGGCTTATTAAATTATGTGTAAAATCAGAACCACTTTTTCTTTTTAAAGAAAATTATACTGCCCACCACAATAACAATGCATAGTGCAATTACAATAGGATAACTGTATTGGTAGTGAAATTCAGGCATTTGTAGGTTCATACCGTACCAACCGGCAATTAAAGTCAAAGGTGAAACAATAACAGTGATGATTGTTAGAATTTTCATAGTTTTGTTAAGTTCAAGGTCAACCTGAGATTGATATGTACTCCAAACTTCTGATGCGTAACTAAGCAGGTTATTTGTCTTAGAATATAGTCTGTCCAGCTTACTGTCAATTAGTGAAAACTTTTTTAATGTTGATTTGCTATAAAAACCATTTCTGTTTTCTGAAAGGTCAGCTACTAGGTTAAGCAGTAATTCATAGTACATTTCAATTTTCATAAGGTGCTTTTTGATAATAAGCATTTTCTTTGCCATATGCTCATCAATATTATTGTCAAAAATTTCAGACTCAAACTGTCTAAGTTCTGCACCAATATCCTCAAGGTGAATTAAGTCACCACGAATAATTCTCATCATAAAGTGAAACAGTACTGTATTAATATTGAAACCGTTAGGGAAGGACTTCATTTCATCCATAACAGAAATAACATAGTTGTAGTCAGTTGAATAAAAGTCAAGGTGACCGTTAGTAATAATTATATATACGGGATTGATTTCATCTTGTAAATTTTCAATGTGAATGTGGTTAATGCATATAAGGTCAAAGCCATCATAGCTTTCAAACCTACTGTATGTTCTTGATGCCATATAGTCGTCAGATAGTTGCTCACTATGTGCAACAAATGGATTCACACCTTCTTTAAGTTTTGAAACTGTAATCAAACTTTCTTCTTTATGCTCGGTTCTTATAACTTTTCCATCTAATATTGTGTAGTACATTTTCAATCACCACCTTATCCATTATATGTTTTTTCAACATTATTTTCAAGGTGGTTTACTTTATTTCACTTTTATTTAATGACGAAAAAAACTGCATCCTACTGTTAAGTAGAATGCAGTTAATTATTGATTTAGATTATTACAATACTTCTCTAATAAATTATTAACTAATCATCAATAATATAACTATTAGGGTCGCACTCATGATATACTAATTTGTTACCAAACATATACATATCAATATAATAATCTTTATTTGTAGTCTTAAAGAATACAGATGGTTTGCTACCTCTGGTTTTTACATTAACAATGTAGTATGAACCATCAAGAGAGATATTAATATATACCTTGTTATTATAGAATAAAGCATCATTAATCCAATAGCGTTTCTTTCCTGTATAGGATGTGTTGGTTGCTTTATATATATCACTTATAGCACAAAGTTTATATTCTTTATCAGTACCTGTACGCTTATAAAATACTTCTTCTTTTTTGCTATTTAGCTTACTATAAATAACACTACTACCGTTATTAGAGTTATAGTACTTATAAACATTTTTTGTAACAATTCTTCTTACATCCTTTTTGTCAAGGCTCTTAAGATTGTTGTTCTTGTTTATATAGTACATATAGTTCTTTGTAACATAAATCTCTTTTGCAGTAAATGTTGTCTTTTTACCATTAGCAAGGTTATAGGCTTTGTTTTGATAATAAATTTTACCGTTAAATACATTAATGTTTGTTAGATTATTGCTATACACTTTAAAAAGTGTAGTAAGCTTATTGTTTCTGAATAATTTAACAGTATAGCAAAATTTATTAACTTTTTTGTTGTATGTTTTTTCATAGAAAATAGCACCGGAACCATAGCCACCTAATAATAGAACATTACTGATTTTGCTTTCCTTTACTTTATAAAGAACCTTTTTGTTTTTTCCGTTAAGGTCAACTGTTTTGATTTGATATAGATAGTCATTAAAAATTTCTTTCTTTATACAGTAATATACCTTATCTCCTCTAACATAATATCCCAAAATACCTTCATATCCATATGGGGTATCATACTTATCAAGAGTAATATATTTATTTCCACTATTCTTGTAATAAGCAAATGGTCCCCAAAAACCAGTAGTTATTGTACCTTTGCTGAAATTTAATATATCATCATATGTTGCAACATAAGTATTAGGAACTGTTTTAGCCTTTTTAGCAGAAACAGAAGTTGGAATAATCATAACAGACATTGCCATAATTACGGATAATAAAATAGATAATAATTTTTTCATAGTTAATCCTCCTTTATAATCAAATGTAACATTCCACAATAATTATCTAGCCATCGGACTACCTCTTAAACCTTTCCAATTAATACTGTCAAAAATTTTCCATACATTGACAGTCTAATTACCTTTCTATATATAACACTTTTTAACTTAGCAAAAGGTTACATAATTTTGTAATTTTTTATAAGTATTTTTTCTTAGAATGTATAATTAAGTAAAAGTAAATGGTCTGTATTTCTACAGACCATTTTGCTATAATACTATTCATTTAATCGTCAATAATATCTGTATCAAATGGATCGTATAGATTATATTTGAAAGTATTATTGAAAATATATGTATTAATTTCGTATGAATAAGGTGCTTTATAATAAATCTTAGGAGTTCCACCTTTTATGCCCACAGTAACAATATGACTATATTTAACATTATAATCAGGAAGAACTAGAACTCCGTATGTTTTATCAGCTTTTCCTTCGCTCGTTGTGAAATAAACTTTGTTTTTGTGTAATATAGCTGTGCCTACTACAAACATATTCTTATCAGATTTTCCTACAAGATTTTTAATATCATTTTCAGAACAAAGTCTGATTTCTTTGTTTGTACCTGTTTTTGATAAAAAACTTCTTTTTTATCTCGGTTTAGTTTACTGTAAATGACAGTTTTGTTGTTGTCAGAGCAATAATAATATCTAACTTTCTTTGCAACAATTCTTCTTACACCATTTTTGTCTAAACTCTTAAGGTTATTGTTCTTGTTAATGTAATACATATAATTTTTTGTAACATAGATTTCTTTAGCAACATAACTTGTTGATTTACCTTTTGCTAAATCATAAGCTTTATTATTGTAGAAAATCTTACCACCAAAAATATTTATACTTGAGAAAGAAATAGGTGTGTAGAATTTGATAAGTGTATTTACCTTTTTGTATCTAAACATTTTAATAGTGTTAAGAACTTTGTTTTTCTTTTTGTCGTATTTTTTTTCATAAAAAACAATACCGGAGCCATATCCACCGATAATATCAAAATAATCTGCTACTGATGATACAGAACAAACAGTTTTTTTATTTTTACCATTTAGGTCAACTGTTTTGAATTGATATAGTGTATCTTTTTTTCTTTCTTTCATAAAGCAATAATAAACTTTACTGCCTCTTACATAGTAACCATAAATATTTCTATCGTTACCCTCATCATTTCTTTTACATTTGTCAAGAATTATAGTTTTTCCATTAATTTTAGTTAAGCGTAATACAGTCTGAGATGAATCAGAATATGTATATACAGTACCCTTATTTGGAACATATATTCCTTTAATACTAGGATTATCACACCAGTCTGCAACATATGTATTAGGAACTGTTTTAGCCTTTTTAGCAGAAACAGAAGTAGGAATAATCATAACAGACATTGCCATAATTACGGATAATAAAATAGATAATAATTTTTTCATAG
>OGZW01000734.1_pt1 | contig 26451 bp, 19 predicted proteins | sample 1577001 | NCBI WGS metagenome assembly OGZW01 (sample SAMEA3541519, study PRJEB24748) | human gut metagenome | biome: human gut; feature: human-associated habitat; material: faeces | place: China | collected 2012 | reverse complement strand
TCTTTTTTCGTAGGCGCTCTAAGGATTTATCTTTAAGGACGAAATTCTGAAATACGCTGTATTTACTGAAAATGAAATTGAGTCCGTAAAGAATGATTTATCAAAAGCTGAGATCGAAGCAATGAAAAGCAGGGAAGATATGGTCAGCATTGCTAAAGAACTCATCAATGATTATGCTCTCTGTGTATTTGAAGAAAAAGCTGATTTTTCAGATCTAACTCATATAGATCTTGCTATTGCTACCGATAGAAAAGATTTCTTTCAAGTTGAAGCTTTTGTTGACCTCGAAAAAATGAAGTTGGTGAAGCGGTATAATAATAACAGCGAATTTGACAGCGATGTATATTTTGGAGAAAGTAAAGACCAATTATACGCAATTTTAGGCACACTTGATTTCAACGAGTTGGTAGACATTCCTTATTATGTAAGGGATGAGTTTGAAAAAGATGATGCACTTGACATGACAAATGATAGATCGTTGTCATTATAATTTTTTCTCGAGAGTTTTCCCTGAAAACAAGCCTATAAATGTTTTAATCAATTCAAAAATGCACAATATTTGGTGCGAAAGTTTGGCTATTCTGCCGTTGACGTGTTTTCTTGCTGTATGGTATAATATAGGTGTAGAAAACATATGGGAGGTATAACAATGGTAAAAGATTATAAGTATTATAAAAACTTGCCCGAACTTGATGAAGCGAAGATAGAGAGCCTTATCAGACCGAGCAATGAAGTTGATGATTTTATCAAAAAAGGGGAAGAAAAGCTCAATGACCCTGAGTTTGATAAAAAAACAATGCTTCTTTACACCATTGACGAAATAAAAGATTTTGTCGGTGAGGAGTTTTGGTCGGCTACGGAACAGCCACAGCACTTAGCAATGACCGAAGAAGAACGTTGTCTTGAACGAATGAAAGCATACTATGATAAGATTTTCAAAGCATACTATAATCAGCTTGACGGCATGGGTGAGAACCATGATTTCAGTGGCTCAAGAAAAGCTTTTTTACGCACATCGAAAAAATTCCAGATACAATTCAAGAATATGCTTTTTGAGATGAAAGTCAGCGAAGAAGATTTTTGGAAAAGGTTTGACCGCAACTCTGAAAGATACTGGCTGTCACTTTACTATCCACTTCTCCATACGCAGAGAGAACTGCCCTCAGAAGAACCGATAGAAATGCTCAGAACACACTATATGTTCTGGATAAACCATATGATAAAGGAATTTATGGACGATATGTACATCTATTCGCTTAATCTTCAAGCAGGATATTTCAGCTAAATTTGTCCACGGACAAAATGAAAAATTGACACAAAGAAATGATTGTGATATAATCTAGTTTGGAAAAGGTAAACTTAAACGGTAGGCGGTGTCCTCCCACACGGAATGGTCTGAATATTGTCAGCCGAAAGGCTCAGGCAAAATAGGATATTCGGGAGGTGATAGAATGGACTTAGCTTTCTTTGTCTTGACTATCGTGCTGATTGTCGCTCTCAACGAGTTGATAAAAAGCATAAAAAAATAACCGCCCTCGACCAAAAGTTGCGGTTATTTTTTACATAATCAAAAACTGAGGATAGCCGTCTATGCGGTTTACCTTTTCTATATATAAGTATACATCACTTTAAGATATATGTCAAGTCTAAAAAGGAGGAAAACCATATGAAGAACACAATGAAAGCCATAGCCGCCCTGCTCATCAGTGCGACAATGATAAGCATAACCGCCTGTGGCAACACAGACACCACATCATCAGCCGCACCGAAAGCCACAACAACGGCTTCAAGCACAGAAGCTTCGGCAACTACCACAACGGAAGCCACACTGACCTCTCAGAGTGAGGAAACAACGTCCCTTTCGGCTACCACAACTACATCTGGAACGAGCAACACTTCTACAAGCAGTGGTAAATCTTCGACAACTACCAAGGGTGGCTCGACCGCAAAGGCGAACAGCTCTAAGGCTAGTAATGGTGGAACAGTAAATAATCAGAGCTACAGCCACAGCACCGCAAACAACGGCTCAGGCAACAACAGCTACAGCAATGACAATAACAATGGTGGCAACAGCTATCAGCCACAGCAGACGGAACGTCAGACAGAAAGAAAGACAGAGCGTCAGACAACAACTACAAGACAGACCACCACAACGGCAAAGAAAACGCAAGCTCCAAAGCCAAAGCCGACTACAACAACGGCTAAGCCAAAACCAAAATTCGAGCTTACTCAGAGTGATATAGACAGAGCGGTAAAAGAGCTTCAGCAGTACAGCAATGAACAGTGCGACTTTGACGCTATCTTCTATAATGAGCAGGAAATGTGGGATAACATAGCCACAAGAAATCTTGACAACAGCTCATGGGGAACACCTGACACTGTTTCGCCTGATACTTATTCGTCTTATGATGAACTTTATCGCAAAGTAAAAGGACACATTGATGTTCTATATGACAGAATAGGCAAAGACCAAGCACATATAGTTGTGTATCAGCAATGGCATGGTGACGGCTCAGCTATCAACAGTGACGGCAAGCCTGCATGGGAAATATACCTCCTTTACTGATATATAAATAAAACTGAATAGAGTTTAAAAGCAATTCGATTTTCTTTCGGGTTGCTTTTTTTATTGCCCGAAAATCAAGCCTTATGGCTTTTTAGATAGATAAAAAATTTTTAGGAGGAAAACAAATGAAAAAGAAAAGTCTTTTCAAACGTCTTAGCAGTGTTGCACTCGCATTTCTGCTCAGCTTGTCGGCTCTTACACAAGGCATAACAGCCAGTGCGTTCTCCGACAAAAACCAAGCCACACAGCAGTGGCTGTCAACATGGAGCTATGATTTCCGTGGTTCAGGTCTGCCAAATGGCTATGATATTGAAACAGGGAAATACAATGACACTCACTTCACTGGATACTTTGCATCAGAAGTGCCGTATTTCACAACATCTGATAACAACTACGCTTACTGCATTAACTTTGATAAGCTGCATAATAGCGGAACAGTTTCAAAGCAGCAGACACTTAATGATTACATGAAAAACGGTCATATTCCTGATGATATGCAGTATCAGATAAAAGAGTTCTGTATTTACAGTTACAAAGGCAAAACTCAGTACGGCTATTCTAAGGACACCGAACTGTGTGCGTCAAGTGTTATGTCACAGGCGGTTTCTGCACGTTTTTTTGATGAAAGCACAACAGGACTTTCAAGCAATGAAACAAAGCTTCTCAACGCCTACAGCTACAACGGCAGCAACGCAAGCAGTCATCACAATGACCTTGTCGATTGCTACAAAAAGATGAAGTCTGAAATGCTTTCGCACTACAATATTCCTAGTGGTACGTCAAAGGCTTCTTACGGCAAGCCACTTGACAAAGCTTCATATCCTGCAAAATATGATGTCAAGACAGGCAAGTGGACAGCCACAGTTAAGCTTGACAGCCTTTCACAGTTCAGCGTTTCAAAGCCGAACTCAGTGACTGTTACACGCTCAGGCTCAAATATGACTATCACAGCAGACAATGAGAAAGACCTGAAAAATGTTGTTTTCACGCTCACAAAGACAAAGGGCAAGTATGTTGAACACATAGACGAGTGTTCACCTCTTATCCTTTCGGGCGGCTCAGACGTTCAGGAAATGGTGGTTTCCTGCTATGAGGACAAAGACCCTGTTAAGGCTTATCTGAAAATAACAACACCAATAGGCTCAGCTCACCTTGACAAGAGCTTCACAGATTACTTTGACAACAAGCAAACAGGCACAGCGGATATGTACAAAGCCGTCAAGTTCCAGTTGGCATACAAGGACGGCAACAGCTATAAGTTTGTAAAAGCAAGCGGCAAGGACGGAAGCTACAGCTTCACTGACCTCGCTTCACAGGCTACAGACCTTACGCCAAACAATAAGGGTGATATTGATGTAACAGGTCTGCCAGAGGGCGATTATGAGTGGAGAGAAATATCCACGGCAGACGGATATATGATTTCATCAAAGAAAGCTATCACTGTTACCGCTGACAAGACGGCTAAAACGGAGTTCGTCAACAAGGCTTCTGCTCCTGACAAGGGCAAGATAACAATTCACAAGCGTGACGCTGAAACAAGAGCTGACCTTGCAGGCGCAAAGTTTGAAGTGGCAGCAGCCGAGGATATCTACGTTGGCAACGGCTATTGTATCTACCCGAAAGGAACAGTTATTGACACCATAACCACAGGCACAGACGGCATAGCTGAAACAACAAAGGCTATCTACAAGGGCTATAGCTACACAGTGACAGAAATTGAAGCACCAAAGGGCTATTCGATTTCTGATGAGCCAACACAGACTATCAAGCTTGTTGAACAGCAGGCGGAGTTCGTTGTAGATTTTGATAACGAGCAAAACACTATTCCTTTTGAGATAACAAAGACTGACATTTCAACAGGTGAGCTTATCCCTGATTGCACCTTTGAAATTCTTAATGAAAATAAAGAACAGGTCATCACAGGAACTACAGACGAGAACGGTATTGCAAAGTTTCAGCTTGCTATAGGCAAGTATTTCTATCGTGAGATTTCAGCACCTGATATCTATGAAATTGATGATACTCCTTATCAGTTTGAAATAACTGAAAACGATGATATCGTCAAGGCTGAAATGACAAACAAGAAGAAAAGTGGCTCTATAAAGGTCACAAAGACAACAACAGGTAATCTCAATATCGAGGGCATTAAGTTCTTTGCAACAGGAATTTCTGATACAAACAAGGACTTGAAGTTTGAAGCGACAACGAATGAAAATGGCGTAGCAATGTTCAATAAGCTTGTTATCGGCAAGTATGTCATCACAGAGGACGGCTCAACTGTTCCTACAGCTTATCTTGTGGCTGATGAGCAGGAAGTAACAGTTGAGTATAACGAAACCGCAGAGGTTTCTTTTGAGAACGAGGAAAAGACAGGCTCTATCACTGTTCACAAGACAACTGAGGGACAGAAGAATATCGAGGGTATCAAGTTCTATCTCAGAGGTACATCTGACACAGGTAGAGAGATAAACATTCCTGCCGAAACAGACAAGGACGGCATTGCAAAATTTGAGAACATTCCTATCGGCACATACATGGTTATCGAGGACGAGGAAACTGTCCCTTACGGCTATCTCGTGGCTGATGAAAAAGAAGTCAAGGTAGAGTATGCTCAGACAATAGACGCAACGATACTTAACGAGGAAAAGACAGGCTCTATCACAGTTCACAAGACTACAGAGGGACAGAAGAATATTGAGGGTATCAAGTTCTATCTCAGAGGTACATCTGACACAGGACGTGAGATTGATATTCCTGCGATAACTGATGAGAACGGCATTGCTAAGTTTGAGAACGTACCGATAGGTACATACAAAGTTATCGAGGATAAGGAAACAGTTCCTTACGGCTATCTTGTAGCCGCTGAAAAAGAGGTCACAGTAACATATGCAGAAACTGTTGATACTGACATACTCAATGCCGAGCAGACAGGAACGATACAGGTTCATAAGAAAACTGCTGATATGACTAACGTTGAGGGCATCAGATTTATCCTTTCGGGCATTTCCGATACTGGCAGAGAGATACGCATTGAGGCAACCACTGACAAGGACGGACTTGCGAAGTTTGAGGGCGTTCCTATCGGCACATACACTATCACAGAGGACGGCAGCACAGTTCCATACGGTTATCTTGTGGCTGACTCCAAACAGGTGACAGTGGCATATGCACAGACTGTTGACACAGATATGGTAAATGAGAAAGCTCCTGATACGCCGAACACAGGCGTAACGGACAATGACACAGACGGTAGAACAGCACTGTGCAGCGTGGCTATCATTCTCGCAGGAGCTGCATTTTTTATGTTCAGCAGAAAGAAGAAAGGTAATTGATGTTGTCTGAAAAAAGACAGTAAAAAGGGGATCAATTTATCTATACAGAAAGAAGCGCCTGCAACGGGGCAGGCGCTGGGGAGGATTAATCACTGTTTTTCATATACATTAAGAAGTCTTTGCATATAGATTGATGTTCAAGAAAGTTTTTTCTTTGATTATATGTTTTTAGTTGTATAGCCGCATTTAACTCTACTGCAAAAAGATACCATGCTTTTTCAAAAGTTTGTGTTATCAGTGACACAGTATCAGGAATACTAAGTTTAACATAATTTACATCCTGGTTTTTTATTACTTTTGAAGTCATCCTATGATTACCATCAATGACCATTTTCTCTGATTGTAATCTGCATGGAAAATCAATAACAATAATAGGAGTTTCGCAAGAGAAATGATACTTTTTAATATCATTTTGCACTTCATATTCAACATTGTTATATACAAGCCTTCGTGCATTTAATCTTTGAAAATCATAATTTTGAGCAACGTCAACAGCCTTGTCAACATTAAAATGAATATAAAATTGTGCAATGCTAGGTATTTTTATTATTTGTTGATAATATTCACATGGTTTGTTTTTGTCATACGAAAAATAACATCTGTTATTTTTATATGCGTATCGCATAACTTCAATCCAATTGGCTACTAATTCATCAATTGGCTTTATTAAATTGAAACTGTTATAAAATTCCAGTATTGCATTTATATCAATATCATATTCTGAAGATGAAACATAATCAAATAACATCTATATAACCTCCATACAGAAAGGAAATAATTATGGAACTAGGTCAAAAGGGAAAAGGACGAACATTTAAACTATATCGTGATGTTCCTAAATGCTACAAAGCCACAGCCGCAGATACGGCACGTTTTGAGAAATTTTTAAAAATCATGATAAAAAAAACTACAAAGGCTATTGGCAAAAATTTAACTCGCTAAAAATTCAGACTTTTAAATAGTATAGCATATTTATTTACAAAGCGCAAGCAGTTTAATTAGAAGAAAGCGCCTGCAACGGGGCAGGCGTTGGAGAGGTAGAGAAATGGTAAAAGTACGCATAGAGGGTTTGCCAGAAGAAGTTGAAAAATTCACAGAACAGCTTGAAAAAGACGAAAAATATGAATTTCTTCAAAAAAGCGAAACCTATCCGAACAGAAATTCGGTTTATGTTAGAAAATATGTGGAGATACGGTTAAAAGAACAGGAGTGAGAAAATGCAAAAAGAAATTGAAATAATTAAAGACGGTTTGTCATACAATGAGGAGCTTGAGTGCATTGCAAAACGTTTTGGTATGACGCAGGAGCAAACGCTTAAAGAGATAATTCATGAGATATACACAAGCTCAGTGACTTTTACAGGGCTACAAACAGCCATGATATTGATAGGGGACTATGAGGAAAAAAGCAGTTTCGTTGAGTATAACTCTGTCGGAAATGTAATAGTTGATGACAACTGCAATGAAGACGACCCATATGAGGGTAATACCGCTTTTTAAAATGTTATTCTAATAATCCTTATATATCTCATATTCGTAAATTTTCATTATGATAACAGGAATGTATGAAGCTAAAAAAAGCAATAATTGATACCACACAAATTGTGAAATTACATATTCTAATGCAAAATCCATACTTGTATGAATTGACATAATAACTGTGAGCAGATAAAGAATAATCAAAGACGGAACAATCATATTATTAACGCTATTTATATTCTTTTTTAGATTTATATGCTTATATAGTATATCATCAACTGAAATATTGTATTGTTGCATATCTATTGAAAATAGTAAAGAATACAAGCCGTATAGAAAAATATCAAGACAAATAATGATAATAATTATTGCTTGATTAAATTTAATACTCATTTTAATAATATCATACGAGCTGCTATCATAAAATAAAAGTTGATCAAGTTTTTGCTTGAAAGTACTGTCTAACAAACAAAGTTGCAGTGCGAATGAAACAACAACCACGAATACACAGCTTTTTTTAGCCGCACAGATAATATTTTTTATTAAACCTATCATGTTTACACGTCCTTTCATCTTAAAGTATAAACATGATAAATCAAATAGTCAAGAGGTATCTATGAAACAAAATCATGAATTTATTAATTTCAGACTATTGATATTTTTGTTATTCGGATTTGCAGGTGTTATTACAAGCATTCAAATACTATTTGAAACTAACCAAGAAATGCGTATAAAAATATATGTCATTTGGTTTTTGATAAAAGCACTAATAATAATTGCAAATATAAAGTACATAAAAAAATACTTTCATAAGCTGTCCGTAAATGGTGATAGCTGTTTTAACTATACTGAAATGTTGCACAATACATACTTAACTAGCTGTGTTGTTTCAGCACTAGGACTATTAGTTTTTTGTTATACATAAGTGTGTCACAGTGACACACAACTTAAAATCGTAAACCCGAGCGTGTGAAGAATTTCATACGCTCTTTTTTTATATAACCGAAAGGAGAAATATCATGAACGCTGAAACGCCAAAGAAATCTAAGTTTGATATCTTGGAAGAAATCATGATAGGATTTCAAGATGATTACGAAACAGACAATGCTCAGACCCATTGGGTAAAAACCTACAAAGGGCGGCGAGAGCGATTAATTCAGCTGCAAGAGGAAGAATGTGAACTACAAGCGAATGTAATTGATGACGCTCACGATCTAGGATTTGTTGAGGGCGTAAGATATGCGCTCAACATCATGGATATGACAGATACAGGCAAGAATAAAGCGCTTTTGGAGCGGCTCTTAAATATTCTTGAAAAATAAAAGAGGGGAAACTTAAATGGATAAGCACGATAAGTATGAAGCCGTAAAACAAGCATGGTTTGAAATCAATGAGCAGCTGAGGAACAATAAGCAGGAATACATTGATTATCTCAAATTTTCTGCAAAGATGTATAAGCAGCCGTATTCAGACGCTGTGCTAGTATATCAGCAGAATAGAAACGCAACAAAGATCGCTGAGTATAAGAAATGGGGACGTCTGGGGCGATATGTAAGACGTGGCTCTCACGGCGTTGCTGTTTTTGGCAAAAATCACACTTGCAGATATTTATATGATGTCACTCAGACAGGCGGCAAAGAGTTGCCTGAGATGTGGACACTTACTGACCGCAATACACCTGAGCTGCTCAATACGCTTAATAACCGATACAATATAAACGCAGGATCGGTCAAAGAATGTATCGAAGCAATGACAGCAAACAGTATTAATTCTGCGCCTATTGCTGAGTCAGTACAAAATGCAATATCTCAAATGGGACTTGACACAAAACAGGCTGAGGTATACCGCCATTCACTGGATTCTGTGGTGCGGTTCGTTGTTTCTCAAAGATGTAATCTTTCAGGTAAAATAGATCTGCACGCCGATGTTGATGTAAGCGCTCTTGACCTTATCAAAAATGCAAGAGATATGATTCTTTTCAGCAGAGCTGTTCAGCACGCTGCCAAAGACACTCTGTTTGAAATTGAAAAAGAAGTTATCGCCATTGACCGCAAAAACGAAGCTCTTGACAATGCCAAAAACGCAAAGCAAGAAAGCACGTCTGATAGGGTTGACGATATACTCCAAGACCTTATAAAGCTTAAGTTTTCGCAAGAACAGGTACTTGCATTAAAACAGGCTGTGGTGGCAGCTGCACAAAATGGTGAACATAACATACGGCATTGGGTAAGCGTCCGATATTCGCCCGATGAGCTACAGCATATATCATCTTTATTATCTGATTACTATGCTCAGAGTGTCATTGAGCAAACACTTGATCCAAAGGGCATACTCAATGATTACTATACATATGTAAATGAGCTCAATGGTCGGCTGAAGCTGTCAGATATGTTCTCTCACCATGATTATAGTGATGAACAAAAAGCCATGCTGCAGCAGGGTTTTTCTGAGGGAATTTCTATTACTGTTCTTAACGAGGTCGATGAACGGCTAACGGTAGACGAGATAAAAACATTCTTTGAGATGTTTCATCAGGCAGTTGACGGACAGATAGATCCACATGATGTTCAGATATATCTTGATAAAGCTGTAATAGAGCATTCAAAGCAGAACGTTCAAGCGGTTGAAGTCCAGGACAACTCTGCCGACACAATCTCAGCAGATGTTACTCAACAGGACAAAAAAATAGAACCATCAAGAATTATAGGTTTGGCTGAAAACCAGCTACGCCCTGCTGTTCCTAATAGCTCTACAAGCAGTATAACAGACTCCTCTGGAGTTGTCAAGAGTGAAAAAACATTTGCCGAGCAGGTTGATGAAGCTTTAAGCGGAAAATTACCATTCTACACGAGTCTAAAAGTTTGTGACACACCGCAGATCTTAATTGATGTCGGTTGTGAACAGCTGCCTATGCTGTATACACAAAAGCATTTGAAAAATGCAATTTTACCGCCTGATGAAAGAAATCATCGGCATGGTCTTGAAATTGAGCAGATTAAAAGATTGCCAGAGCTTCTCTCTTATCCTGTAATGATTATTGATTCGCCAAATCGTAAAGACAGTATCATTGTTGTAACATCAGAAGTTGACAAGAGTGATAATCCGATAATTGCGAGCATAAAGCCAAACGGCAAGGGAAGATATGAAGTTGAAAATGTCAGCTCTAATTTCATTACAAGTGTGTATGGGAGGAACAATTTCCCTGAGTTTTTCAGAAGAATAGTTCAATCAGACAATCTCCTTTTTTGTGATAAACAAAAAAGCCAAGCAATGTTTGAGAGATGGGGAGAACAATACTCCGAATTAACAAACAATCTTGACTCTAATATTATTATACACCAAAGTCGCAATATTGTCAAGAGTAAAAAGCAAGAAAATAGTGCAGATATAAGTTCAAATGATGTCAAGACCTCTGCTGCATTATCCGAGCCTACGATAACCTGTGAATGGAGCGAAAGTAATTACTTTGAGGACGGCAAGACCTACAGTGTTGCAGAATTTGACACGCTCATGGAACAGGCTGACAGTGAAATGGTGGCAGGAGCAAAGGCTGCAATAGAGAAGTACGGTTCAGCAAAAGCATGGTATGAAGCAGGTGCTGATGATGAGTTCTCACAGTTTATGGGCTATGATAAGGTCAAGTTTACTATCAATATGCCTGACGGACAAACGATCACTGAACGCCAAGACGCAGGGGACGGATACGGCGGCGTTATTGATTTTCTGAAAAGATACTCAATATACAGCTCTATCATACCTGAGCTTGAAGCTGCAAAAGCCGCACATATGGCAGACCTGGTCGATGAAGTGCCTACACCTACAAATGAAACACAGCCTGAAATAGACAAGCTTTTGGGCAGGCTTAAGCTTGATTGTGATTACTATCTGAAAACAGGTGCAGAAAAGCACTTGTGGGCAGAAACAGTTGAAAAGCAGATAGCTAAGATCAATGAGCTGTATGAGAAAATGCCTGAAAACGCCTACTTCACAAGAGAACAGATCGACGATTATGAAAAGAAAATGCTTGCGATAAAAAATGGTGAGGTCGAAAAACCTATACCATATGAAACGCCTACAATCGCTGATAATGTTCTGTCTGAAGAAAAAAAGACAACACCGTCTGTTCCTGAAAGCATTCCTATATCTTCTACATCTGATGAACAGATATCACTCTTTGAAACATCTCCTGTTTCTGAAACCGCCACTATACCTGATAAAGATGTCAAAGCCGAAAAGGTAGAAAAGCCAAAGAAGAATGTCAAGGCAAGCACATACCACTTTGACCCTGATAATGTTGTTGTGGACGGAGCTGCTGCTCGATGTGACGCAAATATAGCTGCTATTGAAACATTGCTGAAAATAGAGAGTGAAAAGCGGCTTGCGACACCTGAAGAGCAGAAGATAATGGCTAGATACTCAGGTTGGGGCGGAACTGCTCAAGCTTTTGTTGCAGATAATGAGAATGTTTCTGCTGACAGTTGGGGAGCAAGGCAGACTCGCTTAAGAGAGCTTCTGACCGCTGATGAGTATGGTGCTGCAAGATCATCAACACTGACAAGCTTCTATACGCCGCCAGAAGTCATAGACAGCGTATATCTTGCTTTGGAAAGATTTCAATTTGAGGGTGGAAACATCCTAGAGCCTAGCATGGGCGTTGGAAACTTTTTTGCAAAAATGCCTGATGAAATGAGGGCAGATTCAAAACTTTACGGAGTTGAGCTTGACAGCATTTCAGGACGAATAGCCAAGCAGCTCTACCCAGAGGATAATATCCAGATAAAAGGGTTTGAAAAAACAACATTCAAGAATAACAGCTTTGACGTGGTCATAGGTAATATACCTTTTGGAGATTATGGCATTGCAGACAAAGCCTATGACAAATACCACTTCAAAATTCATGACTATTTCGCTGCAAAAGCAGTAGATAAGGTGAAGCCTGGAGGAATTGTTGCCATTGTGACTTCAAAATTCACAATGGACAAGAAAAATGATAAAGCGAGAAAGTATCTCGCCGAACGCTGTGACCTTTTAGGCGCAGTAAGACTTCCCTCTGGAACGTTTAAAGATGCAGACAGCGTTACAACAGATATTATCTTTCTGAAAAAAAGAACAACAATGACCTCTGTTATTCCAAACTGGGTACACGTTTCAGAAACAGCCAACGGCATTCCTTGCAATCAGTATTTTGTGGACAATCCCGATATGGTACTTGGTACTATGGCGTGGGACGAACGTATGCGAGGAAAATATGGTGCAGACAGCAAGGTAACGACCTGCTATGCAAACAGTGACGCTCCCCTTGCACAGCAGCTCATAAATGCCATTTCAAAAATAGACGGCGTTATTGATACTGTGGAAACTGAGCTTGACAATGGGACAGCTGAGATACTCCCTGCTGATCCAACTGTCAGGAACTTCACCCATACCATTGTTGACGGAGATCTTTATTTCCGTGAAAATGAAATAATGGTCAAGGTCACAGAAACAGGCAAATCGCTTGAACGCATGAAAGGGCTTCATACTCTAAGGCAAGCAACTATGGAGCTTATCAATGCCCAGGCTGACGGCTGCACTGATGAACAGCTCGCAGAGCTTCAGAAGAAGCTCAACAGCACATATGACAATTTCAGAACAAAGTTCGGAAATATTACGGACAGCGCCAATTCACGCTGCTTTTCTAATGATGATGACTACAACACTTTAGCAGCACTCGAAGTTGTCAACGTGGAAAATAAGACAGTTGAAAAGGCTGCAATATTCACAAAGAGAACGATACTTCCAGATATTCCAGTTTCAAAAGTTGATACAGCACTAGAAGCACTTCAAGTATCAATGGACAGATTGGGAAAGGTCGATATTCTCTATATGTCACAGCTCACAGACACTACGCCTGAAAAGGTTATTGCTGACCTTGGTGATGAAATATTCAGAGATCCTGCCAAAGTTAAAGACAATGACCCATATTCAGGCTATACGGAATCATCTGAATATCTGTCAGGCAATATCCGTGATAAGCTGAGAATAGCCAGAGATCATGCGGAGCATATTGACAGCAGCTACAACAAAAACGTAGAAGCTCTAATGAAAGTTGTGCCAAAAGACCTTGAAGCCAGCGAGATATCCGTAAGGATCGGTGCTAACTGGATCGATGTCGCAGATTACAACAATTTTTTAAACGAGTATGCACACGCAAACACATATTACTACCCTGTCACAAGAACAAAGCTTGGTGAATACAAAATAGAGAATAAAACATCTGACCGCTCAGTTGCTGCCACTGAAACATTCGGAACATCAAGAATGAACAGCTATCAGATATTTGAAAATCTTCTTAATCAGCGTGATATTTTAGTTCGTGACAGACGAGAGGAGGGCGATAAGGTATGGTACGAGATAAACACTAAAGAAACACAGCTTGCAAAAGAGAAAGCTCGTTTGATGAAAGAAGCGTTCAGAAATTGGCTGTGGGAAGATATGGGCAGGCGTGAAAAATACGTTGCGAAGTATAACTATCTGTTCAATTCCATAAGGGGCAGAGAGTATGACGGCTCACATCAAACCTTTCCAGGCATGAACACATCAATAACGCTGCGGAAACACCAATCAAATGCTATAATGCGTGCAAAGCTTGGCGGAAACACACTTTTCGCACATGAAGTCGGCGCAGGAAAAAGTTTTGAAATGGTCGCAACTGTAATGGAAAAGAAACGTCTTGGTCTTATAAACAAAGCCTGCGTAGTTGTACCAAAGCACCTTACATTGCAAATGGCAAGTGAGTGGCTGCGGCTTTATCCAAATGCAAAACTGCTTGTGGCAAAACCTGAAGACTTTACCAAAGCCAATAGAAAGCGTTTTATTGCAAGATGTGTTACTGGTGACTATGACGCCGTGATAATGTCATTTACACAGTTTGAAAGAATACCTATGTCAGACGAGTACAAAGAGCAGTTCATGCAAAAAGAACTTCACGATATCATGAGTGCAATATCCGAAGCAGGAAGAAAAGATAAATCATCAGTAAAAGCCCTTGAACGTCAGAAGAAAAACATAGAGGAAAGGCTTGAGAAGCTGCTTTCTTCTCCAAAAGACTCATCATTGTGTTTTGAAAAGCTCGGCTTTGACTATCTTGTATGTGATGAAGCACATAACTATAAGAACTGCTTTGTTTCTACAAAAATGTCAAATGTGGCAGGCGTACAAACAACAGCAGCACAAAAATCAGAGGATATGCTGATGAAAACTCAGTACCTCAATAATAAGTACGGCTGCAACAATATACTTTTTGCTACAGGAACGCCTATAAGTAATTCCATGGTGGAATTTTACGTTATGCAGCGTTATCTCAGACCTGATCTTCTTGAGAAAGCAGGATTGCAGAACTTTGACGATTGGGCAACCACATTTGGTGAAGTTGTATCACAATTAGAGATAAAGCCTGCAGGAAACGGCTTTCAAATGAAAAATCGTTTCAGCAAATTCGTAAACATACCTGAGCTTATGCAGATGTATAAGGAATTCGCTGATATTCAAACAGCGGATATGCTGAAACTTCCTGTGCCAAAGCTTGAAACAGGCAAGCCGATAGTAGTGACCTCAAAGCCAGACGAACGTCAAAAAGCATACATGAAAGAGCTTGCCACACGTTCTGAAACGATACACAGCGGTACTGTCGACCCACGGCAGGACAATATGCTGAAAATTACCCATGAAGCACGCTTGCTCGGTCTTGACACTAGATGTATTTTCAAAGACGCTCAGCCTGCACCCGACAGCAAAGTAATGAAGCTTATCGATAACCTAGAAAAGAACTACAAAAACACTATGACAGAAAAAGGCGTTCAGATAGTATTCTGTGATATCGCTATCAACGAGGACGAAACACACTTCTCTGTGTACAAAGCTATAAAGCAGGCGCTTATGGAGCGTGGGATACCAGAGAAAGAGATCTGCTTTGCCGGCGACGCAAAGACAGACAAGGCAAGGGACGAAATGTTCAAAAGCCTGCGCAAAGGCGAAAAACGTTTTATCATCGCAAGTACCTCAAAGCTTGGAACTGGCGCAAATATTCAGGATAGGATCTGCGCAATTCATCACCTTGATATACCATGGAAGCCCTCTGACCTCACTCAGCAGGACGGACGTGGAATACGGCAAGGCAACAGATTTTCACAAGTAGGAATATATCATTATCTTACAGAGGAAACCTTTGACGCATACATGATGGGCATTATAACAAACAAGGCGAAATTTATAAATCAGATTTTGACCTCAAAAAGCCCTGCAAGAGTTTCAGAAGATGTTGACGAAATGGTACTTACATACTCTGAAATGCAAGCTATAGCGAGCGGTAATCCTATGATAAAAGAGAAAATACAGCTTGACAATGATGTTGCAATGCTGAAAACCCTTGAAGCAGAACACAAGAAGTCAATTTACAAAATGCAGGAGTTGGCAGAGAAAACTTTGCCGAAGCAGATAACACATTACTCTGAACTTCTCGCAAAATCCAAGAGTGATATGTCTAAATATCAGGAACAGCAGGCGCTGAACAAGGAGTTTGAAATGACAATAGGCGGCGTCAGATACGATAAGAGAGAAAATGCAGGAGAACAAATTGCCGTGGCAATGGCAAAATGTACTGCCACAGGTGAGCCTATAGAGCTTGGAACGTATCGTGGCTTTAAAGTCACAATAGAACGAAATCCGTCAGCAAATACATTTTTTGAGCTTGATACGCCTTGTATCGCTGTTCTCCACGGAGAGCTTACTTATTCATGTGACGTTGCCACAGATAATGGCGTGGGAAATGTCAGAAGAATTGAAAATCTTGCAGGAATACAGATAAATCAGAAGCTGTGTTCTCTTGAAGAACAGCTTGAAAAAGCAAACAAGGATCTTTCAGAAGCTCAGCAAAATATGCTCAAACCATTTGAGCATGGTCAAGAATTAGCCGAAAAGACAAAACGTCTTGAATATGTCAATGCACAGCTCAGTGGAAATTCGCAGAATAAAAACCACACTCCTGAAAGTGCTATAGAATTTAGGTTTCACAACAATAAATATCAGGCATTGATCGGCACTAATGAAAAATCAGAATGGTGTGATGTAGTATCAAAGGGTGGCAAGCTCATCGCTTCATCAGATACAAAGATCTATAATCTGTCTGAAAAAGAAAGCGATCAATTCCGCAGCTATGTGTTTAATGGCGGCAAAACTGACACAAGCAAGAATAATTCCTTACTGGAAAAGCTTAAGCCAAAGGCGCTTAAATTATAAAACATTGAGAGGAGGTGAGGATATATGATAGACAGAAGATACGAATCAGGCAAAAGCTTTGTCATGTACTCTAAAGAGGAACTTGAAGCCGCACGGCGAACAGATATGGTCACATTTCTCGAAAGCCACGAGGGTTTCAGCTTTAAATCGTCAGGCGGTTGGTATATAGGGATAGAGCATGACAGTCTTAAGATCAATCCAGACCGCTATACCTGGCACTGGTATTCAAGAGATCTTTACGGAAAAGGTGCTATTGATTGGCTTTGCAAGGTCGATGGATACGATTTTAAAGAAGCTGTTTCTCGTCTAATAGGCAACGCCAGTATACGAGCTTCTCCTGAAATGAGAAAAGCAGTACTCAGTGAACAGCATTATCAGAAAAAAACTAAAAAGGCAGAATTTAAAGCTCCGCCGCCCATGCAGGGCAAATGGCGAGAGCTTTACGCTTATCTTAACATAACGAGAAAGCTTCCAGCTGACATAATAAATTATTGTGTCAGCAATAAGCTCATATACCTCGATGTTAAAAAGCGAGCTATTTTCTGCGGCTACGATAAGTTTGGCTCAATGAAGTTTGCAGAAGCAAAGATCACAAACACATACAACAAATACTATCCTCAGAACATTGAGGGAAGTATGAAAGAGTACAGCTTTTATATCCCTGCTAAACCAAATGCGTATGGTTATGACCCTACAAAGCTTTATGTGTTTGAAGCACCCATAGACCTTTTATCTCACGGAGCTTTAATGCAGCTTTCAATGAAAAAACAGTGTACAGCAGTTGGAATGTCTGAAATGTATCGTTCTGATTGTTGGCTTGGAATAAACAGAGTATCACTATCAGGCTGCTCTGATATAGCACTTAAACAAAGACTATCTGATGATCCTCGGATCAAACAGATAGTCTTTTGTCTTGATAATGATGAAAGAGGACGTCAAGCAACAGAAAAGCTAATGTCTGACTATTCTGCAAATTACACTGTAAAAGTGAGCATACCGCCTTACGGCAAAGATTGGAACGATACGCTGAAATTTATTGTAACGTCGAAAAACAAAAAACAAAATACGGAGGAATAATTATGAGAAAAATAATTGAGAAAATCAAAGGAAAAGGTGTAAAGCTTAGCGGACGCATTTTCGGCGCACTTACCGCTTGTCTTTCAACCATTGTTGCAGCATATGCCGACGCTGAGGAAGCTGGCACAGGCGGTGTATGGTCATCGGCAGCAGCATGGATAACAAAAAACAAAGAAGGTCTTTCCGTGGTTGCACAAGCCCTTCTTGGTCTGTGCATTGTCGGTGTTGTAATATGCCTGGGCTTTGCAGGAAAGAACGGCATTTCTTCTGTAAAGAACTGGCTCATTGCAATTGGCGTAGCAGCTGCATTGTTGGTATTCGGCGATGCTTTCCTGCAATCGATCTATGTAGCATGACCCTATGGACACACGTTTGTGTGTGTCCGTAAAAACGTTTATCTATGGCGTTCTTACGGGCATACACAAACAATATTGATACACGAAAGGAGCATAATTTTGAAGTACATGAAAACAAAAAAGGTGTGGTATCAACTAATATTTATAGCTGCCATAGTAACAAGTGGCTTTGGAAGCTTGGAGGTATGGGCAGCCGAACAATCAGGATATACTGGCTGTTCTTCTAGCATTCTTAAAATGGTAACTGTCCGAAATCAGTTTCGTGATCTGTTACGGAATATCGAATTTAACATTCTGAGTTTTCTTGCAGATGTAATAGACTATTTTGATAAAGCTATCAATGCCCTGCTCAAGCTCAACTTCTTTGATTACCTATCAGATGAATTCAGTTTTGGTCAAATGGGAACCGTCATAATAGCAGTAATGAGCCTTGCACTTGTTTTAGGGGCTTGTGCATTAGTAGTCTTTCATGACAAGATCCGTGTGTCTAGTTTTCTAATGAGCATACTCGTTTCATCTATACTTCTTGTGGCATTTCCTACCTTTATATCTTCCTGCAACTCTCTCCGCAACAAAGGTGTTGATGTAGCTCAAAACATTAAGATAAACGATCAATCTGAGCAAGCAAGTGTAAACAGTGACGGAACAGTTGCTATAGGAACACTCGGAAAAGATCTTTTAGCTTCAGGAATATATGACGTCGAAAACAGCGTTGACCTGAAGAAAAAAATGAATTACCTTGACACTGTAGGAAGTTCTGGAAACATAAAAGATATCGAGATAACAGGCGGTATTGCGCCTGATGATGATAAACCATGGACTACCTATTATATCACTGATGTAAATGATGTATACCCTGCCCAGAAAAAATTTAATGACCTGACAACAGAAAATATGATGTCATTGCTTGGGCTTGAAACTGAATACAATATTCTAAAAAATGCAAACGGCGAACTTATACTTAGCGCTGATTATGGTGCAAATATGCAAGTTTACTGTTCTGTATACAGCACATCAGGCTCAATATACGGAAGCGTTCTGTCTGAAAAAGATTATGAAACATTTTTATCAGCTTCTATTGGTGACGCCTGTCCTTATGGTGCTACACTTGGAGATCTGCATTATCCAGACGGCAGCAGGATAACAAATGTCATTAACTATAATACATATCTCCGTGACCTTATAGCAAACCACCCTGCTGTAGCTGCCGCAGGCAAAACGCAGGAAGTTGGAGCAAATGCACACACTGTTGAAGAAGCGCTTGATATCATAAAAAATGATGTCATAAGAAATCTTAACATAGCTGCAAACACAAGGACTGCTAAAGAAGCAGAGCCTGTTAATGCAACATATCAAGCTTTTCCGCTCTTTGATGAAGAAGAATATGACAATCTTAACTCTTTAGAACAAGTTATAAGAAGAAATATTACTAGCGGATACACATATGACAGCTTGTACTATTATCACATAGACTTCTGGTCAACATTCGTACTAATGATAGCAGTAGCTATTTGTCTTATTTTCAGCGGAATAAAAATAGCAACTACCCTTTTTGAGATAATGTTCTCACAGCTCATAACACCTTTTATAATAGCAACTGATCTTAATGGCTCAGGACGTGCAAAAAAAGCTATACAAAATATGCTTCTCTCAAATATTGTTCTTATGATAGTTGTCATTCTCATAAGGATATATATTTCCGTTATATGGGGCGTAAAATCTTCTGATTATGGAGATAATTTTGCCGTAATGCTTATTGTCATAATTGCAGGAGCAAAATTTGTTATAGACGGACCTGAGATACTGACTAAGCTGTTCGGCATTGACGCAGGTGTTAAGTCTGGCGCAGCCACAATGATGGCTATCAACCAATCAATGCAAATGGGCAGTTATGCCACAATGGGACTTGCTCGTGCAGGAAGCAGCGTTGTACATGGTGCAAGTAATATAGCAAAGCATACCGCAAGCAGCGCAGCAGGAGCAGTAAAAGGCTTTGCAGGCGGCGTATATGGCGGTATACACGGCGGTGATACTACCCCTGGAAAGATAGGAAAAGCTATAGGCGGAGCGGCTGTTGGAACTGTAACAGGCGCTGTCGGCGGAGCTTTCGGTCATACTAATGCAGGCGCAAAGGCAGCTTATGCAGCAACAAATCCAGGCTCAATAAAAGATACATTCTCAAATGCAAAAGACAACATTGCCAATAACGTAAAAGAGTCTGTAGGAGAGGGCTTTTCATCAGGCGGCTCAGGCAGTGTTTCAAAGGGTGCTGACGGAAAGGACGGCTTAAATGGCGCTAACGGCATGAATGGAGCTAAAGGCGACAGAGGTGCGCAAGGCGCAGCAGGCAAAGACGGCACAAATGGAACTGACGCAAGAGCCGATAACAACAGCGGAAACAGCAACAATAACAGCAATAATAGCGGCACATCTCAGCCTGCTCGTGGCAGTGGCTTTGACGCTCCAAAGGCTGCAGCAAGCAATAATAACAATAAGCCTGACACATCAAAAGGAAATGGATTTAAGGACAAGGGAGGCAAGTAACATATGGGAGTAGTACCTAAAAAGACAAAAGCGGAACAGCGTATCTTCCGCCATATCAACCTTACAAAAATAATCGGATTGATAGTAACGCTAATGGTGTCATCACAGTTAGCCAATATCATGGTAAGTCCCAAACTAGGCATTCCATTTATCATATTCTGTAGTGTGATATTTCTCATAATGAGCGGAAAAAGCCCCTCTGATCCATGCAAAAGCTTTGCTGAAGCATGGCTTGAGTGGCTCAGTTTCCTAATGACAAATAAAACTCTGCACAAGCACCAAGGAGGAGAGATCAATGATGAGGAGATCATCGACGCCGAAAAGCACGAATAACAAGGTCAATGGTAAAGGTTTTTCAAAAATAAAAGCACATAAGAAAGCTGCCGAAGACCAATCGAGTATAATGTCACGTCTTTCATTTGAAAGCATTGAAAACGGCATTGTGACGCTTAAGGTCAAAGGAAAATCACTTAAAATGGGTGTTCTTGCCGTATCAGGCATGGATATATTCGATCTTAACGATTATGACCGCAATACAGTTTTCAATAATTTTGCCAAGGCAACTTTATCTATAGGCACTGATCACAAATACGTTTTCACATCAAAAACTCCGTATCTTGCTAATCAGAAAGCCTATATAAAGTATAAAATGCAAAAAAGCATCAATAGGTATTCAGAATATCTGCTCAACGAACAGCATGATATATTTGAAGATTTTGAGGTAAGCCATTATGACCGAATGGCTTACCTTTTTATTTACTCTGATGACGAGAAGAAAATATATACTGGCGCTCAGAGGTTTATAAACCACATGAGAGATGTTGATGTATCATGGTGTTCAACCGAAGAAATAATCGTTACGCTCAATAAGCTTATCTGTCTGAATACAGAAAATCAGCAGTTGTCCGAAAATGGAGATCTTAATGAAACTATCCTGCCTGAAACAATAATATTTAAGCCAAACTATTACAAGATAAATGATGTGTTTGCTCAGACAGTGGTAGTGTACGATTATGCAGCTGAGATAGATGACCTCAGACTTGCTCAGATAGTTACACAATCGAATGATACGATAGTATGGGACGTTAATGTGGCTGATAAAGAAACTGTATTAGATGAACTTAGTTCTTCCCTGCGAGAGTTAGAATCACGAGGAGGTATAATTCAGGACGCCACAGAAAAGCTCGATACAAGCACTGAATATCAGAAGCTAGAAATGATATACCAGAACATAAAAAACGGCAATGAGCAGATATACTATGTAACACTCAGATTTATTGTAAGTGATACCGATCTAAGCTCACTCAATAAACGGACACAGGAACTGATCCACGAGCTTGAACTCAGCGGTTTGGCGGCGTATGTTCCAACAAATATAATGCAGCATGAGTTTTTAACCACTATTGATAAAAGCAACACGATAAAAACACCTTTCCCAGTGTTTGATACCTTGTCACGTCAGTTTCCGTTTTACTATCAATCACATATAGACGATACAGGGCTTTTCTTTGGCTTCACGGAAACAGGCGGACTTAATATTCTCAACACATTTAAACGAACTAAAAGTCGTAATTCCTTTGACCTTTTGGCAATAGGACTTAAAGGCGGCGGTAAGTCGGTAACGCTGAAATCAATGCTTGAAGATCAGCTGCTTATAGGAAATAAAGTAATGGTAATCGATATCGAAAGCGAGTATCAACCTATGGCAAAGGTCTATGACGGTCAGACTATAAAGATAAACAGCAATTCAAGAATAAATCCTCTGCAAATATGTAAAGTTGTAGACTCACGAGTTGATGATGAGATATCACCAGAGGACGAAGCAAGAGAAAATTTTGCTTCTGAAATGTCAAGAATACGCACATTTATGTCAATGTATATGCCAGAAATAGATATGTACACTATGGAAATCTTCATGGATCTTGTAACTGAATGTCTGTCGGACAAGGGTATTTTCCCTGAAACAGATGTTACATATCTTGATCCGAAACAGTTTCCGTCTTTTACAGATGTAAACAACAAGCTTCACGAAAAGCTCTGCAACAGGACAGGTATGCCAGAAAGAAAATACGAAGCGTACAGCAACATTCAGGTGTATATAAAACAGCTTTGCGGCAAAGGTGCATATGCAGGAATGTTTGACGGAGCGACTAATGTTGATGTAAAAAACAATGACCTGATAATCTTTGATGTTAAGAGCATAAGTGAAATGGCTGAGAATGTATACAACGCTCAGCTTTTTAATATTCTCACTATTATGTGGTCAACGATATGCAAAAACATAGGCTACAATCAAAACCTTATCAATCCTTGGGATAAAAGAAATGTTGTGTGTCTTATTGACGAAGCTCACAGATTTATCTCAGTGAAATATCCACAGGTAACAGAGTTTATTGAAAAACTTGTTCGCCGCACAAGAAAATATTTTGCAGGATTATGGTTTGCAACTCAATCAATATTAGACTTTATTCCTGACGGAAATATCACAGCAGCAGGCTCTATAAAGGTCATTTTCTCCCTAGTTCAATACCGATTGGTGCTTAAACAATCGCCTGAAAGCATTGAGATATTGCACCAAGCCTTTCCGCAATTCTCATATGCCGAGCTTAAAGAAAGCACAGCATTTGAGCCTGGTCAAATGCTGTTGTCATTAGGAGCAGGCAGGGACAAGCTGCATTGCAGAAGAATTGTTGGCGCAAGACAGCTCCTCTATATGGGCAATGCAGAGGACAGAATAGAGATAATCCACAACTGTTTTTCTCACTATTACAACGAATATTCTAAGCAGGAATATGGACTTATGTTAAGAAAAATGGATGCTGATTATTTCAGGAAATGCTTCCTTGCAGAAACATATTCCTACCTTAGAATGGAGCAAAACATAAGTCATTATATTGACGCAGTTATAGTTCAAATGGTGGATAATCTTATCAAAGAACTTCTTCAAGCTGCAGGAACGGAGGCGGCACGATGAAAATAGTAAGTCCTAAAAGCAGCAGTAAAATATATATAATATTTACTGTTGTGACAGTGTTGTTAGCAGCATTTTTTCTTACGTCGAACAGATGGATGCAATCAATTACATACAAAAGCAAAAGCAATAATTATAACCAGTCGCTAACACTTAATTGCTACAATATAAAGATAACAGACGCTTCTTACCACGATAATATTTGCGAATTTGTTTTAAAATGCCGCCTTTCTGGCAGTGATACTGGGGCAACATATCCCGAAATTAAGGCGATAAGATTTGATGATGATCTAACAGAGTATAAGTTCACACTCAGCGAAAAATATGATGATTATTCAAGAAAAGTAACAGTGAAAGACCCTCCGTCCGACTTCAAGATAATGCGTGTTGTTGTCAGATCTGCTCTGCCAGATACAAAATATGCGGACGCATATGATGAATTTGGAGAGAAGATACCTGCACATACTGAGAAAGGGAAAGGGTACATTAGAACGATAACTATTGACCGAAAAGATATGCAGAAAAGTGCAATAAAAATCGTCCCAGGCAATACTGAAAGCCGTACACAAACGAGTACAGCAAGCAGTATTTCAAGCACAAAAAGTCCAATATCCACAACAGCACAAGCTGTCGCTGTGACTACAAAGGCTACATCACAAACAACACATAACGTCAGCGAAAAGGCGGCAGAAGAGTCACAAACAAGCACAACTACTTCAACCAAACATCAAGCTGCAACAGCAGAAAACAACACAAGACCGCAGGAAACAAGACGTTATGATGAGCCTGCATATGCCCCAGAACAGACCACTGGCGTAACACATAATGAGCCTGCTCAAACACTTGCGCCGTCTACACAACCGCCAGAGCAGGTAACAACTACAACAACGCAGCCTAGAGTCTATTCTATAAAGCTTGCTACAGATTTTGAGTACAATGACGTTCAGCTTAAAGTGGGAGGACGCACTCAGCTTCGTGCAGAGATCGAGCCTGACAATGCCATTAATAAGAACGTAAAATGGGAGAGTAACCGTCCTGATATTGCAACAGTTGACAGCAACGGCAATGTAACAGCCGTATCAAAAGGCAAAGCTATCATAACCGCAACAACAGAAGATAAGGGCTTAAAGGCAAGCTGTATGATAACAGTTAGCCAATAATGAAAAGAGGTAATCAGAATGACTTTTAATAATTCTTCAAACAAAGTAAGAGTAATAGGTTTTATCGTTTCTGATATAAAAAACCTAAGTGCCTATGCTATCGAATTTCTTATCGCAGTGCCTAGAAAGGCTAAAAAAGGCGAGCAGAGCTTTAACGATGTTTTCACTGTATACGTTAATGAGGAAAGCACAATTTCCTTTGCAAGAAATCATTTGCGCAAAGGCAGCGTGATAGTAGTTAAGGGAGAACTGAGGACTTTTAAAGATAATAACGTGAAAATATGCAGCAGTGATATAACCATCTCGTCACAGAACAAGTGAGGTAAAGTGCTATGGAAAATATACTTTTTGAGTACCCTGTCAATAACGAAAACAGTTCTTTTGATGATGAATTTCAAGTTCAAAAAGCGAGAACTATCAAGATAAAATACACTGTTATAATCGCAGTTTTTTGTGCATTGGTAATGTATTTTTTATCTGCACTTTTTGCAAAAGCAGCACTGCTTTTTTATTTACTTACAGCGTTTTTTACTATCCTTGCAATGGTAACAGGAAAGATGTTTGTGAAATATCCAAGGCATTTTCTTTATATAAAGGCAACAGAAAATGAACTGCAGCTTGCTTACTATAAAGATAAAAAAGAGGATTACCACTTCCAATATAACAGCATTGAAGAGATAAGGTTTGCAGACAAAAATTTCACTGCTGTATATATAAGAGAAGAAGGACGTAAACCATATTACTTTGAATTAAATAAGTGGACACCTGAGCAAGGCTTTTTCCTTTACACCATACCGCAAATTCTCCCTAACGTGTTCAAGGGCAACAGCAAAGAGATAGCAAAAAAATATGGTGATGAAGCTGATTTCTACAATGAAGTATATAAGGAGAGTAATTGAAAATGGATATAATCATACGCAATATTCCTGAGAATATGATAGATAAACTAGACAATATAGCAAAAGCTGAGGACTTATCACGGAACGCATTACTTACAAAACTAATATCAGATTTTGTGAAAAGCAATGACGATTTTGTTATAAATATTCTTCCGCCTATCGTTCGTGCGTTAGTAAATCAGGAGCTTGACCGCCTTTCAGAGGGTGCAAATTCCACTATAAATAATGTGTATATTGCAGCGCAAAAAATGATAAATACAACAGAAAAAATTGAAAATCTGCTTACAGAAACGATAACAAATTCCGAAGAAAACTCAATTACAAATGAAGAAATTCTCAGGATACTTGAAATTTCGGACAAAGAAAGTTCATAAATAAGCCTGTTTTGTTTACATAACAGAAATATACACAGATTATTACAGCATGAAAATTATATAATTCGTATATAAAGAGGTAAATAGAGGAAGTTTTCGTATATAAATCATATATAAATTTTGATTTTCAATATATATAAAATATATAAATTACAATTATATACAAAAAATCGTATATAAATCGTATATAGAAAAAGACCCGATGATATCACAGTATCCCACCTGAAACCTCGGTTCTACCGAGGTTTCCAGCAGGCACGATATCGTGCCTTTATGCTCTTGACCCACACCTCTAACTTAGATATCACAAAATAAAATCAAACTACACGGAAAGGTTGGATGAAAAAATGAAAAGCAAACCTATCAATAAGCTGCTGTCTTTTTCAGAACTACATTATCAAAGGTTTTTAAAGATAAT
>OGZW01000732.1_pt1 | contig 26475 bp, 28 predicted proteins | sample 1577001 | NCBI WGS metagenome assembly OGZW01 (sample SAMEA3541519, study PRJEB24748) | human gut metagenome | biome: human gut; feature: human-associated habitat; material: faeces | place: China | collected 2012 | reverse complement strand
CAATACCGTTATCTCGAACAACATAACGAGTTATGATATGTTTCTCATCCGCTCCTGGGTAACTGCTGATATCCAAAGTAATCTTTCCGCCGTCCTTTGTGAATTTCACAGCATTGCCAAGAAGATTCACCAAAACTTCCCGGATACGCACAACATCCGCAAGGACATATGGGTTCTTTGGGATTTCTCGATGTACTTCAAACTTAAGATCTCGGTTATAAAGAAGTCCATTCATAATCGCCTGGACGTTATCTGTCAATTGAGTAATGTCCACTGGCTCGGGCGAAATAGTAACTTTTCCACTTTCAATGCGAGTAAAATCCAGAACGTCATTCAACAAAGAGAGAAGATGATTCGAACTTTTTTGAACTTTCTCCAAGCTATCATGAATATCTGAAACCGTGTTCTGGTGAAGCGCAATGTTTGTAAATCCAATAATGGCATTCATCGGCGTTCTGATGTCATGGCTAATACTAAGCAAAAACGCAGATTTTGCTTTGTTGGCAGCATCTGCTTCCTCAGCGGCGGTCATTAATAATTGTTTTTGTTTTTGCTCTTCTGCCTTGCTTTTCTGGTAAACATAATAGGTATATAGACAAATTAAAAGCAATACAGCTCCTGCGACTAAACCGCAGATGATGGAAATATGATTCGTCTCTTCAACCATTCCATAAGCTGATTGCATATCCATTTCAATGCAAAATGCGCCAATGATTTCTCCTGTCCCATCATGATTTGCTCTTACAGGATAGCAAGCCGTAAAAATCGGACCCCATGTTGTATCAATGATATCCTGAGAGTACACATTCTCCCCAGAAATAGCCCTATCAATATACGGAACCATTTCTTCCTCAATATAATCTCCAGGGTGTCTTACATCATCCGCATCCGGATCCAAACCGTCTACCACATAAACGAGTTTTCCTTCTTCATTTTTTGTAGCGGTGTAAATATATCGAGTAGAATTCAGTGTTCTGATTTCATTGAAATATGAAGAAATATCCTTATATAATTGCTTCTTTTCATCAGATTGATCTTTGATTTGATCAAAATCTTCTTTGCCGATTCTTCCATCCACAAGTTTGTGTACTGCATCTGCACTCGCTGTGTCACGTGTGATTTCTGTTTCAAGGGCGGTCTTAGTGTAAGAACTTTGCAGAATATATGTGTACGACGCTATTACCAAAATTATCAAAAGTCCCGCAATCACAAAGATACTGCCTGTATTCTTCAGCCTAAAGAGTTTTTTCAAATTAATTCCTTCTTTTGTTTTCTTCATGCTGTTCATTCACATCCTTCAAATTCCGATTTTTTTAATTTATTTTAACACAAAATATAAGTGGTTTGTAGAGAGGAAACATATCGTGTTTAATTTTCATACAAAAAATTTGTAACACCATCATATTACCAATAAAAACTTGTAAAAACCTATATTGCTTTATAACACCACCGTAATACCGTGAAAATCTGAATGAAACCGACAACGAACCAGTCGTAATACCTTCGTCGGCTATGTTGACAGAGCAACTACAAATGCCTGTTCAACCAATAGCTGACGGAGGTATCTTTGATTTTACGACATTTTGCAGGCGTACTTATTTTTGCAACAAACAGCGAAAACAGGTGCGCTTTTTCTATATCCGAGATTAAGTACCATTGCCGTTCTCCTCCTTCGGCATTTTGAAACTTCATTCACAAATTATAAAAGAGAAGAACCCGATGCAAACAGAATTATTGTGATTAGACTTAAAATACTTGGAGCTTATACAAACATACAAATTGAATACACTTACACAGATTTAAACGATTATTCATATTTCTATACTCTACATGACATTGAGAACTATTATGTTTATGACCGTGCAAAATTCACCTATTTAATTGATAAATCCAAAGTCATCTTTAAACAACGCTTAATAGATGATATAGATAAACCTTTCAAATACGTATCTATAGAATTATTAGAAGGCCATTATATGGATGATTTATCTTTAAATGCTTTAAAAATATTTTTAGAATAATATTCGCTGGCAGCTATAACTATTCGTTATACATAAGGCTCTTCTTATAATTGTCATACTAAGCCAATCAGCAGTAATAAAGATATTGTTCGAAAACTAATTTTGTCAGACAAAACATCATTGTTATATTTTATTAATCCTCATAAAAGAACTATACATAATATAATTTTATGTTTAAAGCATAAATCGATAACATCAAGATAAAATTCATCAAAATAGATGGTAAAAACTTAAAAGCTTAAAGAAGGCATTAAACCAGTATATCTTGTTTTTTTATACTTAAAGATTCGAACTTTTCTAAATCATGTTTTGAAAATTTTGTACAAATAAATTCTTCTTTTAATTGATTTGGATCCATTTCCCTTTTTTGATATGTCAATACTAGTATCAACATGGCAGTTAATAAAGCCACAATAAAACTCAATTGAAAGTCACAGTTTGAAATAATTGCCCGGTCTACCATGCTTCCATTTTTAAGTTCGAATAAATCTCGATACCAATACAACATAGAAAATACCGTCATATAAATTTAAAAAAACATAAAAAAGTAGAAGCCCTTATAACTCCACTGATATCTAAATTATAGTAGGTTTCCTTCCCGCTTGGACCATAGAATACGCCAGCACTTGGTGTCAATCCATTTTGACTTCCAATGTACTGCATTAAAGATGGCTGTGCATTCACTGCTTTTGAAACAGCATCGTAATTTTGTTGCACAAAATTTACATCCCTTAAAAGTTGCGGTTGCTCCAAAATCATTTCATCTACACTTTTTGGCTCTTGTTTCTCATTAGATTCCTTTTCGATATCTTGAATCCGTTTTCCAAATTCTTCCTTTAAATTGTTCGTTTCCTCTGTCGTATTCTCACGCATCAAAACATTTGAGTCTGCTTGATTTTGTTTGGCATGCACTTTGTTTTCTTCCCCCTAGGCTTCATAAAATACGAAGCGTTGCTGTACAAGAAAATGAATACAACATCTTAAACTATACTTTTTTTGTAAAAAACGCAAATTTTGACATAAAAACGGGCCGTTTTCACCTAAAAGTGGTGAGCACGACCCATTTATTGTACTATTTACTATGTTCTTCCTCATTAATTGTGGCATCAATCATTTTCTGTGCCCAAATCGGATATATATCACGAATAAAGTGAACACCATCTGCCTGATAATATTTTGGATTTCCATCATCTGTAACACTTGTTACATCAATGTATGTCCAGCCATTCTTTTCGCACATTGCCTTAAGCTGTGTATTATATTCATTTGCCTTGCCCCATCTAGGATTTTCAGCCAAAGTTTCAGCCGTAGGCGGAATAATGGAATTAATAAACACATGAGCTTTTGGAACTATTTTTAATACTTCTTTCACCTTTTCTTCATATAAGTCTGCATAGGTACCGCCTTCTTTTTTAAGGTCCAACCCCATATCATTTACACCATATGAAAAATATAGATTTGATGGATTGATTTGCTTAACTTGATCATTAAAGTCCGTAATATTCAAGATTGTATTTCCGGCAGCCGCAAATACGCTGTTCCAAGGTAAAAATCCATAGGAACCAAATCCATAAACACGTGAATCTCCGTACAATACATAATCATCAAACATAGAAAATACATCGATTTTTCCTTCTTTGATCAAAGTTGTTTTTTCTTCAATTCTTTTGTTTGTTAATTTCTTAGACAGTTTTTTTGTCTTAAGCGCTTCCTGCTCTTTAATATAAGCAACCCCTTCGCTCGTATGTTCCTTTGATGTAAAGGTAACTATCAATAAAATCACAACTAAAAAAAGAACTGCTCCAATAATAATTTTCTTCTTCATTTCCTATCCCCTTCGATGTGATTATAGCACAATAAATTCAGTATCGTTCATAATTCATCTTATTTAAATTTACCATAAACAGTGCTCCAATTTTATGCTACAATCAAGGCACGGAAAGGGATTTTTAGGTTAAGGGGAAATGAAAAAGAATATATATACTATTTGTAAAGCAATCGTTTTAATTTGTCTTATTATTCTTGTCGCATCCAATTTCAAAGTGGATAAAGATAGTAAAGCGTCTATGGAAACGGTACAAAATAAGACGATTGAAAAAGTAAATCTAGATGGATTTACACAGTTGGATAACTTAAATATAAAGAGATTTTTAGGCTTAGATCCATCGCAATACGATGGTAGTGTTTACTATAAGTCAGATGATGCCATGTCAGCCAGAGAGTTTATTATCGTTAAATTTAAGGATCATTCTCAACAAGATGCATTTAAAGAAACAATCGAAAAACGAATCAACTCACAAAAAGGAATTTTTGAAGGCTATGCACCGGATCAGGCAGAGTTATTAAAAAATGCCGTTATTGATATTCATGGCAATTATGCGCTTTATGCAGTAAAAGAAGATGCAGCGACAATGAATGATCAGTTCTTAAAGGCATTGAGTGAGGGGGAATAAAATATGGTATTTACGGATTTATTATTTTTATTTTGTTTCTTACCCATCAGTGTTCTACTCTATAAAGTTGCAAAGAACATTAAGATTCAAAATATTCTATTAGTTGTACTTAGCTTATTGTTTTATGCATGGGGCAATCCTGTACACGTCATACTTTTGATTCTATCTATTTTATGGAACTACTTTACAGCACTTGAATTAAATGAACAGGAAGATGAAAAAGCACGCAAAATCATTTTGATTGTCGCCATCGTTGTTGATTTACTATTATTAGGTGTCTATAAATATACTGGTTTTGTGATGAATATCCTTCATATTCAATCAAGTATTCAAATTGCACTTCCAGTCGGACTTTCATTCTTTACCTTTAGTGAACTATCTTACTTATTTGATGTATATAACAATAAGAGTGAACCACAAAAAAACTTGATTTCCTATTCATTATATGTAAGCTTCTTTGGAAAAATCAGTATGGGACCCATCGTCTCTTATCATGATGTGGAAGCACAATTAAATGATAGAACTGTATCAAAAGCGCAATTTGCGAGTGGTGTTGTTTTATTCAGTAAGGGCTTGATCAAAAAAGTCTTATTAGCGGATCAATTGTCTTATGTTTACTCTGTTTTACAAAACAATCAATCTGTCATGGGCGTTTGGCTTTTGGCAATTTGTTATATGTTGCAAATCTATTTTGATTTTTCTGGCTATTCCGATATGGCCATTGGATTATCGAGATTCTTTGGATTTGATTTTGCGCCAAACTTCGAACATCCATATACAGCCATATCTGTACAGGACTTCTGGAGAAAATGGCACATTTCTTTATCAAGATGGTTTAGAGATTATTTATATATTCCTCTAGGAGGAAATCGTGTTGATCAAAACACATATATTCGTAATATTTTCATTGTATGGTTTAGTACAGGACTTTGGCATGGTGCAAACTGGACATTTATTGTCTGGGGTATCTATTATGGATGCTTCTTATTGTTAGAAAAGTTCTTCTTAAAAGAAAAGTTAGAAAAACTTCCAACATTCATCTCACATATTTATACACTATTTGTCGTGTTGATTGGTTGGGTATTCTTTATGAGTCCAAGTCTAGGCAGCGCTTTTTCTGTTATTGGAAAAATGTTTGGCATCGGTGCTAGTGCATTTGTTGATAATCAAGCGGCCTTTATGTTTAAATCATACTTGATTCTATTTATACTAGCCATTATTTTCAGTACTAAAGTATATGACAATCTACAAATCTTCTTCTACAATCAATTCAAAATGAAAACTGTATATACAACATGGGCTGTTTATATCATCATGTTGATTATTTGTATCGCATTTATCGTAGGTGGAACATACCATTCCTTCCTATACTTTGCGTTCTAGAAAGCCAGGTGAAGAGTTATGAAGCAGAAATATTCAGCCATTATGGCTTCTAGTCTTACAAAAGTTATCAGTATTGCCGTTGTCGTCATCATGATTCTTAATATTGTCATTCCTGACCACAAACAATCAGAAACTGAAAACCGACCTCTACAAACATTTCCAGCTTGGAATGTAGAACATGTATTATCAGGACAATATGGTAAGGATCTAAACACTTGGTTTTCTGATCAATTTGTTTTTAGAGATCAAAATATTCACATTAAATACTTAATTCAAAAATTTACCGGTGTGAAAGAAATTCAAGGTGTGTATTTGACAAAGCGTGGTTTAATCGAAAAGACAGCTGAAGTCAACAAGGAACAATTGAATCGCAATTTAAATGCGATCAATACTTTAAAACAAAACCATCCAGATTTAAATGTAGGTTTTATGTTGGCACCAAATGCCGTCAGTATTGAACGTGACAGTCTTCCTAAGTCAGCTGATGCCTTGGATCAAAATAAACAAATGGATGATATCTATAATCGTATTGATGATTCGATCAAAAAAATTGATGTGCGCTCTACTTTAGAAAAACATAAAGATGAATATTTATACTATAAGAGTGATCATCACTGGACATCATTGGCATCTTATTATTCATATCAAACATTAGCATCTTTATTTAAATTAGATAAAAAAAAAATCGGATTATACAATCTACCCTGTATCCAATTCTTTTGAGGGTACTTTGGCAAATAAAACGGGTAGTCTAAAAATCAAAGATGAAATTGATATCTATGTTCCTAAAACAGAAACGGATTATGTAGTTACGGATGAATCCACAAACAAGAAATCGAGAACGATTTATCATTCTGAAGCTTTAGAAACAAAAGATAATTATGCCGTCTTTATGGGTGGCAATAAGTCTTTGTTCCATATCAATATCGATAATGATTCAAAGAAACATTTATTGTTGATCAAAGACTCATATGCGAATAGTTTAATTCCATTCTTGATTCCAGAATATGAATCAATTACGGTTGTAGATCCACGATATTATTTCGATGATTACACTCGATTGATCCAAAATGATTTAATTACTGACGTATTGTTTATGTACAATTCAAATACATTTGTACAAGATACATCCTTAGCCGACATGTTACAGACACAATGATTTAAGGGCAGGAAATTTAAAAATTTCCTGCCTCCTTTTCTTATGGCATACAAGCATATCCAAGATACGTAATAAAGTAAATCACATATCTAACCACACACTTCAAAATAAAATCCATAATCCGTATTTCGATAGCTGTAATCTTCTAGCATTTCCACATTTGTATTCCAATCCACATATACAACTCTATCCTTGCCCATAAAACGATTTAAACAATAGGTTTCAAACGTATTTCTTAAGCTTCTACAAAAATCCTTGATCTCTTCAATACCGGCCTCTCTATATGTACATGTAGTTACATCTAATGTTGTTAGATCATGAATATCCTTCTGCATGATTTCATAAACTGGATAACGACAATTCTTTTTCTTGGTTCTTTCATGATATTCATATACCGCATTCCCATATAGCTGGCAGTGTTTAAGATTTGTTCCACTTCTCTTTTTCTCTACATGATACACATCATATACGCTCATGACTTTTTCATTTTCAATCTGCGTATATACATAACGAGACAATACCTTTAAACAACGATCAATATTTCCAAAGCTGTTCTCCACTTCCTTGAACACAATATCATTTTTATGATTCCCTGTTCCCTTACCATTCTTGTCCTTGCGAGTCCCCTTATTAAACTAATGCATATACTTTTGTACACCTGCCACTGACTTTTGATTCATCATTTTTTTCTCTTAATTGTTCCATAGTTTTTTACCCTTAGATTAGCTTTCTTATCTTCCCTTCACTATGGAGACGTAAAAGTTTTTAATTTGGTTCAAAAAAAATAAAAAAAGCATAAACAAATAATTTGCCTATGCCATTGATCATCAACGAATCTTTAAATTATGCGCATCCTACAATAGGAATCAAAACACCTAAAACAAACACAACTAACATCACTGCACCGGATGCATTTCTACCTAAATAGAATCTGTGAATACCCATCATTCCTAAGAATAATGCCAATAATGAGGCTACCCATTTTTTCTTTTCTGATATTAAATTTTCATTCATTTTCCTTTCCTTTGACATCTATAGAATACTAAAGAATGAAATATATAAATCAAAATCATTGTCATTAAAAATGACTCTCATTAAAGAGAGCCAATTATTTTCTTCTAAATACATCCATCAAATCCATAAACCATTTCAACTCATCCCTACTCGCATTCTCAAAACCATGTCCACTATGAGCTGCAATATACAGCTTACCATCCATATTTAGATTAAGGGCAAATTTACGAAACAGACCATTTGTCAAAGTCATGATTTTCTTTAAACAAATCGAATCCAATATTTTAAGAGCCTCTTCTTGATCCCCACAACTTAAATTAAACTTTTTATCAAAAGCATCATTACCTGTTTTAATAGTTTGTTCATCCAATAAACTATGAGGATATATAGTTAGCCAAGTACTAAACTTGCAATCCAGATTGCATAACATCCATTGATCTTCATAAATTTGTTTCTCATTCTTCTCCCACAAACCAGTCTCATCACACAAAACTTCTATCACATCTGCAAGTTTAATAGTACGTAACTCTACATCTAGAACTTTATATTTACCTTGTACATATCCACCGCCACTACAATAGTCATGTTTAGGCAAAGGAATATTCGTATCTGATACATCCAACAAATGGGAAACAGAATCTACCTCAACATCATCAAAGAACTCATGAAACACTTGTTTATTCTTTGAATTATTACCGTTTTCCTTTAACACTTGACCTAACCCAAGAAGAATAGCTCCAACAAGAATCAATAGAAGATTGCCCCCAAGCACAATACCAATTCACACTATTCCAAGACCTAACATAGATAATATCTTTTTGCCCATAACACTATCCCCCTATTTTCTTTATCTTAACAAGCCCACTCATTCATCTCAAATAATCCCCTAAATTTGCCACAATAACGATAAAGAAGGCCAATTACTGACCTTCACATTAATTTCTTTTGAAAGTGGAAAATACAGGGGGTTGATCTTGCTTTTTGCGGCATTAGAAGCTACCGCCACCACCACCATACGTGTCGCCACTACTACTAGTGAATGTGCTACTTCCTCCGCTCGAACTATCATCATCGTCAGATTTAATTCGATTTCGAGTTATTGTATGATACAAGAAGTAGTCATGAGCCTCTTTCATCTTCAACGTATTTTTCTTCATATAGTTATGTGCCTTATCTTCAAAACTAACAGAATGAAGTTGTTCACGCTTTTTACTAATCACAAAGACTGCACAAACAAAACCTACTAAAAGACTTATTGGAACGCAGTACCATGGAAGCCATTTAAACGGCATATTTCCAACATCATAAGGCTTACCATTATGTGCCTTTTCTACAAACTTTTCACAAAGACTACCAAACGTTGTAAAAGCCTTCATGTACTTCTCTTTCTTAAAAGAAGGACCTAGCTTTTCACTAATATAACTAATTCCGGCATCCGTAAATGCTGTAATACCATAACCATGAGTAGCCATCCAGAACTTACGTGTTTCCATGTTGACCACTAAAAGAATTCCATCTTTATTTTTACCCTGACCATACTCAAGCGCTTCATACATCGTCATCGCATAATCAAGAAGTGCCTTACCACCCGTATCTTTTGTAGTCAATATCGCAACATCTAAACCTTGACGCTTACCAATTTGGGTTAAAGTATCATTTAACTCTTTTCTTTCATCCTCAGTTAATAAACGCGCATCATCATTCACAAATCTTAGTCCATCTTGTAATGAAGTAAGACCACTTAAAGCTTGCGCATACTCTTCGGAAAGATTAGGTGCTCTAGTAATATAGTCATCGCAAAGTCTTGCGTATGTTTCAAATGCATCCGCATATTTTCCACTACTTAAATAAGGCGCAAACTCACTACCAATCGTACTAATATCTTCTGACGAAATAGCTGTAGTACCTTTTCCATAAGTAGACATCCACCACTTGCGAACTTCCATATTGACAACCAATAAAGCACCATCATTACCATAGCCACGCTCATCATATTTTGCTTTTGCGTAGTCTTCTATGGATTGATCACCCATATCATCTGCAGTGATTATGGCAACATCTACACCTTGTCTTTCACTGATTTCAGTTAAAGTATCATTTAATTCCTGCTGTTCACTTACAGTTAATAAGCCTGCATTATCCTCTACATATCTTAGATCTTCACTCGCAAAAACCGGGAAGCACATCATAAGTGCAAGTAGAAGAGAAGAACATAAAATACTAAGTTTTTTCATAAACAACCTCCTACTTTCCCCAACTCAAAATCAATATTACGATATAAGCTAAAACACTTCCAAGAAGCGTAACCACTACATAGTATAAGTAAACTAGGCTCTTATTTTCTGGAAGATTCCCTACAAATTTACCCGTTTGACCATTCATCGCAAAACTGTAGTTTTCACCCCTCCACTTCGTATTTAAGATCCACACTGGATACAACGCATATTTTGCCGTACCATTTTGAATCTGAACTGCACTATCCTCACAAGTAACCGTGTCATACTTACCGCAATTGGTCATAAACGCATCTTCCGTAGACTTCTTTACACGGGTATTGGCACGATCAATACTTGAATCGGCATCCACATCATATTTATCGGCTAAAAACCCTGCTAAATAAGCCGTCTGAAAATCCACCGCATCTTTTAAGTCATAAGGCTCAATAGACTCCATCATATCATCTGGCATCTTACTCGAACCATCCACAGGAATGTTTTCAAATCTAACATGCCCCTTACGATATAAACGATAGTATTTGGTTTCCGTATAATCATATTCTGAGTCCGACCACATACGAACCTTTGTCGCATTATAACGAACCTCACCATCGGCATCTGCATCAAACAACCAGAAAGGAACATATACACCTTTGATTTCTTCAATATGATTTTCTGATTTGAATTCTTTAGGCAATAAAGTCTTACCCTTATAGTGCTGTTTCAAACCTTCCTTAGCCGCCTTTTTATCCAATTTAAACGGAATCACTAAATCTGGCTTTAAGACACCACCCAATTTTTCCTTTACGACAATCGGACTTCCGCAAAACGGACAAGATGCAGCCGCCATATTTTCATCCGCAACAATTTCACCACCACACGAATTACAAACATACGTCAATAATCCATCAGTTTCATTTTCTGCCCACTCTTGACCTGGCTTCACATCCCACTCAAATTGATCTTCTTCCTCAATCTTTACAGAATCATATTGCTGAAGTGTTTCCAGAGAAAATTCTGTATCACAATAAGGACACTTCATCTTCTGAAGTTTTGTATCAAACGAAATGGAACCATTACAACAAGGACATTTAAACTCTTGTAAAGTACTCATAATTAAAACCCTCTACTTTTCTATGTCATTATCATCAAATGGGTCACCACACTCCGGACAGAATTTAGGTGGATGATGCGGATCCTCAGGTCGCCAACCACACTTATCACAACGATACAACGGTTCATGTGCCGGTTTTTTTGCACCACACTCTGTACAGAATTTACCCTTATTTACAGTACCACAAGTCGGACAAGCCCAACCCTCAACACTAGGCTTAGGCGTTCCACACTCCGGACAGAATTTACCACTTGCTAGATGTCCACAAGTCGGACAAGTCCAGCCATCTGCCTTTGCCTCAGGCGTAGGTGCAGGAGTCGGTGTTGGAGTTGGATCAGGAGCTGGTTGAGCAGCAGCACCCGCCGCATATAAGTTTTGCGCATTAATACCACCCTGATTCATGGCCATACCCATACCCATAAATCCAGTCATTGCACCAGACGCATTATTTGCAGCATCCTTCATAGCTGTAGTCTGGGCACCAACCAAACGACTTGCCGCAACCGTTTGATTCATTGTCATCGCATTTTCTTCCCACTCCGTGATCTTCTTTTCTTGATCTTCAGGAATACTCAAAGAGTTAATATTGAAAGATACAACTTCCAAGCCACGCTTAGCACGCCAAATATCACTCAACCCATCATTTAAAGCTGTCGCAACATCCATTGTGTGAGCTGGAATCTCATAATACATCACACGATCCGCACTCAATTTTGCCAAGGCAGGCTGCAAAGCCGTCATCAATTCACCCTTAAGTTTGCCCTCAATGGTTTCAGACTCAAAATCCTCTGCCACATTTCCACAAACATTTGTATAGAATAAGATTGGATCGGCCACACGATATGTAAAGTTACCGTTACAACGCAATTTCACTGACAATTTGAAGCCCAATTCTTCATTCACAACCACTCTAAATGGAATTGGAGTCGCCGTTCCATATAGAACTTCACCCATTTCCTTTGTGTTCACATAATACACTCTTTGATCCTTAGCCGTATCTCCACCAAAAGTGAAACGCTTAGCCGTTGTTGAGAAAGAATCCTTAATACTTTGACCTAAGCTTCCCGCAAAGATAGAAGGTTCACTTGAAGAATCATACACAAATTCTCCTGGTGTTGCACAAAGCTCAACAACACGACCCTGATCCACAATCAACATACATTGACCATCCGCAACCGCAATCACACTACCATTTGAAATGATATTGTCACTTCCTTTATTACTCGACTTTTTACCCGTCCTTTTAGAGCCCTTACGAACCAATACATCCTGCTCTAATGCATCACAATAAAAGTACTCCTTCCATTGATCGCCAAAAACAGAACCAACAGCTCCAGCACCAGCACGAATTAATCCCATATACTACACCTCTTCCCATATATCCATTGATTGGATTCTTAATTCATTTAATATTTTTTGTACCAAACCATCAAAGACATCCACATTGCTCGAAATCTCGATTCTTAGTACACCACTATCCATACTTGGCACATCCACCAAATATGTTCTTTTTATTATATTTAACTCTTCTAACTCCTCAGCTACACTCGCCTTATAAGAAAGTATTTCTAAGACATCATAGTCTAGTCCTTCTAACTCAACACGAACCACTTCATCATAAGACATCGCATTGTTTCGAATATAAGGAATAGTATCCACAAACACTAAAATATCCGTATTCTGACCAAAAATGCGATACATCATACCAGACGTAACTACTTTACTTTTATACGAAACCCGCTCATCCTCTACAAGAAAATAAGCATCCATATTCGAAAGAGTGAATGTACAAGCCAATCCCTGCACATTCAACTCTTTTCTTTTGGTATCAAACACAATTATTCAACATCTAAAAGTTCAACAACTTTGAACTCTTTAATAATCGCTTCTGCCAATTCATCTGAAATATCATTATCATCATATTCATTGATTTCAATGCAAACAATTCCATTTGGAAGATCTGGATGTTCAATATAGTATTCTTTCTTTAAACTATCCTCATCCGATAAATCTGCAACTAAAGCTCTATAGCCACCGACTTTTGTCTCTGTATATTCAGCTTCCCCATTCAAATCTTTTGTCGCAAGTTCCTCAATAGTATATCCATCACTCCATTCTGCAAATGCATCGTCTCCTACATATACTAAAAGAACCGGAAGATAATCATCATAAACTTCATATTTTGTGTTTCCAAGCGATAATTCCGTATTGTAAACAGGCTTTTCTAAACCCTTCACCAAATAGAAAGAATCCAAGTTTGGCAATTTAAAATTACAAGCTAGACCCTCCGTTTCATACTCTTTTCGATCCGCAAACTTCTGCTCCTCTTTCTTCTCTACCGTTTTTGTACCATCCGTCTTTGTAGTCGTACCACCATCACTTGCACCACACGCAACTAGACTCAAACCCATACCAAGCACAAACAGACTTGTTAATAACTTATTATTTTTCATATTATGTTCTCCTATTATTATTTAATTTCTACCTTCAATTGCTGCAAAGTCGCTAACATTACATCTTCTAAACCTGTCGTATCATCCGAATTATCACGAAGTGTTACAGAACATGATAATATTACATTTTTATCGCCCACTGGATAATTTAACTTATACCTATACGTCGTATCATTGGCACTATTCCAATAATTCGTGTAGCTCATAGAACGATATCCAGAATATTCACCCAATGTATACTCTGTGAATGGCTCTTCTCCTTTACTTAAATGCTCATTATGAAAGACAATAGCCTCTTCAAGCGTATCACTTGAATCCGTACATATGTTAACGTAGATTGAACGATCTGGATCTTTTCGACTCAATGTATAGCCAATGTTTCCCTTATCCTGATTTCCCTTGATTGTGTCATACTCCATACTTGGCGTATAGAACGAAGTCAAATCCCTTGGTAATATTAATTTTGCACGAGACGATTCGCCCACAATTTCCTTGCTGTTTTCATCAACCTTTTCTTCTTTAACTTCCTTCTTTACTTCTTCTTTCTTTTCTTCCTTCACTTTTTCTAGCTTCATATTCTTAATGATAGCCTTCGCAAAAGGTTCTAAATCAGAAGCATCCTTTTCTTTATCATTCTTCTGGTTGATCTCAATGGAAACGACCTTATTGATATCCTCGACTGGATAATCTACATAATAGTGAAGTCTAGTATTTTCAACTGTACCCAGATTGATGGTTTGACTATATGCATCAAAGCCCTCAAACGTACAAGGCTTATACTTTTTATCCTCATCATTTTCACCATACATTGAATTCTGTAGATCCGCACTTTTTTCAGCTGAGCTAGACGACAACAATTTAATTTCAGCATTCAACTCATACTTATTCTCTTCATTTAAACACTTATAGACAATCGAACCATTATCCTTTAACATACCCTCCATTTTACCTACACCCTCTCTAGATGAAGTAAAATAAGGAGATAGATCTTCGGGAACACTCAATTTAGCCGTTCGATCCTGCGTATCCATTCGTTTTTCTTCTTTTTTCTTTTCTGCTACCTTAGCCTCTTCTTTTTTAGACTCGGGCTTATCATTTGAACAAGCCACTAAACTCAGTGCCATACCCAAAACTAAGAAGCTGGTTAATAACTTATTCCCATTCATATTATTCTCGTATTAATTCAATCTTTAAATTATGTACCACATCCAGCAACAATGGCTCTAACAAGGAAGTATCGTCATCATTACGTAATTCTTCACGAATGGTTAGTACGACATCTTGACCATCCACTAGATAATCAAGCACATAATGATATTCAATCGATTTATCACTTGACACCACATACTTATATCCAGAATATTCACCTACAGTACATGGCTCATACATTTTTGATTCATCCTTACAAACCTTGTTGTGAGAAATACTGGCAGCCTCTGCTGAATCCCAGCCATCCGTTCCAATTGAGAAATGAATGGTAAACGTACGATCTTTCGCATACAATGAATAACCAAGAACATTCGATTCTTCCATATAGCTATATCTAGAAATTTCTCTAGCAGGCGTATGGAAAGAAGTCAAATCTTTAGGTAAAGTAACTCTTACCTTTTTATTCGCATAACTAATAATCGTACTATCCTTTTCTTTTTCTTCCTCAGCTGCCTTAGCCTTTTCTTCTTCCTTCTTCTCTTCTTTTACCTTTTCTTCTTTTTCTTCAGCCGCCTTAGTCTCTTCTATTTTCTTTTCTTCAGCTACCTTATTCTCTGGCTCATTTGATGAACAAGCCACTAAACTAAGCCCTAACCCCAAGACTAAGAAACCAGTTAATAACTTATTCCTTTTCACTGTTATCACCTACTCTTCCATACAAATTTCAACAACGATATTATCCAAAATGGCTAATGTTACCTCATCCAAATCATTGGCTTTTTCTTGTTCTACATAAATTTGTAAGACAACATTATCTTCACCAACCGGATAATCGATCAACATCTTAGAGTATGTTTTATTAGACGAATCATATACCGTTGTTTTCTTATAACCGGAATACTTACCAATCGTAAATGCCTTATATTGATCCGCCTCATCTTCAAAACCGGCATTCAAGACATCCGCTGTTTCCTTGGCCGCCTTACGATAATCACAATCAATTGAAATTCGCGTTATATACGTACGATCATCTGAATGTAAATCATATTTAAGGATACGACCACCCTCTAGCTTACCCGATATATCTAAGTCCTCTTGTTTAGGTGTATAAACCGACAATAAATCCGGCATCGTCATCTTAATGAAATAGCCATTCATTTGTGCGACTCCAGTCATTTCACCAATCTTTACCTTCTCTTCTTTTTTCACTTGTGAAGACCTTGGTTCTTCTGGCTTTTTTGCACAAGAAACTAGGCTTAAGCCTATACCTAGTGCAAGCAAGATCTTAGCTAGCTTATGATTCATAGGCTTACTCACATTTCTTCTTTTCAACTTTTACATTATCTAAAATTGCAGTAATAATAGCTTCTGTATCCGAATCATCCGCTTCCGCTTTTAGCTTTTCAACAACAACCTTAATTGTTCCTTTAAAACCATCTCGATCCAAATTGAAATACATATTGTACGTTACATAATCATCATAAGAATAATCCGAAATCTTATTTACACCTGTATAGTTTCCAACCTGATAAGGCTTATAAAGCTTACTCTCATCTTCCTCACCTTTATTGAAGGTTTCAGCCACTTCATCCGCTGTCGCATCTGCATTTGCTTCAACTGCCGCAATCTTTTTCGTATCGGCTTCTTTATTTTCAAAGCTATAGCGAATAAAGGAATCATTGACAATCTCTCCTGTAACCTCTACACCATCAGCTGGCGTATAAATCGTTGTGAAATCTTGAGGCATTGTGATGATGATCTCATACTTCTTGTTGTAGTTTTTGCTCACCACAAAATCCGTTGTTTTCTCTTCTTTCTTTTCCTCTTTCTTTTCTTCCTTTTTAGCTTCAACAACCTTTGTATCTTCCTTTTTAGGCTCTGGATCATTCGATGAACAAGCAGCTAAACTCAAGCCCATTCCGATTACTAATAAGCTTTTCACAAATTTTGCGTTCATGACTATTTAACCTCAACTTTCATATTGCCCAAAATAGCTTTCATCGCTACTTCCATATCCGTTGTATCTGTATCATAGAATTGTTCTACCGTTACAGACATCACTACAGCAGAACCATCCACACTTGCAAAATCCAACAACAAGTTATCTTTACATTTGAAACTAGGATTTTCACTTGTAGTCACCTTTCTAAAACCATTGAAATCACCCACCGTGCTAGGCTTATATTGTTCCGATTCATCATCCTTAAATCCTTCATTAATACGATTCGCATAGGCTTCTGCACTCTCAGCACTGATTGGATTTACATAAATAGCCATTTTAAAATCACCAAATTCATCTTCAAGTGTATATGAGATTTGTTGCTCATTTACTTCTGTTTTAACTTCTAAACCATCTCTACTTGGTGTATAGAATGAAGTAAGCTTTGGAATTGTGACTGTATATGTCTTACTCGAAATTTCTCTTACTAATACAGCATCCGTACTTTCTTCTTTCTTTTCTTCCTTCTTCTCTTCTTTCTTTTCAACAACCTTTGTATCTTCCTTTTTTTCTTCTGGCTTTTCACTTGAACATCCTGTCAATCCAAATACCATACTTAATGCGAATGCACTTACTAATACTTTTTTATTCATATTTATACTCCAATTCTAATTTGTCATGATCAAACAAATTTTTGATCTCTAATTTTTCATATAACGGCATTACTTTACAATACGATAAGACTTGTTGATTATAGTCATCATATCCATACACAAATCCATCTTCTTCCATACCTACACTAAACAATAGGCCAGAATGCAAATTCTCTTGATCCTGCATTGCATACAAACCATTCTCATCGATTTGAAGTGTTACACTCTCATTTGTATACGTACCCTCCAGATTTTTAAACGGCTGATTTCTCAATGCATCAAATAAATCAATCAACTGATCATTTTCTGTCAGTGCCTGCCCACTACGAAGGCTTTTTACTTTATCTAACCCATATAATGGTCCTTGACTACAAACACGCTCAATCGGCAAACCATCCTCAATCGCAATCACTTCCACCAAACCATTTGTCGTTAGTGCAAAACCATAAGTGACACCCGGACCTATTTCATACACATGAACTTGTTTATACTCATTAAAACAACCATGCACCTTATACGTTTTATCCGTTCCACTATAATAAAGCGATAGCTTATTATTCTTTAATGTCATAGTCGTCTGGTCAAATGTGGAAGAATCTTCTATCTTATAAGACTTCTTGCGACTTGGCCTATACAAAACCATCTTTGTTCCAGAACCAAAATTTGTGGCGATAGGAATCAATACATTCAATTTTCCTTTGTGGTAAAACACATCCAGATTTGAAGGCAACAAACCAATTGTTTGAGCTCTTAACTCCTTTACATTGTCATAATATTCATTGGCATATTCCTGATCAAAAGCCTGTGCAGCCCATACCTTCAGATCTTTTTGACTGATTTTATATTTCTTATACAACTTTTTATTCGAAACACGCTTCTTCGTTTTAGAATCAAAATGATAAACCTTATACCTAGGATATTCCGTCTCTACTTCTTCCTTAATAACTAAACTCAATAGATTTGAATGTGTATACACATCATAACTAACCTTTGTGTACGGCAACGTATACCCTTCTTCTTTTGCCTCATCTAAAGAATCTACCAAATCCTTGTATTCATTTTTTATGGTCTTATTCAATTTCTTTGCGCTCTTTGAATCACAATGAATATAAGGTAAGGAAATGTCGTACTTACCAACATTTCCCCGTGCATCCTTATATTCTTCATGAATATTGTAGAAATCTGAAACATATACCTCTTCATTAGGTTGTGATTTACAACCTGTAAACATTAGATTCAAACTAAGAAACAAGACCGAACAAAATTTAGTCCAGATCATAGTTCGCAAGAGCTTGATCGGCTGCATCCTTAAACTGAGTTACTGACTTTTTAATTCCACTTCTAAACGAATCATCTAAGCCAAACAATTTATTTAGATAATCCACACATTGATGGCATCTTGTTTCATCATCAAATGGAATATAGACATCATTTAAACCTTTTGTATGTACAAAGCCTAAGTGAACACACTTTTTATCTTTATCCGAACCGCTCGTTCTAGCTGGCATATTTTCGGTTTTATAAATCTGAAGATTTTCTAGACGATATACACACGCATATATTTTTGTATTAAACAAACCTCCACGAGCTTCAATAACCGCAACCAAACCTAGACTTGGTGCAATATAAATAGGACCAAAAGACTGCATCTTTTGATTTTTATCACGCGTTTTTTTCAAAGGTTCCATTAAATCTTGCCAAATCTGAGTGCCCACCTCAGTTTGATGAATATGATCCTTAACATTATCTAAATCTGAATGAACATAATCATAATATTTTAATCCTTTTGCACGACAACCCTTTGTACAAATATAATTTCCATCCATTAATTTCTGTGATTGTAAAACATTAATTGTTGCACCACAAATTGCACATGTATTCGCCATATATGATTCCTCCTTTTCTGTGCATTATTATGATTCAAGCGCATCCTTTAATGCGTTTGCCACCTGTAAAGATTCCTGATACTTTTCGTTTGACTGTACCATTACTTCTTTATCCTGCATTTCTGAAATGATCTTGACATCCTCTTTGGTAATCTTCAAAGAAATCATTTTGATGAATGGATGATTCATTTGAATATTTACCTTGAATTGGTACGTAAATTCGTATCTTGCTGGTTTATAGGAACATGTCTTCCCTTTCTTATTTGTGAAATGAAGTTCTCGCTTATTCTCTTCAATTTCTACCAAAACATTTTGAATGTCACTTAAGTCAAACACATCTGGATTTTCATCACTAAGCTTTGTTGCCTTTGTCACGACAAACCAGTTGTGCTTTCGATCAACCATTACCTTTGGACACTCACCAAACGTTTCAGCTGCCACAAACACTTTGACTCTTTGTGCGTTTTCTTCACGATATGTTAGCTGACCTTTGATCTGTGTTATTGTTGTGTTTTTGTAGTCTGTAAATAATGGGGACATTTTTTTCTTACAGTCATTACAGATCGTACCATCCGCACATTTATAACCTTCCATCAATGCCATCTTTTTTTTACACACATCACATTCCTTTTTAGAAAACAACCCCATTTCATTTCCCTCCTTTCTTCATTTGATTGACTTGTTTACTTGTGCTATATTGTATTTAGAAAGCACTTTCAAAACTTATGTAATCAACTTACATTTTCATTATAGAAAGTATTATAAAATTTACCCCACCCCAAAACTTAAAAAGGGTGGGAACTGCTGTAAATAAAGGGGAAAATCATGAAAAAAGTTATAAAATATTTATTAGTATTTGGTCTAGGCCTATGCAATCTATATGGGTGTTCATCAAAATCTTTACTCGATAAAGATAACCCCGTGACCCTGACAATGTGGCATGTTTATGGAGAACAAGCCAATTCTCCAATGAATCAGTTGATTGCTGAATTCAATGAAACAGAAGGCAAGGACAAGGGCATTATAATTAATGTCACAAAAATAACCAATGCGAGTAAAATCGGTTCTGAGCTTGAAGAAAGTTTATCTAAAGAACCAGGTGCAGATCCAATGCCAGATCTTTATACAGGACATATTCATAATGCCAAACAGGTAGGCTTAGATAAGAGTGTTGTATGGAATGATGTATTTACAGAGAAGGAAATTTCAAATTTTGTTGATGAGTTTTTAGATGCTGGAATGCTAGAGGATAAGCTTGTGGATCTTCCATTATCAAAATCAACAATCGTTTTATTTATGAATGGTACACAATTTGAAAAGTTTTCTAACGATACCGCTGTTTCATTAAATGATTTTGACACTTGGAATCAAACGTTTGATGTAGCCGAAAAATATTATGAATGGTCAAATGGAAAGCCGTTATTATGCTTTGATTATCTATTAAATTCCATTGAATCTTATGCGATCGCATTAGGCTCTAAACATATGTATAATGAGAATGGCTGGTATAATACGGACGATAAAGAATTTCAAGAAGCCTTTAGAACCTTTCTAGAACCATTGATCAAAGGCCATATTTCTGCTTCAGATTTCTATTCAAGCACAGAACTTACAACCGGAGAAACACTTATTGGTGTATCCAGCAGTGCTGCCTATCTCTATTTAAATGACATCGTTACATATCCAGATAATACAACGGAACCATTAAATGCGATTGCCCTGCCTTATCCAAAGGCCGATAAAGACCATGCCCTCATGACACAAGCTGGTGTTGGATTATGTGCCTATAAGACTACAGAACAAAAACAAGAAGCCGCTAGTGTCTTTGCACATTGGCTTGTGGAACCAAAACGAAACATGGACTTTGTGATCCAAGCAGGTTACATGCCAGTCACAAAAAAAGCATTTAAAAACTTAAAAAATGAAAAGTTTGAAGATAAAGAAACACAATCTTTATACAATACACTCACCGAAATGAAATCCGACTATACCGTTATTTCTAGAGAGGTTCCAAATGCGATTTCTAGAAAGGCCTATGCATTTTATGATCAAGTAAGAAGCCACCAACAAGAATGGCAAGCACGAGCTAATGCCGGTGAAGATATTGATGAAATTGTAGATGAAGCAATGAATATTTTAAAAAGTCTTTCTTGAGGTTAGCCTATGCAATTAAGTTTTAAATCAAAAGAAAGATCCATGAAACGAAAGCTTTTCGTATATATGTTCTTTCTAGTGACTACCATCAGTATTACTTTATTAATGGGACTCTTCCTATTTGGAAGACTTGGAACGACCGAACAAGATTTTCATAAAGATCTAACAACACAAAGTGAATACTTCACAAAGAATATGGAAAATTATTGGGATGACTTGGCCTCTATGAATATCGCATTGGCTGATAATATGGAAGCTATATTAGAAACAACCCTAGCGAATCAAGGATTAACCTTTCAACAGTTGCAGGACAATCCCAATGCCATCTATTCTTTAGAAAACGATATGATTCAGCCTTTAGGACAATATCTTGAACGATCTAATTGTTCAGGAGCTTATGTACAACTAGATACGACAATCAATTCCACTTTGGATAATGCGCAGACACAACGAAGTGGTGTGTATCTTCAAAAAACGACAATGTCCTATTCAAAGGAAGACTTAATTTTGTATCGTGGCATCGCAAATATAGGAAAAAAGCATGGCATCATGCCACATCGTAAATGGAGACAGGAATTTGATATAACACTTGTACCCGATTATGAAGAATTAAAAAAAGGGAACTTTGATTATTCCCTATCAAATATTATTCAATTGCCATACACAGGTGAAAGAATCGCCCTATTACGTGTTCCTTTAGTTGGAAAGGATGGTACCTTCTATGGTCTTTGTGGTTTTGAAATTTCACAAAGCTGGTTTAAATTTGCGCATCCCCAGCCCTCAACTCTCAACCATTTAACGTGTCTTTTAGTGCCAGACTCCGATTCAATCATCACAAATGAAGGCTTTAGTACGGGAAGCCAAAGCGGATTCTATTATATGCCAAATGGAGATCTTTCCATTAAACCTATTGGCAACAACTTATTGAGAATCATAAGTAAAAATCGTAATTATATTGGAGTTAAGAATACTGTCAAAATTTCTAAGAATCAAACCTATTCGACATATGTTATGATTTTGGATTCTGACTACAATCAAGCCATCGCAAAAAGTAATATTGAATTATTCTTCTTTACCATTGTCCTATTATTATTTGTATTTTTAGGATGCTCCTTCTTCAGTCAAAGATACCTGTCCCCAATTCTAAAAGGATTAGAACAGCTGCGTAAAGACAATAAAAACAGTATGCGCTATGATGTACAAGAAATTGATGATCTTTTGGATTTCTTATCTTCAAAAGACTATGAAGTTGAGAATAAAATGTTGACGCTTGAGCTAGAAATGCAGGAAAATCGCAAGAAGCTTGAACAGATTGAAAATGAACATGAAGCCATTCAAAAGGAATATGACAGAGCTAAAAAAGAAGTGGAGCGGTTAACGACAAAACGTATCGATGATATTGATGAGGATGAATATAAACGTTTCTTAGAATGTCTTGCGACTTTAACACGTAAAGAAAAAGAGATTTTAAATCTCTATGTGAAGGGATATTCAAGTAAGGATATTCTAGAAACATTAAATATTACGGACAATACATTAAAGTATCACAATCGTAACATTTATAGTAAGCTTGGTGTAAAATCAAGAAAACAATTATTGATGTACATGACATTATTAAACAACAAAAGGAGCTTCATAAAATGGTACCCATAAGGAGGACAACAACGTGACAGTTGTGATACTCACTTGTGGGTATCTTTTTTCGTTGTTTTAAAATAAATATGTCAAGAGCCAAAAGATTTACGAAGGATGAAATAGACGTATTGTCTAAGTCACCCTATGTAAAAAATATTCGAGAAAACAGACTATCATTCACCTATGAGTTTAGATGTATTCTTTATGATGAATGGATCAAATATCCTTCAGTGGCTCAAATAAGAAAAGTTCTCACGTTACATAATTTTAACTGTACAATAATCGGATGTGACGTTATTAACAGGCTACATAGAAATTTTAAAAGAGATGGTCGTCCTACTGGTGGGAAGAATAAAGTGTTTGGAATACGAAATTCATTAGTTGAAAAGTATGATAATGAATTTTTGATTAGTTCAGGAATTTTTATGAAATTCGGAAAAGGAATTCGATTCACTTCTGAATTTATTGATAAAGTCTATAAAGAATATCCTAAAGTATCTATCGAAACTCAGTTAAAATCTTATGGTTTAGCCCCTAAAAGAGTTGGTTATCAAAGAATCTACATGTTAAAAAAGGTTCTTGAAGGTGTAAATCCACGTGATGAAAAAATTGATTCAGATATAGTAACCAAATACATTCATCATCCATATGTTCAAAGGTGTACATCTAAACAATTTGTTCTTAATAATAGTTTTTATAATGAAGCTTCTAGATTTAAAGATTTTCCTATAGATGAGGTTCTTGGCATATTTGAAATCAATGGATCTAATCTGCCTGTTGGTGTATGTAACAGAATTAAACATAAATTGAACAACTGGAATATTGAATCTTTGAGTGTCTTAGATGAAGTTGATTTGGATTTCAAAATTCGTGTTCAATACAATAAGATTCAAGCTTTAGAAAAGATGTCTTTGATGCATTTCAACAGATTACGAAACAATCTTCCACACTATACTTTCAATCAAAAGAAAGTGTTGTGTATGTGGATTAAGGACCTTCCTCATGATCGATACGATTATTCCATTCAATCGATCCTTAAGAAGATTGGATTATCCAGATCATCCTACTATTCGATTCTTTCAAATGACAACTATGGTATGAAGGATAAGCAGGATGAGATTGATTTTCAACATATAAAGAAAGTTATGGACTATAAAGGGTTCAAGAAAGGTTCACGTATCATTTATATGATGCTTCCTGGAATGTGTGGTGTACATTTTGGAAGAGCCAAGATCCTTAGACTGATGAAAAAATATGGTTGTGTATGTACTGTGCGTAAGGAACGCCCTGAATCAAAAACGAATAAAGAGAATTTAAAAAACAATCGAAAACCAAACCTGTTAAAAAGAAGATTTCGTCTGGCAAGACCTAATGAAATACTGCTTACAGACGTGAGTTATTTAAAATACAGTACAAATAAAACGGAATACTTTTCATGTATAAAGGATGCGGTCACAGGCAGAATCGTAAATCATGTTACATCTTCTTCTAATGATTTGAATCTGGCTAAAGCTACGATAGATTGCCTTGATCCTTCTGAAAATGCTCTTTTCCATTCAGATCAGGGGACACTTTATTTTAACGATGCATTCCAGAATAAATTAAAAGAACTAGGTTACGAACAATCTATGTCCCGTCGAGGCAACTGCTGGGACAACTCTAGTCAGGAGTCCTACTTTGGACATATGAAGGATGAGTGTGACTTCTCTAAATGCTCCACTCCGGAAGATGTGAAGAAAAGAGTTGATGAATATGTGTACTACTACAATTATGAACGTCCTCAATGGACACGAAATAAGATGACTCCTGTGGACTATGAAAAATATCTTTATTCAATGTCGGATGGTGAATATTCAAAATATATGGAAATCGAGCAGGAAAAATATGATATGATGATGGAAAAAGCAGGAATAAAGGCATTAAAACGAGCAGTTGAACTTGGTGCCTTTACACAGGAGAAATTGGAATTATGGCTCAAGTAAAAAAGAAAAAGAAGAAACAGACAGAAGCACAAAGATTAGCACATCGTGATGCGGTCATTGCGCATGCAGACAATAAATTCGTTGCAGAACTTACAGAAAAGATGGACGCATTCATTTATACAAAGGATTTTTATATTGCCCTTTATAAACAATTGGAAAAAGGAATGACAGCTATCGAAGCCTATGAATCATTGGGATTCGACACAAAAACACTTGGAAAAGACTGTGCGCAGTCTGCAGCTAAGCGAGCAAGACAAAAGGCTAGAAATGGCGAGTTTGAACCAAAAGCAGATAACTTTGATGGAAGTGTTCCAATTGAAGAAATGCCTGAAATGAGTCTTGAAGAAAAAGTAGCGTATCAGGAAGCTCGTATCAGATATTTGGAAGATTACGTAGAATTTCAAAAAAAAATGCCATCCATATTGGAGGAGATATACTCATCGTACAACGTCAAGAAGTAAAAGATGATAAATTCTACATGGCATATGACTATATAAAAAGAGGAAAAGCAGAAGAAAATGGATATACGAACACAAAGGTTTTCAAGATGTTCGGTATCAGCAGTACAGGATATTATAACTATGTTGCACGAAAAGAAGACAGAAATGGAAAACTAGCAGCTAAAAGAAAAGATGAAAGTTACGTAATCAGCCGTTTTAAAGAGATAATCAAAGTATTGGGGTTTGTCCCGGGCAAAAGAACGTTCCGCCGCCATATGTTTAGAAGATTCAACTATAAGATCAGTGTATCCAGAACGTCAAAGATCATGAAAAAGATGCAGATCACGGCACAGCTTCCTAAAAAAGATGCCTATAAAGGTCAGGCTACACATCACCATGAATGTATGGCCAAACCAAATCTTGTCAACCGCAATTTCAAACTAGGAGTAAGACAAGTTGTTCTTACTGATATCACTTACATTCATTATGGTTACTATCGCACACCTGCCTACATGTGTGCTTTTAAAGATGCCTATACAACAGAGATACTAGGACATGCCGTATCAAGTAAAATGGATGTAGCTCTTATACAGGAAGCATTCAACAATATGATGGATGATCATAAAAGTGAGTTTCCAAAAGATATGGAAGTATACTGTCACAGTGACCAAGGCTCTCAGTACCTTTCAACTACATTCAAACAATTATTAAATAATAATGACTTTATTCAGTCCATGTCAAGAAGAGGTAACAGCCAGGACAATGCACCCATGGAATCTTTTTTTGGACGAATGAAAACCGAAATAATTAACATTATCGCTAGA
>OGZW01000724.1_pt1 | contig 26540 bp, 25 predicted proteins | sample 1577001 | NCBI WGS metagenome assembly OGZW01 (sample SAMEA3541519, study PRJEB24748) | human gut metagenome | biome: human gut; feature: human-associated habitat; material: faeces | place: China | collected 2012 | reverse complement strand
CACCCGGCATCGAGATTATAATGCCTATGTGCATTACTATCTGAAAGGTTAAAAATTTACAACGCACCGGATACAGTATGCCTATCGGCTCTGTATTCGGTGCTTTTTTCTCAAAGTATATACTGCACCATTAACTTTACCATTATATCAATATACATTTCATTCCAGATTAAGCTGTATGATAACCGGCAAGCTGGGAATCGTGTCATCGTTTTCAAGGTTGGCAAGATAGCGCCAGTCGATATTGACCTGTTCCGCCAGCGTCTTACGCGATAACTGCTTGACTTTCCGCGCCTCTTTTACATCCGCGCCGAAAGTTTCAAAGCCGAGACAATCTTTGATATTTGCCATATAGCACCATCCATCTACATTGTATATTTCATATTTTCTCAATGGAATGTTGCTATATGCAGTAAGATTAAACTTTATAATTCATATCCCGAAACATAGACAGAGGAAATCATTGCCACCTCCCTTGAAATATTGACAAGATACGCCTCTCGTGTTATGCTGTTATACACAACAGCATAACAGTTAAAACACACGGAGGATGCAGCAATGAAACTGATTATTTCAAATGTATCTGGCGTCCCCATATACGAGCAGATTAAACAGCAGATCAAGGCGGCTATTTTATCTGGCGAGCTTCAAGCCGAAGAAACTTTGCCCTCCCTTAGAACACTTGCCAAAGACTTAAAGATCAGCGTCTTAACAGTGACAAAGGCATACACAGAATTAGAGCAAGAGGGCTTTGTTAAAAATGTGCAGGGGCGTGGATGTTTCGTAATGGGGTCTGGTTCAGAACTGATTAAGGAGCAGCTTATTTGCAAAGTAGAAAACAATCTCACCGAAGCAATAAAAGCTGCAAGAATGGCAAATCTATCCACAGAGGAATTACATCGCCTTTTGGACATTTTAACGGAGGTAAAAACAGATGACTAATTATTTAGAGGTAACGAATCTTTCAAAATCTTTTGATTCTTTTCAACTTCACAATATCAGCTTTACTTTGCCAAAGGGATATATTATGGGCTTGATTGGCCCGAATGGTTCTGGCAAAACAACGACAATCAAACTGATTTTGAATATGCTCAAGCGCACCGGCGGCACAGTCAAAGTGATGGGGCTGGATAATATCGCAGAAGAACAAAAAGTAAAATCAGAGCTGGGCGTTGTTTTCGATACAAATTATTTCAGTGATGATTGGAAAGTGTCGCAGGTTGAAAAATCCATTTCGGTATTTTATCCAAATTGGGACAGCCAGAAATTTGCGGATATGTTACGGAAATTTCACATTGCACCAACCAAAAAGGTAAAAGAACTTTCCAAAGGTATGCAGATGAAGTTAATGCTTGCCTGTGCGTTTTCATACGACGCCAAGCTGCTGATCCTCGACGAGCCGACCAGTGGACTTGATCCGGTTTCCAGAGATGAACTTTTGAAAATTCTTTCAGAGTATATTGAAGATGGCGAGCATAGTGTTTTGTTCTCCACCCATATCACAGGCGATTTGGAGCGTGCAGCCGATTATATTACCTACATCAGTTATGGCGAGCTGTACTTTACTGGCAGCAAAGATGATTTTGTAGATATGTTCCGCATTGTAAAAGGTGGAATTGAGGAACTGTCCGATGATCTGAAAAATAAGGCGGCTGGTATTCGTACATTCCCTACGGGATTTGAGGCTCTGATGAAAACCGAAGATATTAGCGGTTTCCCTAACCTGACCGTTGATCCTGCCACCATTGATGAAATTGTAGTGTTTACAAGCAAGAAAGGTGACGATTATGAGTAATATTTTGAAATCCACAAAATTAGATATTGCATTGGTAAAACCATATTTTAAGACGATTTGCTTTACCCTGCTCCTGCCGATTGTGTTTGCCGCAATCAATCGTTCTTTGCTGACAGGGGTATCATTTGCTATGTGCTTTATTGCCATGACGACGGGATATACCTTTTCCATCACAGAAAAAAACAGCATGGATCGTCTGTTTGGTATTTTACCTGTTCGTAAAAGCGAGCTTGTGATCGGACGCTATGTTTTTGTCCTTGCAATGGGGCTTCTTTCCTTGATTATTTCTTTGATTGCACAGCCGCTTGTCTTGAAAGTGCTGGGTGAAACAGTTGGCGTATTTGACATTGTAACTGCCGCTATTGCAGGAGTATTCTTATTTGCACTCTATACCGTGTTCCAGATTCCGGGATATTACAAGTACGGCTCAATCAAAGGACGGGTATTTATGTATATTCCAGTGGCCGGTTTTTTGGTGACTTTACTTCTTCTCTCTAAAATGCCAGCTATCGGGAACTCAATTATTTCAGTCGTTGAATCTTCTCCGATACTTCTCGTTTTCCTTGCGGTTTTTGCTATTGTCGTGATGTATGCGGTTTCAATCTTCTTGTCCATTCGGGTTATGAAGAATAAGGAAATGTGAGGTGATTGTATGGATTTCACAATTTTGGCAGTTGTGCTTTTGATTGGTGTTGGCGTTCCTATCCGTAATAAACTCATACGGAAATATCGGGATAAGAAAAAGAATGATCGCAATTCGGAGTGAACAATATGGAGAAAATAGAGTTCATCCGCTGCCCAGTCTGCGGGAATAAAACACGCGACAAAATTCGGGAAGATACCGTACTTAAAAATTTTCCTCTCTTTTGTCCAAAATGTAAAAGTGAATGTCTAATCGACATTGAACAATTAGACTTACGATTAGCATTATGGGAATACCGTCGTTACTAATGACAGTATTCTGTTTGCTTTATGAGAAAATGCTCAATGCTGGAATGGGCAATAAATTTGAATTTGACAAGGAGATAATAATGATACCAATTTCTGATATTCTCATCCGCTCAATTAGTGGGTATGTGTTTATGGTTCCAGTCTTCGTACTGTATTTCTTGTGGCTCAAAAAATTGGGGAGAACACAAAGTTTTCTCCATACCGCTGCAGTGTTTGTTTTTGGTTATTATTTATTCGGACTTTTGACCGTCACAGGCATCGGCTTTACAAGCACAATGACCTTTCGCCCGAACATTTCTTGGACTCCATTTATCGGTATGATAACTGGGCCAATTGATACCATTCTGAATATTATTCTGTTTGTCCCGTTGGGATTTTTCCTGCCGCTGCTGTACAAGAAATATCATCACATGAAGACGGTTGCATTGACTGGCTTTCTGTTTTCTTTGGCTGTTGAAATTGTCCAGATGTTTGGCTGGGGTTCTTCCGACATCAATGACTTGATGACAAATACCGCTGGAGCCTGTATTGGATTTTTAGTTTATTGTCTGCTGTCAAGAATCTTGCCTGCCAATCTGAAAAAGCAACTTCAATCCAGCCGTGTCAATGCTGTGGCTGAAGTACTTCTCTTTGCTATTTGCACATTTGCCATTATGGTCACGGCTCAGACTTGGTTTGTCCATGATGTGCTGAATGTTCCATAAATTGTATCGGAAACAATCGGTCTCAGATATAAAAAAATAGTGTCTTCTGTTTGACACACCTGCAGACCGATTTTTCCGTATTGAACTTAGTCGCGTCAACGAAGCCACTACCTATGGAATTTCAATCTTTTCCTTCCTGTTATGCTTGGACAGATTGAATAATTCTCTTTGTGTTATATCTATTATTTTTAGGTAATAGTCCACAACGGCTTCTAACATGAAGGTACAAAAAATAAAAGTTGATCCTCAATCAACCCTATTATTGTACTCTTCAATTCATACTTTTCGATCTCAATGGTAGTATGGTTAGATAGACATCTGTTGCCGCTATCCCTTGGTAAGTTACCCGTTCAGCTTACCTACAAATTTAGAATACAATAAATGGCATCATTTGAACAGACTATATTTTTGGGATGAACTGTTCTACTATGAGAGCTTCGGTCTGTTTGCTGTGCTGATTCTGGTACAGTTGGCGGCCACCGGCGCAGCAGCGTTCCGCTTTTACTACAAACAAAGAAAAGGCTGAATAGAAAATAGGTATCATCAATCAAAAATATCATTGGAGGTATAACTTATGGAAAAAGAAACAATGGGAACTGTAATTTCAGTTATAAAACAATGGTGGTTAAAAGTGAATCGTAAACCTGCCCGCGTTCATGCGATGGATGGCGCAGCCTTTCCGCATATTATCAAGGTCAAATATACGATAGACGGTAAAGATTACATCTGCCGAAAATGGATTGGTGCAGGAAACAACGTTCCTGACAAGGGAACAACGATTAAAGTTACCTATTGGGAAGATAAGCCATCGAAAGCAAGAATTGAACTCTAATCAATAAATTTATTAAAATACGGAGGTGATGATGTGATGGGACATTAGCTGTTTTTGATATAGAAGAATCCGGCAAGCAGATTGGAGAAAAGTTATTTCTGCTTCTTAACGAGGAACAAAAGAATGCTCTAATGCAATATATTTTGGAACAAGGAGCCTGTCATGGAACGGTATTCAATTCCTGTCACACTTCCTTCGCAGCAAAGAAAAATCCTCTAACAGAAATACAGGAAGGCGAGCTTTATCTATGCCTGGAACACCGCACTGTCAGGGTTAGGGAACGGATGATCAACCTGACAAGTAAGGAGTTTGATATACTGGCATTGCTCATTGCCAATCCCAAACGTGTTTTTACTTACGAACTGATTACCGATTTGGTTTGGAAAGAGGATTGTGATTTCTATTCGAGAAAAGCGATTCATAATCATATAAGTAAGCTGCGTAAGAAGTTGCGCTTTGAACCGGATCTTCCAAACTATATTGAGAGTGTCGCCGGGATCGGCTATAAATTTGAACATCTATAACATGAGCCCACAAGGTGTTGTTTCCCCTTGTGGGCTTGCTTTTTGCAGCATATATTCTAAGAGCGGAATATGTAGAAAATTGCGAATATAAAGAGTAAAAAGCGAATATCTGCGGACTGATAAAGGAAACATAACCGATATAATTTTCTCCCAAGGAGGTATCAAGCAGCCGATTCAGGTTCCTCCTTGATGGGAGGAAATGCCTATGCGTCTATGCAACACAGATCTGCAGATAAACTGCTTTACATTCAGTCACCTATACGTCGTAGTCCAGCTCGTATGGATTGCGGCGTTTTTGGTTTCGACAAAGTTTGAGCATTTTCGCTGTCAACCTCCCGGAAAAATTTCATACTGCTGCTTTGGCGCGCCTGTTCTTTGTACGGGCGCGCTTTTTTGTACCCTTTTTTTAATCAGAAAGAGACTTAGACCTTATCGCTGCCGCAGCCCACCCTCTGATTTCGATTTTTGCCATCAACTCAAACATCGAAATTGGAGGAAATTACTATGAAGAAAATCAATCTTCGGGATTATTACCCGTATTATACACAGGACATGATCGTTGAGGTGCCGGATGAAGTTGCTTTGTTGCTTCGGGAATATATGTTGTTGGAAGAAGCCTATCGGATTCGTACATACCGCTATAAAGCATTTTACTCTCTGGATCGAGACGAAGGTATTGAGCGTGAGATATTGCAAAAGCCTCTTAACCCGGCAGAAATTTGGGAACAGCGCCAAATGACGGAGTTGATTTATAAAGGTCTTTCCAAACTTCCGGTAAAGCAGCGCCAACGAATCTATGCACACTTTTTTCTTGGCATGAGCAAAGCAGATATTGCCAAAGCGGAAGGAACACACAAAAGCCGGATCACCCGTTCTATCGAAGCCGGATTGCGTAGTCTGGAAAAATATTTCAAAGAAATTTTATAACAGACGGCAACTTTGCCCCTAAAAATGTACTGAATAGTAGAGGGACATATTCGGCGGGACAAGCTGGACGGGTGTGGTAAGGAAGCATATACATCCTCCCACCCCAACTGCAATATCAATTTGTCTGCCATGCCCCTTGCTTGTTCCTTGACAACCGAATATACGCTGTTACAGGTACTTCATTCTGTGTTCCGAGCGGCAGATGGGGCGGCGCGGTGACAGGCGGCCTAAGGAGGTGATGGATCCAGGCTGTCCGAGCGATAAACGCAACCTACGAAACCGGCTGTGGCAGGCCGGACGCGATAACGACGCAGATCATAATGGTACTTCTTCACAGCTTCCTAAAGACTTGGGGAGAGTTCCTGCGGCGTTTGCTTGCTCTGGCAAAGCGGCGGCGTATGCGGGACTATGATGCGGTGACGCTATCCGCAGCCTGTAACAGCCCCGTCCTTATAACAGAAGGACTTGCCGGGGTGCGTGGCAAATACGGCAGTAAAATCGAAATCAGATATAATGGGCCGGATTTATGTGTGTAATAACCATAGATCCGACCTATTCATGTGGTTTTGATAACACAGTTTTCAGAAGGGAGTTGATACTATGGAATTGAATACCATTGTCAGTGAAGTGGGTACACTGGTAGACATTCGGGATGTCTCTGTCAACAAAGAACTTTCCCGTGATGAACGGATTGCAGAATTCGTTCAGCAAATCAAAAATCCATACCATTTTAAGTGTGGGCGTTTTACTGTACAGGCCAGCTTTTCTGCTGAAGGTGCTACCCTGGAAGAATGTATCAAGGGTATTTTGCGATAGGTGCAATTTTAAGAAAGGGGCTGACTTTTCCGTAAAAGCATGGTAGAATAAGAATCGGAAAAGGAATTGAATATGGCATAACCACACTTCTTGAATTGCGGGGATTTTTCTGTGCAACGAAAGGAGTGTTTTTTTATGCAGGTTTACAAAGCGATTAAGTACATCCGTCTTTCTTATACGGATGATAAAACAGTAGAAAGTGACAGCGTTGCTAACCAGCGGCGCCTGATCGATGACTACATAGCCCGACACCCGGAAATTGAGGTTGTGGCAGAAAAAATTGACGATGGTTATAGTGGTGTTTTGTTTGATCGCCCGGCATTTCAGGAAATGATGCGGATGATCGAACAAGGCGAAGCTAACTGCGTGATTGTCAAAGACCTCTCCCGCTTAGGTCGTGAGTACATAGAAACAGGCCGTTATATGCGCAGGGTATTTCCAGCCTATGGAGTGCGTTTTATCGCAATTAACGATAATGTGGACACGGAAAATGACGCTGCCGATGATCTCACGGTTTCTGTCAAAAACATTATGAATGAGGCTTACTGTCGGGATATTTCCGTTAAGACACGGAGCGCCCTGGAAGTAAAACGGCGCAGCGGGGATTTTGTAGGTGCTTTTACCATTTATGGTTATGTGAAAGTCGGCGATAAACACAAGAGCTTGGAAGTAGACGAATATGCTGCTAATGTTGTGAGGGATATTTTCAGAAAACGGCTGGAGGGATTCAGCGCTTCCCATATAGCGGATGAACTGAACCGATTAGGAATTCTTTCGCCTTTAGCGTATAAGCGCAATCACGGAATGCCTCATGCAAAAGGTGGCTATACAGACCGAAAGGATTGCAAATGGTCTGCAACTACAATCATCCGCATTTTGCAGGATGAAACTTACACCGGAACACTGGTCCAGGGCAAACAGACAACGCCCCATTTCAAATTAAAAGAGCGTGAGGACAAACCTTCTTCGGAATGGATTCGTGTGGAGGGAACCCATGAAGCGATCATACAAAAGCACGATTTTGATCTGGTGCAACGGCTCCGCAGGATTGACACAAGGACTTCTCCCAAATCGGATAAGGTTTACCTGTTTTCCGGTATTTTGATCTGCGGATGCTGTGGCTGCCGTATGACCCGCAAGACGAACCGCTATAAAGACAAAGAGTATCACTATTATTACTGCCCGACCGGCAAAAAGAATGGCTGCACATCGTCGGTCATGCTGAAAGAGTCGGATCTGATTGAATGTGTGCAGGACAGTTTGAAAGGACATATTGAAAATGTTGCTTCTCTGGATGCCCTGCTGTCCAGTATCAGTCAGGAACGGATCAACCGGGAATTGGCGCAGGAATATGCCGCACAGATCAGAGTAAATGAAAAGCGTGTGGCACAGACCGAGGGCTTTAAGGCAAAACTCTATGAAAATCTGGTGAGTGGAATTCTGACAAAGGAAGAATTTCTCTCTTATAAGCGAAAATACAATGCAGATATTGAACTGTTCCAAAAGGCAATCGCTGAATGGAACGATAAACTTACAGATGTATTGGAAAACCGAAGCGAACGAAACCGTTGGATCAACCATTTTATGAAATTTTCTACTATGGAGGATATTGACCGCCGGGCAGTCATGCAGCTTATCCGAAGCATACGGGTAATGGGTAAAGATGAACTGCATATTGAATTTAATTACCAGGATGAATATCAGAAAGCAATCTCTTTGGCTGAACAGATTGCTACAAAAAATGAAGAAAGGATGGTGAGCTAAATGGCAAGAAAAAGCAGAAAACAGACGGCAGCTCCTATGCCGGCACCATCTTTGTATGTACATGTGGCTCTGTATATCCGTCTTTCTGTGGAGGATAACAAAAAGCGGGGTTGCTCAGTAGAAAACCAAAAACTGGTACTGAATGACTTTCTTTCGGATAAACCGGACTTCGTTGTGTATGATACTTATATCGACAACGGAGCGACAGGGACAAATTTTCACCGCCCTGGATTTCAGCAAATGCTATCTGATATTGAAGCAGGCCACATTAACTGTGTGATTGTTAAGGATCTTTCCCGATTAGGGCGAAATTCTATTGACACAGGTTATTATATCGAACAGTATTTCCATGCTCATAATGTTCGCTTCATTGCTGTTACGGATCAGTTTGACACAGCGGATTCCGGAAATCTTCATGGTGGTATCATGCTGCCTTTGAAAAATATGATCAATGAAGCCTATGCTCTGGACATTGGACGAAAAATCAAAGCACAGGCGCGGCAGGCTATGAAAGATGGCGACTATATTGGTGCACGGGCGCCTTACGGTTACAGGAAAGACCCGGATAATTGCCATAAACTTCTGATTGATGAAAATACTGCCCCTGTGGTAAAACAGATTTTTGAATGGGCACATGAGCATGTGGCACTGAACCGGATTGTCCGCAATCTAAATGAGATGGGAATTCCGGCACCGAGCCATTATAAAAAGACCACTGGCGAGATTACCAGTCCGGGACTGATCGGAAGTGGCAAATGGCAGACCCGCACAGTGATGAAAATCTTAGAAAGCGAAGTTTATACAGGCGATCTGGTGCAAGGAAAAACAAAGATTGTAGATCATCAGCAGGTCAAGGCTGGAGAAGATAATCTGATTATTGCAAAATGCACCCATGAACCGATCATCAGCCATGAGTTGTTTAATGCAGTTCAGGAATACAGAAAACAGATCTGTGAAGAAAGCAAAGCAACTCCAAAACGTCCCTACACACCAAACATTTTCAAAGGTAAAGTGTTCTGTGCTGATTGTGGCAGAAGCCTTCACAGGCAACGCGCCGAGCGCCGGAAAGGACCCGACACTTACTGGTTCCACTGCCTTACAAACAGCCGGGTAGAAAAAGATAGCTGCAAAGGTGCGATGATACAAGAGAAAGAACTGATTTCTACTGTTACGGCTATTCTTGAAAAAGAGCTGACAGTTGCGCTGGGAATGTCGCTGCCACTCTTTCAGTTGGAGACAAGACAAAAACAGGAAAAAGATAAGCTGAAAATTCAGATGTCGGCCAAACGGCAGGAAATTGAAAAAACACGCCGGCTGATCCGTGGCCTATATGAAAATTTTGTGCAGGGTATTTTGACAAATGACGAATACTTTGAATTGAAAGCGGATTATTCCCCATATCGTCTACACAGATGTACTCCAGATATTTTTTACAATAGTTTCTGCCGCACTGCTTGCGCTGCTTTTCCTGACGGGCTTTCGCTGCAATCAATGCGGTTTCAACCTCCGGTATCAGCGGCAATGTGCGGAAGCTGGAATTGTTCTTTGTCCGTTCTTTGGATATATCTACCGCCTTTCCGTCCACATTGACACGCTCGAATGTGTGCGAAATGGTGATAGTTTTATTCACAAAGTCAATGGCCGACCACTTCAGCCCCACCACTTCGCTGCGGCGCAGACCATAATAGGCAGCCAGAAGAACCGGCAGCTCCATTTTTGTTCCGGCAAATATTGGGAACATCTCCATCAGCTCATCTGCGGTGTAGTAGCTTGCTACGAAGTTATCCTTTTTTGGCCTTTCCACATCCGAGGCTGGGTTATGCGGAATCAGCTTCAATCTCACCGCATCAACCAGTGCTTTGTGGATGTTGGCATGGTAATGTGCAACCGTATTTCCGCTGATGTTACGTGTGTTCTTTTCATGGGCATAGAACATTTCTATGTCCAGCACATTGATTTCGTTCAGCTTGGTTCCCCGTTGTGAGAAATAAGGAGCAATCCATGTGTTTACATTGGCAGCATAACCCGAATAGGTAACTTCCTCCCACGTACTTCTTTTCCACTGGAGCCAAAACTGCAAATAATCCGAAAACAGCATATCCGGGCGTGGAGAACTACTCTCCGGCGCGGCGCTCTGCACGGCCTTCCGTTCCATCACGCCATGCACTTCTTCTCCGGCGTTGGCTTCCCGAATCATTTCGCGCATAACTTCTTTGGCCTTTGTCATGTTTCGCGCAGTGGATAAACCTGTACTTAATGTTTTGCGGATTCGTTTTCCCTTTGTGTCGGATGGCATATTCAAGACAACATAATAAAATCCGCGCTTTTGTGTAAGATAGCCTGTCACTTTTGTCCTCATAGCAGTCTCCTTTCCGGCTATCAAACATTTGTGTAACCGTTATTAGCATAGCAGACTTTCTTTCATTCCTCCACACTGTCAATCAGGAAATCGTCAGTGTTGCATTCGTCAGACAATCCGTTTTGCAAAAAGCGAATCACATTTACCTTGGGGATTCTGTAGCTGCGCCCCAGCCGGAATGCCTTGATTTTCCCGGAAGTCAACAGCCTATAAGCTGTCTTTTTACTTACGGGCCGCGAACCGCCTAACATTTTACAGAGCTGGGTCACATCCACCACATCCGGATATTTACGGAAAATTTCTCGCTTTCCAAAGGTTTCTCCCCTCATAGCCATCCTCCTTTACTGAATTTGCAGATTTAATTCCACAAGCATAGCGGCCACCTGCCAAAAGCAAGTGACCGCCATAATCTGGAATTAAATATTATCCTATTCGACACTACTCCCCGGATAATAGGGCGAATCCCCGGCCCGGCTGCTGGCGCAGCTCCCGCTTCCTGTACCACATTGTTGGCAGTACCGCCGATTCCTTGAGGGTATCGCAACGGTGCGTATCATGATTGCTGACCCTTTCATCGCATAGAACAGGTTCCACGCTGTTCTTATTCAGCAGGCAGGGGCGCTCCTCCGTATACGCAGGATTATGGCGTTGCCTGTGAATCGTGCTTGCCGACGCTCATTGGGTTGCGGCAAGGTCAGTTGTATGTAACCGGTGATTCGGATATGCAGTTGTCAAGGTACTCAAGGGGAAGAGGGCATTTTTGTCCCTCTATAATATAAACATCAATTTACGGGCAAAATCGTTGGGGTATTTTTGAAAAAATTTATATTTTGGGGTTATCGAATCTCAAACTTCGATAATGCGACCAAAAATGCAACAGAAAGGGTTTGATATAAGTCCATATCAAATATGCCGTCATGCCAACTCAGCTTTTTGATTAACGGCTGGTACTGTTCATACAGTACAGTTGCCGCAGCAGTATCGCCGCTTTGCGCGGCTTTCAGAAGATCAATATAAGCACCCATCAGGTATTTTCCTCCATTGCCTTGCGAATTTTCTGCAAGGCGTTTTTCTTGTGCCAGCGAACAGTTTCCGGCGACAGGTTCATCTTTTCGGCGGTATCTGCTGTGCTGAGCTGGTTTACATACAAGCATAAAACGACCTCACATTCTTTTGCAGTCAACAATGGAAGATAGTTTTTCACCATATCCCATGCGAGCATTTGCTCAATCCTCTCCTCAAAAGAACTATCTTCTGGCTCAAAATCCGGTTTCAAATCTTCGATAGAGGACTCAAAATCACGGATTTTTCCATATTTTTTCAGGTATTTACTGCGCTCATTCCGGAGCGAAACAGACAAATATGCTGTTAATTCCGCGATGATCTGTTCATCTTCGGCGGGAATCAAAGCGCCATTCTGAATATACTTTTTCGTCATTTGGTTTGACCTCCGTTGTTTTTGACTTCATTTCATGCAAAAACAGGCGGAGGTGCGCGAGCATAGTAATGTATCGCTTTTACGATACATTTTCTGATATGGAGACAAAAAAATATGCCAGATGGTCGATTTGACCATCTGGCATATTGCGGTTTTATCGGTTTGGCGCAAAGCGTCGAACTAATGTATATATAATGCTTATTCAGCAGAATCCTCTGACGAGGATGCAGTTAAATCTGGTATCGCATCAATAACAGAATCAAGTATGGCAAAGACCGCCTTGCGCTGATGTGGTTCGAGCGCCCTTATACGCTGATCCAGTTCTTCGTCCACAACACAGCTTACAGATTCTACTTCGTCACACAGCAAAACATCTGCGGAAATATGCAGACTGTTTACAATTTTAATGAGTGTAGCCATACTGGGAAGTTTCCGGCCGCGCTCTATCAAGCTGACATAATTTTTAGAAAGACCAATCATTTCAGCCAATTGTTCAATCGTCAGCCCTCTTTTTTTTCGTTGCTGGCGAAGCCGCTGTCCTAATAAAGCATTTGTCATAGCATTCTCCCAGAAATATATCTAATAGTGATACCAAATTACTATTAGTATAGGAGCGATGCTTTTTATGATAAACAAATCAATAGTGCTGTTTGTTCCTAACGGTTTGACTTTTTGCAAAAATAGTGTTATCGTAAAATATACGGATGAGTTCAATGACTTTATGCGTACACAAAAAAAGTATCCGCTATTATTTGAATAGCAGATACCCTTGCAATAAATCCCCCAGCAATGGGCATAAGGTGGCAAAAGCAGACGGATAATTGACCATGAATTCTATTCGTTGCCAAAAGTTTGCTCAATCGCAAACCGCTTCCGATCCATGTTGGTATGAACATAGCGCTGTAATGTGATGTTGGGATTAGAGTGCCCCATAAGCTCGCTGAGTGTTTTGATGTCGCAACCTGCCTGTAGGCAGGTGGTAGCAAAAGTATGGCGTAACATATGTGGATTTACATCATGTACACCGGCCTTCGCAAGATAACCATGAATGCTCTTTCTGTAGCAACGAGGCTCTACCGGTTTACTGCTGCATGATAAGAACCACACATCACTGCCGAATGTGTTTTTCTGGTACAGCATTTGGAGTAGAACCGAAAGCTTTGGCGGGATTGGTAATACTCGCTTGGAACTTTCTGTTTTGGGTGCTCGTACCACAACCGAGGTTTTCCCCGTTCCAATGGCAATACGCCGAACACCGCGGCGTATACGGACTTCCTTATGCACGAGGTCAATATCGCCCCACTGCAAGCCGCATACCTCGCTGATCCGAAGACCAAGCTGGAGCATAAATAATATGCCCGCCTTTCGTGGGGTCGGATTCTTGAAAACAAATCGGTTGACTGCCGCTTGCTCTTCAAGAGAAAGTGCTTCTGGAAACTCGTTCGTTTCTTTCACGGGCTTGATTGACAGCTCAATCGTGGGCATTAAATGCAGTTTGTATGCGTATTTACATAGCCTGCGGACAAGGCTGATGCATTCCCGTGAAAGGCTTGCTCCAAAAGGTTTATGCTCTCCACCAACCGGAGAAATAATCTGTAAAACGCATAATTCCAATTTTGCGCCGGAAAGCTGTGAAATTCGTAGATCCCCGATAATCGGCAAAATATAATGCTCAATGGAATAACGATAATGCGCTATGGAAGACTCCTCTAAGTCGTTCAGCGTGGAAAGCCATAGCTCCGAAAGAACCGAAAATGTAAGTTCTTGTGCCCCAAGCGGAACCGTGTAATCAGCTGTTTTTACCTTTTTCCGAATCAATGCTGATTTTGCATCGACATAGCTGTACGCATACACATAGCCCCAAATTGCTTTTCCGGTTTCACTTCGCCCTTTAATGTAGCGCCCTTCCCAGCGGCCATCTTTTCGCTTATGGATGTTTTCTCCATGTCTTGCCATTGTTGCAGCCTCCATTCATTGACTATGATTTGACAACCTAAACAATAGCAGTATTTGTTTTGGGTAACAATATGGACGAAATAGTAGCGCATGATATGTAAAAAACCATCAGTTTGCTATTTTTCACTTAATTTGTGCGAAATCAACAAATCAATCCTTGATATTAAAGAAAGGCTGTGATAATCTTGTGATAATCTAAGGAATTAAAGATATTGTTTTCTTGGTATCCGCCATTCAAATAATGGCAGATACTTTTCGCAATAAAGCCTAGTAAATCCGTAGGAAAAATACGATACGAATTTACGCAAGTAGCCTTTAGGGGGTAAAGGAAATTCCCATGCGCCATCACTCTTTTATGAGATGGGCATCTGCTGCGATGGCGGCGCTGATGTTCTTTCAATGCACAACACCAGTCGCTTTTGCAACGGATGATACTATCTTGGCTGAAAGCAGTATAGCCGTTTCCAGCGCCGACTCTGAAAGTGTACATGTAGACAGTGATGCAGGTTACATCCCGGAGCGACCTCCGGAAAATACATCGGTCGATTCTTCAAGCAATGATGCGGCTTCTTCTGAGCCTTTGACTGAGGATTCTTCGGCCTCTTCCGATTTGCCAGAAGATGCCTCGTCAAATGGCTCAGTAGAGAGTCAGCCGGAATCTGACACAGATCAGATTTCCACCTCGGACGAGACAACAGATTCAGAGCTTGCTGAATCTTCATCTGAGAACACGGATGAATCGGCCAAATCTCTTTATCAGGACGGAAAAATCCTGATTTACACTTGCGACCAGTTAGCCGAAATCGGCAGTGGGCAAACACTTACCGATGCAAGCGGGCTTGCCGTGACCGATGAAAACGGCGCGGAAATCACCTACGCTTTGGATGCACAATATGCCATTGCTGAGGACATTGAGCTGACGGGCGATATGCTGCAATGGCAGATGCCGGAAGGCTTTACCGGCAGCATCACACCGCTTGCCGAAAGCAGCGATGACCTTACGCTGTATGATGCGCAAAGCGACACCATCTATCTTTACAACCCGTATCAGATGGCGGTGCTGCACGGGGAAAACCCAGACACCGAGCCGGTCATGGATGGCGATGCACAAGCTGAGACCTTTGGCAGCGGTCAGCTGATCTACCCCAACGGGGAAGATGAGCCGTATCTGACATACAGCCTAAATCATCGCTATGTGCTCTCTACGCAGTTCAGTTCGGATACCTCTGTACAGCCGTACTCCAGGGTCACGGATGGTAAGGCAGACGGACGCGACTTTCCGGGGCAGGTAGTAAAAACAATCGGGGATAAGACCTATATCCTGATCGGCAATGAGCAGCAGCTACGGAAAATCGGCAGCGGAGATACCGTTTACGGTGCCGTTTATCAGGCTATTCATCACAATGCGAAGTGGACGATTGACCATGACAGCAGCGGAAATCTCATTATTCTGTATGGCGGCGATGCGGATCTGACGAAAGAACAGAACGGTACTGACAACTATACTCTTGGAAAAGACGGTATCCATGCAGCTGACAAAAATTTAAGCGATAAAGCAAATAACCTTTTGTACGTTTATACTGTTGGCCGTTGCGGTGTAAACCAGACAACCGGTGAAATTGACCCCAATCTGGACATTGATAAAGCTGCGAACCAGACCTATGCCTCCAATGCCAATTACATCATCTTCCGTGACATCGACTTGAGCAGCGCCAACTGGACGCCTCTGACTTTCCAAGGAACAATGATTGGTGCAAAGTCGGCCAACGGCGAAAAAATATGGAATGATGACTCTTCCGCCATCAACACATCCACAAAGCCTACAATTTCAAATGTCAGCGTAATGCAGACTGATAAACTGAATGTTGGCGAGCAGATGGGCGTTGGCTTCTTCTCTACTGTATCAAGTGAAGTCAGTGAGAAAGACATTGGCCTGAGTAAAGGGCTGGTGCAGGTATCCAACCTGAAATTTGAGAAAATCAATGTTCATACCACAACAAACGAAACCTACTATCCCTCTACTCTGGTCAGCACACTGACTAGCACTCTGGGCAAGCTGCTGGGTGGCGTGTTAAGCGGTTTGACCTTCATTCTGACCTTTGGACAGGTGAAAATCGACTTAGGTAAAACTCTGGGAGATGTTCTCGATGCCCGAAAGAAAGACCCCACGGCCTTGGCAACCGGTGCCATCGCCGGACGAGTGGAGGGGCAGGTGCTGTTCTCCGGCATTGAAGTGGTCAATGCCGATGTGAAGAATGTGAACAACAACACCGGCGGATTTGTTGGGTATACCATTGGCGTGACCCAGTACGATGGACTTTCAAAAGCATTGGGCGACCTGGTCAAGCTGCTGACCAATATTCTGAATGTGATTCCCGGCTTGGGATTGGGTGATTTGATCACCATTTTGCTGGGCAATGCCATTCCCTTAGGCAAGCTGATCCCTACGGGCTATATCAATGCACAATTTGCCGATTGCAGCATTGACGGTCTGAACATTTCCGCATCGAGCGAAAAGGACTACGCAGGCGGCTTTGTGGGGCAGCAGTCCGGCAGTATCATAAAAAACTGCACTGTCAAAAACAGCAGCCTTACCCTGCAGGGGAAAAATTTTGTGGGCGGCTTCGTGGGCCTTGCCCGAGACAGCATCATTAAAGGCACCTTGTCCGGTGCGCTGGATATTGAAACCAAGCTGCCCAATATGAATCCCGAAAGCCTGCTTCTCAACTGCACATTAGACAATAAGGCCATAAACATTCAGGGCGAAAACTATGTGGGCGGCTTTGCCGGCGGTCTTGCCAATACTTCGGCTGTCAACTGTTCGGCCAAAGTGAGTGAATCGCTGACGGTTCATGCCACAGGAGCCAATGCAGGCGGCTTTGCAGGTATTGCAACCCTAGGCTGGGCGGCCAATCTTGGCAAAGACGATAATAAAGATGACCTTCTGGGCGGTGTGGTTGATTTGGTGGTCAAGCTGCTCAGCAGCAACCCGGGTGCGGCATCTTCACTGCTTTCTCTGGCAGGCGTGAACCCTTCGTACATCTTAGGGTGTACGGTGGATGCACCGCTTACAGTCAACGGCACCGACTATGTGGGCGGCGTTACCGGGCGCGGTGATGGCGCATATATTGCACCGTCCAGTGCTGATTATCTCAGCAAGGTATCGTACTGGAGAAACGGAGTGTATGACCCAGCGACCGTTGAGCAACGAAACACGACAGTGTCCGGCCTGCAAAGCGTTTCTGGTCATGATTATACCGGCGGCATTGCGGGCTCTCTTGGAACCGCCAGCGTAGCAGGCTTATTAAACACGACCCTCGGCGTTGCCTCTTATCTTGCGTTTACTGTAGACGGAGTAACGCTGAACGGTATAACCGATGGCTTTTCCGTAAGCGGAAATGAGCGTGTGGGCGGCGGCTTTGGCGATGCTATTGGCGGTACCATCAACAATGTTTCCGTTAATAATCTAAAATCTGTCGAAGGCAAAAACTATGCAGGCGGCTTTATTGGTTTGTCCGGTCCCGGCGAATTGGTTGGAACCGACGGCGGTTTGACCGTCAACCTGCTTGGCCTGAATTATCTTTTGAAACTCAACAATCTGCTCTCTTTGGGGCAGGCGGTGGAGGTTACTATCACAAATGCCAATGTGAAAGGCATTGAGAGTGGCTTTACGGTTGAGGCCACCGGCGTTCGTGAAGGAAACTCAGTGCGGGATTATACGGCTTCAGGCTTTATAGCCCGCAGCAACAGCACCAAGGTGGAAAATGCCCATGTCACCAACCTGAAAACCGTAACAGCGACTAATGACGGCGGCTATGCGGCAGGCTTTGTGGCGATTTCCAAAACAGGCGGTCTGGCGGAGGTTGGCGATGATAACTCCGTGAAATCACTGCTCGAAGCCAAAGGATTGGTTAATGCCATCGGCTACCTGATTCCCAGCTACACAAACTGTACGGTTTCTTATGTGAACGGCGGCAGCGTGACCGGTGATGTTGCCGGCGGCTTTGCAGCCGACTTCCAGAGTGGAACGGTGAACAACCAAAGCCGCGGGGAAAACGATTACTACGCTGTCTATAATCTCGGCTCCGTAAAAGGTCAATCTTATGCAGGCGGTTTTGCCGGGCGGGTATACTCCGGTGCTTTGGTAGATGCCTCTAAGGGTATCAGTATCCTGGGCGACTTTACCGGGCTGAACATCAATTTGACCGATCTGCTCAGCGTGATAAACGCCTATGTGCCTTACATTAAATATGCTGGTGTCAAATCGAACAACGGATTCACCGTAAAAGCCAATAAGTTGACCACCGACCCGACCGTAGGCAGTGCAGGCGGCTTTGTAGGTTATGCCAGCGGCGCACAGATCTCCTACTCGGATGTAACTAAGCTGAAACATACAATCGTTACTCCTCCGGATAATCTGGAAGATACATCCGCGCCTACCTACTATGACAATACAAAAAGCACCTATGCCGTCACAGGCGGCCGCTATGCAGGCGGTTATGTAGGCGACATGGACATCGGCAGTGCGGCCTCTGTGGGCGGCGGTTTGAATATTCTGGGCAATAGTATTGAAGTTACCGGTATTCTCGACGCCCTCTCTGTGGTCGTAACTACCATTGAACATTCCGATGTTACCGGCGGACCCGGTGGGTATGCCGTTCTGGCAACCGGTGATTTGGATAACAGCAAAGGCAAAGTAGGTATGGCTGGCGGCTACGCTGGCGGCATATACGGCGGTCACATTCAGGACAGCCAGGCGGTCAACTTCTCGTACATTATCGGCGAGATAGTCGCAGGCGGCTATGTTGGTGAAATGCAGCCCGGCGATGTTGCCAAACTGCTGGACAATGCCAGCGTTTTGAGCAAGGTGCTGAACATTGACACAGTGCTTGCCTCTGTCTTACAAAGCTTCGTTCCGTCCATCCGCAATAGTTCCACCAACTGTGTGCCCTGCGGCGGCGCAGTATGCGCCAATGCTGCTTCGGATACTACTGTGCAGCGCGGCATGGCTGGTGGCTATGTGGGCCACAACATGGGCGGCACCATCCACGGCTTTGACACCTCCCGTTGGAAAGACGAATATGCCGAGAATGACACCGACAAGACCTACAACGGTCCTATGAGCCTGTGCAAAGCCGAGCGTATCCGTTCGGTATACGGGCATGAGTACGCGGGCGGTTATACGGGTCTTATGGAACCCGCAGACACCGCGAAGGTCGGCGGCTTAAAGGTGCTGGGTGGTCTGATAAGCGTCAACAACATTCTCGGCGCATTGGGCGTCATCTACCCGGTACAAACCAACACAGCAGTGTATGGCCCCTTGGCTGGTCTGGATGTGGACACTTGGAACAGCTGGGTGGAATATGTGGGCAAATATGGCGGCTACGGCTATGAATTGGCAAAGGCCGAAACCGTAAACACGCAGGAAGAACTGGAAGCTAAACTTGCCGATTATATCTACGGCTACAATGTCGTAGCGGGACGCGGGAAGTTCGACAGCCAACTTTACGGCGGCGATGCAGGCGGCTATGTGGGCTGCATGAATAGCGGCACCTTAACCAACTGCATGGCTTACGATGCCAAGCAGATCAGTGCTATGCATAGTGCGGGCGGCTTTGCCGGGCAGATGAAAACCGGCGGCGCAGTAGAACTCGGCACGGTCAACATTCTTGGATTGAAACTCAATGCAGGACAACTGCTGAACATTGCGCAGTTGTTTGTTCCGGCAGTTCGCAATTCGTCGGTGCAGGGCTACAAGTCAGGTCTTACGGTACAGGCAACCGGCTTGCCGGAAAACCATTGCGGATATTCGGGTGGCTTTGTGGGCAGCGCTTATGGTGCCCAGATACAGCTGAACGGCGAAGAGAAACTTCCCACTACGGATCAATGGTCGTCTACCGACAAGTATGCCGCGCCCGTGGCTTCCTGCAATGCTACCAACCTGCGCCGTGTTACAGGTCGCATTGCGGTAGGCGGTTATGTAGGTCTTGCCTCAGCAGGCAGCGTGGCGGGGGTGAATACCAATGCCTCCAACGGTCTGCTGCAGGGCATTTTAGATCATTTGATCGCCACACCCAGTGATTTGGCCACCGTGCTGAAAGCCACCGCCACCACCATCCATGCGGCAAAAGTTTCTGCGGCTGACAGCCAGTGGGGTTTTGTTGTGGATGGTGCCTACAAAGAGGGCGACAGCGTAAAGTATGCTGCTTATGCAGGCGGCTTTGCCGGTTCTCTGGAAGCCAGCGCAGTAGGCGAAAAAGATTCTGCAATCGGAAAAATTCAGGTAGAAAATCTGCGCAGTGTAGACGGCGGCAAGTATGCCGGTGGCTTCTTCGGTCTGGCCGATGTAGCCGGTGTGGCACAGGTTTCCGGCAAAGATCCGAAGGGCTCCGAAACTAAGCTGCTCAGCGGTTTGATTAAGCTGGGCAACACCTCGGTGCTGGACGCATTCCGTACTTACATTTATGATTCCAAGGTTACAGGCGTTCAAAGCGGCCTGACCGTACAGGCGCACAGCGGCAGCCAAGAAGCTACGCAAAGCGAAACCCGATACACAGGCTGCGCAGGCGGCTTTGGCGGCGGCATGATGGATGGCAGCGTGAAATACAGTGCTGTTTCCAATCTTGCTAACGTAGAAGGACTTAACTACACAGGCGGCTTTATCGGGCACCTTGGCAAGAGCGGCGTAGCAGATATTGACGATGTGAATGTACTGGATAAGCTGCTTTCCGGCACAGTTGGAGCGCTCGATTTGTTCGGCTCTCATGTGGATAACTGCTCTGTGACAGGCTTTGGGCTTGGCACGGTGATCAAGGCTCAGGGCGGCCAGCAGCCCATTGCGGGCGGCTTTGCCGGGTATGCAGACCTTGCCAAAATCAATGGCTGCAGCACCACGGCACTTAAACAGGTCACCAGCGGCAAAATCGCAGGCGGCTTTATCGGCAAGACCGATATGAACTATGTGGTTTCTGCTGAATTGCAGTCCAAACTGCTGAACACTGTCTTTGAGATTGTCAATAAGCTGCTGAGCATCCTATATGTGGGTAAGTTGCAAAACCTAGGTGTACTGAATGTTGATTTGGGCTGGGTGCTTACAGTTAAACTCTTGGCCGATGGCAAAACGCTTGCCGTTTCTTTGCTTGGTTTGCAAATCGGCGTTGCACTCAACCAGAAGGCGGGACCCGGTCAAAGCGACCTTGCCATTATCACTATCGGTGACTCGGTCATTGAACTGCCCTGTACGGAAAAAGGCGGCATAGATAAAGACAAAATCTCCAATGTAAAAATCAACCTTATCAAGGGCAACCGCACAGACATTGACGGCTGCAGCGTTACAGGCATTTCTTCCGGATACGATGTATTTGCAGGTGGTGCCGGAAATGCAGCAGACGGCACAGACAAGGAAGGTTATTCCGGCGGCTTTATTGGCCTGAACCATGAAGGTCAGGTCAAGAACAGCACCATGACCCTCTGCGATGTGGTGCGCGGCACAAAAAATCTGGTCGGACCCTTTACCGGCGTCAATGATTTGAAGTCGGTTTACAGCTTCAATACCATCAAGTCGATTGAGGGTAACAAGAACCACTATTCGATTTACCGCGCTTATAACGCACTGCTCGATAAGGTTGCCAAGGCAAACAAGGATGTATTCGGCAGCGCAGTCAAAGATACTTCCACCGGCACGGACTATAACCGATACGATGTGCTGCATTTGGACAAAATCACCGAGTTTTCGGATTTGAAAGATGCAAAGATGGAAGATGCCGCAGCGAATACTACCGCAGATCTGGCAGCCTATGCAAGCCCCGCCAAGGCGGTGCTGATGCTGGACACTGCCAACACCGACAATCCGGACAGTACAATTACAGAACCGGCTGACACCGCAGACCCCTGCAAGAAATATGTGGATTTAACCATCAGCAAAATCTGGAAGGACTTTGCGAATATCGATGGCAAACGCCCCAATGAAATCAAGGTCAACATTTATCAGCAGGAGTTTAAGCCGGATGGCACGGCTGGTGACAAGACCCTTTACAAAGCCATTATCATGACCAAGGACGATGTAGAGTCCGGCCATGCTTCTACTTGGCGAACGGTGCTGAAAAATGCCCCCGTGCTGAAGTATCAGAAGGCTGCCGATGGCACCGTAACGGATACGATTGAAGCCTACTATGTCTATTTGTTTGAGGAAGAAACCGTTCCGGGTTATACCCTGACGGATTCCACCTATGACGAAAAGACTTATCATGCAACTATCACCAACACCCATCACCCCATGCTGCCGGATACCGGCAGTACGGGCGACTGGCTGTATGTGGTAGTTGGTGTAGGGATTCTGCTGCTTGCGCTTTCTGTACCACGCAAGCGCAAGGGCAGAAGGGAGGCGCACTGAGTAAAGAGGTATGGACGAACGCTACAAACCATGTATAAACTGAAAGGAAGTTTCGTATGAAACACATTAAACGCGCAGCCGCATTGGTGCTGGCTGTTATGTTGTCTCTGTGCCTGTCTTTGACGGCATTTGCTGCTACTGAAACCTCTGGTACCCTGACCGTAACCGGCAAGGGCTTAACCGGGAAAACCGTGACCGCCATTCGTATGTTTACTGCCAATGTCAATGATGGTGATGAAGGGAAACTCAACGGATTTGACAGCTATTCTCTGGAGAATGCTTGGCTTGGTTTCTTCAAGGATAGTTCTCGAATTGACGCTGTCAAAACTGCTGGCAAGATCACTGATCCTAATCCGTCGGATCAGGATATGAAAGATGCTGCTGTTGCGTATGTAAATGGTTTGAGTGACGCGCAGCTTGCCTCTTTGGCACACGATGCTCAGAAATGGGTGCGTGATACTCAGCACAAGGACTCTTTCTCGGATCTGACTAGAACCTCTGCAGCAGCCATTGCAGATACTACCGACAGCACCAAGGGTGTTGCAACCATTACCAACCTGACTTCCGGCTACTATCTGGTTTTCCCCGAAATGGGTTCTACCGGCGACACCAATCGTGGCACGGATGCAATGCTGGTAAATATCCCCAAGAATAAGGGCAACACTGCTGCAACCATCAAGAGCACCTATCCCACGGTTGATAAGAAAGTACAGACTACTGAGGGCGGCGAATTCAAAACTGATGGCAACGCTCAGATTGGCGATAAAGTGACTTATCAGCTGACTGCGACCGTTCCTGATATGACGGATTACACCAAGTACACCTTCAAATTCGTCGATACGCTGACAAAGGGTCTTTCTTATGTTGAAAACTCCGTGAGTGTTAAAGTTGCCGATGCCGCAATCACTACTGGCTATACCGCAACCTATGCTGCTGAGTCTAAAACCCTGACGGTTACATTTGATAACTTGAAAACCACAAATAAAGGTGAGAATGCTACCGTTGCCGCAGGCGATGTGATTACTGTAACCTACAATGCTTATATCACTGCAGACGCAGCCGTTACTGACCCCGCAACCAACACTGTGCATCTGGAATACAGCACCAACCCTGATGGAAGCGGCAACGGTGAATCCACTCCTTCCGAAAGCAAAGTCTATACCTATCCCATCGAGATTTTCAAGTTCTATAAAGATGGCGAAACTGAAAAAGGCTTGGCAAACGCAACCTTCAAAGTGAGCACCAGCGAGGATTCTACCACGGCAGGAATTGAACTTGTAAAAGATACAACTGCTGAAAATTCTTACCATGTAAAGGGCGAAGGCGAGACATCTACGGCTACTGAGGTTACTACCCCGGAAGGCGGTAAAATCACCATCAGAGGTCTGAAAGCCGGCACTTACTATCTGCACGAAATTACCGCACCTACCGGCTTTAACAAACTGACTCACCCTGTCAAAATCGAAATCACCGCCGATGAAAATGACCAGAGCAAGGCAACCTATAAAATCAATAATGTGGCAAATACCGGAGCGAATAGCCATCAGGTCAAAGTTGAGAATATGAAGGGCACCATGCTGCCTGAAACCGGTAGCTTTGGTACCATCGGCCTGACCATCTTGGGCGTTGCCGTGGTTCTGCTGGGTGTGTTTGCCCCCAAAAAGAAGAAGGAAAACCGCTAAATGAAAGACAGGCTGCGCGGGCTTGCCCGTCTGCTGGTCATTCTGGTGGGCATCGGCATTCTCGTTTATCCATCATTAAGTGAATATCTGGCAGAGATCCACGGCAGCCGCACAACCGCCTCTTACGACGATTCGGTCAGCAAGCTCCAACAGCAGCAGCTGGACGAGCTTCTGGCCGAAGCGCAGGAATACAATCGGCAGCTGGCGCAGCAGAGCGATGGCGTAGATATTATCGATAATACCGAGGACGGCGACAAAAGCGGCCCCTATTGGAAGCTGCTGAACATCGACAACACCGGTATGATGGGTTATATCATAATTCCTCGCCTGAACACGACCATTCCCATTTATCACGGCACCTCAGAATCTGTCTTGCAGGTGGGTGTTGGGCACATGGAAACTACCTCACTGCCTGTTGGCGGTGAAAGCACCCATGCGGCGCTTTCCGGGCATCGTGGATTGCCTACGGCGAGCCTTTTTACCGACCTTGACCAAATGCAGGTTGGCGACCAGTTCTATATCAAAGTGCTGGGGCACACGCTGGCTTATCAGGTTGATCAGATCCTTACGGTTCTGCCGGACGAAACACAGCCGCTGGCTATTGTTCCCGGTGAGGACTATGTAACACTGATTACCTGTACACCTTACGGTGTCAACTCACACCGGCTGCTGGTGCGGGGAACAAGAATCCCCTATTCAGAGCAGGAGATGGAGCAGGCAGCCGCCGATCAAAGCCCCAAGAACTGGTTTTACACTTTGCCGATTCAATTCCGGCATGGCCTGATTGGTGCGGCGGTAATTCTTGCCATTATCATACTACGGTGGCTTGTGATGCTGATATGGCACAAAGCCCAAAAGAGGAGATGAGAACATGAGCTTACCAAAAGTCCGCAGGCTTTGCGCTTTGCTGTTTGCTGTTGTACTCGCGTTCTCTTTTCAGCTGGTTGCCTATGCAGCGCATAACCGCTACGACGATGATGACTATTCCATTACGCTGGATGCACATTACCGTGAGGACGATGGTTCCATTTACTTTCTGGCTGGGGATACTTATGAGCTGACCCTGATTGCTCACAAGTCGATTGACGATGATACGCTGGATGTGACCTACAACATTGTAGACACTTACCGCGATTACGATTGTGATTGGCCTACAACCTCGGCTTCCGAGAGGCTTGCTATCGCTAAAGAGCTCGCGAAAGTCGCTGTGCCGGATGAAACCGGCGTGACCAATAAATATGGTAAGCTGACTTTTTCGAATTTGAAGCCGGGACTTTATCTTGTGGCTCGCACGCAGGTTGCGCCTGCCAATCAGGAGTACATCCTCGACCCCTACCTTGTAACATTGCCCATCATTGAAGATGGCGAGGTATTCAAGGATATTGAGGTAGATGAAAAGTTCGCCCATATTGACGGGCCGCGGCCTTCGCCTACGCCCAGTGCAAGCCCAACACCGGAATCTTCTCCGGTGCCTACGCCTACAGTCACACCGGAAACGCCTAAAGCCAAGCTGCCGCAGACAGGGCAGCTGAACTGGCCAATACCGATTCTGATTGCAATGGGCCTGAGCTTGATTCTGTTGGGCGGCTGGCTACAAAGGAAGTCTGACCATGAGAAATAAGCTTGGCCATTATTGCACAGTGCTTGGCATTTTGCTTCTGCTTGCGGCAATCGGTTTGTGGGGTTACAACTACTACGATGCAAACCGTGCTGACGAAGCAGCACAAAATCTGCTGACCGAAGTGACCATGCAGCAATCGCAGCAGACACAGGAGTCGGCTATCGCCAAAGCTGCAGACGATGAAACCTTCCTCGGAACGCTTTCTATTCCCGCTTTAGGGCTGGAACTGCCTGTGTATAATCGCTTTGACGATAATCTGATGAAGGATACTGTCTGCCGATATTCCGGTGCTGTAGATACAGAAGATCTCGTGATTGCAGGCCATAATTACAGGCGGCATTTCGGGAAATTGAGTGATTTACAGCAAGGCGATGAAGTCATGCTGAAAACCATGGACGGAAACACTTATACTTATCAGGTTCTGGCTTTGGAAACGCTGAATGCTACGGCTGTAGATGAAATGACATCCGGCGAATATGCCTTAACGCTTTTCACCTGTGACTACAGCGGCAATGCGCGCATCGCGGTTCGTTGTCAGCCAATATTCTAAATCTAGGGCTGCAAGTTGACGAAAGTTGCTTGTGGCCCTATTTTTGATTGTGTAAAACAGGACCGATTACTTCAGCAACAAAAAGGCTTTCAATCAAAATCGCAAAATACGCATCTTTTTTATTGGGGATTCACTACACTCAGCGGATTACAGCGCGCACCGTTTTGCATAACCTCAAAATGCAGATGGTTGCCGGTGCTGTCGCCCGTGCTGCCTACATACCCGATCA
>OGZW01000715.1_pt1 | contig 26703 bp, 19 predicted proteins | sample 1577001 | NCBI WGS metagenome assembly OGZW01 (sample SAMEA3541519, study PRJEB24748) | human gut metagenome | biome: human gut; feature: human-associated habitat; material: faeces | place: China | collected 2012 | reverse complement strand
AACATTTTTGCCATCTGCTCTTCATCTGAAGGATTGATCTCCATTTCCTCTGCACCTTCATACACCAGGCGCACCCTTTCTGGCTGTTCCTTTACATGCAGACACAGATCATCGGCCATCAGTTTCGATGCTTCGTTTCGAAGGTCGTAATATCTGACCTCTGAAAGACCTTTTAGCCAGGCAAACCCAAGATAAGTGTAATTGTCTTTTATTTCCTGCTGCTCTTTTGCCATGGACTCCATAAATTTTTTGTGTCCGGTGGGATGGCAGTTCAAGTATTCATCTACCAGCAGCCTTGCCACATCTTTTCCATTCGTAACCTTCATGTTTTCCTCCCATCAAAAAAAGACAGTCCATGCTGTCTCCATTCTTTTAAATCCTGTTAGTATTTTACAGTGCCAGGAATATCATATTCATGCCAGCGTTTTGACACACAGCCGGCAATTTTTTCTTCCAGAGCTAAAAGTCCTCTCTCATTCGTCTTTTCCTGCCTTGCAATGGTAATGGATTCACAGATCCCACAGTAGATCTCGTATGCGCTGCATGGCTCATCCCCAGTAGTAGCCTTAAACTGCTCCACGGTTTCTGCAAGCAGTTTTTTTCCAAATCCCGCCTGCTTCATGATCCCAGCCATGGCATTTGCCGGATGCTCGATCCAGATATCACACAGCCGCATGACCCCTTTTAAGACTTCCCGGTAGTAATCGAAGATCGACTCTATGTTTTCCGTGAAATCTTCCATTCCTTTACAGTTTTTGTGCGTAACCTTCAGGGCATTGCCAAGGATCACATTTCTTGTCGGCTCCTGCAGGGAATAAAAAATATTCGCTCCGGACACACCAACGTCTGACGTAGTGATCCGTACAACTGCTTTTATGTCCTTATCGGTCTTTCTTCCATAATTCTGCATCAGTTCCTTATAAACATCTGTAAGTTTCGTATCTTCCAGCTGCCAGGACGCCGTAACAGAATAATGATCTGCATAGCCGTTTAAAAACGTTGCCTTCTCATAGTCCCCATGGATATATGCCGAGGTAACCATGTACATATCCGGCATGGATATGATGGCATAATCTTTTTCATCACCAGACAGGACTGCCCTTATTTTTCCTTCACAGAAACGGATCAGTGCTCTTCCTCTTGCAACCTTCAGGCATTTATTCAAGATCTCTGCCAGTGTTTTCTTATCGACATCTGCCAGGGCTTTGCCATCAATCCTGGCCCGTCCTTTCAACGATTTGATTGCTGAATTTCCTATATAACAGATCCTCTCGGGCAGGATAAGAACCAGCCTGGAATGAGATAAAGTATCTTTTTCCAGTGCTTCCAGGGAAATGCCCGGAACCTCTGTGCAGGTTTCCTCTCCTGCTGCTGCCACCTTTAATTTCTTACTGGTGATCCGGATCCATTCTGCCCGGCTGTCTATCTCTTCCAGATACTCGCACAGTTCCTTTTCTGTCCGGAACTCCTTATAAAAGTCATCTTTATAATACATAATGTCCGCCTTTCCACGCTAGCTGAAAATCCGGACTTCAACAGCCTGTATCTTTCCATCTTCGATGCAAAATACATAGCCGTCTTCTGCCATCTCCATAAGCATTCCAATTTCCAGTGCATTTGCGTTTTCCCATTTAATTGTCTCCATAATCGACCCTCCTGATTTTACAATGTGTTTTCTTTTTTTGATGTTTTTAAGGTATTTCTTTTTGCAGTTTCCTTAACTGCCAGTTTCATTCGTGCTCCTCCTTTCTGCTTTTTATGCAATAAAAAAAGACACAAAAAGAATCTTCTTTCCTTCTTGCATCTTCCTTATATTTTGCATATCCATTTTTTCTCATTAAGGGCAAGACCGCCCCAAAGTGTTTCTTCCGGAATGTCCGGAACTAAAGAATAACCACAGTCTTTTATAGACTGTTAAATTATTTTTCATTTAAAGACTACCACAACATTTTGTGGTTGTCAATTAATTTTAACTATATATTGTGTTATTGTGTGAGTTATCTTTATTATTCTGCTACATGTTGTGACAGGCGGCATGATACCGCCTGTCTATTTCATCCGTCTGCATAAGTGCATGTATCTGAGGGGAATAGGTAATCTGTACATGCACTATGAAAACGTCTTACTCAGCGTTTGGATCCGCCGGGGAAATATTTTTGGCAAGGCTTCGCCCATTGGCATCCGTCCCTGCTTCAAAAAGGACCGGCTGGCCACCGCTTAATTTCCGGTATCCATCCATCTGGATCTCCGAAAAGTGGGCGAAATAATCAATCCCGTCTTCACCGGTGATAAAACCGTATCCTTTCTGTGCGCTGAACCATTTCACGGTTCCCTGTAGTGTTTCTGACATATCCTTCTCTCCTTTGCTGTATTTCCCGCAATAGTCTTTTGCGGAAACAGGGCAGCATGGAATCGAACCATGCCTGGTGCTCCCCTCCCTGCTATAAAAGGAATCTCTTCCTCTTATATTTCTTCGTTTCCCAAAAAAGTACCGTTATTGAGTGCTGCATCCACCCGGCGAATTCCTACCAGCTTCTTTTCATTTATGCCAAAATAAAACCGTTAGCGTTTTCCCTCCAAACAAATCCGACTCCTCGAAGATGATCGCTTTCCTGGGCAGCCACGAGGTAACCTATTCCGACGTAAAGTTCGACACGCCGATCCCCAAACAGGTTCTGGGTACGTCAGCCAGCGTGATCCTCTCGGACGATGCCATTTCGGGCAAGCAGGTCGAATGGGACTCGCTGCGTCCCTACACCCTCACCCAAAAGGAAAAGGCCATCTATCAAATGGTCGATTCGATCCAGCAGGTCCCCCTCTATAAAAACATATACACCGTCCTCAATACTATCATCGGAGGCTACTACAACACCAAATACGTCGGCATAGGTCCCTACTCCAAAGTAATCAGCTTCAACCGACTGGAGGGCGCCCGTTTCCAGATAGGCGCACGCACGACCAAAGAGTTCAGCCGCCGCGTACGGCTCTCGACCTACCTGGCCTACGGCACCCGCGACGAGGACTTCAAGGGAGCTGCGGAGGTAGAGTTGATGCTGCGCCGACAACTGCTGCGCAAACTGACGGTCACCTACCGCAACGACGCGATACAGCTCAGCTCGGGTGTCAGCGCCCTCTCGGAAAACAACATCCTAAGCTCGATCTTCTCCCGAGGCGGCACCTCGCGGCTTTCGACTATCGAGGAAGGGATCGCCCTCTACGAACACGAGTGGCTGCACGGGATCAGCAGTTCGTTCGAGCTGCGGGGCCGTCACATCTCCTCGAACCGCTACGTACCGATGATCCTGCCGGACGGGCGTTCGCTGCATGGCATCAACGACGCTTCGATACGGATCGGGCTGCGGCTGTCCAAAGACGAAACGATCGTCCGCATGCCGTTCGAGGTACGACACATGGGTTCGAAATACCCGATTTTCTCCTTCGACTTCACGGGGGCAAAAAGAGGAGTCTTACCCGCCAGCTACGACTACCTGCGGCTCGAAGGGCGTATGCAATACCGGCTCAATCTGCCTCCGATCGGTTACTCGCAACTCATGCTCGAAGGCGGCAAGATCTTCGGCAAGGTTCCCTACCTGCTGCTGAAGCTGCACGAAGGAAACGGCACCTATTTTTACGACCGCTACGCCTTCTCGTGCATGAATTTCTACGAATTCTCGTCGGACGCCTGGATTTCGTTCTTCTACGAACACCACTTCAACGGGTTCCTGTTGGGCCGCGTACCGCTCCTCAAAAAACTCAACTGGCGCGAAGTCTTTGTTTTCAAAGGAGTTTACGGCACTCTCTCGGCCCGCAACGACGGCAGTCTTCCGAATACGAAAGCTGTTATGCTCTTTCCGGTAGGAATGTCATCGGTCGAACATCCTTACCTCGAAACCGGCTTCGGCATCGAAAACATCTTCCGTTTGCTGCGCGTGGATTGCATCTGGCGTCTGACGCATCACCGCGCCGTCCCCGGACTGTCGATCCCGACCTTCACGGTCAATTTCAGTCTTAACCTCAAATTTTAAGCGTGAGTATATATTAGGTACCTCTTCAGGTACGCAGCGTCCAAATCCTCTCCGAAGAGGGGATTCAGGAGAGGATCGGAATTACGGATGCGGCCACAGGCCGCAATAAACGGACCTCGAGTTCGATGCCGCGATCGTCGGAAAGGGTACTAAAAAACTACAATCGCCATTTTAGACTACGGCCCCGCCTCGAAGTGCTACGCTGCAATTTCCCGGTCGTTTCGGCGGCAACTCCCGGAAATATGATTACTTTTGCGACTCAAAAAACAACAAAATGATACGGGGAGTCCTGTTCGATATGGACGGCGTACTGGTAAACAATACCCAGGCACACGTCAAGGCATTCGAGATATTCTGCGAGCGTTACGGCGTCGAAGATTGGCAGCACAAGCTCCAGACCGCTTTCGGCATGGGTAACGACGACATCATGCGCCTGATCCTGCCCGAAGAAATCATCCGCGAAAAGGGAATGAAAGCGCTCGGCGAGGAGAAAGAAGCCATCTACCGCGAAGTCTATGCTCCGGAAATCCGCCCCGTACGGGGGCTCGTGGAACTGCTCGAAGAGCTGCGCCGTCGCGGAATCCGCTGCGCCGTCGGTTCTTCAGGCTGCCGCGAGAACGTCGATTTCGTCCTCAGCAACTGCGGTATCACCGACTACTTCTCCTGCATCGTCAGCGGCGACCGGGTGACCCGCTGCAAGCCCGACCCGGAAATATACCTGCTGGCAGCCGAAGGACTGCACCTGCCTTCGGCCGAATGCCTTGTATTCGAGGATGCCCGGGTCGGCATCACTGCTGCCCGCCGGGCCGGAGCAGGCCGCATCGTGGCCCTGGCAACGACTCTACCCCGTCATACGCTCGCAACCCAAACGGAAGCCGATGTCGTCATCGACGATTTCGCCTCGATAACCGATCTCAATGCTCTGCTATTATGAGCCGTGCCCTCGCTACCATCGCCCTGCTGATCCTTTCCAATACCTTTATGACATTGGCTTGGTACGGGCATATCGCTTTCAAATCCAAAATAGAGCGCTTCGGGATGCTGTCCATCATCCTGCTCAGCTGGGGGATCGCCCTGTTCGAATACTGTTTCCAAGTCCCGGCCAACCGCATCGGCAGCTCCCAACTGGGAGGCCCCTTCTCGATCTGGGAGCTCAAAGTGATCCAAGAAGTCATCTCCCTGCTGGTCTTCACGGTCTTCGCCGTCGTCTTCATGAAATCGGACACCCTGCGGTGGAACCACCTGGCGGGTTTCGTCTGCCTGATTCTGGCCGTCTATTTCATCTTCCGCAAATAGTCGTTTAACAAAACCATGTTTTTCAATGAATTACAAAATTCATTGAAATTTATTTCCGATTTCGTTTGCGAATAATCCCGGAAAAGCAATACCTTTGCACCCGCAAGGTTCGGACTTGGAATCACTTTTCCAAGCCGATTAATAGGGAATGCCGTGAAAATCGGCGACAGTACCTGCTGCTGTGAGTTTCAGCCCCCGACCGGGCAACTTCGCGCACTCTTTGCCACTGGCTATATCGCTGGGAAGGCGTTGCGGAGGAAACGAGTCAGAAGACCTGCCTTGACAATCAGGATTTACACCCGCGGGTTTCGGGTCGAAATCGTGCAAGATAGTCTTCGGCGCGCTATTTTTCCATGTATTTCTTCTGTACCCTCGCGTGTAAGTTCCGAACAGGACTAAACGACAGGAGTATCGATGACTTACGGCTATTTTACGGCTGACATTTCAACGGGCGTGACATGCGCTCACTCTACCCGGCCTTCGCCGGGCTGCGCTTCAGGCGTTCTCCGGAACGGACATTCGTTTCCTCCGGCGGACGCCTTCGTCGTTTCGGCGCAGCACAATCCCCTCCTCCGAACCGACGGGTTCCGATACAGCCTGCCTATTCTGCGGAACATGGAAAACAAAATTCAACCAATAAATCAAATTCTTAAATTATGAAAAAATTCTTTACGCTGTTAGTTCTCGCTGCCTGCTGCGCAGCAATGACCTGGGGCTGTTCGGACGACAAGTACGACGACACCGAAATCCGCCAGGAGATCGAAAACCTAAAACAGGAGATCGCTTCGATGAAGGAACAGGTCAATTCGCTCAAGACGATCATCGACGCCCTGAACGAAAACAAATTCATCACCAACTACACCGAAGCGGCGGACGGAAGCTGCACGATCACTTTCAACGACGGCAAGACCATCACGTTGCACAACGGCAAAGACGGCGCAGCGGCGCCGGCCATCGGCATCGCGCAATTCGAAGGCATCTACTACTGGACGCTGGGCGGCGATGACCAGTGGTTGCTCGACGATAACCAGAACAAGATTCCGGTTGCGGGCCAAAACGGTAAAACCCCGACCATCAACAAGGACGGCTATTGGGAGATCGACGGCGAAACCATCAAAGGCGAAGACGGACAGCCGATCAAAGCGGTCGGTAAGGACGGTGCGAACGGCGATAAGGGAGAAGACGGCGACTCTTTCTTCAAAAGCGTCGTACAGGACGATGAAAACGTAACCTTCACGCTCACCAACGGCGATCAGATCGTTCTGCCCAAAGCCAAGGAGGTGAATTTCGTCATCGAGCGCACATCGCTGACGCTGAAATTCGGCGCTTCGCAGAACCTCGCCGTTACCCAAAAAGGCGTTGAAAACCTCGCCATCGCCAAACCCGACGGCTGGCGCGCCTGGCTCGAAGGCGATGTGCTGACCATCACAGCCCCTGCCAAGGAGAACGTATATGCCGAAACCTCGGGTGAAGTATCCGTCGTAGCCGTAGGCGCTACCGCAACGGTCATAGCCAAGGTTCAGGTACTCGCCACCGATGAAATCCTCGGCGGCGCAGGCGCCGGATCGAGCGAATGGGAAGAGTGGAACTAACGGATAAAAAGGAGATTACCGATGAAAAACTACTTATACATATTGTGCGCATTCCTGCTCGCATTCGCAGGATGCACGAAAGATGCGGACGTAGAACCTATCGCCCCTGCTCCTGACGGAAATACGCAGGTCGTACTGACCGGATTCTCCGGCCGGGGCACCCGCACCGGTTTCGGCGGAGCCGAAGACGGAGCCGTTCCGTTCCTCTGGAGCGCCGGCGACTACATCTGGGCACGCAATACCCGAAGCGAAGCCATCGCCGAAGGCGGCAGCCAGGCGACATTCGTTTTCGAATCCCTCGAAACGGCCGACACGTACGACGTATTCTACAACCTGACCGGCCCGGCAGCCGCAACAGCCCTGATTCCGGCCGAGCAGACACAGCAGGCAGCCGGAGAGTTGAACCTGGGCCAAAACGGTGACTTCGGTTATGCAACGGCGCAAAACGGAACCTTTACGCTCGAGCATGCGACCTCCTACGTCTGGTTCGACACCTATTCGAGCGATGTCACCTCGAACCTGCTCTCGATCACCTTGAGCGTATCGGGCGGTCAGACCATCGCCGGCGAAGCCGCTTTCGCCGACGGAAAGCTGGGCGACTGCAAAGGCTCTTCGTCCGTCACCCTGTCGTTCGGCGAAGAGGGTGTCGCCCTGCCTTCGCAGAGCAACGATACCGACGTGTTCGCCGCCATGGTGCTCTACCCCGCCGATCTTTCGACGGCAACGGTTTCGATCGTCTATAAATTCGCCGACGGTTCGGTTTATCTGCAAACCAAATCAGGCAAAACGCTTACCCCAGGCCACACGCTGCGCCTCTCGACACAGATCGCCAAGTCCGACTGCAAAAACTCCGGCGCATTCTTCATGACCGAAGCCGGTGTTGCGGAAGAGCTGCCGACCGAGCCGATCGGCTACCTGAAAGTCGTTACCCTGGGCGAATCGACCCTCTCGGCCGAAGAACTCACCTCGATTGCAGGCAACCTCGCAAACGGTGCGGTCATCGATCTGGGTGAAGCTACCTTCGCCACGACCGAATTTCCGATGGACTTCACCCGCAAGACCAATCTTCAGGAGATCGCACTGCCCCGTAATATCCAGACTTTCACTCCCAGCACCTACAATTCCGGGGCTTTCTACGGCTGTGAGAACCTGACGCGGGTAACCTTTCCAGAAGGCCTGACTGCCATCGGGCAGAACTGCTTCCGCAACTGTGCCAAACTGGAATCCATCGAGCTTCCTTCCTCGGTGCGCACATTGGACATCTATGCGTTCTACGGCTGCAAATTGCTGACATCGGTCGTAATTCCCGAAGGTGTGGAAGCAATTCCACGATTCTTATTCGACAGTTGCACAGCTCTGACCGATGTAACCCTGCCCTCGACACTGAAGAGCATCGGAGCCGAAGCATTCGAAGCGACCGGACTCGAAGAGATCACGATCCCGGAAAGCGTGACTACAATAGAATCATCCGTATTCAAGAACTGCAAATCACTGGAACGCATACAGTTTCCCGATGCACTGACTGCAATTCCGGCCAACCTGTGCAACGCATGTTCGGCCCTCACGACAATCAATATGCCCTCCAAGCTGGAGACTGTCGGCAACGACGCCTTCTACAACTGCGGCAAGTTGCAGGACGTAACCTTCCCCGAAACGCTGAAATCGCTCGACGAGCGCTCGTTCGGCGGTTGCAGCGCCTTCACCCGCATTATTATCGATATCCCCGCGATCGCCAATTACGCCTTCTGGAACTGTGCCAACGTCACCTCGATCGATCTGGGCGAAAAGGTGACCTCGATCGGACGCAACGCCTTCATTTCGGCAAGCAATCTGCAAACCATTACCTGCCGGGCCGAGAATGCGCCCTCGCTGGGAAACTCCGCTTTCGGCAGCGCCGGCAGCAAAGTGGAAGGTGCAAAAATCCTCTATGTTCCGGCTGCGTCCTACGATGCCTATGAAACGGCCTGGACGGACGTAACCTCGCAGGGATATGCGCTGCAGGACATCAACGACCAGCAACTGACGGACGGCATCTACTATCGTGCTTCGCGCGAGGCCGACTGGGTTCCGACCCTGCCCGCGACATTCACCGCACTGTATGTACGCACCGTAGGCGACGATGCGGCCCTCACCGCCAGTCAACTCAATACCCTCGTCACCAAAATCTCGGCACAGTCCGCTCCCGTGACGCTCGACTTGAGCATGGCGAAATTCGAAGCCACGGAATTCCCCGTCTCACTGGCCGGCAATGCGAAACTGGGTACGATCAAATTCTTCGAAAATACGACCTCGATCGCAGCCGGAGCCTTCAAAGGCTGCACGGCCCTGACCAAGGCGACCGTTCCGACCGGAGTCGGCACTATCGGCGAAAGCACGTTCGAAGAGTGTACGGCGCTGGCGGCTCTCACCCTGCCGTCGAGTGTCAAAACCATCGGCGACAAAGCGTTCAAGAGTTGCGCCGCCCTTGCGGATGCCGACCTCGCCTCGATAAACAGCATCGGAATCGAAGCGTTCGCCGGCACGGGTCTCACCTCGGCGAAAATCTACGCCACGACACTCGGCGAAAAGAGCTTCCGCGACTGTCCCGAACTCACGGCCATTACCCTCGGTTCGGCAACGACCATCCCGGCCGAAATGTTCGCCGGCTGTACGGCTATTACGACCGTCACCATTCCCGCTTCGGTTCAGACAATCGGCGCGAGCGCTTTCGAAGGCTGTTCCAAACTGGCGACCCTGACATTGGGTTCTGGCGTGACAACCCTCGGCGATCGTGCTTTCGCCGACTGCGGCCTGACGGCACTCGCCCTGCCCGACAACGTTACCACGCTGGGTGACGGAGCCTTCAGCAACAACCCCAATATCGCTACGCTCCAATTCGGTGCAGGCCTCACCGCTATCAGCGACAATGCCTTCGCAACGAACGACGCGATCGAAAACCTGACCATTCCGAAAACGATCGTGACGATCGGTGCGGGTTCTTTCTCCGACTGGTCGAAGCTGACCAAATTGACCATCTCGGGCAACACGCTGACTTCGATCGGCAGCAAGGCCTTCGAAAACGCCGCACTGCTCGCAGACGTCTATGCGGAACCGACGACGGCCCCTGCGGTACAGGCCGACAGTTTCTCCGGCGCGGGTACTTCGGTACAAGGCAGCAAAACGTTCCACGTAGCATCGGTCGAAGCCTACTCCTCCTGGACCACAGCCGCCAGCGGCTATACGATGGAGGCGCTCGGTCCCGACTACCTGAGCGAAGGCCTTTACTACCGCGCTTCCGGCGAAGATCCCTGGAAATCAGAAATTCCGCAAACCTTCACTACGCTGTACGTCAAGACGGCCGGTGACAATACGGTGATGACGGCAGAACAGATGAAGGCCGTAGCGGATGCCGTGAAAGCACTCGCAGCTCCGGCTACGGTGGATTTCTCGGAAGTCGTTTACGAATCGGAAACCTTCCCTAACTCGTTCAAATCGAATGCGAACCTCGCAGGCATCGTATTCCCGCAGAACGTAACGAAAACCGCTTCGGCCGCTTTCCAAAAAACGGGCATGACCTCGGTAACGCTACTGAAAGGCATCAGCTATGGATCGAACGCTTTCGACTCCTGCGCATCGCTCGTCAGCGTGACTGTCGAGGAGGGTGTGACCGAAATCGGCAACTACATGTTCCAGAACACCAAACTGACCGACGTAACCCTGCCCAATTCCGTCACGAAGATCGGAGCAAGCGCATTCAACGGCTGCTCGCTGACAACGATCAACTTCGGTCAGGGTGTAAAAACGATCGAGAATTCCGCATTCCAAAATTGCGGAGAGCTGACCGAGATCATCCTCCCGGATGCCACGGAAACACTCGGGCAGAATGCCTTCGGAGATTGTCCAAAACTGGCTAAGATTTCGTTAGGCAAGAATATGAAAACACTCGAAGCATACTGTTTCGTCGGCTACTCGAAAGGCTGCCCCTTGCTGGGTGACATCATCTGTCGGGCAACTACCCCGCCGACCCTGAAGGACGACTACGGTACCGGTCCCTTCGGCGGCGGTTGGAGTCCCGTTGCAGGCAAAGACGTCCCTGCTGAGAACCGGATCATCCACCTTCCGAAATCGGCCGATCCGGTCGGCGGTACGGGAGCCTACGCCGACTCTTCGTGGGTTAAATTGACCTCCTCAACTTATGGATTCGCCTTCAAATACGATGTGGAAGGCTAACACTAAAATAGAATGATCGCGCGGTGAAAATGTCGGCAATCCTCCCCGGATTGCAGGCATTTTCATCCGCATTTAATCGAATCGCCATGAAAAAATTACTATACATCCTCGCAGGACTCGGCCTGGCGGCCTGCACCTCGGACATCGAGGAACTTCCCGAAGTCGGTCCCCAACCCGGACGGGAGGTAACCCTCACGGGTATTTCCGGCACCGCGAGCCGCACTCAATTCGTGCCTGGCGACGGGACCGAAATTCAATTTCAATGGAGCACCGGCGACCGAATCTGGGCAGGCGGCGTACAGAGCGCCGAAGCGGGAACGGACGGCAATGTCGCCGACTTCGGATTCACGAACCTCCCGGGGGCTGCACCCTACCGGATTTATTACAACATGACCGGCACCGACGCCGAAGCCGTCGTTCCGACCGAACAACGCCAGGCGGAGCCGGGCAAACTGCAACTCGGACCGAACGGCGATTTCGGCTATGCCACGACCGACTCCGAAGGACGATTCACCCTCTCGCACGCCACCGCTTACGTCTGGTTCAACCCCTGGTCGCAGGACGTGAAGGAGAAGCTCGTTTCCGTCACGCTGGCAGCGACCGACGCCTCGACCGTACTGACCGGTACGCGCACCTTCGACGGCACCGGATTCAGCGATGCGACCGATGCGAACAACGCCGTAACGCTTTCGTTCGGCAAGGAGGGTGTCGAACTGCCCGCGACGAGCAGCACCGCGAGCGTATTCGCCGCAGCGGTCGTCTATCCGGCGGATTGCAGCGCAGAGGAAATACACGTAACCTACACCTTCGCCGACGGCAGCGTCTATACCGAGACCAAAACCGGACGCAATTTCGAAGCGGGCCGTATCTACCGCCTGACGACCGAGATTACCAAGCGCGACGGAGGCAGCCTCGAAATTCAGGGGCTGGAGGATTCGGACGAACCCGTTTGTATGAAATACGGCGCTTCGGAAGCGTATGCACTGACGGCCGGAGGATGGATTCCCACGGTCGAAATGACATCGGCACCGGCAGGCTGGACGGCCGATTTCGATATCGCACGGCGTTCGCTCCTGATCGCTCCTCCTGCGGAATACACCGACGGAATGGATTTGGAAAACACCGTAACGATCCAGTCCGACGACAAACCGATCCTCTCGCAGGAGTACTACGTGCTCGACTTCACCCATCCCGAAGGCACGTTCGTCCTCATAGAGGGCAACATGACCTCGGAGAACGGCACGATCGTCTATTTCGACCAACACATGCGCTATCATGAAAAGGTTTACGAGGAGATCAACGACAACGAAATCGGCAACGTCCTTCAGGATATGTACCTGGCCAACGGCAAGATCTACTTCATTACCCAAAACGGCAAGACAAGCAGCATGGGAACTACATTCAACGGCGACGGACGCTTCGTCGTCTGCGATGCCCACACGATGAAACGCCTCGTGGCACGCGACATGCCGTTCTACGCAAACATCGATACCTCTACGGGTGCCACCCAAAGTTCAAAATCGACCCTCTGCTGGCCGCAGCACATCGTGGTCGTAAGTCCCGAAAAAGCCTACATCCAATATTCCACGGCCGACAACGAATCCCATTCGGGCATCCGTATCGTGGACCTTCAGACCAATATCATCCGTACGAGCGACATCCCGGGTACATTCGGCGTCTTCACGAAAACGGGGGCGACCAAGGCCCGCATGATCTTCTCGCGCGGCAAGGTCTTCGCCGGACGCGGCAATTCGGTGATCGTCCTCGATCCCGCGACGGATGCCGTAATCAAAACCGTCACCTACGAAAACCGCCAGGTGAAAGACCTCGCAAAGGGTTACGATGGGAAAATTTATGCTATCTTTACGGGCGAATTTACCGGAAACTCGGGCATGACCGGTGCGGCGAGCTTCACCAAACCGGCTATGATCGTAGCGTTGGACGCGAACGGCGAGGTCGTTTCGGAAACGAACCTGCCCGAACAGATCGAACTGCGCACGGGCACGGCTTCGCCGACAGTGCAGATGTGTGCGAGCTTCACGCAGCCGCACCTCTATTTCATCGGCAAACAGGACTTCAGCGCCTATGAAGCGATGCGTTACAACTACGAAACCGGCAAGGTCAATTGGGACTACATCACGGCAGACCTCGATGCGGATCATTCGGGCGGCGACATCATCTACGGCTACATGGGCGTACACCCGACGACCGAACAGTTATGGGTCGGCAAATCGACCTATACGCAGAGCGCCGTCCATGTCTATGACGTATCGCGGAGCGATGCCCTGGAGTTTTCGAGCTTCTACCAGAAGAAAGCGAGTCCGGCAGGCGTGGATTTCGCCTACCGTTTCTCGGACGAATGGATAAACAGATAGACTTATGTTCAATGGGTTGAAAAGAGGAATCGTAATCTGTGCATGCGCGGCGCTGGCCGTGTCGTGCATGGATTACGGACCGATAGAGAAAGAGGATTTCGAAATCGACAACATAGGTTCGGGCGACGAAGTGACCGGCAAGGGGCTCTTCATCACCAACGAAGGGAATTTCATGTACGGCAATGCCTCGCTCTCCTATTACGATCCGGAGAAAAAACATGTCGAGAATGAAGTTTTCGCCAGAGCCAACGCCATCAAGCTGGGCGACGTCGCGCAGTCGATGGTCATCCGCAACGGTATCGGTTGGATCGTAGTGAACAACTCGGGCGTGATCTATGCGATCGACATCAACACCTTCAAGGAGGTGGGACGCATCACGGGCTTCACTTCGCCCCGCTACATCCATTTCCTGAGCGACGAAAAAGCCTACGTCACCCAAATCTGGGATCCGCGCATCTACATCGTCAATCCCAAGACCTACCAGATCACCGGCTATGTCGAAACGGATATGGATTTCGAAACCGGTTCGACTGAACAGATGGTGCAATACGACAAATACGTCTTCACCAACTGCTGGTCGTACCAGAACCGAATCCTGGTGATCGACACCGAAACCGACAAGGTCTGCGACCAGATCACCGTGGGCATCCAGCCCACCTCGCTGGTCATGGACAAGTACAACAAGATCTGGACGGTGACCGACGGCGGCTACGAAGGTTCGCCCTACGGACACGAGGCGCCATCGCTCTACTGCATCGACGCCGCAACCCGCAAGATCGAGAAACAGTTCAAGTTCAAATTCGGCGACTGGCCCTCCGAAGTGCAGCTCAACGGCACACGCGACACGCTCTACTTCATCAACAAGGCGGTCTGGCGCCTGCCGGTAACGGCCGACAAGTTTCCGGTAAAACCATTCCTTCCCTACAACAATACGCTCTACTACGGACTGACGATCAACCCTGTCAATTCGGAAGTCTATATCGCCGACGCGATCGATTACGTGCAGAACGGTGTCGTACTGCGCTATTCGCCCGACGGCGAACTGCTCGACGAATTCTATGTCGGGATCATCCCCGGCGCCTTCTGCTGGCGCTAATCATATAATAAGAATCATCATCCATGAACAAAATACGGATCTATTTCATATTGCTCGCTCTGACGGCGGTCGCCTGCAACAAGGACGAGCTCATCACCACCGATGTCGAACAGGTGCCGATCATCACGTTCGACACCGACCCGGCCGTCTATCCCGTCAAGGTCGGCCGGGAGTTCACCATTACGCCCTCCTACCAGTTCGTCGATCGGGCCGTTTACTCATGGAAACTGGAAGAAACGGGCAAAATCATCTCGACCGAACCGCAGCTCACCTACCGGTTCGATTCCGGCAATGAAATTTCGGAAGGCGTCAACGGCTACTACATCGACCTGGAGGTAACCACCCCGAACGGCACGACCGTCGAAACGGTTCTCGTCGAGGTACAGGAGCTGCTGCCGCCCCTGATCTCTTTCCCCATGCAGACCGACGGGCTGGAGGTCGTGAAAGGACGCAAATACGAATTCGCGCCCACCGTACAGTCGGCCGAGAACAGCACTTTTCTCTGGACGCTGCGCCGTCCGGGTGCCGCCGAAGCCGAACCGGTCGGCGATGAGGCCGTCTATGAATTCTGCGAGGAGATCGCCGGAACATACGAAGTCTCCCTGCGCACGGAAAACGAGGACGGCTCGGACGAAATGACAATCGAGGTGGAGGTGGTCGATGCACTGGCGGTATCGGTTACGGCGGTACCTATCGGACGCAAATACGACGGTCTGACCCGCACCGTATCGCTCGACCGCACGATCACTCTGCGGCCATTCATCTGGAACGGCACCAACCCCAAGTTCAGTTGGACGATCGACGGACAAGAGGTCGGGACCGAGCTTTCGTACACCTATACCCCGACCGAAACGGGAATCAAAAAGATCGTTTTCACCGTAACGGATACCACCGACGAACCCGAAATGACCCTCTCGAAGTGCATCACGCGCACCAATGAAACCCGGGCTACGCTGGAGTTCACCGTCGAATGCCACAGCGAAGAAGAGTCGCACCGCCGCCCGGCTTCGGGAGCCAGCAGCGCGACGTGGGACCGGGTGTACGAATATACGCCGGCCCCGGGACAGTTCATCAACGAACTGGTTTCGGGCGGATTCACCGGTACGGAAACCAGTCCCGAAGCGGCAGTCGCCTACGCCGAAGAACGGATGAAGAAAAATACCTGGGTATCGCTCGGCGGCTGGGGCGGCTACATCGTCGTGGGCTTCGACCACAGCATCGACAACTCCTCGTCCGGATACAAGGGAGGCTACAACTTCTCGATCACGGGCAACGCCTTCAAGGGTTCGTCCGAACCGGGTATCGTCTATGTGATGCAGGACACCAACGGCAACACCCTGCCCGACGACGAATGGTATGAACTCAAAGGATCGGAATACGGCAAAGAGGAGACCGTTCAGGATTACGCGGTCACCTATTACCGGCCGACCTACTCGGGAGCCGACGTACAATGGAAGGACAACCAGGGCGTCAAGGGCAAGATCGACTACCTGAAACAGTACCACGACCAGCCCAGCTACTACCCGGCGTGGATCGGCACGGACAGCTATACGCTTTACGGTCCCTGCCTGAAGAGCCGCACCTACGACCAGTCGGGCAACGGCTCCTACTGGGTCAATGGCGAATACGACTGGGGCTACGCCGACAATTTCGGCAACGACCGTCTTTCGGAGGACGACAATGCCGCAGCAGGCGCCATGAAGGTCTATTTCAAAATCTCGAACGCGGTCGATAAGAACGGACAGCCCGCCAACCTCAAATACATCGACTTCATCCGGGTACAGACCGGCGTCAATGCCAAAGCCGGCTGGCTGGGCGAGAACTCCACGGAGGTATTCGGATTTACGGACGAAAACATCAACCAGGGCAAATAGGCGGGAATATGAAAATAACAGGTATAATCTGCTGCCTCGCACTACTGTGCACGGCATGCAGCGAAGAGAAGACCGAACTGCCCTGGGGCAGCGACAACTACATAGTATCGTTTTCGCTGACTACCGGCGCCGACACCTACCCGGCCGTCATCCGCGACGGCCGGATTACGGTAAGCATCCCCTACAACGTATCGTTGGAAGACGCGCAGGTATCCTACGAATTATGCGAGCACGCCTCGATCTACCCCGACCCGGCGACTGTCGCCGACTGGGACCAGGAGTGGCAGTTTCTGGTCAGCTCCTACGACAATCAAAACGACCGCACCTACCTCTATACGGTAGAGCGCACCGACATTGCGACCGATGGCAGTCTGACACTTCGGACGCAGGCCGAAGTGGACGCTTTCGCCCGGAGCGGAATCAACACCGTCGAAGGCAACCTCACCATCGGAGGCGAGGACGAAGAAAACCCCGTCACGAATCTGGACGGGTTGAAAAACCTCGTTTCGGTCCGCTGCGACCTGACGATCACCGCCGCCTATACGGGTGAAACATTGGCCGGACTGGAAAACCTGACCGCCTGCGAATCGCTGCGGATCGGCAGCGCGGCCCATCCCAACGAAACGCTCAGGCAGCTTTCACTCCCGGCCCTGAAAGAGATCAAAGGCGACCTGTGCGTCTACGGCACGGCTCTGCAAACGGCGGATTTCAAATCCCTGCAAAGCGTCGCCGGGCACTTCGTCCTCCAGTCGGACGCCCTGCTCCAACTGACGGCCGACGAGCTGACCTCCGTTGCCGGGAATATGACGCTGGTCGGAACGACCGCAGACGCAGCCAAAGCCCCGTGCGAACAGATGTATTTCCCGAAACTGCAACGCATCGACGGGGCGCTGATCCTCTCCCGCTTCGACCGGTTATCGGGATTGGGCACCACGTTCGGTGTGCTGACCCAGGCCGGAGCGCTTCGTTACGAACATCTTGCCCTGGCCAATACGTTCGAATTTCCGCTGATCGGAACGACCGGGGACATTACCGTCACCGACTGCCCTATTTTGCGATCGGTCCTGCTGCCGGCACTTACCGACGCCGGATCGCTCGAAATTACGGGGTGTCCGGCCATCGAAACATTATCCTTTCCGAAAGCGGAGCGTTTCGACGGCGACGTTAGCCTGGCAACGCTTCCCGCGATCAAGGATTTCGGGGAGTTCCTTCCGGCGCTCAAAGCCATTTCAGGCGACCTGTCGATCGACGACCTGTCGTCGCTCGAAGGCGTGCTGGATCTCTCGGGATGCACTTTTTCTCCGAACAGTACGCTCGACCTGCGTCTGGTCGCCGCGACGCGACTGACGGAGCTCCGGGGCGGCGATTTCGGCGGCTCGCTGCGGATCGACGCCTCGTCGCTGACGCCGCAACCGGAAGCGATGCCTTTCGGAATCACCGGGTTCAAAAACCTCGATACCCTGCGGATCGCCGGATTCACGCATATTTCCGAACTCTCTTTGCCGACGGAAAGCTGCGATGATCTCACGATCGAAAATTGCGGATCGCAAGCCCCGTTCACGCTCTCGCTGCCGAATCTCGTCGAAGTGCGGGGAACACTTCTCTGCCGTAACTGCGGCAAGACAGGCGAAGCGAATTCGGCTTCGTTTCCCCGGCTGAAAAACGTCGGCCGGCAGCTCTCGTTCTACGTAGGTGCCTCGTCGTTCACCGCCCTCGAATTTCCGCTGCTGGAAACCGTCGGCAACGGAGAGCCCGTTTCGGATGATCCGGCAGACGACTACGCCCTCTACACGATGCCTTCGGGTTGCGCGGGCGAATTCATCCTGCCGAGCCTGCAACAGGTAAACGGCAGCATGCTGGTATCCACCTGGAACACATCGACCGACCGGGCCGTCGCGTTCCGCTTTCCCTCCCTGCAGAGCGTCGCGGGAGAAATCAGCGTCGGACACACGGCCTACAAAAACAAGTCGGTCGCAACGCTCGATTTCTCCGCCCTGACCGCTGCCGGGGCAGTCCGCATCGGCAACCTCTCGTCGGTAACGGATTTCTCGACCTTCACGCAGGCCCTTCCCCGACTCTCCGAACAGACGTGGAGCGTGACGGACTGCGGCTATAACCCTACGTATCAACAAATGCTCGACGGCGAAACCGGAGCCGAATCCAAATGATGAAACACCTATTGACAATCGTACTGTGCCTCACAACGCTCACCGGGCTCGCACAGGAGGAGAAAATCAAAAAAAGCGAGTGGTGGAACAGCAACCCTTCGTATGCCGTTCCCATCCGCGAAGTCAATGTCACGGCACGGCGGCCGATGAAGGAGATCGGCATCCAGAAAACCCAGCTCGACACCACAGTGCTGCATGAAAACATCGCTCTCTCGATGGCTGACATCCTGACTTTCAACACGTCGATTTTCGTCAAACAGTACGGCCGCGCCACCCTTTCGACCGTGGCGTTCCGCGGTACGTCGCCCTCGCATACGCAGGTGACGTGGAACGGTATGCGAATCAACTCCCCGATGCTGGGCATGACGGACTTCTCGATGATCCCCTCCTACTTCATAGACGACGCCTCGCTGCTGCACGGCACCTCTTCGGTCAATGAGGCGGGCGGCGGCCTGGGCGGAGCAGTCAAGCTCTCCACGCGCCCTGCCGACGCGGACGGCTTCAACCTGCAATACACGCAGGGTGTCGGCTCGTTCTCGACTTTCGACGAGTTTCTGCGCCTCACCTACGGCAACGACCGCTGGCAAACTTCGACACGCGTCGTCTATTCCTCCTCGCCGAACGACTTCAAGTATAGAAACTACGATAAAAACGTGCTTATCCTGGACGACGACCATAACATCATCGGCTCCTACTACCCGATCGAACGCAACAAAAGCGGTGCATACCACGATTTCCACGCGTTGCAGGAGGTCTATTACAATACCGGGCACGGCGACCGTTTCGGATTGCAGGCCTGGTACGTCAATTCGAAGCGGGGACTTCCGATGCTGTCGGTCGATCACAAGGAGAACGACGACTACCTGAACCAACAGCGCGAACAAACCCTGCGCAGCATCCTTTCGTGGGATCACCTGCGCGAAAAGTGGAAAGTAGGCGTCAAAGCCGGTTATATCCATACCTGGATGGCCTACGACTACGAACGGGAGCTCGGCAACGGGAAAATGGAGAAGATGATCCGCTCGCGCAGCACGATCAACACCTTCTTCGGCCAGGTGGACGGGGAATACTACCTCGGGGAGAAGTGGCTCTTCACGGCAACCGTTTCGGCACACCAGCACCTGGTACGAAGCATCGACAAAAACATCATCCCGATGGACAACCAGCAGCCGACCGATCCCAACGGCAACAAAACCAAAGTACCCGTCGGTTATGACAAAGGACGCATCGAACTGTCGGGATACGTGTCGATCCGCTACCGCCCCACCGAGCGCCTGGGCCTTTCGATAGGCCTGCGCGAAGAGATGTTCGGCTCGGAATGGACACCGATCATTCCGGCCTTCTTCACCGACTATCTGATCTCGAAACGCGGCAACCTCGTCGCTAAAGCCTCCATTTCGCGCAACTACCGTTTCCCGTCGCTGAACGACCTCTACTTCCTGCCGGGCGGCAACCCCGACCTGAAAAATAAGCCAGATTTCTTTGTAGGTGTATTTAGTCTGCATATTCGATAAATAGGTTTTTGGGATACATTCGATAACTCTTTTTGGGAGCCTGATATACTTGAAAAAAGGAAAAGGAAGCCGGGCAAAGTGCATTGTCCGGCTTCCTTCTAAGAAAATATCTTGAACGGAAGTTTATTTCCTGTTCTGCTTTTCTTTCATCATCTGCTCCTGTTGCTTCTGCATAGCTTCAAGGCGGGCAGCGAAGCCGGTCTTTTTCATTTTCTTCGGATCTTTCCTGTTCGCTTCCAGTTGTGCCAGAAGCGCTTCCTCATTCGTCATTTTGCGCATGATGATGGTAGTTACCACACTGACAAGCGTCGAAATGAAGTAGTAGTAGTTCAGTCCCGAAGGATAGTCGTTCAATATAAACAGGAACATAACGGGCATCAGGTACGACATCCATTTCATGGCTGCCATTTGCGGGTTGGCGCCTGTGTCCTGCTGCTGCATCATAAATTTGGTGTTCAGGATATTCGTTACTGTCATCAGCAGGCAGAAAAGGCTGAGGTGACTGCCCAGGAACGGAATATGGAACGGGAAATTGATGAACGCATCGTACGTGGACAAGTCATCGGCCCACAAGAAACTTTGCTGGCGCAGCTCGATGGCACTCGGCACGAACATAAACAATGCCATTAGAATGGGGAACTGAATCAGCATCGGCAGACAGCCGCCCATCGGACTCACACCGTATTGGCTGTAAAGCGCCATCACTTCCTGCTGTTTCTTCATGGCATCTTCCTGCTTGGGATACTTCTTGCCTATTTCGTCTATTTTCGGTTTCAGTACACGCATTTTGGCAGAGGAGATGTACGTTTTCCAAGTTGCGGGAAATACCACTGCCTTTACAATCAATGTCATCAGCAGCAGAACGATACCCATGCTCAATCCCCAGCTGGACAGCCAGTCGAAGATATTGATGGTGAACCACTTGTTTATCCAGCGGATTAACGGCCAGCCCAGATATACCAGGCGGTTGAGCTCCCACTTGTCCTCGCGTCCTTTATCGAGTGCGGTCAGCGTTTTGTAGTGGTTGGGACCGAAGTAGAAGAACAGTTGCGTCGGAGTTTTGCCGGTCGGGTCGAAAGCAGTGCTCATTTCGGCAGAGTAATCCTTGATGTAGCCGCTTCCCTGTGTCTCCAGCTTTGAGTTCAGCTTCGTCTTCTCAAAGTCGGCATCGGCAAGGAATACGGAAGAGAAGAACTGGTTCTTGAAAGCAATCCAGTCCAGGCGTTCTGCCACTTCTTTCTCATCGTTCTTGCCGGCTGACAGGTAATCGGTTCCGTCTCCGGTAATTTTATAGGTCAGTTCCGCCAGGCGGTTCTCATACGTATATCCCTTTTCTATCTGACGTGCACGCTGCGACCATTCGATGTCTACATAGTCGGTGTTTGCCAGCTTGTTTGCCATACCTACGGCGTCGATTGTAAAGTCTACCAGATAGGTGTCATTGTGCATGGCATACTTAAAGTCGATATAGCTGGCGCTGTCTGCCGCCAAACGCATGGTTACGGTGCTGTCCGTACGGTTCACCACCGAAAAATAGTAGTTTTCCGTCTGTATGGTTTCCTTCTTGTTGTAGAAAAGGAAGTTCATGGAAGCGTCGTTGCCGCTGAATAGGGTAACAGGTGTCTTTTTGTCCTGTCCCATATACTCTTTCAACGTAGCTGACGAAATACGTCCGCCCTTGGTGGCAACTGTCAGCTCTGCCAGATTGTTTTGTATTGTAACCTGTGAGTCGGTTCCCTGAAGAGCGTTGAAGAAGAGAACGGTAGAGTCTGCCGTCTGTTCCTCTTTGTCATTGGCCAAGGCAGCTTCCGCCTTTGCTTTCAGGTCAGCTTCGCGTTGTTGTACTTGGGCTATGGAGTCATAATAGCGTTGCTGTGCAGCCAGTTGCTCCTTGCTCGGACGGCTCAGAAAGCTGAATCCGACTAACAGGATTGCTATCAAGACAAGGCCTGTGATGGTGTTTTTATCCATTTAATCAAATTATGAATTTTCAATTATTAATTAGTGATGATTACTTTGTTTCGTTTTCAATCGCAGCCTTTACGAAAGCTACAAATAGCGGATGCCCTTGCCGGACGCTCCGGCTTCTCCTGGCGCGGCGGCCGCTCGACCTTCGGCTGACGCTCGGGCCGCTCTCTTCTCGGCTGACGCTCGGGTTTCGCCGGACGCTCCGCTCTCTGCGGCTTTGCCGGTCGCTCGGACGGCGGATTTTCGCCGTTTTCCTCGCGCTGACGGCGCTCCTCGGCCATCGCGGCGGCGTTCTGGCGGTTGCGGCACGCGCCCTTGACCACCGTGCAGTCCTCGCAGCGGAACTCGGTCAGCGAATGCTCGGGGCTGTCATCGAGCTGCACCTTGCAGATGCCGCGCAGCATCTGGGTCGTGATGACCTTGCCGCGGCCCTCGGGGGTATCGACAACGCTGCCCTGACGCGGCGTGATCTTCTGGAGCTCGGCGTAGGCTTCGTGCTCGTATTTCAGGCAGCACATCAGACGGCCGCACACACCGGAGATCTTCGCCGGATTGAGCGAAAGGTTCTGGTCCTTGGCCATATTGATGGAAACCGGGTGGAAATCGTCAAGATAAGTCGAGCAGCACAGCTCTCTGCCGCAGCAGCCGAGTCCGCCGATCATCTTCGCCTCATCGCGCACGCCGATCTGGCGCAGCTCGATGCGCGTGCGGAACACGCCTGCAAGGTCCTTGACCAGCTCGCGGAAGTCCACGCGGCCGTCTGCGGTGAAGTAGAACAGCAACTTGTTCATGTCGAACGTGCATTCCGCCGTCACAAGGTTCATTTCGAGCTTTCTGTCCTCGATTTTGCGCTTGCAGACGAGAAACGCCTCGTCGGCACGCTTGCGGTTGCGTTCGAGCGTTTTCATGTCGGCCTCGGTCGCCACGCGGATCATGCGCTTGAGCGGCTGCACGACCGACTGCTCGGCGATCTCGGTGTTGCCCTGCACGCACTCGCCGTATTCCAGTCCGCGCGCGGTCTCGACGATTACGCCGGTACCAGTGGTGACTTCGGTGTCCTGCGGGTCAAAATAGTACATTTTTCCGTTCGTTTTGAAACGAACTCCGATTATGGTCGTCAAAGGCTTGTCCTCCTGTATCTGTAAAGCAGGGCAGGCGCCCTGCGGGGAAGTGCTACTGGTAGCAGATGCGGTAAACGTCGCTCGTCAGCGCGCAGGTGACAGCGGCAGAGGCCGCGTTGCGCGAGATGCGGTGGACGAGCTCGTCCGTAAAGTCGTAAAAGGCAAGCAGGCGCTCGGGCGTGAGCGCAGAGGCGAGCGCCTCGGACTGCTTTGCGAGCGCGGGCTGGAGCGGCGGCTCGTGCAGACCCTCCGCGCGGAAGATCGCGTCGCGCAGCGCGGCCTGCATGACGCCCATCACGCCGATGAGCGCGCGCCGGGGCGTTTTTTCCATGCCGAGCGCCGCGAGCATCATGCTGCCCTCGCGCTTTCCGGCGACGGCGGTCAGATAGGGCGCGAGAAGCCGGGTCGCCTCGTCGTCCGAAACGGCTGCCTCCTCGGGCGGCTCAAGCGCGAAGCGCGTGCACCGGCTGCGCACGGTCTGCAAAAGCGCGTCCGGCTTTTCCGAGGTCAGCACGAAAAACGCGAAATGCGGCGGCTCTTCGAGCTCCTTGAGCAGGGCGTTCTGCGCTGCGGCGTTCATGTTGTGCGCGTGACGGATGATGGTGACGCGGCGTGCGCCGTCGTTCGGGATGATGGCGTTTTCCGCCTTGATGCGCCGCGCAAGATCGACCTTGAGCTCGTCTTCACCTTCGTCGATGAGGGTAAGGTCGGGATGCACGCCGTCCTGCACCTTGCGGCAGGAAAGGCAGGCGCCGCAGGGGCGCGGCCCATCCGCCTCGCACAGGATACCGGCGGCGAGTGCGGTCGAGAGCGTTTCCAGACTGCGGCTGTCGTCCCCCGAGAGCAGGATGGTCTGCGGCACGCGGCCGGCGAGCGCGCGCCGCAGGCTCGCCTTCAGGCTGCGGTTGCCGGGGAGCGCGTCAAAGGAGATCACAGCTTTTCAAAGCGCTCGACGCCGAGCACGAATACGGTCGCGCCGCCGACATCGACCTGAACCGGGGCGGACGGGAAAAAGCCCATACCCAGCTCGGCGGTCGTCGGGATGATCTGCTTGCGGGTGGAGGAATGCTCGCGGATGATGTCGAAGCATTCGTCCAGACGGCTCTCGTCCAGACCGACCAGAATGGTCACGTTGCCGGCCTTGAGGAAGCCGCCGGTGGTCGCGAGCTTGGTGATGGAGAAGCCGGCCTTCATCAGGCTGCTGATTACGTCCTGTGCATCATCGTAATTGATGATCGCGAGTACCATTTTCATAGAAAAATCCCCTTTCGTTCCTGCGTCCGGAGACGATGATTTCCGAAACGTGCGGAAGCACCGCGGCCGTCACTTTTCCGGCATGACAACGGTGATCCTGTCTATATCATTGTACCATCTTTCGCGGATAAGTTCAACGTGCGCCTTTGTAATTTTCTCGCCGGGCCAGAGCAGCGGCACGCCGGGCGGATAGGGCGTCACGGGACGGGCGCAGACGCGGCCCTCGGCGTCCGAGAGCGACACCTCGGCGGAGGGTGCGAACCGGGCGTCGCGCACGCTCATGACGCGCTCGGCGGGCGGAAACGGCGGCGTTTTCTTCGGTGAAACGGTCTGGCTGCGGCGGCGCGACAGCACGCGCAGACTGTGCTTCAGGCGGTAAATCGCGCCCGCGGGGTCGTTTTCGGTGAGGATGAACACCACGTTGCGCTCGTCCGCCATCTCGCAGGCAACGCCGTGCTCGCTCCAGAGCGCGTCGGCGAGGGCGTGACCGGTGATGTCGGTGCCGGCGGCGTCGTGGGCCATCTTGACGATGGCACGCAGATCAGAGCAGATGCCGTAATAGGTGGGGTTGTTCACCAGCACGGCCACGGCGTTGGGGTGCTCCTTGATGGCTTTTGCTACTTGCTCCCGCTTCATGCCCAGCGAGATGCCGAGGCGCTTGTCCACTTCGGGATTGACATAGACCGGCACTGCGCCGCAGAGCACCAGTGCGTTCAGCACGCTGCGGTGGACGTTGCGGGGGAGAATGATCTCGTCGCCCCGCTTGCAGACCGTCAGCACCATGCTCTGCACCGAGCTGGTGGTGCCGCCCACCATCAGAAAAGCGTGTGCTGCGCCGAAGGCGTCGGCGGCCAGCTCCTCGGCCTCCCGGATGACCGATGCAATGCAGTTTTTAGGCTATGTGATCGCATGTTTCGCAGCACTTCTGGTTCTGTGCTCCATGTTTAGCCAGGGCAAGGGCATCGCAGTTTGGAAGCGCATTGTATTTGCAGCAGCCATGACCGCAGTGATGTATCTGATGTTTGTAAAAGTATTCAGCATTCCGCTTCCGAGCGGCGTACTGTTCTAAGGAGGATAAAGATGGCTGATTTTGTGAGCGCAATGGGGATTCTGCTTACCCCTTATTGTCTTATTATGATGGTGATCGGTGGATTCATCGGTCTGATCCTGGGTGCGATCCCGGGTCTGTCTGGAGCAATGGCAATTACCATTATCCTTCCACTTACCTTTGCGATGGATTCTAACGTAGCAATTGCAATGCTGATTGCAATCTGGGTAGGAAGCTGCTCAGGTGGTTTCATTGGTTCTATCCTTCTTGGTATTCCTGGAACCCCAAGTTCTCTGTCTACCTGTTATGATGGATACGCCATGACAAAGAAAGGCGAAGTTACCAAAGCATTATCTGCTGGTACCGTTGCAAACTTCATGGGTACGGTTCCGTCCATCCTGATCGCAATGATCGCATGCCCGGTTATTTCCAAATTTGCAGTTAAGATGGGACCGTGGGAGTATTTTGCACTTGGTCTGATGGCAATCACCCTGGTTGCAAGTATGTCCAAGGGACGTATGCTGAAAGGCTTCATCGGTGCAGCAATTGGTCTGTTCATTACCCAGATTGGTTATGCTCCGATTTCTTCTACTCCACGATTTACGTTTAATTCCTATTATCTGTCTGGCGGATTCAACATGGTATGCGTTCTGACTGGTCTTTTTGCAGGTGCTATGATCTTAAGCGACTATGCAAAAGGAGAGACTGGTGCAGCAGGTACTTTCAAAGGAAAAATCGGTAAATTCACTCTTCCGCTGGTTGACCTCACCAGAAACATTGGCAATATCATCCGTTCTTTCCTGGTAGGACTTGGTATCGGATTCCTTCCTGGTATGGGTGCAGCACTTTCAAACGTAGTTGCTTATACCATGGCAAAGAATTCTTCCAAACATCCTGAGGAATTTGGTGAAGGTTGTGTAGATGGTGTCATTGCTCCTGAGGTAGCAAACAATGCTTCTGTCGGTGGTGCTATCATCCCGATGATTGCACTTGGTATTCCTGGAGATGGAACCACGGCACTTTTGTTAGGTGGTCTGACCATTCATGGTATTGAGGCTGGTCCTCTGATGCAGAGAAACTACCCGGTATTCGTTTTCATGATTTTCCTGGTGAAGTACAATTACATTTACGACAACTCCGGTCGCATCTCCCAAAAAGAAGTG
>OGZW01000711.1_pt1 | contig 26748 bp, 14 predicted proteins | sample 1577001 | NCBI WGS metagenome assembly OGZW01 (sample SAMEA3541519, study PRJEB24748) | human gut metagenome | biome: human gut; feature: human-associated habitat; material: faeces | place: China | collected 2012 | reverse complement strand
TGCAGAAGATGGGCTCCACCAACACCCAGATCATCCTGAACACCCAGCTGGACCGCGGTCTGGCATTCGACGAATAAGCGAGGTTTTTATGGCACATTTTTGCAAAAACTGCGGTCTGCTGACTGCCCCGTACGACGAGCGGTGCCCCAAGTGCGGCGCACCGCTGCCGCATATCCCGATGGGCGAGGCTCTGTTGGAGTCCATGCGTCAGTCCCCGGAGGGTACCGTTCAGACCGGCGAGCCGCTGTACGAGCAGGATCTGGAGGAGGACCGCATCGACGCCATGAGCCAGGGCGCGACGACGGCGGCCATGCTGCTGTTCGCCATCCCCATCGCCGGGTTCGTGCTGGCGGTGGTGTGGAGCTTTGGCGGCACGCAGGACCCTGCCCGCAGGCGGCTGGCCCGGGCGTACCTGATCCGTGCGCTGGTCGTGGCGGGGCTGGTCATCCTGTTTGTGGCTGTGGCCGCGATGGTGTTTACCGCCGCGCTGCACAGCCAGCTGGCCTACTACTATTACCGTTGAGGAGGCGCCATGAAAGCATCTGTCATCATCCCGAACCTGAACGGCGCGGGCTGGCTGCGGGATTCCATCGAGTCCGTCTGGGCGCAGACCGAGCAGGATTTTGAGCTGATCGTCATTGACAACGGCTCCACCGACGAGAGCCTGGACATCGCCCGCAGCTACTGCGGGCGGGACCGCTACACTTTAATTGAAAACGCCGGGAACACCGGCTTTTCCCATGCGGTGAACCAGGGCATTGCGATTGCCAAAGGCGAATACATGGCGCTGTTCAACAACGACGCCTTTGCGGAGCCGGATTGGCTGGCGGAGCTGATCAAAACCGCCGACGCCGACCCGAAAATTTTTGCGGTCAGCAGCCTGATGCTGCGCTACTATGAGCCGGAGCTGGCCGACGACGCGGGCGACTACGTGACGATCCTGGGCTTTGCCTGCAAGCGCGGCGACGGCTTAAAGGCCAGCCGCTATACAAAGCCCTGCCGTGTGTTCAGCGCATGCGGCGGCGCGGCGCTCTACCGCAAGTCGATTCTGGACGAGATCGGCGTGTTTGACGAGCTGTTTTTCGCCTATTACGAGGACGTCGATTTGAGCTGGCGTGCGAACAATTTCGGCTACAGGAACGTCTACTGCCCCACGGCCCGCTGCCGCCATATCTGCGGCGCGACCACCGGCGCTGTGCGCTACAACCCGTTTAAGAGCATCCAGAGCGGGCGCAACAGCATTCTGCTGCCCTACAAGAACCAGCCGATTTTGATGTTGGTTTTGAATTTTATCCCGATGCTGCTGGGGTATCTGCTCAAAGTGCTTATGTTCCGGCTGCGCGGCTTCGGCGGGGATTACGCGAAGGGCTTCCGCGAGGCGTGGGCGGCGCTGCCGAAGATAAACAAACCGAAATTCAAGTGGCGGAACCTGCCCAATTATGTCTGGGTGGAGTTCAGTCTGATTGCCGGGCTGTTCAAGTACATTGTGTACCGCGTGCAGCGGGCGTTGAAGATCACGTGATGGGGGCCTTGCCTTTCATTTTGCTGCGCTGTAGGGGCCGGGCAGTTTCCCGCTGACTCCCTTATCTCTTACTTTCTTCGAGAAGAAAGTAAGCAAAGAAGCTTTCAATGTCTCAACCAAAAAGCACCTGCTGACCGGTCACACGCATACCGGTCAGCAGGTGCTTTTATTTTACTTGTTCAGAATTTCTTTGGTTCTTTCTTTGCAAAGAAAGAACATCTCTCGTTTAATCCTCATCCGCAAAGTTGCCCAATGCCTTTGCCTGCTCGATGACCTTGTTCTCGAGCATCTGCGGCAGGGTCTCATACCGGACAAACTCGAAGGTGAAGTAGCCGCGGCCCTGGGTCAGCTGGCGCAGGAAGGTGGTGAAGTCCTGCATCTCGGCCACGGGGACCTCGGCCTCGACGACCTGCAGGCCGTCGTCATCGGGGTTCATGCCCAGCACGCGGCCGCGGCGCTTCGTGACCTCGCCCATAATATCGCCGGTGTTGTCGGCGGGGACGTGGGCTTTCAATGCGCCGATGGGCTCAAGCAGGACGGGGCCGGCCTCGGGGATGGCGGCCTTATACGCGAGTTTGGCGGCCATAATGAACGCCATTTCGCTGGAATCAACAGGGTGGTAGCTGCCGTCCAGCAGCGTGGCCTTCATGCCGACCATCGGGTAACCGGCCAGCACGCCGTGCTCGGCAGCCTGACGGACGCCCTTCTCGACTGCCGGGAAGAAGTTCTTCGGCACGCTGCCGCCGAACACGTTCTCGGCAAACTCGATGCCCTCGCCCTCGATGGGCTCGAACTGGATCCACACGTCGCCGAACTGGCCGTGGCCGCCGGTCTGCTTCTTGTGGCGGCCCTGCGCCTTGCAGCTCTTGCGGATGGACTCACGGTACGGCACGCGCGGATTCTCGAGCGTGATCTCGACACCGAACTTATTCTTCAGCTTGGCCAGCGCGACCTCCAGATGCTGGGTGCCCAGACCGCTGATGATCTGCTGCTTCGTCTCGGGGTCGACCACGAACCGGATGGCGGGGTCCTCCTCGATCAGGCGGGCCAGCGCGCTGCCGACCTTACCCTCGTCGCCCTTCTTGGCGACCTTGACGGCCATGCGGTAGCTGCTGATGGGGTACACAGGTGCGGGCAGCGCCACGACGCGGGCGGGGTCACACAGGGTATCGCCGGTCTTGGCGGTGGCCAGCTTGGCAACTGCGCCGATGTCACCGGCGGCGATTTCGGGCGTGTCGGTCTGCTTTTTGCCGCAGACGGTCAGCGTCTTGCCCAGGCGCTCCGGCTGGCCGGTGCGGGCGTTGACGGCGTTGCTCGTCGCGGTCAGCCTGCCGGACAGCACCTTAATAAAGCTCAGCTTGCCGACAAACGGGTCGGCCACAGTCTTAAAGACGTAGGCGCACAGCGGGGCGGCGGGGTCGGCGGTGATCTCCACCGGCTCGCCGCCAGACTCGCCCACGGCGGACGCGGTGTCCGCGCCGGGCAGCAGCACGTTCATGTTGTAGAGCAGCATATCCAGCGCCTGCGCGTTGACCGCGGAGCCGCAGAACACGGGCGTGATCTGGCCGCTGCGCACGCCGGAGGCCATGCCCTGGACGATCTCCTCTGTGGTGAAAGCCTCGCCCTCGAAGAACTTCTCCATCAAAGCCTCGTCGGTCTCGGCGATGGCCTCGCTCATGGCCTGGATCAGGCCCTCAAAGCGGTGGCCGATGTCGGGCAGGTCGATCTGGACCTGCTTGCCGCCTTCGTATTTGAAGGCCTTCTGGCTGAACAGGTTGATGTAGGCGACGGTGCCGTCGTCCAGACGGACGGGCACGACGCAGGGGCAGACACTGGGGCCGAACTTGATCTTCATCTGCTCCAGGATCTTAAAGTAGTCGGCGTTTTCCAAATCAGCCTTGGTGACAAAGATCATCCGCGCCTTGTTGTTTTTCAGCGCCAGCTGGTACGCCTTCTCGGCACCGACGGTCACGCCGGAACGCCCGGACACACAGATCAGCACGCTCTCGGCGGCCATGATGCCCTCGGCAGCGCCGGTCTCAAAATCAAACAGACCCGGTGCGTCGATCAGGTTGTACTTGATGCCCTCGTACTCGACGGGGACAACGCTCGAGTTGAGCGATGCCTTGCGGCGGATCTCCTCGGGGTCAAAGTCGCTGGCGGTGGTGCCGTCCTCGACACGGCCCATACGCTCGGAAGCGCCGCTCATGTACAGCAGTGCCTCGGTCAGCGTCGTTTTGCCGCAGCCGGCGTGGCCGGCCACCAGAATGTTGCGGATGTCTTTGCTTGCGTAGCCCATGGATCGTCAAACCTCTTTTCGCGCCGGGGCTGCTTCCGGCAGCCCTGCGGCGTAGAATTTCATTGCGGCGCAGTGATTTTTGAACACTCCCGCCTGTTTGATACTACTTTACCACATTGTTGTGAAAATTTAAACAGTTTTTTCGGATTTTTTGTAAAAATTTTTAGGCAAAAGATTGTGGAAAGTGTAAAAAATCGTTCCTCGACATACAGCGAGTGTAGGGGGCGAGCATTGCTCGCCCGCCAACTTGGCGCAGCATCGTCTTTTCGGGAAAATATATCACAGGGCAAACGGGCACGGGCGGGCAATGCCCGCCCCTACCAATCGTTTCTTTGCCGGTCCGTGCAGCAAAAAAAGCCGCACAGCTTTCACTGTACGGCTTAACGGCTCACTTATTTTTCCTTCTTCGCCGTCTTTTTGCGGCGGCGGGCGCGCCCGCTGTCGGCCTTGGCCTCGGGAACATAGAGGCTATAGCTCAACAGGTAGCGGCCATGGGCAGGGACGCGGTAGAACGCGGCCTTGATGCGCTCCAGCGGACTGGTGCCGCTCTCGGCGGTGCTGCCGCTCAGCATAACAACATACTGCATATCGGTGTAGCGGGCGGCCACATCGCACTGGCGCAGATTCGTGCGGATCAGATCGCCCAGCTGCTCCACCATCAGAGCGGTCTCGGCAGCATCGGTGTTCTGGCTGGGAGCCACGGTCAGGATCGCCAGGAATACCTGCAGACCGTAGCGGACCTGCACGCCGCGCTGTACGCGGTAAATTTCCTTGAACGTCTCAAAGTCGCAGATACAGGCCCCCGTGTTGTCGGTATCCGGCAGGGCAGAGATCAGCTTGGAGACCTCGCTCTCCATATTGCGGTCTGCCTGGCGCATCTGGCGGTAGGCAGAGCCTGCGCGGCCCGGCTCAATGGCATGATGCAGGCAGCCCATGGCGCTGCCGCGGCGTGCCAGATCCTCCGCCTCCTCGTGGCGGCCCAGCGTCTCCAGCGCGACGATCTTTTCCAGATAAAGGCGCTCCTCGTAGGGGTCCAGCTCCAGTGCGCGGGTGCACAGCGTAACGATGCGGGTGCTCTCGCCCCATTTTTTGCAGAGCTCCAGCAGGTTTAAAATAGCTGTGCGGTACTGCCCGTGCAGACGCACGCTGACGCTTTCGACCCACGGCTCGGACGCAGACTGCGGCAGCAGCCGCCCGTCGTACAGGTTGACGATCTGTTCATAAATGCGGCTGCGCTTCTCGGCGTCGCTCTCCTTGCGGGCCAGCTCCGAGAGGTCGTTGACCTCAAACACATCCACGCTGCAGTCCAGATGGGGGTTCCACTGGTAGTAGCCGCGGCTGGTCACGATGCAGCCCTTCATCTCATCCAGACCCTCCGCGTCGATCATAAGGCGGAAGCGATGCAAGATGGCGCGCAGGGCCATGTCCGGGTTGGTGGACCGCTCCCCTGCCCACAGGGTATCGGTCAGTACCTTGTGGGAGACGCGCTCCCCGCGCCGCAAAACGAGATACTGCACCAGCGCCGTTGCCTTGCGGGACTGCGCCAGCTGTGCCAGCACGGGCTTGCCGTTCACACGGATCTCAAAGCCGCCCAGCATTTTGATTTCAATTGTTGCCATCCTAGTCATCCTCTCTGCTCTGATGTCCATGACGTTCCTGCATTTTGTCCGGCACACAGGTATTCATGTTTTAAAGTATAACAAGTCCATTTGAATTTGTCCAGTACATCCGCCGGGATTGTAATATACTTTTCAAAAATCGTCCCGGAGGGCACCGCTCACGACTCCGACGATGCCTTGCCGTCCCAGGTGCCGGGTTTATACAGGATGACCGGCTCACCGGGCAACTGCACAATGGCTTTTTGGGTGCACAGCGGCACGATCTGGTTGTCGGCGTCCCGCTTGGCCACAGTCAGCACCACCGTCATAGCTGTAATGCGCGGGGTCTTGGTTTCGTCGCCGTCCTGCGTCCAGCTGCGGGCGTAGAAATGCAGTTCGCTGATGAACAGCCCCATATAGGCATCCCGGGGATAGGCCGTTGTGTAGCCGTAGGCAACGTAGGGCCGTGTGACCGTCTCGGTACCGTCCTCGGCCTTGTCCTTTTTTGTGTGCTGCGGGTTGCCGTAGTGCCCGGCGTCATTCAGTTCATCGCGGTAAAAGCGCATGTGCAGGTAGCCGTTCAGCGCATTGGCCTGTTCCGCTGTCAGCAGCGCTGTGCCGTCTGTCTTTGTCAGCGGCGGCACACAGTCCTTGTCGATCAGCTCAATGTGGTTGGGGTAGACGCTGAATTCCAATGCCGTGCCCTTGCTGTAGTCGTTACCCTTGGACAAAAAAACGCTGTCCAAATTATTAGGGTCCGTTGCGCCGTCGGTGAAGCGGATATAGCCGTTCGCCTCGAGCACCTCGCCGCGGATCGTCTCAATGAGCGCGTCGGCCAGATTTTGCGCGCGCGTCTGCTGCTGGATGTCCATGTACGCCTGTGCGCTGGGCTGTATCAGCGTGACCGCCGCCAGCGTAAAGATCGCCAGCAGCACCATGCAGACGATCAGCTCCACCAGCGTTGTGCCGTTCTGGTTTTTCAAACGCTGCTTCATGGGTTGGTCGTCCCTTCTGCCGTGCTCTTGCTGTAGCGGTAAAACTTGTGCTGTTCCGTCGTTTTTTGGCCGTTTTCCGTAACTTCCGCGCTTGTCTCCACGCTGTCCAGCTTGACGCCGTTCACCGTAAATTCACCGTAATCGCCAAAGGAGAACGTCAGCCCATCCCGCTCATTCACCCAGTTGGGGGCCGCGTTATTGGCCGGGTACAGCCCGGCGCAGAAGGCATAGGCTGTCTCCCGCAGCGACTCGGCCTTTTGGGACATGGCGCGGGCGTACCGCAGCGAAACGACGAACATCGACGTAAAAATCATCAGCAGCAGGAACGACACAAGCACTTCCACAATGGTCTCGCCGCGCTGACTTTGTAAAGTATGTTTCATAGCGAGTCACTCCTGTGTTGTGCCGGTGCTCTGTTTGGCACCGCGGGTGTAGGTGATGGAATCGGGCTGCTGGCTGGTGTCGCAGTGGAACGTCAGACGGTTGTTTTTGATATTATCGTCTTTGATTTCCAATTCATCTTTACCGGCGGCAACAAATGTCAGGTCACCCTTACGGTAATACTCCGTTGTTCCGCCATTTACCGTGTAGTACACCTTGCTTGTTGACTTGTCGCTGCTGCTGTACTTTACCGTGCGGTCATAGGTCCGTGTGAAGGCAAAGCTCTCACCGTTTTTCGTGACTGTCACTGTAATATCCAGCTGTAAATCGACGATTGCCATGCCTCCACGGCCTTCGCCGCCCTCCCAAGGCGTAATCTCACTAAGCAATGCGCTGGCCGTGTCACTATTCGCCGTCTGGTTCAGCTTGTCGGCACCGTCGCCCGGGCGGCGGCGCAGTGTTACCGTGATGGCCTCGGCCCCGCCATCAGGCTGGCTGGCATCGGGTTTCCAGGCGAACTCCTTGGGCTGGGATTCCAAGTCATAGATGTCCTTGCCGTAGCTTTGGGAGAACATGAACTGCTCATTGACGAACTTGGCAAAGCTGCTGTCCTTATTGTTCAGCTCCCCTTCCAGCACGTCGGAAAAGCTGGTTGCCAGCTGGTAGGCTTCCTGTTCCAGCAGCTGGCGGTTGGCATTGGCCGTCAGCACGGAGGCCGCATAGACCAGCGCTGCCGACAGCGCCACAAACAGCGCGCCGATGCAGAGGACCAGTATCATCGAAAGTCCCTGCTCCCCGCGCAGAATGCTGCGTGCCCTGCGGTGCATAATGCCACCTTCTTTCCTGAAATAAAATTACGATGCGTCGCTTGTTTCCGTCCGTTCCGGGGGCGCGGTTTCCGCCGCGTCCGTCTCATCCGGGGCAGCGGCGGTCTCCGGGGTCGCCATGGGCAGTGCCGCACGGGCCCGCATCAGGACCGGGGGCACGCTTGCGGGGGCGCTTTCCGCCGCCGTGCTTTCTGCAGTCTCGGCGGGCGCGACGCTCTCCGCGGAGTCCATACTCTGGGCATCCTCCGTCGCATCGGCGGTGTTCGTCTCGTTGACGGGGACTTTGACCGTGCCGGACGCAACGGTCTTACCGTTGTCATCCGAGTGCGCCAGCGTCTGCAGCGTCACACTTGCGGTGAACTTTTGCAGATTGAGCGAGTCGTCCTGCACCTTTTCCTGCAGCTCGGGCAGGGTGATGCGGTAAACAGGCTCGGCACCGTCCTCCTGCACCAGCTCCAGCATGGGAACCGTCTGTGCCTTGTAGTACAGCGTACCGCCGTCCTTTTCCACCGTGCCGGTGACGTCATAGGGTTGCGATTTCCATGTCACGTTGCCGTTCTCGTCGGTCACAGGCTCAACGCTCAGGTCGTACCAGATGCGGGTCTCTTTGGTCTCCGCGTCCACAACGGTGGTCTGCTTGTCAAGCGGCGTCGTTATGTCGTTATAGGTCTTGGTAACGGTTTCGATTTCCCCGCGCTTATGCGTGACATTGCCGTCTTCGTCCTTCACGTCCCTGTCGTAGGTCGTCACCGTAATGCTGTAGGGCTGTTTCGTCTTACTATCCAGCGGCGTGACGGTAAAGGTATAGCTGTCGGTCAGGTTGCGCACCGTGCCGTCGGCCTGGGTGTACTTGTTCACCGCGGTCCACTCCACCGTAAAGCGGCGCAGCTTCAGCGGGGCCGTACCGCGATTGCTCTTAAACTCGGGGTCGCTGTACAGGTTGACCTCCTGCGTGTAAACGGCATTGCCAAGTGCGCGTTCCGGTTCGGCAGCGTCCACGGGGGCGTCCAGCGTGATGGCCGGCAGCTGTGCCGCTTCGGTATCCTTCTGCAGGATGTAGAACCAGTTCGACGCTGTCGTGCCGTCGGTGGGCATAACGCGCACCGCGGGCAGCAGGTATTGTTTTGCATGGTCGGGCGTCAGCGTAAAGCCGTTGCCGTCGGGCACAAAGGTATAGCTGGCGGTTTTGTCGTTGACGCTGGCGCTCCCGCCCACCGTGCGGCTGTCCTTCGGGATGACCAGCTCGGCGTCGCCGCTGTTCAGCATCTCGTCCAGTTTTTTGGTCAACTCCTGCTGGGCCTCGTACTTGGCCTGCCCGGTGGGGGTATTCTGCCATGTCCTGGCCAAATCGGCAATTGTATTGTAATTGTTCTCGTTGCTGAAGATATATCCGGTAAAGTAGACATTGCCCTGTGCGGCTTCCTCCAGCGTCATGTTGAGCTTGAGGTCGTTCAGGAACGTCTCCTGATTCGGGCTGTCGGGCGCAAAGCTGCTGGCCGTAACCGTGGGTGCAGCGGCGCGGCGGACGATGGTCTCGGGCTGGCTCAACGCGCCGTCCGGGCCGTCAAAGCAGGTATTGTTATCAGCCTTGCGGCGGGCAATGACGCGGAAGCGCATCTCGGCGTCCTGATACTGCTCCAGATCCAGCGTCAGGCTGCCGACGTTGCCCGTGGTGGGCAGCGTCAGCACAGTATTGCCGCCGTCATCGACGACGCACAGGTCATAGTGGCCAATGCGCGCGTCGTCGGACGGCGACCAGCTGACCGTGTAGAGCAGGGCATCCGCGTTGTCGGTCTCGCCGTTGACGCGGGTGATGGAGCTCGGCGCGCTGATGCCGGGCAGGCGCTGCTTAACGCTGTAATCCGCCACAGCGGACGCGCCGATTTCGGTGGTGCCGGCTGCCGCCACACGGGTGACCTCGAGCCGGACCTTGTCATAGCGCCAGCTGTCGCTGCCGTTGGCCAGCATGGTATCCACGTTGACAGGCAGGGTAAAGCTGTTGCCATTTTGTGTCGGCGTCAGGGTGTCCTTCAGCGCAATTTGCTCCTGACCGGTCACATTGCCGTCCTTGTCCATCAACAGGCCGTAGAGCTTGATGCTGTAGGTCGGCGTTTCCGTGCCTATGTCCTCTTGCGTCCAGTTGAACGTATAGGTCAGCTGATTGTTGTCCGGGTTCACCTTGCCGCCGTCGGTATCTTCGGCCAGCGTCGGGGCTTTCAGGACATTCAGGTTCAGCTGCTTGAAGATGATCTGCGGGGTCGTCTGCGTGGCCTGTTCAGCCCATTCCTTATCATCGGTGCGGTTCACGTCGGAGAAGCAGAGCGGCGTCAGATGGGCATAGGTATAGCTGTGCTCGCCCGTGCGAACGATCTCATAGCCGTTCTTCCACCAGATTTCTTTGTCGGTGTCGTTTGTCTCGTTCGCATGGCTGGCGATGGCTGCGGACACTTCGTCCGCCGTGGCATCCCAGCGATACTTCATATCGCCCTTGCCGCTGGTGACGGGCACCGCGACAACGAGGAAGTCGGTGTAGTTCGTCATAGCATCCGACGGCAGGCTGTTCAGGTTGAAGGTGACGGGAGACCCTGTCACAATGCCCTCCCGCGCGGCCAGCGTGATGTACTGGCCGTTCAAAGATACGCCGTTGACTTCGTCATTACCCAGATATTTTGCCAGCAGCATGACGCGGTAGGTCGGGCTGCCGTGCTCGCTGCTGTCGCTCTTGACCTTCGGGGTAAAGCTGAACTTCACGGTTGCTTCAAAGCTTTCTGCTGTCTGGCCGGTGTAGGTCACATAGTCCGTGTCGCCGTCCTTTTTCAGCGTGCCCAGCGGCAGACCGTCCTCGTCCTTGGCAGAGCCCGGATTGTCACGCCACTGGGACGGGAGATAGGTCTCTGACTTGTACTGGGCCGAGCGCAGATACTTTGTGCTGTTGCTGTTGCCCGGGGTTGCCAACGCTGTAAGCGTCAAAGTGCGTTCCAAATTATTGGTCAGGCGGATGTACTGCTTGCCATTCTGGCTGCTGAAATAATAAGTATGCTTTCCATCGGTCAGCTTAACGGTCCATGCCTCGTCTGTCGGGTATTCGGCGTAGTTTTTCAGCACCGCGACAACTTCATAATTGAATTGCATCCCCGGGTAATCTGGCGTCTGGCACTGATTCCAGTCAAAGCCGCCGTTCTCGCGTTTGACCAGCCGGAACTCAATCTCCGGTGTCGGCAGGGCGTGCATAAAGGTCTGCACGTCACTGGTTTGGGGGTTGTCTGCCTGCTCCGGGTCGTCGTTGGTATTGTAGGGCGTTACACGCACGACGAAGTTACCCGTCCACGCTTTATCAGCCACAAAGGTATAGCTGCGCTGGTAGACGTCCGCGGTCAGGTAGGCGACCCCGGTGATGTTGCCTATGGCATCGCAGGGCAAAATCTCCACACGGTAATAGGAGGCAGGGCTGGCGTCCGTATCGGTAGGCACTTTCCACGTAACCTCGTAGCGGCCATAGACGTTGTTGTCCGCGTTCTGCACCTGGCTGGCCTTGACTTGGATTTCTCCCGGCTGGGCGGGCTTGGTGCTGTCCAGCACGTACTTATAGTAGTTCTGGATGACCTCGTCGGTGATGTCGGTAATATCAACGTCTTTTGTGACCTTACTGTTCGCGGCTTCGCCGAATTGCAGCATCACAGTCGCTCTCTGTTTGCCGGGATTGGTATCATCGCCCGCGCCGGTATCATCGAAAATGCAGGTTTTGTTACCGTCGGTCTTGATATAGGCAGAGTTTCGTTTGGCACCCCATTCCTCCTTAGAGTCACGGCCGCGCATCCAGTTCAGACTGTACGCTGCGCCGTTCCCATCCTTTGCCAAAGTGGGCAGGAACGCAATATAAGGATCTGTCTGACTATCGACGTTATAGCCTATGTACAGACGGTGTGCTTTTACTTTTTCCGAGGACTTGTTCCAATCTGTCTCGTTGTAGGCCGAGTCACTTCCTTGCTTATCCGCTTTCTCCCAGTTACCTGTTGTACTGTTCGGTTTTACTGTGGTCAGTTTACGGGAATCTTTCTTAAAGAAGCTCTTGCCTGCACTTTCGGAATTTTCAATATAATAGTTGCCGTGGCCGGTGACATTCTCGTAACTCTGGCGCAAATAGGCAATCGGGAACCAATTTGTACCAACCGTCGCAAAGCAGTTCGTGACGTTGGTTGCTTTATTCGACCCTCTACCGTCGCCGCGGCTGCCGACAATTCCGATTTTTCTGCCACACGTAAAGTCTGTATTAAGGTTTCGGCAGCGGTCAATATTTACCGTAACGTTGTCAATTTTTCCTCCATTCCACGGGCCGATCCATGCCAGAATGCCGACTGCCTGCGATTCTGCCTTGATTGCACCGCTATTGACGCAGTCGATGATGTTCAGCGTCATAATATCGGTGACCTTCTTCATCTCGATTTTACCGATAATGCCCGCGCAGTCATTCGCGCCGTTTCGTTCATACCAAATCTGACCGTAGTTACGGCAGGAAAGCACATTTGTGGTGCCGCCGGAAATAGGCTGGTCAATAAAGCCGACAACACCGCCGACTGCACCGTAACCGCCTAATTGCTGGTCATGGTCGTTCGTGTTTGTTGTCATTTTGCCAAAATTGAAGCATTTCTGCACGGTTCCGCCGTAGTCCAGCCAATAGGCGATCACGCCGCCCACATTGGCCGAGCGGCTGTTGAACACACTGCCGCAGTTGACTACCTTGCTGACAGACCACCGGTCATCGCTGCGGTTCTGCTGCTGGCCAATGACACCGCCCACATGGACAACAACACGGCTTCCGCCCTTGTAAATGTTGTCATTGTCTGTATCGTCTTTATTTTGATTCCAATACCATCCCGCTGTTTCAAACACGCGCGTAAACCGGCGCACAGCGGCACAGTTTACCACAGTGTCCAGCACGCTTTTGTCTGTGACGTTGGATTCGTTCTGGCCGACAATACCGCCGACGGTGGATGCCGTTGTCGCATTGTCAGAATAGACAAACCACTGGCCGGTGGCGGAAGTGTCGATTGTACCGCGGAGAGAGTTAAAGCCTGCCAGACCGCCCAGATAACCGGCGGCACGGACGGTCTCGCTGTTGTTGCTGCCGCGCAGGGCGACAAGCAGATCATTGGCGGCAAGACCGCTTTGACTATAGACATTCCTATAGCCGCAGCCTTCTTTGGACACAGTGTCAACACCCATGAGATTTGCGTAGGTCTTGCCTGTGGTCAGCTCTGCCGCCATGCTGTTGATGCCGGCATTGGCATCTGCCGCATCCAGCCAATTATCAACCTGTGTAACAAGGGCGGGTGGTGCTTCTTCGTCGCTGACCAGCGCTTTTTTGCTGCCGCTGCCCTTGATAGTGCCGTTGTTGGAGCCCGCGACACCGCCCACAAAGCCGTAACGCGCCGTGATGATGCTGCCCTCGCTGTTGCTGCGCTCGGTGGCGACATAGCTGTTGGCGATTTCGTCATTGTTGCGGCCCGCAATGCCGCCCACATGGCTGGCACTGGCGAGCTTTTCGTCTGCGGTCTGGGTCGTGGTGATGTTGCTGATACCGCTGACCTGCAGTTTGATGTATTTGACCTCACAGCCGGTGATTGTGCTGTTGTTCAGACCGGCAATGCCGCCCACCGTGCTGCCGGTGCTGCGCGCACCGACGGAGACAAGGCCGTCCGTGTCCGCGTCGCCGCCCATCGTGCCGGAATAGGTACACCGCTCCAGGGTACCGTCGTTCTGGCCTGCGACGCCGCCCAAATTTGTATATTTATCAAGATTTTGTGTAAGGTCCAGCAGAACGTCGGTGCTGCTGACCGTGCCGTGCTTCGTGGTGCGGCCCACCGCGCCGCCCAGCGTGACGGTGTTGGTGCCCGCGCGCAGACCGTCGTTCAGTGCCAGTGCGCCGTTCTCAACGCGGCAGCCGGTGACGGCACCATCGTTCATGCCCGCAAGGCCGCCAATCGTGACCGCCGGGGTGCTGAACCGCACGTTGGCGTTTGCCGCCAGCCTGACGTTGCGGATGGTCGCATCCTTGCCGTTGTACGCTGCAACAGCGCCGATGCTCTCCGACGTGCCGGTGATCGTGCAGCTGCTTACGCTGCTGTTATCTTCCGGCCCGGTCTCCTGACCGATGATGCCGAAGTTCGTGGCCGTGACGCCGCCCGCCGTGCCGTTGGCCGCGGTGACGTTGGCCTTGACCTGCACATTCTCAATCAGCGCGTCTTTATTATTATTGCCCGCGATGCCGCCCGCCTCGCCGTTGGTGGCGTAGACCTGATTCTGGGCATGGACGCAGGCGCTGATTTTGCCGCCCGCGTCGTTCACGCCCGCAATACCGCCCGCATATTTTGTGCTGGCGCGCACCGAGGCGTAGTTCTCCGCACGGGTGATTTCGGCACGGTTCGTACCGGCCACGCCGCCCGCGTAGTTGGCGGCAGTGACGCTGCCCCAGACCGTGCCGGTGGTGTTTTCAGCGCCGTAAATGCTGCCCTTATAGGCCTTATACGTCGTATTGATACCGGCCACGCCGCCCGCATAGTCGGTGGCGGTGACACTGCTTTGCAGCTTGCCGGACAGCGAGATATTGCCGACGTTGGCACCGGCCACGCCGCCCGCATACCGGTTGGCCTCTACCGTGCCAGTGCTGTTGTTGTTCCCCGTGCAGATGATGAGGCCCTTGCTTGCCGCAGCGTCAACGCCCAGGTTGACGCCCGCAATGCCGCCGACATAGCTGTCGCCGCGCACGGCGCAGTCTTCAGCCGGGTAGGCAGACTGAATAAGACCGCCGTTGACGCCCGCAACGCCGCCCAGATAGGTATACCCGGTTTCACGGTTGCCGAGGGACGCCGCCATGCTGCCGCCGGTGATCATGCCCTCGTTCCAGCCCGCAAAGCCGCCCGCGGCGCACTTGTGAGCCACTGTGCCGTAGTTTGTGCAGTTTTCCAGCGTTGTGTTGGGTGTGGCATAGCCGATGATACCGCCCGCCAGTGCGCCGTGCACGGGGCCAAAGTCATAGCGGCCACCGGCCAGCGCGTTCAGCGATACGCCGTTTTTAAACGCGCCGTTGTTGGACGGGTTCAGGCCGCCGACGGACAGGGCATTCTGCGTTGCGCCGTTGGTTGCATTTTGAATCGTCAGCTTCGTATTGGCGTCGTTTGCGCCGACGATGCCGCCGACGTAGATGTCGGCCTGCAGGTTGAGCTTGTTCTGGAAACCGGTCAGGATGATTGGGGTATCCGTTTCCGTTTTCGCGTCGGTGCTGTCGGTCAGCACGCCGGTGCTCTCGTTAATCGTCGGCAGCAGCGCCGCCAGCGTGACGCCTGCGCGCTTGTCCGCCAGCAGACGGTTGTAGCCGATGATGCCGCCCGCGACGGCGTCGGCCTCGACGCGGCCCGAGGCCACATCTGTTATAAACGCGCCGCCCGTCACGGTGAAGCCGCCCACCGGCAGGTTGGCGCCGATGACGCCGCCGACAAGCTGCTGACCTGCCACGCGGCTGACCGCCACAGTGGCGGAGGGCAGCATGGAGGCGCAGTTCAGGCCGATCATGCCGCCGACAGCCTTGCCCGCCGCCACGATCTGGCCGCTGATGGTCAGGTTCTGACCGGAGGAGTTGGAGATTGTCGCATTTTCATCGTTATAACCGGCCACGCCGCCCACATAGTTGTTGCCGTACAGGATGGCACCCAGCGTCGGGGTGCCGTTCTTATCCCACGTCACAACGCCTTTTTTGCCGTTGCTGCCTGCGATGCCGCCGACATAGTCGGCGCAGCCGCTCAGCTCCTTTAACAGGTTGATGCGGCGGGTGTCGGTGGCGTTGTCGCCGGACATACGGTTGGCGCAGTTCTGCACGGTGGCTGTGGCTTTCGGGTCTTGACTGCCGCCCCAGTCGGCATCATTGACGCCGACGATGCCGCCGACGTAGGCCGCGTTCTTTCCAAAGGCCGCGACCAGACCCGTATTGGTCATGCCGCTGATTTTGCTGTTGCTGCCGTTGACCGACACGATGCCGCCGACGTAGCGGCTGCCAAAGACGTCACTGCTGTTCGTATCGTTCTGTTTTACGCCGCTGCCGGTAAAGCCACCGGCCAGACCGCCCACAAATCGGCTGCCGAGCACGTAGCCCTTGCCGGTCTTGCAGTCCTCCAGCACAATATCCTTGCCGTAGCCGACAAGGCCGCCGACGAAATCACCCTTGAGGGGGCTGGCGTCGGTCAATGTGCCGGTTTCGTCGAAGCCCGCCTTGACCTGCTCCTTGAGCTGGGTCTCGGTCAGGTCGCTGCGGGTCACGCTTTCGCAGCCTTGCAGGGTCACGCCCCTGCCGTAGCCCGCAATGCCGCCGAAGAACTGCCCCAGCACCAGGCTGCGCGCATCGCCCGCGGTATCGCCTTTATAGTTGGCGCCCGCGCTGACCGTGCCGTTGTTCCTCAGGCCCGTCAGGCTCGGCGTGCCGGTATTTGCGCCTGACGTAAACAGGTTGCCGACGATGCCGCCCGTAAAGCCGTTGCCGGTCACAAAGCCGTTGTTGACGATGTTCGTCTTGTCCGTCGTCTGCATCTTCGCGGCGTCCACCGTGCCGAACACGCCGCCCACGCCGACGCTGCGCCAGAGGGAGTTCTCGTCATTCGGCTCAGCCGCCGCGGCAGCGTAGCGGGCCTTCTCGGCCTGCTGGTCTGCCGCTGTGTTTGCAACGGATTGCGTGTCCCTGTCCACAAGCAGACCCGCCACCGTCACGTCCGACGCAACGGTCAGGTCCTGCATGACGGACTCGGCTTTGGGTATGGCAACGCCGACGAGACCGCCAATGCCGCGCGGCTCGTCTGTATAATAGGTATAGCTGTTGCTGCCAGCGTCCGGCGTCTGCTCTATGCGCTGCGTTGCGGTGGTAGTGTTGTCAAACGCCAGCGCCGCGGCCACCAGCGCACTGGTCGAGGAGTTCGTGCCGCGGGTCAGGGCGCAGTTTTCCAGCGTGCCGGTGTTGACGCCGCAGAGTGCGCCGACAGCACGCACATCGCGCCAGTTCTCGTCGTCCTTCGCCAGCGCCGTGACGAATTTGGTCGCGGTCAGCTTGAGCTGGTCTGCCTTCGGCAGCGTACCGGCGTCGACAGTCTCGGTCTTGACGTTGACCTGAATGTCCGGGTCGCGCAGTGTGATGTAAGAAATTTCGCCCTTGTTCTCGCCGATAAGGCCGACATAGTGGTCGGCCAGCTCGTCCTTCCCTGCCCTGCCGGTTTTTGCAACGGACTTGCTGCTCAATTGCAGATTGAGGATGGGCACACGGGTCGTCTTGGTTGCAAGGACCGTTGTTTTGCTCGTAAGTTCGATTTTTTCACCCAGCTCCGGGATCGTCGGCCAGGCGACAGGGTCATTGAGGGACGGCACCTTGGCCGCCGGGTACCGCTCACCCGACGCGCAGTAGACCGTGACGCCGCCGCCCGTCCAGTTCAGGCCGGTGCTGTTGCTGGCCTGGGGGGTCAGCGTGTAGGTGCCCTTGTTGGTGATGTCCCAGTCGGCAGACCAGCGCAGGTTGTACAGATGGCGGAAATATTTCAGGTCAGCCGTGACCGCCGTGCCGCCCTTGGCCAGCAGGGTGTTTTCCTCGTTCGTCGTTTCCTCTTTGCTGGCTGTGTAGGTGTCGCTGTAGTTTTCCCGCGGCTCGGCGCGCATGGCAATGTAGATGTCCTTCGGGTCGTTCAGCAGGCGGGTGATGCTGTACAGGCTCGTGGCGGCAACCTCGTCGTTCTCACACGCACGCAGCAGCGCCGCGTCCGCCATGGCGTCCAGCGTCAGCACAAAGCTGCCCTTGTTGTAGCTTAGCGGGAAGTAGAGTTCTTTCTTGGTTTCCGTCCGTTGGCCCGCATTATCATACGTATAAATCGTGACAGGCATCTTGGTGATGACCTGCTTGTTATCATCCGCCGCACCCGCGGTGTCGCGCTTGATCGTGATGGTAAACAGCGGCTTCGTCTTGCCGGTATCCTTGGCATCGTAGGCCGTGGCCGTGTAGGAGGTGTCCAGATCGCCGAGGCTGGAGTTGCCGCTCCAGCTCAGGGTCAGCGTCTCGCCGTTCGTCAGGCGGGGATTCTTGACCTTCAGCTTCGTCTGCACCAGCTGCACAACGTTGACGCGGTCCTCGGCAGAGTAGTAGCCGACAAGGCTGTCATTGCGGCGGTGGTCATAGCTGCGGTCATAAATATTCGTAGCACCGTCCTGATTGAAGCGGAGCTTATCGGATTTGGTATCGTAAAAGACCGAGTAGACCTGCCCGCTCTGCACGTCGATCTCGACACAGATCGAGGCATTCAGCAGCGAGGCGTCGTAGATGTAATCGCCCAGCAGCTCCTTGACCAGCGCGTTATGGTTGCCCGCGGCAGCGCCCGTGCGGTCATAGTAGAGCGCGGCCACGTTCTGGTTCAGTTCGGTCTTGGTGCGGCTCACAAGGGTATTGCCGCCCGCGTCGGTCACGGTGACGTCGTTCTGGAAGTGGTCGCCCCTGTCGCCTTCCTCCATGGCCTGCCGGCGGAACGCATCCAGCTCCCCCGCCGTCTCCATCCGGGTCAGGGAGATCTGCGCCGTCTGGAACAGCGTGCGGGCGTTGGCCTCGTTCTTTTCAAACCGGGCCAGCCGCGTGTAGGCGATCAGCCCGCCGCCGACCAGCGCCGCCAGAATGGCCGTGATAGCCAGAACGACCATCAGCTCCACCAGCGTAAAGCCTTTCTTTTTGTTTTTTATATTTTTATTGTACTGCACCATAGATGCTCCCGTCGTTTCTCCGGTGAAAGGTTACAATTAGACACAATATCAGATTATATATATTGCCATTATACTCGGAATGTGACGTTTTCGCAAGAAACTCCGCGAGATTTCAGCAAATTTACACCAAATATAGTGGGTCAGCGGCAAGTTGTGCACGATTTCGCCATAATTTCCGTTAGCTTTGAACAAAAAACAGAGTTTTTTCGCGAAATTTCTTGCAAATACAGGCCCGGCACGCTATACTAAATAGTGCGTTATTATATGGTAGAGGATGTGTAACAATGCTGGCAGCACGACTGGGCGCATGGCTGCGCCATACCGGGGAACGCTGGGCCAAAGCTGCGTTTGCGGAAAAGCTCGCCGTACTGCTGGCGCTGGGCGCTGTCCTGTATACTATTGTGACCGGCGCGGCGGAGCTGCGCTATCAGGCCCGTGCGCGGGAGGCCCTGGCTCAGGTCAAGGCTGCGCGGCTGGCGGCCAGTGCCGTGTCTGCCCAGTGCTACTCCGCCGGGCAGACGTTCGCCGACCAGACAAGCGCGGACGGCTTTGCGGACGGCATTGCCGAGGAAATCCGCACGCTGGGCTCACTGCCCGGCACCGTGACGCTTTTGCAGATCGACCCGAACGGCTACACCGTGCAGCGGCTCCTGTATCAGGAGAACGGCATGTACGCCATCTATGATGCCGACGGCGGTTACCGCGTTTTCCGCGCGGAGGACCGACTGCAATACGGCGCGGGGGTGGGCCATGCTGCTGCTTGAGCTTCTGCTGGGACTCATTCGTTTTCTGCTGGGCGCGGCGCTGTTCAGCTTTATGAACGTCGTCGCGTGGCGGCTGCCGCGGGGCATGGACCCGCTGAAGGGCCGCAGCGTATGCCCGCAGTGCGGCCACACGCTGGGTGCGCCGGACTTAGTGCCTGTGTTCAGCTGGTTATTCTTGCGCGGGCGGTGCCGCCACTGCGGTGCGCACATTCCGGCGCGGTACCTGCTGGTGGAGCTTCTGGGCGGCGTGCTGGCGCTGGGCTGCACTTGGCGGTACGGCGCTGCCTACGCCCTGCCGGGCGGGCTGTTCGGCATGAGCTGGGCCGCGCTGCTGGCGCTGGCGGTCTGCGGGATCTTGCTGAGCGTTTCGCTCATTGATGCCGAGACGCAGACCATCCCGGACCGGCTGAATCTGGCGCTGGCGGTCTGCGGCGCGGTGAGCGTGCTGCTCTCCCCTGCCGACTGGCTGCCGCACGTCATCGGTGCGCTCTGCGTCAGTGTGCCGATGTTTCTGCTCTGCCTTGTCATCGACGGCGCGTTCGGCGGCGGCGACATCAAGCTGATGGCAGCCGCCGGGCTGTTCCTGGGCTGGCAGAATACGCTGCTGGCGATGTTTTTCGGCATTGTTTTTGGCGGTATGTACGGCATATACCTGCTGGCCGCCAAAAAGGCAGGGAAGAAGGACCACTTCGCCTTCGGCCCGTTTCTGTGTGCGGGCATCGTGATCGCAATGCTGTTTGGCGGGCCCGTTTTGGAATGGTACTGCGCGTTTTTGTGAAGTTCAGACCGTCAAAAAATTGCATTCTTGCCTTATTGCGTGTGTAGGGGCGACCATTGGTCGCCCGTCAACTTACCGCAGCAACGCTTTTTCCGGGACAGTTGTCTTACAAAGCAAACGGGCGCGGGCGAGCAATGCTCGCCCCTACAAGAGTTTTTCGACAATCTGAAAGTTTTTAACCTGTTTTCGGAGGAATCTCCCTCATGCCACGTTTTCGTTATACTGCCACCAATGAGAAGGGCAAGACCGTCCGCGGACTGCTTGAGGCCCCCAGCGAGGAGGCGCTCTACGCCAAGCTGCGCAATGACGGCCTGTACATGACCGACGCGCAGGAGGCCCAGAAGGCCCACGCGACGTTCCGCCCGCTGAAAACCGCCGTGCTGGCGGATTTCTGCCGCAACCTGGGCACCCTGCTGACCGCCGGTGTGCCGCTGGTGCGTGCGTTCCGCATCATGGCGGACGAGCGCACCATCGACGTCCGCCAGAAGGCCCTGTACGAGGCCATCCTGAGCGAGCTGCGCAAGGGCGTGCCGCTGTCCGATGCGATGGAGTCCTGCGCACCCGCGTTCCCCACCCTGCTGCTGGCCATGATCCGCAGCGCCGAGGGCACCGGCAGCATCGACCACGCCTGCGCCCGCATGGCGACCTACTATGAGCGCGAGCACAAGATGAACCAGCAGGTCGGCAACAGCATGATGTACCCCATTATCCTGTCCGTGCTGATCGTCGGCGTTATTGCGATTTTGATGACCTTTGTTCTGCCGCAGTTCAAACCGATGTTTGACCAGATGGAGACCCTGCCGTTCCTGACCCAGCTGCTGTTTGACGTCAGCGACTTTGTCGGTGCCAACTGGCCGGTGCTGCTCGTCGTGGCGGCACTCATCGTCTTTGGCGGCAAGCTCCTGCTGGCGCAGCCGAAGGTCCGCCGCCAGTGGGACCGCTTCATCCTGCACGCGCCGGTGGTCGGCGTGCTGAACCGCAAGATCTGCACGGCGCGCTTTGCCAGCACGCTGTCCAATCTGTACGGCAGCGGCGTGCCCATCATCACGACCCTGGCCGCGGCACGTGATGCCATCGGCAACCGCTGGATCGAGAGCCAGTTCGGTGACGCGCTGGACAGCATCCGCGCAGGCCACAGCCTGTCGGAGGCGATTGCGGGCATCGACGGTTTTGAAGTGAAGCTCTCCTCCTCCGTCGCTGTCGGCGAGGAGACCGGCAAGCTGGACAGCCTGCTGGCGACCATCAGTGAGACACTCGACTATGAGGCCGAGATGGCGACCAAGCGCCTTGTCACGCTGCTGGAGCCCGTTATGATCGTTATAATGGGTCTCGTGGTCGGCGGCATCGTGGCCGCGGTCATCGTGCCCATCTATCAGTCCTACGGCACCATTGGCGCGTCGAGCGGCGCGATCTAAATTCTATTCCGGGAGGCCCACCATGGCACTTCTTACCTCTTTATATCTGTGCAGCCGCACGGTGTATGCCGCCGTCGGCACGCCCACGGGCAGCGGGGCGCGCGTTGTCGCCGCCGCCCAGACCGAGCTGCCCGAGGGCTGCCTGATCAACGGCGTCATCACAAACGAGGCGGACCTGACCGCCGCGCTCAAAGAGTTTTTCACCGCCAACAAGCTGCCGATGAACCGCGTGGCGCTGATTGCAGGCGGCAGCCAGTTCATGCACCGCATCCTGACGCTGCCCGCCATGAGCGAGAAAAAGCGGATGGCCGTGCTCTCCCATGAGCTTGCCAGCGGCGGCGCCGAGGTCAGGGCTCCGCTGGACGACTACATGCTGCTCTCCCGCGATGCCAGGACCCGCGTGGATACCGTGCTGGCCACCCGCGTGGAGCAGAGCGTCATTGCCGGGTACGACGCGCTGGCCAAGGCCGTCGGCTTCAAGCTGTACAGCATCGACTTAGGGCTGGCCGCGCCGATCAAGGCCGTGCGCACGATTCCCGATTTGCAGCAGAAAACCTTCGTGCTGCTGCAATTTGACGATGACACGATCTCTGCCTGCCTGTTTGTGCAGGGGCAGTACACCTACTCGACCCGCAGCCGCCTGTTCAACCCGCGTGGCTCGGCGGAGTCCGGCACCGAGATCGCGCAGAAGCTCTCGGGCCTGATCCAGTTCCACACGACCAGCAAGAGCGAGCACCGCATTGAGACGGTCTGCTTTGCCGGCTCCACTGCGGACGACCTTGCGGTCTGCCGCCCGGGCTGTGAGGCGCTGGGCCTGCAGGTGGCCCGCTTCCCGGATTCACCCACCGTCAGGCTGCCGTCCGGCACCGCGCTGGCCGATGTGCTCTACGCGGCGGGCAACCTGATCGCACGCTGATTTTTACCTGCAAATACTTGCCCCGGGGGCTTATCATTATGGCTATGAAACAGAACAACTTTTATCTGCGCTGGCAGAAGGCCGCCGGTGCGGCCAAGTCGGAGTCCCGCAGCCAGGGCCTGCGGACACTGGTGCCCGGCCTTGCTGTCGTGGCTGTCTCCATGCTGGGCTGGGGTGTGCTGACGCTGCACACCTCGATGCTGAAAAGCCAGCGGGAGGACATCCTGAACTGGTGCAGCGACAATACCGAGCCATACCGCGCCGCAACGCAGGATTCCGAGTCTGCGGCGCAGTTCCGCTCGCTGACCGACTATTCCGACGGGATGACCGAGCTGCTGAACAGCTACCCCGACGTGACCAGCAGTCTGCTGCACCGGGTCGAGGCTGCCGGCGGGTCCGGCATCACGATCCAGTTCACCGACTACAACGCATCGACGGGCGAGCTGCTCTTTAACGCGAACTCCTCCCAGGTCATCGACATTCCGGCCTACATCCGTTCCCTGCAGAACTGCGGGGTGTTTTCCACCGTCAGCTACACCGGCTACAAAGCCGATGACGACGGCTATTCCATCGATCTGCGCTGTGTGCTGGCAGCGCCGCAGCAGTAAAGGAGGGCGCTATGGAAATTGCACCAATGACAAGGCGCGATAAAATTCTGCTGTACGTCGTTCTGATGCTGGCGTTCGTTGTGCTTTTTGTCCGGTTCCTGCTGATTCCGGGCATTGAGAACCACCAGCAGGCCGACGCCGATCTGCGCGAGGCGCAGGACGCCCAGACCTCCATGCAGGATGCGATCATGCTGGCCGGGACCTACGCCGCCGAGAAAAACAACAACTGGGGCGAACTGCAGACCGCTAACGCCAGCTACTACAGCCTGCTGAGCAGTGACGAGCTGGACACGCTGGTGACAAGCCTGGAGCTGAACCACAATTTACAGCCCGACTCGCTGACCATCGGCGAGCCCGTGACCCAGAGCCTTACCTATTATACCGCCAGTGAGAACGCCGGACAGAGCGCTGCCCCCAGCGCAGCCGCGTCCGCCTTTGCCGGTGACGACGACAGCATCACCGCCGACACCGCCGGCACGACGGCCCAGGGCAACGCCATTTTGCAGCAGATCTTAGCCTCCGACCTCATCCTGGACTATGACCAGCCGGGCTATTACCGCAGCGTGGCGATCAGCTTCTGCTGCACGGGCGAGGACAGTGATTTTCTTTCGATGCTGGACGACATGGCCGCGAACTACCCGTCCGTACAGCTTGTATCCTTCTCCATCGATACCCGCAGCTTCGCCGACACCGACGGCAGCGCCGTGACGGCCACGGCGTTCAATGTATCCCTGAACGTGATCCTCTGTGACAAAGGAGGCGTACAGCCGTGAAAAACATCCGCCTCGGCGACGTTCTGATCGAGTTCGGCTATATCACGCCCGACCAGCTGAACACCGCCCTTGCCTACCAGAAAGAGCACCGCGACCTGCGCGTCGGCCAGGCTTTGCAGGAGCTTGGCTACGTCAATGAGCGTCAGGTCCTGGAGGCACTGGCCCAGCGCCTCCAGCTTAAAATGATCGACATCGAGCACACCAACGTCGATGTGACCGCCGTTGAGAAGGTCCCGCAGGAGCTTGCGCAGAAGTACGATATGCTGCCGATTGCGCAGAGTCCGCGCGCGCTGACGATTGCCGCAAACGACCCGCTGAACTACTACGCCCTTGAGGACATCCGCCAGCTGACCGGCCTCGAACCGGAGATCGTGCTGGCCGAGCTGGAGCCGCTGCGCCGCGCCATCCGCTACTATTACGCCGAGGTCAGCGCCCGCAAGGCGGCCCGCACCGCCAACGACAGCGACATGGCCGCCGCCCAGACCGAGGATCTGGCCATCGACATGACTGCCGAAGGCGGCGACCTTGACGCGCCCATCATCCGTCTGCTGAACAGCCTCGTGCAGCGTGCCGTCACGACGACGGCGTCGGATATTCACATCGAGCCGTTCGAGGGCGAGACGAAGGTCCGTATGCGCATCGACGGCGTCATCATTGACTATGTGACGCTGCAGCGTGCTTTGCACCAGCCGCTGATCGCGCGTATCAAAATCATGTCGAACCTTGACATTGCCGAGCACCGCATCCCGCAGGACGGCCACTTCCGCGCACGCCTCGAGACCGGCCCCGACGTCAACGTCCGTGTTTCGATCCTGCCGACGGTCTTTGGCGAGAAGGCCGTTCTGCGTATTCTGTCCAGCAACACTTACATCAAAAATGCCAGCCATTTCGGCATGAACGACGAGACCTACAAGCGCTTTCTGCCGCTGCTGAACCGCCCGAACGGCATCGTCTACCTGACCGGACCGACAGGCTCCGGCAAAACGACGACGCTGTACATGGTCCTGCAGACGATTGCCGAGCGGCAGGTCAACGTCTCGACGATCGAGGACCCCGTGGAGCGCAACCTGGCCCGCATCAACCAGACGCAGGTCAACAACATTGCCGGCCTGACGTTTGAGAGCGGTCTGCGCGCCCTGCTGCGCCAGGACCCCGACGTCATCATGGTCGGTGAGACGCGCGACGCCGAGACAGCGTCCATCTCGGTGCGTGCGGCCATCACGGGCCACATGGTTTTCTCAACGCTGCACACAAACGACGCACTGTCGTCCATTGTCCGTTTGGAGGATATGGGTGTCGAGCGGTACATGGTCGCAAACTCCGTCGCGGGCCTCGTGGCTCAGCGTCTGATGCGCCGCGTCTGCCCGCACTGCGCCAAGCAGATGCCGGTCACGGCGGAGGAGCGCACCTATTTAGGGCCTGACATCCCGTTTGTGCGCCGCGGCACGGGCTGTACCCAGTGCAACGGCACGGGCTACCGCGGGCGTATCGCCATCCACGAGCTGGTCATCATCAACCGTGAGCTGCGCGAACTGATTTCTGCCGGGGCAACGCAGGCGCAGCTGACCGAGGCCGCCCGCCGCAGCCAGGGCATGACGAGCCTGCGCGAGGCCGCCCTGCAGCTCGTCCGCGAGGGCGAAACCACCCCCGAGGAGCTGCTGAAGATCACGTTCTATGAGGAGTGACGGGAGGAGTAACTGCCATGCAGATCCATGAGCTCACCGCGCTGGCGCGGAACAACAAGGCCAGCGATATTCATATCTCCGAGGGGCTGCCGCTGATGTTCCGCATCGACGGGCATCTGGCGGAGGCACCGGTCCAGCTTTCGGCGGCAGAGACGCGCTCACTGATTTTGAGCCTGATGGACGAGGCCCACCGCGAGGCCATCACATCGGAGCGCATCGACGCAGACTTTGCGCTTGTCGCGCCCGACGGTACCCGCAGCCGTGTGAACGTCTTTTACCAGCAGGGCAGGGCCGCGGCCACACTGCGCCTGCTGAACGACTCCATCCCGACCTTGGAGGAGCTGGCCATGCCGCCCGTTCTGACAAAGCTGGCCGACGAGCCGCGCGGCCTGATCCTGGTCACCGGCCCCACGGGCAGCGGCAAATCCACCACGCTGGCCGCCATGATCGACCACATCAATAAGACGCGCAGCGACCACATCATCATGCAAGCGGCGAAAACGACATTCCGGGATGCATGAGCGGGTCCATATACGTATCAGAACTGGAAATAGATAAACGGCTGTATGTCGCTGGATTTGATCTGCATGACGCACCAGATCATCGCCGCGGCCATCAGGACCTGCAGAACCAGCGGCGCATGGACCACGATCCGCTGCGCGACGGCGTCGACGGCCGACGGCAGCAGGTGCAGGATGTAACCCGCGGCGATCAGCGCGAAGACGGCGGCGTAGCCCGTCACGACCTGCGGGATCATCGCGGCGTTGAAGTTTTCGAAAATCTGGTGCAGCATCAGCGAGACGGTCTGCATCGACTCGGCGCGGAACATCAGCCACCCCAGGCAGACGATGTTGAACGTCAGGAGCATGCCCGCCGCGCGGCTCCACCAGTGCATCTGCGCCCCGGTGGCCTTGGCGCCCGGAACGAGGGCCATCCAGAGCTTGTGCAGCGCCAGAGCCGCGCCGTGCAGTCCGCCCCAAAGGATGAAACGCACCGCCGCGCCGTGCCACAGTCCGCCCAGCAGCATCGTCAGGAGCAGGTTGCCGTAGGTCCGGATGCGGCCCTTGCGGTTGCCGCCCAGCGAAATGTAGAGGTAGTCGCGCAGCCACGTCGAGAGCGAGATGTGCCACCGCCGCCAGAACTCGGTGATCGTCGCCGACTTGTAGGGTGCGTCGAAGTTCTTCGGGAAGCGGAAGCCCAGCAGCAGTGCCAGGCCGATGGCCATGTCCGAATAACCCGAGAAGTCGCAGTAGATTTGAAGGGCATAGCCGTAGACGGCTGCCAGACACTCCATGCCCGAATAGAGCGCAGGGTCGTCGAAAATGCGGTCGACGAAGTTGAGCGAGATGTAGTCCGAAATGATCGCCTTTTTGAACAGGCCCGTGAGGATCAGGAAGACGCCCGTGCCGAACAT
>OGZW01000710.1_pt1 | contig 26763 bp, 28 predicted proteins | sample 1577001 | NCBI WGS metagenome assembly OGZW01 (sample SAMEA3541519, study PRJEB24748) | human gut metagenome | biome: human gut; feature: human-associated habitat; material: faeces | place: China | collected 2012 | reverse complement strand
ACCATAGCTACCTTGATAATATCGGCTGCACTTCCTTGGATAGGAGCATTGACTGTCTCCGTACACCGGTTCCATGCCGGGTATCAAGGCATTCGTGGCAGCGGTATTTGGCGGTATTGGTTCGATCCCGGGCGCATTTATCGGCGGTATCCTGCTTGGTATCATTGAAAACCTTGCCAAGGCGTACATTTCCTCCCAGCTTTCTGATGCGATCGTATTCTCTGTTCTGATTATTGTGCTTCTGGTCCGCCCGACCGGTATTCTCGGCAAGAAGATGACGGAGAAAGTATAATAGAGAAAATTATACGATGGTTCATGCCGGGGACTTTTGAAACGGAAAGTGCCGTGTGAAAACAAGATGGTGCATGAACTGCAATAAGCAAGAGAAAGAGCAGGTGTTTAAAATGAACGCATATAAAAATAAAATTCGGATTCAGAATGCGATTACATATGCAATTGTAATTGGCTGTTACATTCTGATTCAGATTATGATGGCAGGCGGCCATGTAAACAGTCTTTTAAAGGGTATTCTGGTTCCACTTTGTACCTATACGATTTTGGCGGTTTCCTTAAACCTCACGGTTGGTATCCTCGGCGAGCTGAGCCTGGGTCATGCCGGATTCATGTGTGCGGGCGCGTTTTCAGGTGCATTTTTTAATCAGCCGCCGTTGGCATTCAATTTCAGCACAAGACCGCCGCCGTCAAACGTGTCTTGGACATAGGTAGCAGTCAATTCTGCCACGGCGCCGTTGGCAAAAGCGCTCGCGTCCAGCGAAGTGACCAGCTTGCCGCCCAGGTCCCAGCCCACAAAGGTGCAGCCCTTGCGCGCAGGGGTATATTGGGTCAGATCAATGGTTTGGAACGCCGAGGCCGGGCCTTGCAGCAAGAGTTTGGCTTTTCCGCTGATGGTGCCGCCAAAGGCGTCCAGCGTTACATAATAATTGCCGGTATCGTCAAGCCTCTTATCGGAAAAGGCCGCCGTCAGATTCAGCCCCCGGGTATAGGTGACTTCGTCACCGGTGGATGTATAAAAATTGCCGGAAGAGGTAAAGTCTTGCAGTGTCAGATCTTCGCCGACCCTTTCGCCGTTTCTGTTGACCCAGTGGGAGAATTCGGTTTTGCCGTTAAAGGGAGCAATGCCTGCAGTCAGCTCCGACAACTTCACCGTGGTTTCCCCTTGAGCCACATTGAACCGAACGATGGTTGCATATTCGCCGTCGAAACAGCCCTCCCATTCATCGTCGGGAGCCTGCAACACCAGCGCGTATTCGCCGGTCTCGCCGATAGTGGCGGCGTTGGCCGTGACCATGCCGGAAAGGCTGAACACTGTCACCAGCAACAGCAAAAATACAGATCTCAACTTCCCTGCGGTTTTCGTTAGATAGGTTTGATGCTTCATAAGAGTGCCTCCTTTTCATAATTTTATTTACGCACTTTGACTTTCTTGCCCCTTTTGTGCAGGACAACATCTCTTTATATTGCAGATGGCAATACACTTCGACAAGGTCATTGTATCATAACCGGCAAGAGCAAATGTCTATATTTTCCAAAATGTCAATGGACACTTCGGAAATTCCATCCCGGCTTTCACTTTTCTTTTGCCCTTAAATGCGATATAATAGCACCAAATGAACGGTCAGGGAGTGGTGTGCGTGACATTCAGCGAACAGTTAAACGACTATATGGAGCAGCTGGCCTGCTCGGCAAGGGAGTTGGGCGATCTGGGCGGCATATCGGCAGCTTCGCTCAGCCGGTACAGAAGCGGCGCCCGGGTTCCGGCGCTGGGAACCAAAGCGTTTGAAAATCTATGCAGCGCCATTGCCCGGCTGGCCGCCAAAAATAATTTGCCGGAAATTACGACGGACGCTGTAAAGGCTGCATTTTTGGCCTGCGAGGACTTTGCAGGTGCCGACAAGGAGGCGCTGCGGCAGAATTTTAACGCCCTTCTTTCCGTGCTCCCTATCAACCTATCGCAGCTGTGCCAATACACCAATTACGATGCTTCCGCCATCTTCCGCATTCGTAATGGTTCCCGAAAGCCCGCCGACGCTGACCGGTTTGCTGCGGCGGTGGCTTCCTTTGTAACAAGAGAGCTGCAAACCGCTTATGAAATCGCCGCCGTTGCGGAACTGATCGGCTGCGAGGCGCAGGAGATTGATGATCTGTCTGTGCGATATGCAAAAATTAAAAGCTGGCTTTTGGAGCAGCCCGTACAAAAGGTTGAAAGCAACAGCGTTACTACATTTCTAAGCAAATTGGACGACTTTGATTTAAACGAATATATCAAAGTTATAAAATTCGATACGCTGAAAGTCCCGTCCGTGCCGTTCCAACTGCCGTCCTCCAAAACCTATTTTGGCATGAAAGAAATGATGGAGAGCGAACTGGCCTTTCTGAAAGCCACCGTACTCTCCAAATCCATGGCGCCGGTGATCATGTACAGCGATATGCCCATGACGGAAATGGCAAAAGATCCGGAATTTCCGAAAAAATGGATGTTTGGCATGGCGATGATGCTGAAAAAGGGACTGCATCTTCATCAAATCCACAACCTGGACCGTTCCTTTGACGAGATGATGCTGGGGCTGGAAAGCTGGATTCCCATGTACATGACCGGCCAAATCACGCCCTACTACTTCAAAAATACACAAAACACAGTGTTTTTGCATCTTCTCAAGGTTTCCGGCGCGGCAGCCCTCACCGGCGAAGCTGTTGCCGGGTATCACGCCGAAGGAAAGTATTACCTCACAAAAGCCAAGCACGAGGTAGAATATTACCGAAAACGCGCAGAAGAAATGCTGAAAAATGCCTATCCGCTGATGGAGATTTACCGTAGCGAACAGAAAAACGAGTTAAACGCCTTTCTTATTACCGATACAAAAACGCCGGGCAGCCGCCGCAGTATTCTGTCCACTTTGCCGCTTTATACAATCAGCAACGAACTACTCGATCAAATTCTTACACGCAACAACATAGACAGCGCACGAAAAGAAGAAATTAGAAAGCACGCAAAAAAGCAAAAGGAGCGCATAAAATCCATTCTTGCAACCGATACGATTGAAGCGGAAATACCTGCTTTTACGCCGGAAAACTTTGCAGCAGATCCACCTGTACTGGAGCTTTCCGGAATATTCTGTGAAACAGATATTCCATACAGTGAAGAGGAATACGCCGCCCATTTGAGCGAATCAAAGGCATTTGCCCAACAAAATCCAAATTACACATTAAAATGCAGTACGGCACACACTTTTCGCAATCTGCAAATCAGGATTCACAGGGGGCAATGGGTGATCGTGTCCAAGGAAAAAGCCCCGGCCATCCACTTTGTTATTCGCCATCCTAAACTGCGCCGCGCCATTGAGAATTTTATGCCGCCGATCACGGAGTGTGAATAGCGGTTTGCCTATATAAATGGCTCCGTCCCCATTTACACAAAAAACCGGCACCCTTTACACAAGGGTGCCGGTTTGCTGTATTCATGCAATATATTATGCTCTGGGCAGGATTGCCTCACGCTCCGGGCCGTTAGATACCATGGTAATCTTATGGCCGATCTCCTGCTCGATGAAGGCCACATAGTCCTTGGCCTCCTGGGGCAGGTCCTCAAAATTCTGAATCCCGCGAATGTCGCAGTGCCAGCCCTTTAAGGTCTTCAGCACCGGTTTGCAGTCTTTGAGGATATGGGTGACCGGGAAGTCCTTAATGACCTTGCCGTTGATCTCATAGCCTACGCAAACAGGGATCTCTTCCAAATAAGACAGGCAGTCCAGCGCAGTCATCACCACCTGAGTGGCGCCCTGGCACTCTACGCCGTAGCGGGTAGCCACACAGTCAAACCAGCCCACACGGCGAGGTCTGCCGGTGGTAGCGCCGAACTCGCCCTTGTCGCCGCCGTGGATCCGCAGTTCCTGGGCCTTGTCCTCATCCAAAATCTCAGACACAAATTCCCCGGCGCCAACGGCGGAGGAATAGGCCTTGGTGACCACCACAATATCCTCGATCTTGTGGGGCGGCAGCCCGGCGCCGACGGCACCGTAACCGGCCAAAGTGGAGGAGGAGGTAACCATGGGATAAATGCCGAAATCCGGGTCTTTCAAAGTGCCCAGCTGGCCCTCCAGCAAAATATTTTTACCCTCTTGCACCGCCTTTTGCAGGTAGGCGTGGGTGTCGCACACATAGGGAGCGATCTTGTCTCTATACTCCATGCAGGTGGCAAACAGATCGTCCACATGCAACAGCGGTTTGTGATACACATGCTCCAGCACCAAGTTCTTTAAGGTGCAGATATTTTCCAGCTTGGCACGCAGCACTTCCTCGTCAAACAGCTCGTTAACCTGAATACCGATCTTGGAGAACTTGTCGCTAAAGAACGGGGCAATGCCGCTCTTGGTGGAGCCAAAGGCGTTCTTGCCCAGGCGCTCCTCCTCATAAGTATCCAGCAAAATGTGATAGGGCATGAGGATCTGGCAGCGCTCGCTGACCAACAGGTGCGGGTTCAGCCCGGCAGCCTTTACATCCTCCAGCTCCGTTAAGAACTTGTTAATATCCAGCGCCACGCCGTTGCCGATGATGCAGGTGGTGTGGTCGTAGCACACGCCGGAGGGCATCAGGTGGAATGCAAAGCGCCCATGCTCGTTAATGATGGTGTGTCCTGCATTTGCGCCGCCCTGAAAGCGAATAACAATATCGCTTTTGGCCGCAAACATATCCGTGATCTTGCCCTTACCCTCGTCGCCCCAGTTGGCGCCAACGATCGCTCTAATCATAGTGGTGTACCTCTTTCACTCCAAAGTGCCCCTACAGGGACCATACAAATGTATTATACTAAATTCCATAAAGAAAAGCAACGAAACCCTGCAAAAAGGTTTGTTTTTTGCAGGGAATTCTTTTCGTTTACAGCAGTTTGCGGCCCATAATGACGCCCATAACAGAAGCCATCATCAACCCGCGGGTCCAGCCGCTGGAGTCGCCCAGGCAGTGCAGGCCCTCTACGCTGGTGTTAAAGTCCGTGTCCATCTTAATCCGATTGGAATAGAACTTCAACTCCGGGGAATACAGCAGCGTTTCATAAGAGGCAAAGCCCGGCACCACATGGTCCATCGCCTGGATAAAGTTGATAATATTGGTCATGGCCCGGTAAGGCATGGCGGCGGTAATGTCGCCGGCCACAGCGTCCGGCAAAGTGGGGCGCACATTGGACTGGGCCAGCTCCTTTTCCCAGGTACGCTTGCCGTCCAGAATATCACCAAAGCGCTGCACCAAAATGTGACCCGCTGCCAGCATATTGGTCAGTTCGCCCACCTTTTGCGCATAGGCAATGGGCTGGTTAAAGGGATAGCTGAAATTGTGAGAACACAGGATCGCCAAGTTGGTATTGTCCGACTTCAATTCCTTATAGGAATGGCCGTTGACCACCGCCAGATCGTTGTCGTAATTCTCCTGGGCCACAAAGCCGCCCGGGTTCTGGCAAAAGGTGCGCACTTTGTTCTTAAAGGGCTTTGGATAGCCAATGAGTTTGCTTTCGTACAGGGCCTCGTTGACCTTTTCCATCACCTCATTGCGGCACTCCACGCGCACACCGATGTCTACGGTGCCCGGCTGGTGGGCAATGTTGTGCTCGGCACAGATCTTCTCCAGCCACTCGGCGCCGCGACGGCCGGTGGCCACAATGGTATGATCCGCCCGGATCTCCCGCTGGGTGCCGTTTTCCGTCAGGATCACACCCTCGCACTTGGTGCCGGAGAGGATAATATTGTTGCACTCCACGCCAAAGATGATCTCTACCCCATTCTCCAGCAAATACTGCTCCATGGCGTAGTAGATCTCTCTTGCCTTTTCCGTGCCCAGGTGGCGAATGGGGCAATCCACCAGCTTCAGCCCGGCCTGAATGGCCCGCTTGCGAATGGCCTTCACCTCGTCCGTATTCTCCAGACCCTCGATGTGGGTATCTGCACCGAACTCCAGGTAGATCTTGTCCGTATAATCAATGGTATCCTGCGCCAGGTCCGCACCGATCAGGGAGGGCAGATCGCCGCCTACCTCATAACTCAGGGACAGCTTGCCGTCCGAAAAGGCACCTGCGCCGGAAAAGCCGGTGGTAATGTGGCAGTAGGGCTGGCAGTTCATGCACTTCTTGGTTTTGGTCTTAGGGCAGGCACGGTTCTCAATGGCCTTGCCTTTCTCAATAATCAAGATCTTCTTTTTGCTGCCGTGGCGCAGCATCTCAATGGCGGTAAAGATCCCGGCAGGGCCGGCGCCTACGATGACTACATCATACTTCATCTGTTTTTGCACCTCATTTATCTCACTTGCCGACAGGCATAAAAAGAACCGTCCTCCATTCCGTTGGACTGAGGAATGTGACGGCAGTTTGCGTTGTAACTATACCATACTTACCGTCTTTTGTCAATGAGTTGAAATGGCGTATAAAATATGCTATATTAGATAAAATAGATATTCTGTTATAAGGAGCAAAAAAGTTGAAGGAATACAATGTTCTCCAGTACGGTGCCGTCGGCGACGGCGCCACCAACGACGCCTTTGCCATTCAGCACGCCATTGACGACTGCGCCAAAAACGGCGGCGGCCGGGTGGTGCTGCAAAGCGGCTATGTGTTTTACAGCGACTCCATTCGCCTACGATCCAATGTGGACCTGCATATTCAAAAAGGCGCTCGGCTGAAAGCCACCGGCAATATTGACGGCTATATCCGCCCCAACAAGCTCATCAACGACCCCAAAACGGCGTTGATCGGCAACCCGGTCACCGGCAAGCCCAGCTTCGTCTTTCTCTACGGCTATGAGGCAGACGGCTGCACCATCAGCGGGGAGGGCACCATTGACGCCAACGGCCACGCCTTTGTGCAGCGCAAGGATCAATATTATGTGACCGGCGACTTCTACCCCCGCCCTACGGTGATCTATGTGGAGAAGTCCAACCATATCACCTTTAAGGACATTACCATTGTGGACGCACCGTTTTGGACCCTGCACCCGGCCGGGTGCGACGATGTGCTTATTGACCGTATTCGCATTCTCAATGATCTGGATGTGGCCAACAGCGACGGCATTGACCCGGACCACTGCTCCAATGTGCGCATTTTGGGCTGCCATGTGGAGTGCGCCGACGACTGCATTTGCCTTAAGGCCAGCAAGGGCAACGCCGAGTACGGCCCCTGCGAAAATATCATCATTGACGGCTGCACCCTGGTATCTACCTCCGCTGCTATTAAGATCGGCACCGAAGGAGTGGGCGATTTTCGCAATGTGCTGGTACAAAACTGCGTGATCTCCCGTAGCAACCGGGGGCTGTCCATTCAAATTCGGGACGGCGGCTCGGTAGAGAATGTAAGCTATTCCAATATTATCATAGAGACCCGGCGCTTTTGCCCGGATTGGTGGGGCACGGCAGAGCCCATCACCATCACCGCCTTTGACCGGGACCAGAATACCCGCTGCGGTAAGGTAAAGAACATTCGCTTCTTTAACATTACCGCCAAGGGCGAGAACGGCGTGCTCCTTCACGGCACAGCGGAGAACCCCATTGAAGATGTGCGCTTTGAGAACTGCCGCATTACCCTGACCAAAACCAGCAAGTGGCCCTGCGGGCTGTATGACCTGCGCCCCTGCTTGGACTACGGGGTGGAAAAGTACCAAAACGCCGCCTTCTTCCTACGCCACGCCAAGGACATTACCATTGAAAAAACCAAGACCGACTGGGGCAACCTGTGTCCGGATTACAGCTGTGCGGTAGACGCCGCCTATGTGGACAATCTGGAGCTGATACGCCTAACCGGCCATGCCGCCGACCCGGCAGAGGACGACCTAAAGCTGCGCCATGTGCGGCTGGTAAAATAAAGGAGTAAAAGTATGGTACAAATACAAGGCTACAAGGTGAACAAGCTGCACATGGAAAATACCGTAGCAAACGGCACCGAATTGCAGCTGCAAAACCAGGTAAAATACAATGTAACCTACATGGACGATGTGCACAAGTGCGTGGGGATCCTGTCCTTTCGCATTACCGACGGGAATATGAACCCCTTTGAGGTGCAGATTGACATGGTGGCGGAGTTCACCTACGACGAAGGGGATGACAAGGCGGACATTCACACCCAGTCTTTTGACCAGATCTATCCCTTCCTGCGCCAGATTGTCAGCCAAATGGCCGGCCACTGCGGCGTGCCCGGGCTGATGATCCCCATTATGCGGCTGAACAAAGACACAGTGACCGTTGGCGGCCCGGACCAGTCGCCCCTGAACTGATATGGACAGACTGTGTGAGAACTGCTGGTACTTTGTGTGCGACGGCGAGGGCGAGGACGCCGAAGAGGGCTTCTGCGACCTGATGCTGGACGAGGACGAGTACGCCCGCATGCTGGAGAGTGACACCTCCGCCGGGTGCAAATACTTCCGTCCCGATGTAGGCGAGTACGGCATTGTAAGGAAACAAAACTGATATGGCCGAGTATTTTGACCTGCTGTCCCCCACCGGAGAACCCCTGGGGATCACCAAAGAGCGAAACGCCGTCCACCGGGACGGGGACTGGCACCCCAGCGTGCATATCTTTGTAATACAAGGTGACCGGGTACTGCTTCAACGACGAAAGTGGGACAAAGAGTCGTTTCCCGGCAAGCTGGATCTGGCCTGCACCGGCCATGTGGACGCCGGCGAGGACTACCTGACCGCCGCCCGGCGAGAACTGCAAGAGGAACTGAACCTGGCCGCCGGTGCCGATGACCTGCGCTACCTGTTTACCCAAAAGTTAGAGGTGGATGCAGACTTTGGTCACGGCCGCTTTGTCAGCAACGAGCACTGCCGGGTGTATCTGCTGAATCCCGCCGTTCCCCTGACCACTCTGCGCTACCAGGCGGAGGAGATCGACGAACTGGTGTGGGTAGACCGGTATACGGACATTACCGGTGCGGATTATTGCCTGCTCCCCGCTGAGTGGCACAAGGCCATGGGTCTGATTTTCGGGGCGTGATAAAAGTATAACGGTGCAACCATGCACGCGCTACGCGAATAATGGACACCCCAAAAAACACAATAACCCCCGGGCACACAAGCGGCGACTTGTGTGCCCGGGGGTTATTTTATACCCATTTACGCTGTTAAATATGCAGCACGGCGGTGGCAAAGCCAAAGTAGATCAGCAGGGAAATGGCGTCCACAATGGTGGTTACAAAGGGGGACGACATCACCGCCGGATCCAGTTTAAGCCGTTTGGCGATAATGGGCAGAGAACAGCCGATCATCTTGGCCAAAGTGACCTCAACAATCAGGGTCAGGCTGATCACCAGATCCACTTTCAAGGTCACGCCGGTCATACCCAGCATCAGTCGATCCACCAGCAGTACCTTGACAAAGTTAATGACCGCCAGGCTGGTGCCGCAAAGCAGACCCACCCGCAGCTCTTTCCATATCACCTTGAAAATATCCCGCATATCGATCTCGTTCAGGGACAGAGCGCGGATTACGGTAACGCTGGCCTGACCACCGGAATTGCCGCCGGTGTCCATCAGCATGGGGATAAAGGAGGTCAAAATAATCATACTGGCCAGCTTGTCCTCAAAGCTGGTGATAATGGAGCCGGTAAAAGTGGCGCTGACCATCAAAAGCAGCAACCAGGGGATCCGGGACTTCCAAGTAGCCAGCACGCCGGTCTTCAGATAAGTCCGCTCCGTAGGCACGATGGCGTTCATCTTTTGAATATCCTCGGTGTTCTCCTCCTGGATAACATCCATCGCGTCGTCTACGGTGATGATACCCACCAGTCGCTCCTCCAGGTCTACGACCGGCAACGCCAGAAAGTCGTATTTGCTCAGCTGGGCAGCTGCCTCCTCCTGGTCGCTCAGGGTGTTCACATAGATCACATTGGTCTCCATAAACGCCTCGATCCGGTCGTCCTGATCGTGGAGCAGCAGTTCCTTCACGGTGGTCACGCCCAGCAAATGGCGGGAGGCGTCCGTTACATAGCAGGTATAAATGGTCTCTTTGTCCACACCGGTGCGGCGAATACGCTTAAAAGCGTCCTCCACGGTCATATCCCGCTTTAAGTCCACAAACTCCGGAGTCATGATAGAACCGGCGCTGTCCTCCGGGTAGCGCAGCAGGGTGTTGATGGAAGCGCGGGTTTCCACATCCGTGTTGCGCAAAATGCGCTTCACGACGGTAGCGGGCATTTCCTCAATCATATCCACCGTATCGTCCAGGTACAGCTCGTCCAGCACCTCTCGCAACTCGTTATCGGAGAAAGCGTGAATCAGTGCCTCCTGGTTGTCCGGCTCCAGCTCTACAAAGGTGTCTGCCGCCTCTTCCTTGCCCAGCAGACGAAAGAACAGCAGTCGTTCTTCGTTGCTGAACTCCTCTAAAAGCTGGGCAATATCTGCCGGGTTCAACTGGTTTAAAATGGTTTTAATGGCAGAGAACTGCCGTTTGGTATGAAGATCCTCAATTTCTGCTTTCAGCTCTTCTAATTCCATAGGCGCGCTCCTTTCTGCACTTGTTTTTATTCTTTACATCCCGGATATAAGCGGATTATTGCTCCGATCTATAAAAGGACGGCTCGTCCTCGTCTGTGACCCGGGCAGTCTTGCGGGCGTGGAATGCCAAAAGAACGATCAACACTGCCAGACCGCCCACGCCGGCGGTCACCGCCATCCGGAAGGAGGGCTGCTGGTAAAAGCGAGTGCCCTCCACAAAGGAGGTGTAGTCCTCCTGCGCCATCTCGGCACGCACCTGTTCCACGGTCTTGTCCACCCGGCGCACCTTAATGGTATAGGTGCGCACCTGGCCGTCCGAGGCGGTCACCGGCAGGGTCAGGTCGATCTCCTGCTCCGGCGCCAGCGTCATCTCCACCGGTGCGCAGTAGGCGTTAATATCCTTGGTCACCGGGGTAATCATCAGCGAGGTCAGGTCGCAGGGAATATACAGCTTGTAAGTGGTATCGTCTTCATTCATCTCCGGCACCAGCTCACCCAGGGTGCAGGTTATCGAGTCCAGGTGGTTCTCGCTGTTCTTAACATAAGCTGCGGCGTTCTTGTAAGTAAAGGTATATTTGGCGGAGCCGGTGTCATAGCTGAGGGTGACCACCACCGCCGTTTGATGGTTGGTGCTGTCCGTGTCATAGGTCACGAACAGGTTGCCCTCCCCCTGCACCTTGTAGCTTTTCAGCTTTGGCGACACCGCCGCGTTGTCCAGCACCAACTGGTACTGGTACACATCGCTCTTAAACTGCCCCACAATGGTGGCGCCGGAAAAGGCAATGCGCTCCAGCACCGGGGCCTGTGCCGCAAAGGCAGGCAGGCACTGACCCAGCAGACACAGGGTCAGCAACAGGTATAAGAACTTTCGCTTCATAAGGTCACTCCGTGATCAGGTAACAGGTGCAGCCCCGGTCGTCCAGCAGCTGCTTCACAGCCCGGCGGCTTTTTTCCGGGCAGGTAATGGCATAAATTTGGTTTTCATTCGGGTTTTGGGTGCACTTGTCGGCTACTTCTTTTTTCAGGTCCGCCGTAGTGGTGGAAGTGATATTTACCGCCACCGGTTGCAGAAATTTTACATCCTGCCCCAGGTCGGCAGTCAGTCGCTTGGACAAATCGGCAAACCCGTTGTGGTTAAAGGTGCCCGCCGCCTGCGGCAGTTCCGTGCCCTCCAGCACAAACACCGTTACCCCGGCGCGGACGCTCTCCTCCACCAGCGAGCGAATGTAGTTGTAAACCTCCGTGCTGTCCGGGTTCAGGTAGCGGTTGCCCGCCGGATCTGTGTAAGCGGTTTTGCCGCTCTTCACCGCCCAGGCCGGATTGGCAGCGGTCTGCACATTGTCCGGATAGCACACAATGTGCCCCAGCACCAGCAGGTCATTCTTGCCCAGCTTTTGACAAGAGGAGCGCAAATCCCCGGCAGGGGAAGATACCGCCCCGGCTGCCGCCACAGTACCCAGGGTAGAGGCGTAGCCCACGGTGCCGTCCGCCCGCTTAATATCAAAGCAGGCAGCGGTATAGCCGCCGGAGGACAAATCGTCCATCATGGCGTCCAACATCACCGCACCGTCCAGGGACAAACTGTCCACCTTGGCTGCCTTGGCCTCCAGCGCCACAGTACTGATGGTGTTGCCGTCTACCGTGTCCGTTTGGGCGGCAGGCATGGCGTGCAGATCCATCCAGGCGTCCATCAAAATATAGCCCGCATACAGCAGCACCAGCCCCAACAGCACCAAAAGTACCCGGCGCACCACCTGACCGGGCGTGGTCTTTTGGAACGCCGCGCCTTTTTTCCGCCGCTCCCGATCCAACTCTGCCTGGCCCGCCTGGGTGCGAGGCTCGATGTATTTATCTGCAAAGTCAATGGGGCGGCCCACTTCCGGCTCCGTCCATTTTTGACCCCGCTTGTCATTACTGTAAAATCGCTTTTGCTTTTTCTTCATCTTGCCTTATTCCGCAGCCTGCTGCGCCGCACGGCACAGACCGGCAATGGTGGCCGCCGGATCCGCACTCTTAAATACCGCAGACCCTGCCACAAACACATTGGCACCAGCCTTGGCCGCTGCCTTTACCGTCTCCAGGTTAATGCCCCCGTCCACTTGCAGATCCAGGTGGGGATAGCGACTGCGCAGCAAAGTGAGCTTTGGCATCATATCTGCCATAAAGCTTTGGCCGCCGAAGCCCGGCTCCACAGTCATCACCAGCACCATGGCCAGCCGATCCGCATAGGGCAGCACCGCCTCTGCCGGCGTGCCCGGCTTAATGGCAATGGCCGGCTTGCAGCCCCGGGCAAGGATCTTGTCGATCACTGCGCCCGGGTCATCGTCGCTCTCCAGGTGGAAAGTGATAAGGTCCGCACCGGCATCGGCGTAATCGTCAATATACCGCAGCGGCTGGCTGATCATCAGGTGCACATCAAAGGGCAGGTCGCACACCTTGGACAGCCCGGCGATCACCGGCGCGCCAAAAGAGATATTGGGCACAAAATGCCCGTCCATTACATCCAGGTGCAGCAGATGAGCACCCCCGGCGGCGCATTTGTTGGCCTCTGCGCCCATGTTGGCAAAATCGCAGGCCAGCATAGACGGTGAAATCTTCATATCCATACAGAATTCCCCTCTCGGTAACGGCAAAACTGCCGGTTTGCATTCGTGCTCTTATTATACGCCCAAAAGGGCATAAAATCAACAGCAACGCCTACGAAATATGCCTTGACGGCGCACCCGATTTTCGTTAGAATAGTACAAAACAGGAGGCGACTGAAATGGAACTCTCCCCGATCTGCAAAAAAGAATACCCGGCGCTGCGGGCACTGTATCACAGCGCGTTCCCGGCAGCGGAGCGTATGCCCCTCTCCCGCTTCTTCGCCCTGCAAAAAAAGGGGCAAGCGGAGATTTTGGTGCTGCGCACCGGTGGTGCCTTTGCTGGTCTGATGATCGTCACCTTTGCCCCCGGCTATGCCCTGCTCAACTACTTTGCCGTGGAGCCGGACTGCCGCTCTATGGGACTTGGCTCCCGGGCGCTGCCCGCCTTGCAGCAGCGTTATCCCAATCGGCAGGTGGTGCTGGAGGTGGAGCCGCCGGATCATACGGCACCCAACGCCCGGCAGCGGCAACGGCGGCTGGATTTCTATGCCAAAAACGGCTTTCTTCCCTGCAACTTGCCGGTACGGCTGTGCGGCGTGGCACTGGATGTGCTCACGCCCGGCGGGCAGGCACTGGATTTTGCCGCCTATCAAGGGTTTTATCGCCCGATCTTTGGCCGTCTGGCGCCCCTTTTTGTGCAAAAGCGCCAATAAAACGCCGCCGAGCCAAATTCTCCTTGTATTTTAACCGGGTGTGGTGTAGAATAGTTGCGGATTTTCAGATACAATAGATAACAAAGCCAATAACGGAGGATTTCTCTATGATTCAAGCCAATAATGTAACCGTGCAGTTTGGCGGTCGCGCGCTGTTTGAGCGGGTCAATGTGACCTTCTCCAAGGGCAACTGCTACGGCATCATCGGTGCCAATGGCGCAGGCAAGTCCACTTTCTTAAAAGTGCTGGACGGCGAGCTGGAGCCCCAAAAGGGCGAGGTGGTCATCACCCCCGGCGAGCGGCTCAGCGTGCTCAAACAGGACCACTTTGCCTACGACCAGTACCAGGTGGTGCGCACCGTGCTGATGGGCAACCCCCGTCTTATTGAAATTATGGAAGAAAAGGACGCCCTGTACGCCAAGCCGGACTTTAGCGAGGCGGATGGCGTGCGCGCCGGGGAGCTGGAAGCGGAATTTGCCGATATGGACGGCTGGAACGCAGAGAGTGATGCGGAGTTTATGCTCAACAAGCTGGGTGTCACCGACGAGTACCACTATATGACTATGGCGGAACTGCCTGCCAACTTAAAGGTCAAGGTGCTGCTGGCCCAGGCCCTCTTTGGCAATCCGGACATTTTGCTGCTGGACGAGCCTACCAACCACCTGGATCTGTCCGCCATTCGCTGGCTGGAAAACTTCCTGCTGGATTTTGAAAACACGGTAATCGTGGTGTCCCATGACCGTCACTTCTTAAATAAGGTCTGCACCCATATCTGCGATGTGGACTTTGGCAAAATTCAAATGTATGTGGGCAACTACGACTTTTGGTACGAGTACACCCAAATGCGCCAGCGCCAGGCTCGGGATCAGAACAAGAAGAACGAGCAGAAGATCAAGGAACTCCAGGCCTTTATTGCCCGCTTCTCTGCCAATGCGGCCAAGAGCAAGCAGGCCACCAGCCGTAAAAAACAGCTGGATGCCTTGGAGATGATCGACATGCCCGTGTCCTCCCGCCGGTTCCCCTTTGTGGATTTTAAGCCGGATCGGGAGTGCGGCAACGACCTGCTGCGGGTGGACCACCTGACCAAGACCATCGGCGACCGCAAAGTGCTGGACGACATCAGCTTTGTGATCCACCCCAGAGAGAAGGTGGCCTTTGTAGGCGCAGATGCCATGGCCAAAACCACCCTGTTTAAGATCATTATGGGCGAGATGGAGCCGGACGAGGGCGAATACAAGTGGGGCGTGACCACCACCCAAAGCTACTTCCCCAGCGACAACAGCGCCTACTTTGACGGCGTGGACCTGACCCTGATCGACTGGCTGCGCCAGTACACCACCCAAACGCTGGAAACGGACATTCGCTCCTGGCTGGGTCGTATGCTCTTTAGCGGCGACGAGGCGTTAAAGAAAGCCAATGTACTTTCCGGCGGCGAGCGGGTGCGGTGTATGCTGTGCAAGATGATGCTCTCCGGCGCCAATGTGCTGGTGCTGGACGAACCCACCAACCACCTGGACCTGGAGTCCATCACCGCCCTGAACGACGGCCTGATCCGCTACCCGGAGACCATTCTCTTTACCTCCCACGACCACCAGTTCGTGCAGACCGTTGCCGACCGGATCATCGAGGTCAGCGGCAATACCCTGCTGGATCGCAAGGGCACCTACGACGAATTCCTGGCGGACTTCGACGAGGACCAGCTGAAGAAGTATTAAACAAAACGCATAACATAAAAGAACAGGAACGCAGATCTATGCGTTCCTGTTTTTTATATATATCGTACTTTATACCATCATTCTGCCGTTATGCGCAGCAGGAGGGCGCCGTGGGCGGGGACGGTGGCGGAAAAGCGGTTTTTGAAGGTACCCAACGGCTCGCCTGACCAAATCTCCGTTACGGTACAGGGGGTATCCGGAAGCAGCAGCGCCGTTAAGTCCAGGGTTTGGCGAGCCGGGCGGTCCTGGGTATTAAACAAGGCGGCGTACTTGCAGCCCCGGCCGCAGGCCACCCACTGAATGGTGCCGTGGCCGTTGGTCTCTCGCCGCAGCAATTCCCGGGCGCCGTAAGAGGTAGCGTGCATTTGCAGATAATCCCCATTCGTCAGCATAGCCAGCACATCGGCGGGCATCTTCGGCAAATCGCCGCCCAAAAACAGCGGACTGCGGAAAATGCCCCACAAAGTGAACATGGTGCGCACCTCATCCGGGGTAAAATTGCTCATCCGATTCTGCGCACCATGGTAGGGAGCGTCCTTGCACAGGCGGCCCACCGGCAGCATATCGCAATCCGGCCAGCAGCCGGGGCCGGGCACGCCCTCCCAGGTCTTGCACCGGTCAAACATATCGTGCAGCTTGTCCCACCGGTCCCAAAAATCGCCGGTCATACGCCACATTTGGGCGTGGCGGCGCAGGTGGGGCAAATTAGCAATATCTGCCGGGCCGGGAGACAGGGACAGCACCACCTCCCGCCCGCAATTTTGCAAGCTGCGGTGGAGCATTTCAATCTCGTGCCGGGCGTTATACGGATCGTCCCATTTGCGAAATTCCGTGACGCAAATATCGTCGCACTTAATAAAATCCACGCCCCAGTCGGCGTACAACCGACAAATGGAGTCATAGTACGCTTGGGCTGCGGCATTGTTCCGCATACCGTACATATCCGTGTTCCAGGCGCAGACGGAGAAGTGATGAGCTGCGTCCCGGGCAGTAAAATCCGTGCCCAAAATAGGCGTATCCCGGTGCACCGCCTGGCGGGGAATGCCCCGCATAATATGAATACCAAAGCGCAGACCCAGAGAATGGCAATAGTCCGCAATGGGACCAAAGCCCTTCCCCCCGGCTGCGCTAGGAAAGCGGTTCTCCGCCGGTAACAAACGCCCATAGTCGTCCATACAAACCGGGGCAAAATTGTTGTACTCATTGCCCTTTGCCTGCGGCTCGTACCACTGAATGTCGCACACCAGGGTGTTCCACCCATAGGGCAGCAGGTGCGCCGCCAAAAAGCGGGCGTTCTCCCGCAATGCTTTCTCCGTTACGCCGGCGCCGTAGCAGTCCCAGCTGTTCCACCCCATAGGCGGGGTGGGTGCAAGTGTCTTTTTCATACCGTTCACCTCAAAAAAGCCGCCGGTAATTGCCCGACGGCACTATTTTTTTATTACAGTTCCTTAACCATACGAATGTGGGGGCAAAACTCGTCCAGATAAACCTCCCCCACCGGGGTAAAACCGCACTTTTCGTAAAAAGGCCGCACCCGGCACTGGGCAGACACCGCAATGCCCGCAGCGCCCCGGCGGCGCAGTTCCGCCTCTGCCAAGTCCATCATTCGCCGCCCTAAGTGCAGCTGGCGGGCAGACTTGATCACCGCCACCCGGCCAATATGCCAGCGGGTGCCGCCGTCCTCCGTAAAGGCACGCAGAGTGCCCACCGGCCGGCCGTCTGCAAACAGCAGCAGGTGCAGGGCGTGGCGGTCAATGGCGTCAAATTCCTCCTGAAAGCCCTGCTCCTCCACAAAAACCGCCTGGCGAATGGCCGCGGCCTCCGGGGGCAAAGCGTCATAAAATGCGTGGGTAAATTCCATTACCTCAAATACTCCCAATGCTTGTCTTTTTCGCTTAGCTGCAAGGTCATACCCGGGGGAATGGGCCACTCCACGCCAATCTTGGGATCGTCCCAGGGAATGCCGCCCTCATCGTCCGGGTGAAAAAAGTCCGTTACCTTGTAGCAGAATTCCGCCCGCTGGGACAGCACCAAAAAACCGTGGGCAAACCCGGCAGGGATCAAAAACTGCTTTTTGTTCTCCGCAGAGAGCACCTCGCCGTGCCATCGCAAATAAGTATCGCTGCCCGGTCGCAGGTCCACCGCCACATCAAATACCGTGCCGCTGACCACCCGCACCAGCTTGGTCTGGGGATAGCGTAGCTGGCGGTGCAGCCCCCGCAGCACGCCGTAGGTGCTGCCGGACTGGTTGTCCTGGACGAAATCATAATGAAAGCCCAGGCTCTCCATATCCCGCTGATTGTAGGTCTCCATAAAATAGCCACGGTCGTCGCCGTGCACCGTGGGGGTGAGCACTGCCAGCCCGGCAATGCCGCCCACATTCTGCTGTGCCTGCATTTGGATCATACCTTTTCTTCCTCCAATGCCTGTAAATACCGCGCCAGTGCGTCTTGCCACTCCGGCAAGGGGGTGAGACCCGCTGCCGCCAAGGCGCTGCAATCCAGCCGGCTGTTCAGCGGTCGCCGAGCCGCCGTGGGGTACGCTGCGGTAGAGATCGGCTCCAATTCTATCTCTTTGCCGGCAAGGTCAAAAATCCGCCGGGCAAAATCGTACCAGCTCACCGGTTGACCGCTGCCGGCGGCGTGGAACACACCCTGTGCGTTTTGCTCTGCCATTTGGCAAATGAGCCGGGCCAAATCCAGCGTATAGGTGGGGCAGCCGATCTGGTCGTCCACCACCGACAGGTGGGTGCGGCGCTCTGCCAAGCGCAGCATGGTCTTTACAAAATTGTTGCCGTGTAGGCCAAACACCCAGCTGATCCGCAAGATGGCGTGGCGGGGCACCGCCTGCGCCGCCTGCTCGCCCAGCAGCTTGCTGCGACCGTACACATTCAGGGGCGCCGGGCGCTCCGTCACCGGATGGGGCGCCGTGCCGCTGCCGTCAAACACATAATCCGTAGACGGGTACAGCAGCCCGCAGCCTGCTGCCGCGCAAGCGTGAGCCACATACGCCGTGCCCGCTGCATTAACAGCCATACAAATTTTTTCTTCCGTCTCTGCCCGATCCACCGCCGTGTAGGCCGCGCAGTGCACCACCCAGTCCGGGCGGTAGTCGCCGATGGCAGACTTCACCTGCGCCGGGTGGGTAATATCCAATTCCGTATGATCGGGGGCCCATACCTGCCAGCCCTTGGCCGTGGCTGTCTGTGCCACATCCGTACCCAGCTGGCCGCTGCCCCCTGTTACTAAAATTCGCATTTATTCGCCTAACCGCTCTCTGTACATGGCCTGAAAATAATTTTGATATTCGCCGCTGAGAATGTGGCTCCACCAATCCCGGTGGGTCAGATACCACTCTACCGTGCGACGCAGCCCGGTGTCAAAATCCGTCTCCGGCTGCCAGCCCAGTTCTCGGTGAATTTTCGTAGGATCAATGGCATAGCGCCGATCGTGACCCGGCCGGTCGGTGACGAAAGTGATCAGACTTTCCGGCTTGCCCAAAGCGGCCAGCACCGCCTGCACCACCTGCAAGTTGGTGCGCTCATTATGCCCGCCGATGTTATACACTTCTCCCGCCGTGCCTCGGCGCAAAATCAGGTCAATGGCGGCGCAGTGATCCTCCACATACAGCCAGTCCCGCACATTCTCGCCGGTGCCGTACACCGGCAGGCTTTGATCTGCCAGCGCCCGGGTGATCATTAAGGGAATCAACTTCTCCGGGAAGTGGTAGGGGCCGTAGTTGTTGGAACACCGGCTTACCGTGACCGGCAACCCGTAGGTGCGGGCGTAGGCCAGCACCAGCAGATCCGCTCCCGCCTTGGAGGCAGAATAGGGGCTGGAGGTGTGGATGGGCGTTTCTTCCGTAAAGAACAGATCCGGCCGATCCAGGGGCAGATCGCCGTACACCTCATCGGTGGACACCTGATGATACCGGGTGACCCCGTGACGGCGGCAGGCGTCCAGCAATACCCCGGTGCCCAGCACATTGGTCTTTAAGAACAGATCCGGCTGGGTAATGGAGCGGTCCACATGGCTCTCCGCCGCAAAGTTTACTACATAATCCGGTTTCTCCTGCAAAAACAGACGCTCCACCGCCTGCGCATCGGCAATATCCCCCTGCACAAAGCGGAAGTTGGGGTTCTCCATCACATCCGCCAGGGTCTCCAAATTGCCCGCATAGGTCAGCTTGTCCAGGCAGACCACCCGATCCTCCGGGTGGTGGGTCAGTTGGTAAAATATAAAGTTGGCACCGATAAACCCGGCACCGCCGGTCACAAGTACAGTCATCCTCGCACCTCAGTATTGTATTTCGCCCCGCACCACCGCCTGCAAGTAGGCACCGTATGCGGATTTGCCGTAGGTCTTGGCCGCTGCCGCCAAATCATCGGCGGTGATCCAGCCGTTAATATAGGCCACTTCCTCCGGGGATGAGATCTCCACCCCCTGCTGGTGCTGAATCGTACGCACAAAGTTGCCGGCCTCTAACAGGCTGTCCGTGGTGCCGGTATCCAGCCAGGCGTAGCCCCGCCCCAGCAGCTTTACATCCAGATTCCCCGCTTGTAAGTACAGCCGGTTCAGATCGGTGATCTCCAGCTCACCCCGGGCGGAAGGGATCAGTCCTTCAGCGTAGTCCACGCACCGATTGTCGTAGAAATACAGCCCGGTGACCGCATAATTGCTCTTGGGCACCGCCGGCTTTTCCTCCAGCGACACCACCCGGTTCTCCCGGTCAAACTCCACAATGCCAAAACGCCCCGGGTCCTCTACATGATAGCCAAATACGGTGGCGCGATGATTTTGCTCTGCATTCTCCACCGCGCTTTGTAGCAGCCGCCGCAGCCCGGCGCCGTAAAAGATATTGTCCCCCAGCACCATGCAGCAGCAGTCGTCGCCAATAAAGTCCGCACCCAGGATAAAGGCCTGGGCCAGCCCGTCCGGGGAGGGCTGCTCCTTGTAGCTGAGCCGCAGACCAAACCGGGCACCGTCCCCCAAGAGAGACTGGAATCGGGGCAGATCCCGGGGCGTGCTGATAATGAGAATATCCCGCACTCCCGCCAACATCAGCGTGGTCAGCGGATAGTAGATCATAGGCTTATCATACACCGGCAGCAGCTGCTTGGAGGTGATCTGGGTCAGCGGATACAACCGGGTGCCACTGCCTCCTGCCAAAATTATACCTTTCATACCATTCCCCTTCCCGGCCCGCGCCGTCTGTCTATTTTCTATACCTATTATAACTCTACCATACCCCGGCTGAAAATGCAATAAAAAGCGGCTACTGCCACCGGCCTTCAAACAACGCTTCATAGGTAGTGCCCAAAATCTGCCGAATGTGGCGGATTTCGTCCGGATAAATATGCCGCTGCCCCACCTCGATCTTGGCAACGGCGCTGCGAGTAATGTCGCACCCGGCCAGCTGCAGCTTGGCAGAGAGCAACTCTTGGGTCATGCCTTTTTCTTCCCGGATATGGCGGATATTCCGCCCCATTTGCTTTTCAAATTCAATATTCATCGTCAACCTCTTGCACCTATTTAAGAACAATTTCCGTTGACTTTATTGTATCTGCGTGCTATCCTTAGAATGCACTTATATAGGTGCAATTATACAAAAACCGGAAAAGGAGAATGCACAATGAAAAAAGGACTATTGATTTTGCTTTGCAGCTGCCTGCTCTTTGGTTTGTGCGCTTGTACCGGCCAAAATGGGACGAAAAGCAAAGAGTCCACCACGGTCACCACAACTACCTCGACGACCAAAAAACGCAAGACGGATTTTAGAAATGTATGCTGGGGTGACAGCGCAGCCAAAGTGAAAAAAGAAGAAAAAGCGGAACTGATAACCGAGGAGGATCATTTGCTCATGTATTCTGCAACTGTCGATCTTGAGGAAATGTATCTGTTTTATTACTTTGACAGTCATGATAAGCTTTACATGGCGCAATATGGTAGTCAAAAAGAACATGCTTCATTTGGTCAGTGGAAAAAGGATTACGACAACTTTAAAAAATCCTTAACAGCCAAATATGGAAAGCCAGATACCAGCACTGTGGTCAATAATGTGGATCAAGATTTAATTGATGCAGCAGGCAGCCATGCATTGGAGTATGGGTATGTAACTTATCTTTCAGAATGGAAAAAAGGCAGAACCATCATTCGGTTGGGGTTAACGAGTCAGGAATATCAAATATGTCTTTCCGTTATTTATTCCGATAAGAACCATAAAGACGACCCCAATGACAGCGGGCTGTAAAGCAAATATAGAAAGAACGCGCAGAGCCGTTGCCCTGCGCGTTTGTTGACTTTTGGCGGCGGCTATTATACAATAATCCGGCAAAAACAAAGGATGATCTGCGGCTGTGTGCCGAGAACGGAGAACAAAATGGGCCGAGCCTCTGTGTTTGAAAATCGAAAATGGGTGCCCCTGTTTGCCGGCAGCGCGGCGCTAAGCTGGGCCTGCGCCTTTCCCCTGATCAAGCTGGGTCTGGCGGACTTTGGCATTGCCGGCACAGACACCGGCGGCAAGGCGCTGTTCGCCGGAGCGCGGTTTTTGCTGGCCGGTCTGGTGGTGCTGGCGGTAGCCAAGCTGTGCGGCCGCTCCTTTGCGGTGCCCCGGGGCAAGACACGGTGGCAGCTGGTGCTCTTTGGTCTGGTCAACACGGCGCTGCACTACTTTTTCTTTTATCTGGGCGTATCCAATTCCCCCGGCGGCCGGGCGTCTATCCTGGACAGCCTGGGCACTTTTCTGCTGATCCTGGCAGCCGCGGTGGTGTTCCGGGAAAAGCTCACCCTACGGTCAATTTTTGGCTGCCTGTTGGGGTTCTCCGGCATTGTGCTCATCAACCTGGGCAGCACCGCCGGGCAGTTCACCCTCTCCGGCGACGGTATGCTGCTGTGCAGCAGTGTGTGCGCCATGGCAGGCGGACTGCTGACCCGTGTGGTCACCCGCAAAATGGACCCGCTGGTGGCTACCGGCCATTCCCTGGCACTGGGCGGCGCGCTGCTAATCCCTACCGGGCTGCTGATGGGCGCCCACCCGGTGGGTGTACACCTCAAGGGACTGCTGATCCTGGCGGCGCTGGTGGCAGTGTCTGCCGTGGGTTTTTCGTTTTACAACCAACTACTGCGCTACCACCCGGTGGGGCAGATTGCCATTTATAACGCCTTTATTCCGGTGCTGGGGGTGGTACTCTCCTGCCTGCTGCTGGGGGAGCCTTTCTCCTGGCGCTATCTGCTGTCCGGCGCACTGGTTACCGTTGGGATCTGCGCCGTAAATTTGCCCGGCAAAGGCAAGAATTGACAGCGAATGCCAAGTATGGTATGCTATGGGTGCAGAGTTCTGCACATTTTTTAAGAAAAGAGGAAGTACCAAATGGACCAGTACAATCAGCAAAACCCAAACCCGCAGGGCAATTATCAACAACCCTATCAGCCGCCCTATCAACCGGCGCCCCCGGCCTATGATCCCACCACCCAGGTGATGAGCATTGGCCAATATGTGGGTATGTTCATTCTCTCCGCCCTGCCGGTGGTGAATTTGATCTGCTGGATCGTGTGGCTGTGCAGCCCCAACACCAATAAGAACAAAAAGAACTTTATTTGGGCCAACATTATTATGTGGGTCATCTCCGTAGTGGTATTGTCGCTGTTTTATGCCGTCGTCGGCACCGCCGCTTTCAGCGCCCTGTCCTCTCTGTGACCCGGATTAAAATCGTCCTAAGCCGACAAACCCGTTGATGAACTGTCATCAGCGGGTTCTTTTTATACCGAACAGAAAGCCACCGATGATCGGTGGCTTTTTGCTTTGCTATTCGTCGTAATCCTCGATTTCCTGTTCTTCCTCTTGTCTCTGTTTTTCCCGGGCTTCTTCCCCCTTGGCTTTGCGGGATTTGATGATCCCCCCTACCAATGCAATCACGGCTGCCGTGGCTAAGGCAATGGCAAGATAAATTAAAATATTCGCTACGGTAGAGCGGTGCATAGGCGCCACCGCTGCGGTGTATGTACCGTCGGTAAGCACGGCTGTGCCGCCGGTTTGTGCTTGCAGTTCTTCCTCCGTATCACCGGTGCTTGCCCCGCCGGTGTATGCAAACTTGGTCACTGTTTGGGCGCTGCTTTTCCGTGCGCTTTTGGCCGTGTGGGGCACTGTGCCGGTGTAGGTGAATTTGGTGGTGGTCTCTTTTTTCTTTTTCGTTGTAGTTTGCCGGGTTGATTGCTTTGTCCCGGCGCGCGCATTGCGACTTTTGGCCGTCTGTTCCGGCAAAGTGTAGTCGAAAGCAGCGTGCTCCAAAAGGCAAATGCCCCGCTCGCCGCAGTTATAATCCAGCCGCACCGTCAACGGCCCGCACAGGCTTTTATCCAGCGCAATGGCAAAGTAGGCATTGCCGTCTGCGATGCCGTAACCGCCGCTGTTTTCCAGTATTTCCACCTGCATATTGCAGCTGCTGGCAATGCCGGAGTAGCTCTGCAACGCCTTGTCCGCGCCGGTTGTAAATGTAAATTTCCTAGTGGAAAATTTGGCAGAGGACACCTGCAAGTTCAGCGCAACGGCGGCGGTATTCGCCCCCGGCTCCACCTGCTGATCTTGCATACTCACCGCAAAATACAGACAATGATTGTCCGTGTCGGCATAGATTTGGTAATAGCCCATAGCACCATCCGCCCGGAATTCTGTAACCGGCACATTCTGCCAAGGCTCCCGGGTCAGGTAGGCGCTGTCCACCGCCGGCGTAGCTGCATAGGCCGGCACCGCTGCCCACAAAAGCGCCAAAAGCGCCGCCAACACAGCCAAAATCCGCCGACCCATAGTCCTACCTCTTCTCTCTCTAAAAAACTTTCTAATCGGTTTTATTCTACCCATTTCCCCCTTTTTCGTCAAGGGATTTGGAAAATTTTTTCTGTTTTCCGCCACTTTCCGCCACAAAAAACAACCACCAGCAATAAATTCACACAAAAAAGGCTCCCGCAAAAGCGAAAACCTTAAAATCTGTAATGCTTATATTCAGTAGACAGAAGCCATGGATTTTATGAAGCCAAGCACGGTTCGCGAAGGCGTAAAATGGTTGCCAGACAAGGAAATTGATGTGTTCTTTATCACATTGAACAAATCAGATAAAGACTACTCACCAACAACCATGTATCAGGATTATTCCATCAACGAAACCCTGTTCCATTGGCAAAGTCAAAGCACGACTAATGCAGAAGGTAAAGTCGGTCAGCGGTATGTCAATCATCGCAAAAACGGCAGCAAGGTTCTCTTGTTTGTGCGCGAATTTAAGAATGATGTTTACGGCAATACTGCACCGTACACTTATCTTGGTACTGCAAATTATGTTTCACATAACGGTTCAAGGCCCCATGAACATTACATGGAAATTAGATGCCCCTATTCCGGCAAAATACCTGAAAAAAACAAACAAATTGGTGGTTGGATAATGACAGAAGTCGTGGCGGATCTTATATAGAATAAAGATAAATTTATAATTTGTCAATGTCCGGCGCAAAAGTCAGCGGCCTTTTGTGGATACTCGTATTTTTTGCTTGTGCGCTTTTCAAAATCGTTTCTTCCATAAAGTAAAAAAGCGTTCCGTCTTTTAACAAATAGCCCGTATCCATCCAGCCGCATTGCAAGTCCTACGTTTTCATTATTACCGTTACAAAATTTCGATTTGCAGGGTCATTATAGCATAACGCAACCTATCAGCAATCACCAACAAAAAACCACCGTAATTCTACCAAAATTACGGTGGTTTATTGGTCGAAGTGCGGAGACTCGAACTCCGTGCCTCTTGGTCCCAAACCAAGCGCTCTACCAGATGAGCTACACCTCGGTGCATCTATTATTAGAATATGCTGCTGCGCACTTGTGTTATTTTAATATATCCGGCAGGGTTTGTCAAGCGGGTGATTGGGCGGGCAACTGTGGCTGCTCCATCCGCACTTATGCATACGCAAAGAAAAATACCACCGCTTTGGCTCACGCCGGGGCGGTGGTATTCTTTGGGGGCTAAAATCAGTCCTGGAACAGCGGGGTGGACAGGTAGCGATCACCGGTATCCGGCAGCAAGGCTACAATGGTCTTGCCTGCGTTCTCCGGGCGCTTGGCCAGCTGCTCGGCGGCCCAAACGGCTGCACCGGAGCTGATACCGGTGAGCACCGCGTCAGACTTAGCCAGGCGCTTGCCGGTGGCAAAAGCATCTTCATTGGTGACGGTAATGATCTCGTCGTAGATCTTGGTATCCAGCGTATCCGGAACAAAGCCGGCGCCGATACCCTGGATCTTATGGGCGCCGCCCTGGCCAGTGGACAGCACCGGGGAGGAAGCGGGTTCTACGGCAACCACTTTTACATTGGGGTTTTGGCTCTTCAGGTACGCGCCCACGCCGGACACCGTACCGCCGGTGCCTACGCCTGCCACAAAGATGTCAACCTTGCCCTCGGTGTCCTTCCAGATCTCCGGGCCGGTGGTGGCCTTATGGGTGGCCGGGTTCACCGGGTTTACAAACTGACCGGCGATGATGGAGCCGAAAGGAGAGAAAACAGATGTTAGAAATGTTATCCATCGTAGATCTGCGGTTCCTCCTTATGGTCCTTTTGGGATCTGTGGCAGGTCTTTTTGTAGGTGCTATACCGGGACTTTCTGTATCCATGGCTACAGCGCTGCTTGTTTCTATTACTTATACCTGGGATCATTCTGACGCTTTGGCTATGATCATGGGCGTTTATGTGGTGGGTGTATTCTCAGGTGCTGTTTCTGCTATTTTGATCAATATTCCTGGTGCGCCGTCTTCAGTTGTTACTACTTTGGATGGTTATCCTATGTCTAAGAAGGGACAGTCTTATAAGGCGCTTTTTACGGCTACGATCTATTCTTTCGTGGGTAGTGTTTTTGGATTTATTGCTTTGGGACTGTTGGCTGAGCCGGTTGCGGCGATTGCTATTAAGTTTACGAAAATGGATTATTTCCTGTTGGCTTTGTTTGGACTGGTGACAGTTGGATCTGTCAGCACGAAGAATTATGCAAAGGGATTGGTCAGCGTTATGCTGGGACTGATCATCAGCATGGTGGGACTTGATCCGTTAATGGGTACGAAGAGACTTACTTTGGGGATCCAGAATTTAGCAGGTGGTATCAGTACGGTACCGGCGCTGGTTGGCTTTTTTGGATTTGCTGAGGTGTTGAGTGTTATTTATAGTCTTGGTCAGGAACAGAATGTTCTGGCTATGGAGAAGACGAAGGTTAGTTTGAAGGAAGTGCTTAAACATTGGAA